>Ga0102812_10001232_pt1 | contig 17865 bp, 14 predicted proteins | sample ColrivemetaGS713_FD_79334 | JGI IMG/M metagenome (GOLD analysis project Ga0102812, IMG submission 79334) | Estuarine microbial communities from the Columbia River estuary - Flood tide ETM metaG S.713 | ecosystem: Environmental > Aquatic > Marine > Intertidal zone > Estuary | place: USA... | reverse complement strand
GGGCGGAGGCGGTTAGGGGGGAAGGACGGTTGGGACAGCGTTGTAGACGTGTTGTCCGTCTAAGGTCGTGGTTTTTTTTAAAAAAAAGCTGCTACCAATATTATTACGGGTAGCAGCTGGTGGGCTCTTTTTTAGTCGTCTTGTGGGCTTATTCAGAGAGCGTTCAAAATAGTGTGTCTTGGCATAGCCATCTCACATCGTGATCCCTTCGGGGCCTTCGGGGCGCGCAGCGCCGTCAGAGCCCGTCTGGCCAGCCGGACAGGCCCGCAGAGATTTTTATTGCTGGTTATCAAGTAGATACATTTTGACTATTTTTAGTCAGACACACATCAGTGCACAATCTCTACTGGTGAGCTAGAAAAAATGGTCATGGACCGAATTTGGGGGATGAGTGGAGATGGTGTCATGCTAAAGAAAATTCAAAGCCAATTCTGAGCAGTCGAAATACCTCTTCATCAATTTGGTCCGGTGAATGCAGCCGAATATGGTGCGCGTATTTCCCCATCGATGCCGTTACTTTCTTCAATTTTCTCGATTCCAGGGGGGTATCATTGTAAAACTTAACATCCAGCGCTTGTTTCATGGGCTTGATAATCAACCAAGCTTTTTTGCTGGTGAAAACGATGGCGTGTTTAGCTGTCCCCACAGTGCTGGGTTCCCAAGCGGCGACGCCCATCAAGATATCGTCAAAAGCCAAGACGAGTTCGTCCGGTTTATCCAGAAAGAGCTCTCCCATGTCGATGTTGGTACAGGAATGAGACTGGTTGGTGGTTTTGAAATTGCGTTCGCAATGGGGGCAGGTCCACATGGATGGATGGTTGGATAGTTTGGATGGTTGGATGGTATTTCCACCTTTTAACCAGTTAACCAGTCTTTTGGTTTGGGGGCATTACTCCAACCTTTTAACCAGTTAACCAGTCTTTTGGTTTGGGGGCATTACTCCAACCTTTTAACCAGTTAACCAATCTTTTGGTTTGGGGCATTACTCCCACCTTTTAACCAGTTAACCAATCTTTTGGTTTGGGGCATTACTCCCACCTTTTAACCAGTTAACCAATCTTTTGGTTTGGGGGCATTACTCCCACCTTTTAACCAGTTAACCAGTCTTTTGGTTTGGGACATCTCTACCCACCATTCAACCAGTTAACCAATCTTTTGGTTTGGAGCCTTAATCCCACCTTTTAACCAGTTAACCAGTCTTTTGGTTTGGAGCCTTAATCCCACCTTTTAACCAGTTAACCAGTCTTTTGGTTTGGAGCGTGTTGGGGACTTGTCCCTCCCCACTAAAACTCCGGCCGCTGCCGATTTGCTTTCTTCTCGGAAGCGAACCGCTTGTCTTTCAGGCGTTTCCGTTTCACACTCGCGGGGGTACGGGTTTTCTTGCGGACGGCAGGGGGCTCTACTTTCCGTTCCAATAGCTTGATGAATTTGTCGGTTACCTCCCGTTTATTTTTCAGTTGGCTGCGGGTGCGGCTGGCGCTGAGCACGATCTGTCCTTCTCGATTGATTCTGTTCTCAAGCGCAGTGCGCAGCAGGGCTCGTTCGGTTTCATTGACCGCCTGCGACTCCTCCAGGTTCCAATACAGTTCCACCCGGGTGCTCGTCTTGTTGACGTGCTGCCCGCCCGGGCCGCTGCTGCGGGTGGCCTTGTAGGTGACTTCGTGAAGGAGGAGTTCGGTATTCATGGTATTTCGTTAGTACGGTGCCGCAATGGCGGTAAATTCATATTGATTAAAATCGTGCACCAACACGGGTGCGGAAACTTGGTTCTGCTTGAAACGTGCTGTAAACAACTGCCCGGCATTGGTCCAGAACAGCTGACTCCGGTAAACATCCAGGTTTTCTAAATCAGTTGCACCAAAAGCAGCATCGTCAATGCCTTTTATCTTGTGTGTCTCGTAATATACCCCTTTCCCAGGAGGCGAATTCAGGGATACATGAAACGACTTCTCCAAAGTCAATTGCCGATTAATAGCTTTGACAAAACGATGAATTTTACCCGGACCTTCTTCCCTGGTTTCGGTGTATTCCCAACCATCGCGCAGCAATTTAGGGAAATAAATCCCAGGATCTTCCCCACTGAGAACCGGAGAAGGAGGCATTGTTCCGGAAATTTTAAACTTCCCGGATTGATGCAAAGGTTTATCGATATAAAATCCATTAAGCACATATTCCTTTTCGCTCACAAACAATCCTCCTCCGTGCCAAGCGTCGCCTTTCGGCCATAAATCCAGGGCCTTGAGGTAAGGATAGCGAGATACTGCCGTATAAGCGCCTTTCGTCTCTGAGTTCCAGTAGCCATTCAACGAAAAGTAGATCAGGTAAGTTCCTTTCGGGGAAATATCTGCCCGAAAAGGGTATACTTTACTCTTCATCCATTGCCCAACCGTCACCTCATTGGTACGCCGATTCCAGCCAAAAAAGCCGGTTACCTTTCCTGGTCCGCGCCGAATAATCAGTGCGTGATGCGTTTCTGGACGATGGACGATCCAAAGGCGGGGAGGTATGGTCGTAATCATAGTTTTTTTTTACTGACGTTTTCACAAATACGCCAATGGGTAAAAAAGTTCCAATCACTTACGCAGCTACCAATATCGCAAAATTCATGCTGCATCTCATTTCAAAAGCGCGTATCTTTGCACCATATTTTCGAGCGACGCTTGCCCAATAAAGAGGGGCGTCTATCTCCGATTAATTACGCGAGTTATCAACCCTCAGGGTTGGTGGCTTTTTTTTGTGCACAAAACAAAAAACCATGATCAACGAGGCACAATTACTAGCCGAAGAGCAGCAGTTTGAATTGTTGATTGAAGGGCTCCTCAACAACGAGTATGGCGTATGTGATAACTTTTTCACACCGGAGGAAATTAGTGGTCTGCGAGAAAATCTTCAAACCTACCATCAAGCTGGACAAATGTACCCAGCTGGCGTTGGCAAAAATTTCGACTTCCAGAAGAATGCGGAGATCCGCGGCGACGTCATTTACTGGATCGATGAAGATTCAAAAAACGCGGTGGAAGCTTTGTTTATAGAAAAAATAGAACGTTTCATTGCCTACCTCAATGCCACCTGCTATACGGGCATCAATGATTCCGAATTTCACTATGCCTACTACGAACCCAAGAGTTTTTATAAACGCCACCTCGATCAATTCAAATCCGACCGTGGTCGCCGTTTCTCGATGGTCCTCTACCTCAACGACAATTGGCTAGAAGAAGATGGGGGTTCGCTGAGCCTCTACATCGGTGATGAAACCCTGAGTGTCTACCCTATGGGTGGTCGCCTGGTTTTCTTCAAAAGCGATGAAACGGAGCACGAGGTACACGCTGCGCCCAATCGGCCGCGGATCAGCATTGCGGGGTGGTTGAAGGTGAAGAAGTAGTTTCTACAAATACACCACCTCATTCACCCCCGGTAAAATCAAATCATGGCTGCGCTCGCGTTCGGCCATCGCCTTTTGTACAAGGCGGTAGGGCTCGCTGGCGGGTTCGTTGCTCAGGTCGTAAGTGCCGTAGTGCATGGGGAGCAGGCGTTTGGCGCCGATGTCCTGCCAGGCTTGTACGGCTTCTTCGGGATTCATGTGAGCGCCTTGCATCATGTAGTCGGGGGCGTAGGCCCCGATGCCGAGCATGGCGATGTCGATATCCGGGAAGTGCTTGCCGGTATCGGCGAAGGGCCAGTGATAGGAGCTGTCGCCGCCAAAGTAGTGCCGCTTGCCCTCGTACTCAAAGAGAAACGCTCCCCATAGGACCTTATTGAAGTCCAACAAGCCGCGGCGGCTCCAGTGGCGGGTAGGCAAAAACGTCAATTGGGGTTCGTGGTCGGGGCTTTTGTATTGCTGGTACCAGCCCGCCATTTGTACCGGCGTCTCCCCTATCCATTTACTGATGGTGCGATCCATGCCGAGGGAGGTGAAGATTTTCGCCTGCGGGTTTGCCCGCAACAACTGCTGCAGCGATTGCTGATCGCAATGATCGCGGTGATCGTGGGAAATCAGGATGTAATCCACGCCCGTAATCTTGGTGGTTGGAAACGGCGGATGCACCAATCGCGGCACCAGCGGCATTCCATTCAGTACTGGGTCCGTGATGTAGCGGATACCTCCCAGTTGGATGACAAAAGAAGCATGGCCCAGCCACACCAGAAAGTCCCGCTCTTTGTCAGCGATCCATTCCGTAGCGGGTAATACGGTTGGCCGCCATTGGTCGGCTTTCTTTTCCTTGCGCTGCGGGTTGGGCGTGAGGAGCATTCTCAGGACGGTCTTCCACTCCGGAAAGAAAGGATCTTGCAAGTACTGGAAAGCGCCGTCTTTATAGGGGTTGCCCTGCCAGTCGGGGCGTACGATGGGGAGCTCGGGATTGTATCGGTATTCCAAAGGAGGGGGTGATTTTTAGTGGTTTTACAGTAAGTACTTAATATAACCCTTCATGAAGTAAAATGATCTGCGTTGAAAAACGTTTTTTCATATCTGCAAACCGATATAAACAAAAATATACTTTCCTGTAACTCAACTTAATTCCCCAGAAAGGGGATCAATCTCCAACAGATACTGGGTAATCGCCGAGCGGAAGGAACGTGCTAAAGGTATTTTTTGTCCATTCGTCAAAATCAGTTGGTCGCGTTCAATTTTCCGAATAGCGGATACCACAACAGCGTAGGATTTATGTGTACGCATGAATTGAGAAGAAGGGAGCAAGCTCAAAAAGTGCTGCATGGTCATACGCGTTACCACCTTTTGATCGAATTGATGAATAAAAAGCAGATTGCCATCGGAGCGCAGAAACAGGATTTGATCAATATCGATGCGTACCCAATCGTGGCCATCTTTAACAAAGAGGGAAGAATTATCTTGCTTCGCTTCTTCCGCAGCAGGAACTTGTAGCCGTAGTGCGCGCTGACAAGCACTGGCAAAGCGGGTAAAAAGAATTGGCTTGAGTAGATAATCCAAGGCCTGTAGCTCGAATCCTTCCAGGGCATAGTTATCATAAGCGGTGGTAAAAATGAACTGGGTAGCTGTCAGTCCAGACATCATTCGCATAAAATCCGTACCGCGCATATCTGGCATTTCGATATCCAAAAAAATGAGGTCTACTGCGCTATTTTGGAGCCACTGAAGAGCATCCAATGGATTGGTAAAAGTAGCCTCAAGCGACAAAAAAGGGAGCTTACTAGCGTGTTTTTCAATCACAGCTAGTGCTGGGGCTTCATCATCTATTGCAATAGCGGTCAGATTCATACAGTCAGGCTTAATGGAAATTGGAGGTACATCTTATAAGTCGTTGGTGTTTGTTCTTCTGTCAATACATATTGATTTGAGTAGAGTCGATCCAGGCGCTGGCGAGTGTTACTAAGCCCAATGCCATTACCGCTTGTACTTGGGCGACTACGTTTCTGATTGGCAATCGTCAGCACCAAGTCGTTTGCCTGCACCCTAAGGTCAATATGCAGAAAAAACCCTGGATCGCTGTGTACGCCGTGTACAAAAGCGTTCTCAAGAAAGGGAATGAGCAGTAGCGGAGGTAGTTCGCACATCGGCGGATTCGCTATCAGGTTAATTGCTACCGCAGCCCGCTGAGTAGCCGTGAGCCTGGCCAACTGCAAATGCAAATAACTATTGAGGAAGTCTATTTCTTCCTGCAGAGACACCGTTTCCTGACGACCATGTTTAAACGAAAAACGGAGTAAGCCAGATAGCTCTCCGATCAGTGTAGCCAGCTCATCTTGGTCTCGCTGGAGTGCCTCGCTATAGATGGTGTTTAAGGTATTGAAAAGAAAGTGAGGCTGCAGCTGCGCGCGTAGGTTGTGCAGCTCAGCGGCTGTTTTACCCTGTTCTAATTCGGCCTTCTGCCTACGCACCTCTGGTTGGTCAATAGCTAAGGTCAAAGTTGCTATCAAAAGCATACAAAGCAGACTGACAAACCAATTTTCGATAATGACTTCGGTTGCATAATCATTGAGCAGCTGAAATAACTCAAAAAGCATCCACCACAAAACCAGTAGCCAACTGAGGTAGTACCAGTAAGGGGCTGGCCGCCTGGCTACCAGCCTTCGAAACAATAGGCGATGGTTCAGCCAGGCAACCCCAAGTAGTAAACTTAACAACAATACGTAGCCCAATAGCCACCCTAAAAACCCTGCCAAATCAGTGCTGCCTTCAGTGGTGTAGGAAGCTAAGCCCAACGACCACCAATAGCTCCAGTAAGCTAGCAACACCAAACTGACTAGCCCCAAAAGAGCAATAGGTGTTTTAGTCCAGTTGTCGACGGGCATTCGCATTGAATCGTAATTTGTCATTTAATTGCTCAAAATCTGCTTGATTACGTTCTTCTAAACTGAGCGAAGTTTCCAGGAAGCCGTAATTCAAGACTGCTTCAATATAATACTTCTGTCCAGCTTCTATTTGCAGTTGGTACTTATTTTCATAAATCGCCCAGCTGGGCCTTCCTTTTGTGCGAATCTCGTAGGTGCCCGCCTCCAAATTCAGCCAAAAATAGGTAGAGGATCTGAAGTTGCTAACGATGCGCACACCATTTGCCCAAATTTCAAAGCGTCCATTGTAGAACTCAGGCTTGCGATAAAAGTACAGCGTAGCCGTATCGTCATTTATGCTGGCAGAGTCGGTAGTTGTTGCATCTTGAGCAAGAATCTGTAGACTCAAGCCCAAGAGCATTGTTAATAGGAGCGTTCTCATTTCCGACGATAGTTGTAAGAAATGTTTCCAGTTACACTCAAATACAGGAAGGCGTTTCGGTCAACTGGCGCATTGCTAACGTTGCCATAATCCACTTCCCAAGCCGTTTCCTGGAAACCACCCACATAGCCCAGACGAATAGCTAGATCACTACTAACACCTGTCCGAGGACAGCCAGCTCGGGAGACTGCATTTGCTCTAGGATTTCGGCTCATAAAGGGTCGAGTCCGCCACTCCAAAGCCAAGTGCAATGCCCCCTGCCCGTGTAAGAATACGGGCCAAGTTCGCACATCCTGCGTACTACCAGTATTCGAAAAGGTATCGAAGTTGAAGTCCACCTCCTGTCGTTCGGTGATCTTCACCACTTGACCAATAACAGAAGGTCCTGCCCACAGCACCAACCCGTTCCTGTCGCTTTGCCAAAAGCGGTAGCCAAATAAGAGATTGCCTGACAAAGCCGATTCCTCCAATTCCAGTGTTCGCCGTCCTGACAACTGAAGGTCATCATGGTCGCTGATTAGAAAACTGATCCCGAGTTCCGCATAGAAGCGATCCTTAAATCGGCCACCAAACCCTGCACTATACATTTGGCGAATACGTACTTGTTCAAAACCGAGACCTTCCGTCAGTTTGCGCATATTGTCGCTACCCGTCAGTACACCAGCACCCGTTCCTAAGTAGGAGTAGATGGCTCTGTTGTAAGTATCGGGTGAGTTGTAGTCGATGGTGTCTGCTACCGGGGTAAGCACTTGAGCCTGTAGGTGATTTGGTAGCCACAAGCCAGCAAGTAGAACCAATAAAACTAAATTGATTTTCATAGTATTGAATTTTGATTGCACGAATGTAACTATCAAAACCCCACTTTGGCTCTACCCATTTGACAAGTGGTATCACTTACGTGATGACAGGACAAGATTATGTGATGTGGAAATACGGAACGTTCAAAATTCAGTGGGATGAGGTTCAGCGAGAAATGCTGGCAGGAAAAACATCGGGATATGTCTCGACCAGAAAGGTCGGGATTTTCACCTGGGCACAGGGCAAATTCATGAATTTGCCCTGTGCCCAGGTGGCATGGGTAGACGGTGACCCCAAGCCATCAATCAGGTAAATGCATGAATTATCTTTCACAAGCACAAATCAAATTATCGGCATAATTCTGCTTCTTCAGAAGATATCCTTTTTGGTAAGGGTAACCACCGCCGATGCCCAGGTTTTCGTTGTTGATGGTGTAGATGCAGTCGAATAAAATGGTGCTCTCCTTTTCCTTTAAGTCATTAGGATCACAGAAGGGGTTCGCAGTGGAAGAGCAGCGGGTGGTGGTCATGTTGCCGAGTACGTTTTTGAGGATATATTTGATGTCGATTTCGTACTTGGCGGCCAGTTCCTGATCTACATCCGAGGCATAGCGGCCGCAGGGTTCCCCTTTGCGGACAATCGAGTCGGGGTAAATTTCGAATTTGTCGGTGAAGAAGGAATGGATGGTCGCTACCTTTTTGAACTGAGGGTTGCCCTCAAATTGTAGTTCCTCAAACTCCTGTGTAAAAGAGAGGGCCTCCTGATTGAAGTAAGTAGGGCTCAGTGGGGTCATTTTCGTATCCAACCAGATCTCATTGATTAAATATTCGTACGCCGACAAAACGGAGCCCTGGCCCATACCGGTGGTATCATAACGGGAACACTTCATCCGAACATCAGCACTTTTGGCCAAATAATACAGTCCGGGGCGGCGAGATCCGGGTAAAGGCAGCTTGTACTGATTGCTCAAGACCCACTCGCCTTCGTAGGCACTGCAAGGACAAAAATCCTGCACCTCGGCAATATCCAGGTAAGGGGAATTGAAATTGGCATTAAAGTCCTGGTCAAAATAGATGTCCAGGGGATGGTTGCCAGCAACGATCAACTCCTCCCTCTTAGTCAAACGAGGCAGTAGCATATAAGCAATCAACGCGCCGGTACACAGGGCAGCAATAAGGTAAAGCAAGAGTTTTCTGCGGTTGGCCGTTAACTGTTGCTCCTTTTTGTACAAGGCTTTCTCCAATTCCTCCTTTTCTGCCAGGGTTACCGTTAATTCCTGGCGAATGGATTCCCGCAGGAGCAATCGGTTGATGTTCTCTATCGAACGCTGGTACATGCCCTCGGTGGCGGTGCCGTAAATAAGCTTGGAAAACTGGCTGGCACTGATGCTTAAATCCTGCGAAATGACGCCAAATGAGGTGGCCCCGAACTTGGAAGTTGACTTGTTCCAAGGCCCATATTTCTCTTCCAGTTTGGTGATAAATTTATCCTTAAAGCTTTGTTCCATGCAGGCTCAACCGTGTGTAAAATAGTGTAAAATAGTATAAAATACCGTAAAAAGTTTGTATTACAAAATTTTATTCTTTTTTTAGTCAACCTCACCTGCTATCTTGCAGGTATTCTTTTAGGTTCTTTCCTTAAAGATAACTTCTTATCCGACAATAAAAGAACCCCCTAACGAATATCTCTAATCATGATAAAAGCCCTACACGCTGCCTTGCTCACCACTGGATTTCTCTTTTTAAGCTTTTGCGCCTTTGCTCAAGCTCCCGAAAAGGTGCTATTCGTAGGTAACAGCTATACTTATTTTTGGAATTTACCCCAGCAGGTAGCAGCCATGGCTAAAAGCCGAGACCTGACGATCAATACCTCCCAATCCACCAGCGGCGGCACTTCGTTGGCCCAACACTGGCGGGGCGAAAAAAAGCTCGAGTCGCTGCCCATGATCAGAACGGGGCAATACGACGCAGTGGTCTTGCAGGATTTCAGCATGCAGGCCCTCAACGCCCCCGACACCTTGCTGCAATACGGTCAGCAGTTTGCCAAAGAAGCCGAGGCGACCGGAGCCCGCGTATTCCTTTACATGACCTGGGCCAGGGCCTTTGACCCTTATATGCAAGCGACCATCACCGCTAAGTACAAGGATTTGGCCGAATTGTGTGGCGCAACCATCGTCCCCGTGGGGCCAGCATGGGAGCGGGCTCGCAGCCTAAGGCCCGACCTGCCGCTGTACGACCCCGACCAAAGCCACCCCTCTCCTACGGGAACTTATCTGGCAGCCTGTGTTTTTTACGGCGTCTTCACCGGGCAGTCGCCCGTAGGTCTGCCCCACCGACTGGTGAGTACCGATCACGCGGGCGAAAAACTCTACCTCAATATCCAATCAACCGAAGATGCGCTCTTTTGTCAGAAAGTAGCGGCTGACGTATTGGGTTTGCCATTAACATCACCAGCAAAATAAGCTCATCTTGAAGAATTCTACCTGGAATGCACAACGCATAGGGCTGATTGCCGGTCCGCTTATTTTTCTGCTGAGCTTTAAATTCATGCACCTGGAAGGTCTCAGTACGGAGGGGCACGCCGTGCTGGCCTGTACTTTCTGGATTGCGATCTGGTGGATCACCGAGGCCATTCCGATTGCGATGACTTCGTTGCTCACGATTGTTTTGTTTCCGCTCACGGGAGCGCTGAGCCTTTCGGAGACGACGGCATCGTTTGGGCACAAGTACATCTTCCTTTATATCGGAGGTTTCATTTTAGCGATTGCGATCGAGAGGTGGAACCTGCACCGCCGCATCGCGTTGAACATCATCAACTTTATCGGCACCAACATGAAGCGGATCGTTTTGGGCTTTATGGTTGCGACTGCTTTCCTTTCGATGTGGATCTCGAATACGGCTACGGCGGTCATGATGATTCCCATTGGGATGGCCATCGTTTCCCAGCTCAAGGATGACCCCAGCACGGAGGAGAACGAAAACACCCTTTTCGGTAAAATGCTGATGCTGGCCATTGCCTACAGTGCCTCTATTGGCGGAATGGCCACGCTGATCGGCACGCCCCCTAACCTCGTTCTGGCGGGTATCATCCAGGAGCAATACGGCGTGGAGATCACCTTTTCTCAGTGGATCAGTTTTGGTTTGCCGGTCTCCATTATTCTGCTTTTCATCTGCTGGAAATACCTTACCAACCAGGCTTTCAAAATCAAGGTAACGGCTTTCCCCGGCGGACGGCCAGCCATCCAGCAACGCCTGCAAGCCATGGGTAAAATGAGCTACGAAGAACGAAGCGTCTTGATTGTTTTTGCCCTGACGGCCTTTGCCTGGATCAGTCGTTCCTTTCTACTACAAAGCTTTATCCCTGACCTTGACGATACCATCATTGCCATGGTGGCCGGACTGGTACTGTTTCTAATTCCGGCCGCCAAAGACAAAAAACGGATGCTGATTACCTGGGAAGAAGCGGTGAGACTCCCCTGGGGCATCCTGCTGCTATTTGGCGGCGGCCTGGCCCTCGCGCAAGGCTTCACCACCAGTGGCTTGGCCGACTGGATTGGGGCACAGATGACCTTACTCAATGGCGTAGCGGTGCTGCTGCTCTTATTGATTCTGGTAGCTGCGGTTAATTTCCTTACGGAGATTACCTCTAATCTGGCCACAACGGCCATGATGCTACCCATTTTAGCACCATTGGCTTTGGGCATCAATGTGCACCCCTACCTCTTAATGGTAGGAGCGACTACTGCTGCTTCTTGTGCCTTTATGTTGCCCGTAGCGACGCCCCCCAACGCGGTGGTCTTTGGCTCGGGCTATCTGAAAATCATTGACATGGTGAAAGCTGGCGTTTGGATGAATATCATTTCTATTCTCGTCATTACTGCACTGGTCTATTTGCTGCTGCCGTATTTATGGGGCTTTGACCCCTTTAGCTTTCCAGCTAATTTATCTACCGACTAAAATAATTACCAAATAAATTTTCAATCATGGGAAAACCAATACATTTATTGCTCTTTGCCTTGTTTTGCCTCCTCAGCATAAGTAGCTATGCTCAAAAAACGGTGACCGGTACGGTGACCGATACGGAGGGTAGCCCCCTAATCGGGGTAACCATCCTCGAAGATGGCACGACCAATGGCACTATCACCTCTTTTGACGGTACTTACGAGATTACCGTTGCCGACCAAGATGCCCAGCTCCTCTTCCGCTACATCGGTTTTGCGAGTAGGAAGGTTACCGTAGGCGCAGTTTCCGAACTCAACCTGACTTTGGAGGAAGAAGTAGGCTTGCTCGACGAAGTGGTCGTCACTGCCCTGGGTTTTACGGAAAACAAAGACCAACTCGGCTACGCCAGCTCCAACGTCGGCGGAAAAGCCCTCGTCCAATCCGGAGAAGCCACCGTCCTCAACTCCTTGTCAGGAAAGTCTTCGGGCGTGAGGATTTCTCGCAACTCCGGTGATCCGGGCGCGGGTGCTTATATCCAGATTCGGGGTTTGTCGACCATTACGCGTGATAACCAGCCGCTGATCATTGTGGATGGTATTCCGATCAGCAACGATGTCCGTGGCAACAGCGACCGTTCCGGCGTAAGCCAGGAGTCGCGCTTGAATGACATCAATCCTAATGATATCGAGAGTATTTCCGTACTGAAGGGAGCTTCTGCCGCTGCCTTGTACGGTACGCAAGCTTTGGGTGGTGTGATTCTCATTACGACCAAGAGTGGGAAGTTTGCCAGCAAAACCAAGGTATCTCTACGCTCTAGCTATTCGCTGGATGTGATTAACCGTCGCTATCCACTACAAAACCGCTATGGGCAGGGAGACAATGGCATTTATGACCCCCGCGCCCGTGACTCGTGGGGAGACCGCATCGCCGATCGCCCCGGTGGGCCTGACGAATTTGATACTTCCGGTGAATTCTTCGTAGATCAGGATGGCCGTACTTACTACCCTGTTCTGAACAAAAATTCTCGCGAGATTTACGAAGATTCCAATTTCGACCAAATCTTTCAGAATGGTTATTTCCTGGAAAATAACCTGAGTATCAGCGGAGGAAACAACAGCACGGCCGTTTTCTTCAGCTTGGGAGATATGAACCAGGAAGGGATTATCAGAAACAACTCTGACTACCGCCGTACCACGGCACGCTTCAATGTGAACCACCTTTTCTCTGACCAGCTGAAGCTGAAACTCACTACCAATTATTCCCGTACCGCCTCCAATCGTATTCAGAAAGGAGCGACCTCTTCGGGTCTGTATCTAGGTTTGCTGCGTACCCCCGTTGATTTTGACAATGCGGGCTACCGAGGAGACTACTACGCTAATGGCAACAGTTCTCCCGTTCCCAACCGCCATCGTTCCTACCGGGAACCACTGGCTGCCGACAACAGCCCGGTTTACAACAATCCCCTGTGGACCATTTATGAGCAGGAAAACCTTGCGAAAGTGGATCGTTTCATTACCTCCATGGAACTGACGGCGACGCCCAAGACCTGGCTGAATCTGATCGGACGGGTAGGTCTTGATCATTACAGTGAAAAGCGCAACGAGTTTTTCACGCCTGGTTCGGCCGCTGGTGAATACCGGGCGGGCCTTTACGAGCAATCCATCGCGGCCAATACCATTTTCAACATGGATTATATCGCTAAAGCCAACCATAAGTTCAACCGCAACTTTGGCGGTAGCTTGCTGGTAGGTTTTAACTACAATGCCCGCTCACGGGATGTCAACGGGGTGAATACGGTCAATTTCATCCAGTTTGTAGATGTGGCCAGTGTGGTGCGTGACAAAGACAATGCCTTGCTCGAAAACATTTCTACGCAGAGTTCTCAGGGGCAGGAGCGTACGGCCGGCGTCTATTCCGCCATGTCGCTCAACGCTTGGGACATGCTCTACTTTACCGGAACAATCCGGGCAGAATCAGCCTCTACCTTTGGCGACGATGCGGACAATACCTTCCTCTTCCCATCCGCTTCTTTGGCCTGGCAGTTTTCAGAAATTGCTGGATTGAGCGGCAATGCGCTTTCATTTGGTAAGCTGCGTGTGTCTTACGGGGAAGTAGGGGTACAACCAGCCCGCTACAACACCTCCAATGTTTTTGTGTCGCCCAGCATTGGCGACCAATACGGCGGTAACCTCAATTTGGGGCTCTACGGCAATGGTGGTTTTGTACCAAGTGCCAATCGCGGCAACGCTTCGCTCCTTCCCGAGCGCAAAAAGGAGCTGGAGATCGGAGCAGACTTGCGCTTCTTTGAAGACAAAGTATCCCTTAGCGGTACCTACTTCTCCAATAAAACGGTAGATGTATTGCTGGATTTCCCCGTGGCCAACTCGCGTGGTTACAGCCAGGTGTACACCAATGGTGCAGAGATTCAAAATACCGGCTACGAATTGGATTTGGGGATTGAGCTGATGCAACGCAAAGATTTCTCATGGAACATCACGGCCAATTTCACCCAAGTGAGAAACGAGGTATTGGACCTGCGCGGAGTGGAATCCATCGAACTGGGTGGCCTCGCCGCCGTCAACTCTCGTGCCGTAGAAGGCCAGCCACTAGGCGTATTGTGGGGATCACGCAGCCTGCGCGACGAAAGCGGCAATATCGTTTTTGACGAAAACGGCTTCCCCGTTCAAGATGAGCTCGAAGGCGTTATTGGTGATCCTAACCCCGACTGGCAGGGTGCGGTATCTACCGGTATTCGTTTCAAAAACTTCCGACTTTCTGCCCTTTTCGAAACCTATCAGGGTGCCGATATCTACGCAGGTACCAAGTCGGTACTCTCCGATTTAGGGCTTTGGGAGAACACTGGCAACGAAGTGACGGCTACCCGCAACCTGAAAGAATTCAATGGCAACATTATTAATATCGGTGAAACCTTCCGGGGAAATGTCACTGACTTTGGCGCTGGCCCCGTTGCCCTCACCGAACCTTGGTACAATGGAGACGGTGGATTCTTTGCCAATGGCAACGACGAGCTATACATCGAAGATGGCTCCTGGACCCGCCTGCGCGAACTGACTTTATCCTACCGGTTGACCTCCAACTGGCTCGATCAAAAGATTGGCATCAGCTCATTGGAGCTATCCGCTACAGGTAGAAACCTCGTCCTCTGGACGGAATTCGAAGGTAATGATCCAGATACCAACCTTTCTGGCATCAGTGCCGCGCGAGGAATTGAGTACTTTAACAATCCGGGGACTAAATCCTACGTATTCAGCCTCTTGCTTGATTTTTAATTAAGCACCAGAACCAATTTCTTTTTTATTGCAACCTAAAAATAGGTACTAATGAAACGATTACTATTTATTCTATCTATAGCGGTCCTGACAACAGCCTGTGGCGATCTCGTCGACGGCATCAACCAGGACCCCAATAACCCCACTTCGGCCTCTTACCAGAATATTCTGACGGGCGCGGAAGTAGGCAACATTATTCTTAATACCGGAGAGACTGCTCGCCGAGCGGGCATTTTCTGCGGCTACTACGAAGGCATCGATCGCCAGCACCAGGGTTTTTACAATTACACGCTGACGACCAGTGATTTCAACAGCATCTGGTACGACCTCTACGTGGATACTTACCGGAATGCATTGGAGGCGGAAGCCGCCGCTGCTGACGAAGGACTGGAGGGAATCACCAAAGGAATTACCCAGGTCATCCAGGCACTGGCCATTGGTACGGGAGCTGCCCTTTACGGGGACATTCCTTTCACCGAAGCAGGAAAAATTGAAATTGAGAATCCTCGCTATGATGACCAGGCAGCAGTGTATGCAGGTGTGCAGTCTTTGCTGGACGCTGCGATAACCAATTTCCAGACGGGAACAGGTCGTCCTGCCGGTGGGTCAGATATTTATTTCGATGGCAATCCGACCAAATGGATAGAAGTCGCTTATTCACTTAAAGCACGCTTGTATCTACAAACCCGCGACTACGCCGCAGCTTACGCAGCAGCGGGCAACGGAATCAGCAGCATCGACAATGCCCTTTATGCACCTCACGGCACGGGGATTCAGGAGTCGAATCTTTCTTATCTCTTCTTTGCGGTAGAGGTACGGGGTGCCGACGTCATTACAGCAAGTTACATCACCAGCCTTTTACAATCAGATCCAGCGGCGAATCCTATCCCTGAAAATTACCGAGGCAATGCAAAGACCGACGAGACCGGTCGCTTCAACTTCTACTTTACCACCAATAGCTTGGGCGTACAACCCAACACGACCAACGGCTTTGCGGCACAAACGGCCAATGCACCGATTATCACTTACGAAGAAAATCTGCTCATCCTGGCGGAAGCCGGTTTGCGTAGTCAGGGATTTGCCACGGGCTTGGAACATTTGAATAATTACCGCGCCTTCATGAATGGTGGCGGCTATCTGGTCAATGCCGATCCTGCTCAGATTCGCTATGAGGCTTACGTAGCAGAAGATTTCAACAGCGGAGGCCTGGAAAATACTGCTGGCCTCAATCCTGATGATGCTTTATTGAAGGAAATTCTGGAAGAACGCTACGTAACATTTTTTGGTCAAATAGAAGGCTTTAACGATGTCAGGCGTACGACCGGAGAAACAACGGTAAAGGTGCAAGTGCCCCCCAATATCGGCACAGAAATCCCTGGCCGGTTCCTGTATCCACAAACCGAAATTGACCGGAACGCGAACGTGCCTAATCCTATTCCGGGTTTGTTTGAGGCAACAGATATCAATAAGTAATGTGGTACTCGGTACCTAGTACTTAGTAGAGGGTATAGGGACTTCAATTGCCCAAGACGGAAACGGTCCGTTAAATCTCTATACCCTCGCCATAGGCATCCCTTCGGGGCTACCAATTGGGCGTGAAGCGGCCGACATCCCCTGTCCTCTGGCCAGGCGGGCTCTACGGACTTTGGCAAAGTCTAGCTTGAATTTTCTTATTATTAAAAATTTACCACAATGGGAAATTCCTACCTTTTCAAATATATCCCATCACTTTTACTGGTATTGGGCATCATGCTGACCAACGCCTGTAACAATGATGAAGACATCATTTTTGATGATAGTTTACAAATTCTTTCGCAGAAGATCGACGGTGAAGCGGCGGTCAACGGTGTGGACGGCGTGAATCGCAATCCAAGCATTGAGATCATTTTCTCCCACACCCTCAAAACGGCAGAGCTTACTTCAGCGCTGAGCTTTACGGGGGGCGGATCTTCGGTAGCGTTTACTGCCGACTACAGCAATACCAACTCTACCCTCACCCTGACGCCCGATGCGCCACTGGAATACGAGACCATGTATACGCTTGCGCTTCCGGCCGGCACCTACGGCGAGGACAATAACTCGCTCAAGGAGAGCTATTCCCTGACCTTCACGACGGCTCCTTTTGTACCGGCAAATATCAGTCTGGCCAGCAGTGCAGGGGCCATCAGTGAAATCGACGGTACCACTACTATTTCGGTTAGCTTAAGTGAAGAAGTAGAACTGGACGTAACGGTAGAATTGCAATTTGGAGGAACGGCCACCGTGGGTGCCGACTACACCGCCAGTGGCACCACCGTCGTCCTGATAGCTGGTGAAACCATGGCCGAAGTGACTCTTTCTGCACTTACGGACGGTGCCCTCGAAGGCACTGAAGAGATAGAAGTGAGTATTGCCTCCATCATCAATGCAGTAGAGCTTACCCCCCAGCTGGTGACCATCACCCTCCTGGACGCTGACCTCGACAGTAACGGCGATGGTTTCCCTGACCGGGGCTTTATCATAAATGAAGTATTGTTCGATCCTCCCGGTGGTGATCCCGGCGATGCCAATGGTGATGGTACCCGCAGCGCTTCCGAAGACGAGTTCATCGAATTTGTCAACGATTCCGATCTGGAGTTTGATCTCAGTGGCTACACCTTGTACGATGCTACGAACCTCGCCACCGGCGAACCTAACCACACCTTCCCCGATGGCACCGTTGTCCCCCCTGGTGGCGTCTACGTCCTGTTTGGTGGCGGATCTCCCTCTGGCGACTTTGGCAATGCATTGGTGGGTGTGAGCACCAGTGGCAACATGAACCTTTCCAATGCTGATGATGTGATCACTCTCCTGGATGCTGACGGCAATACCGTCCTCACTTTTGACACCCAGGGCGAAGGGGCTGGCATCGACTTTGGTGCCGACCAGTCGGTCACCCGTTTCCCGGATATCAATGGTGATTTCACGCTGCATACGACGGCTAATGCGGACCTCCTTTACTCTCCCGGCAAGAAAGTTGACGGCACCGATCTTGGCACTGGTGGCGGCGGCAATCCGGGCTTAGGTTTTCGCATCAATGAAGTACTTTTCGATCCACCTGCTGACCTTCCCGGTGATGCCAATGGTGATGGCGTACGCAGTGCTTCGGAAGACGAGTTCATTGAAT
>Ga0102812_10001227_pt1 | contig 17895 bp, 14 predicted proteins | sample ColrivemetaGS713_FD_79334 | JGI IMG/M metagenome (GOLD analysis project Ga0102812, IMG submission 79334) | Estuarine microbial communities from the Columbia River estuary - Flood tide ETM metaG S.713 | ecosystem: Environmental > Aquatic > Marine > Intertidal zone > Estuary | place: USA... | reverse complement strand
GCATTGATGATGCCATTGAAGCGTCTATGGATTTTAAACCAAATGTTTTGGCAGCTATTGAAAAAATAACAGCACCTTTTAAAATGAGCGATTATTATGAAAGTTGGCTTCGAATTGTTCCTGTTGAAATTTATAGTACCGATGCGAAATTAAAAAACGACCAAGTGTTGCTAAATATGGGTATGAAATGTAATATGGAAACTGTCATTGGGGAGAAACCAGAATCTAAATTTGATGCTAATAACATAGTGTTAAAGCCAGTTGCTAAAATGCCAAATCATGTTACTACTAACATAATTGCTATTTCAACGTATAATGATGCTTCAAAAATTATGACCAAAAATTTCTCAGGGCAAGAATTTGGAGAAGGTTCTAAAAAAGTGACGGTTAAAAAAGTAGACATCTGGCACAAAAACGGTAAAATGGTTATTGCCTTAGATTTGAATGGATCTGTAAATGGCACAATATATCTACAAGGGATTCCATTGTATGATAGTGGTAATAAAGAAATCTTTTTTGCCGATTTAGATTATGTTTTAGATACTAAGAGCCAACTTACCCGAACTGCAAACTGGTTAGCAAAAGGTGCCATATTAAAAAGAATCAAAGAAAGTTGCCGTTATTCTATTCAGCCTAATTTAGATGAAGGCAAACAAACCTTGCTAAATTACTTAAACAATTACTCCCCAATTTCTGGTGTTTTTGTTAACGGAAAAATGGAAGAAATAGATTTTCAAAGAATACAATTAACCAACAACGCGATTCTGGCATTTTTAAAAATTAACGGTGAAATAAGCGTTACTGTTGATGGATTGAAATAATTTACTTTTCAAAAACAATAGTAGATTGATTTTTATCGACTTTTAACTGAACTGTTCTTCCAAAAATCATAGCTCTATTATCTTTTTCATGACCTGCAGGCATATTAAATGCAATCGGAAAATTGTATTCTGAAAGCGCATCTACAATTAATTGCTCTACAGAAACGCCCCAAGGGGTGGTATTTTTTCGCACTTTAGTTATATCACCAACAATAACCCCTTTACAATTATCAAAATAGCCAGCACGTTTTAAACTTTGCAACATACGATCTATATGGTATTCGTATTCGCCAATTTCTTCAATAAAAAGTATATTTCCAGAAGTATTTATACTGGTTTCAGAACCCAACATAGTAAGCAAAATCGTTAAATTACCTCCAACTAATTGCCCAGAAGCGCTTCCTGTTCTATTATTTTCAGATCCTGTTAAAGTATAAGCCAGGGGATTCCCAAAAACAGCATCTTTAAAAGTAGAAATCGTTTCTCTAATAGTTTCATTATCGTCTTGCAAGCTAGTACACATCATGGCATGTATACTTTCAAAGCCCTTAATGTTTACTTGATTGTGTAAAGCAGTAATATCAGAATATCCAATAATCCATTTTGGATATTTTTTAAAATTAGTGTAGTCTAATTTGTCCAAAATCCGAACGGCTCCATAGCCGCCTCTTGCGCACCAAATGGCACTGATTTTTGGATCGTCCATGGCATTTTGAAAATCCTCACGACGTTCTTCATCAGATCCGGCAAAATGATATGCTTGATTAAAAACATTTTTCCCAACAACCGCATTTAATCCCCAGCTTTCAAGCAAATTCTGAGCTTGGGTTATTTCGGATGTTCTGTTTATTAAAACACCCGATGGTGCAACAATAGCAACGGTGTCGCCTGCTTTTAAATATGGAGGTCGTATCAATGTATTCGTTTTATTTAAAGTTAAATTTTGTGCTGGCAGAATCATATTTCCATAGAAAAAGACAGCGCATAACGCAATAGTAAGTAAAGAGATTTTAGACATAACGTAAATGTACATTTTTTTTCTAAATCGCTCCCAAAATGTGTACTTTTGTGGCTACAAAAGAACGCACCATTCCGAGCGAAGGTATAGGAATCTGATGAATTTATATTTTAATTCATGAGGTAGCAACAGTCGTACCACTTTGGCAGTGATGCAAAATTTAGTTTTAAAAAAGATGAACACACCAAAAAGATATACCATTACTTCGGCGTTGCCTTATACCAACGGGCCCATTCATATTGGGCATTTAGCAGGAGTTTATGTGCCCGCAGATATTTATGCGCGTTATTTACGATTAACTGGACATGATGTGGTTTTTATTGGCGGAAGTGATGAACATGGTGTGCCAATTACCATTAAAGCAAAAAACGAAGGCGTTTCTCCGCAAGATGTGGTAGACAAGTACCATGCGATTATTAAAAAATCGTTTGAAGAATTTGGGATTTCGTTTGATAACTATTCGCGTACTTCGGCAAAAATTCATCATGAAACGGCTTCAGAATTCTTTAAAACCCTTTATGATAAAGGTGATTTTGTTGAAGAAACAACCGAGCAATTATATGATGCAAAAGCAAATCAGTTTTTAGCAGATAGATTTGTTACTGGAACTTGCCCTAAATGTGGAAATGAAGAAGCTTACGGTGACCAATGCGAAAGCTGCGGAAGTAGTTTAAATGCAACCGATTTAATCAATCCGAAATCGGCTTTAACAGGGAATGTGCCAACATTGAAGCAAACAAAACACTGGTTTTTACCTTTAGATAAGCACGAAGCGTTTTTACGCGAATGGATTTTAGAAGGACACAAAAGAGACTGGAAACCGAATGTTTACGGACAAGTAAAATCGTGGATTGATGATGGTTTACGCCCACGTGCAGTAACCCGCGATTTAGATTGGGGAATTCCCGTACCAGTTGAAGGTGCGGAAGGAAAAGTACTTTATGTTTGGTTTGATGCGCCTATTGGCTATATCTCCTCTACCAAAGAATGGGCTGCTCGTGTTGGTAAAGATTGGGAACCTTATTGGAAAGACAAAGACACCAAATTGGTACACTTTATTGGAAAGGATAATATTGTTTTTCACTGTATTATTTTCCCGGCGATGTTAAAAGCCGAAGGAAGTTATATTTTACCTGATAACGTTCCGGCAAACGAGTTTTTAAATTTAGAAGGTAACAAGCTATCTACTTCAAAAAATTGGGCGGTATGGTTACCTGATTATTTAAAAGAATTTCCGGGTCAGCAAGATGTGTTGCGATATGTATTAACAGCCAACGCTCCAGAAACTAAGGATAACGATTTTACCTGGAAAGATTTTCAGGCAAGAAATAATAACGAATTGGTGGCCATTTTTGGAAATTTCATAAATCGTGTTGCGGTATTGACCCATAAATTTTATGAGGGAATTGTGCCTGCGTCTAATGCTTTTTCTCAAGTAGATGAAGAAACATTGGCTGCAATTAAAGCTTACCCCGAAGTTATTTCAAGCTCAATCGAACGCTACCGTTTTAGAGAAGCGCAACAGGAATTAATGAATCTCGCACGACTTGGGAATAAATACTTAGCCGATGAAGAACCCTGGAAAGTAGTAAAATATGATGAACCAAGAACACAAACCATCATGTATGTTGCGTTACAAATAGCTTCGGCTTTAGCAACATTAAGCGAACCGTTTTTACCGTTTACTTCTGCAAAACTTAAAAACATCCTTAATTTAAGTTCGAAAGAGGTCGAGAACTCATGGAACGCTATTTCATCAAAAGAAATATTAATTCCTGCCGGACATCAAATAGCAGAAGCAGAATTATTATTTTCAAAAATAGAAGACGAAACTATTCAATTTCAAATGGATAAATTAATTGCCAGTAAAAAAGCAAACGAAGCCGCTAATAAGGTAGTAGAGCCTCAAAAAGACACGATCACATTTGATGATTTTACAAAATTAGATATTCGGGTAGGCACAATTTTAGAAGCCGAAAAAATGCCAAAAGCCAAAAAGCTATTGGTTTTAAAAGTAGATACAGGTATCGATGTACGTACTATTGTTTCAGGTATTGCTGAAAGTTTTACTGCGGAAGAAGTTGTTGGAAAGCGAGTAACAGTATTGGTAAATTTAGCTCCGAGAGATCTACGTGGTGTTGAAAGTCAGGGAATGATATTAATGACTGAAACTGCTGAAGGTAAATTGGTTTTTGTAAACCCTGATGACGCTTCAGTTCCAAACGGATTGCAGATAAGTTAGTTTTTTTATTTTAAACGACTGCACACGTCTATCTGTAAAATCATTACGTGTATACAACGAAAAATGTATTGAATTTAAAGTCAATAAAGAATTTAAAATAACTAAGGCAATTCATTTACTAGTATTTCCCAATGGAAATTATGTAATTAAAAAAAACAATCTTATAAATTAAAAGCACCTAAGGTGTTGCATCTTTGTAAAGAAAATTAAAACATTTAATTATGAAAAAAGTAATATTAATATTTTTAGCAATCGGTTTAATCGGTTGTGGTTCTTCAAAAACAGTCAGAGATTCAAAGAAGGTTATTAAAGGCGATTGGACCTTAAGCACCATAACTTATAGTAAAACAGGGAAATATAATGTCACGTTACTTAACGACACGTCGAAAGATTGTTTTGAAGGAAGTACGTGGAAGTTTATTCCAAATAATAATACAGGAACTTACACTATCAATGAGTCTAGTTGCTCAACAGGCGTTAGGGACTTTGTGTTTACTATTCAGGAAATTGACACACAATCAGGTCTTTATGATTTTCTATTAAAGCCTACAAACGAAAAAAACAAATCGGAAACCAATCAAGGTTATAGATTAAAATTAACTGCCTTGTCTGAGACAAATATGCAATGGCAACAAACGATTTCAGTAGACGGAACATCGTTTATAATAAATATGAATTTCGCAAAACTTTAGAAATATGAAACTTCCATAATATGTAGGCAATACCCAAGGGAATTACTATAATATGGAAGCTACATGTGACAAAAAAACAATAAAAAAAAACACATGAAAACACAATTAAAAAAATTTGGACTTATACTTTTCACAATCGTTTTAACTATTAGTTTAACTAATTGTAAAGCGGTTCAAAACGCAAATAACAAACAAAAAGGGGCCGTTATTGGCGCTACTGGTGGCGCAATTTTAGGAGCCATTATTGGTAACAATGTTGGCAAAGGCGGTAATGGCGAATTAGGAGCTGTTATTGGTGGCGTTGTTGGAGGTGGAGCTGGTGTACTTATTGGTAGTAAAATGGACAAACAGGCTCAAAAAATTGAACAAGAAATTCCAGGTGCTCAGGTAGAACGTGTGGACGATGGTATTGTGGTAACTTTTGATGAAGGTAGTGGTGTGTATTTTGATACTGCCAAATTCAACATTAATACCGCTTCTCAAGCAAATCTTAATAAATTGATAAATGTTTTTAAAGAATTTCCAGATACAAATATTTTGGTGGTTGGACATACCGATAGCGTAGGTGCAGAGGAGTCTAATATGACACTTTCTAAAAACAGAGCATATGCTGTAACCAATTATTTGTCGCAAAATGGAATTAGTACAGGACGTTTAAAAACCAATTGGTTTGGAGAAACACAACCAATGCATGATAATGCCACAGCAGATGGACGCGCAAAAAACAGACGTGTAAACGTTGCGATCTTACCAAATGATAAAATGATTCAAGACGCCAAGACTCAAGCAGGAAATTAATTCTTCTGAATATAAATTTGTATCAATCTCGTTTTCAAGTAACATTGAAAACGAGATTTTTTTTGACTAGGAAGTGCCCTAAATTAGCCCAAAAGCTATTTCTTTTCGCGAATTTTATTATTACTATTTTGCAATTCAGTTTAAGTAATTTTTAAATGCTGGATATGTCTTCTAATGTTTTAATTTCATCAACTTGTTTATTCAAAAAATGTATGATGATTGTATGTAATAATATTAGTACAACTTAGGGTAGAAAAGGCTAATTTTTCATAACAATATTTATTATTTCTTTAAAAGAATCTGTAACTTTACAAAAAGTCAATATTATGTTATCAAAAGTTATAGAAAAAGCCCTTAATGACCAAGTTAGAATTGAAGCAGAGTCTTCTCAAATTTATCTAGCAATGGCGTGTTGGGCAGAAGTTAAAGGATTGGAAGGAGTTGCAGGTTTTATGTTCGATCAGTCGGACGAAGAACGCGAACACATGTTAAAACTTGTTAAGTTTGTAAACGAACGCGGTGGGCATGCGCATATTTCAGAATTAAAAGCGCCAAATGTAACGTTTAATTCATTTAAAGATATGTTCGAAATGCTATTTAAACATGAAGTTTTTGTGTCTGAAAGTATTAACGAATTAGTGCATATTTCATTACAGGAAAAAGATTATGCAACACATAATTTTTTACAATGGTATGTGGCTGAACAAATAGAAGAAGAAGCCGTTGCAAGAACTATTCTAGATAAAATAAACCTAATTGGAGACGATAAAGGCGGCCTTTATTTATTTGACAGAGACATTCAGCAACTTACTGTAAATTCTGCTTCGGCTGAAAACCCTCAATAACTTTAACACGATTCTTATTTAGATTATTTAAAAATAAGCTATATTTACTTCAATATCAATCATGTGTATTTGTTTTGGGTAAGAAGAAAAAACAGAAAAAGGCGCTAAAAAAATTACATACGGCAGGAATAATTATTGCTGATAATGTAAAAGATTGCTGCTGCAATAAATACAAAAAAAAGGAAAGCAAGCGTTGTTCTAAATGCCCTCGCTTAGACATATTAGAAAAAGTTGCATAAGTTTTCTTGAAATCTATTTCAAACTTTAGATAGTTTTATAAATTGCAGTGAATTTCATAAAAACGTATGCAACTTTTACAATATATAATCTCTCATACCCAACTTCCAGAAGTTTCCGTAAAAAACACGGTTCAATTATTAAACGAAGATTGCACCATTCCATTCATATCGCGATACAGAAAGGAGCGGACAGGCAATTTAGATGAGGTTCAAATTGGTGATATCGTAAAGTATAAAGAACTATTCGAAGCCTTAGAAAAACGAAAAATAGCTATTTTAAAAGCGCTTGAAGAACAAGAGGTATTAACTTCGGAATTAAAAGTAAAAATAGACACGGCTCAAGACATTATAACACTTGAAGATATCTACTTGCCATATAAAAAAAGCAGAAAAACAAAAGCGGAAACTGCCAGGAAAAACGGTTTAGAACCATTGGCTAAAATAATCATGAGCCAAAATGCGAATGATATAGAATCTTTGGCGTTTAAATACATAAAGGGTGAAGTAAATTCAGTTGAAGATGCTTTAGAAGGTGCCAGACATATAATGGCGGAATGGATTAATGAGCGCACCGATGTTAGAAATAATATTCGCAATCAATTAGAACGTTTTGCAATGATTTCAACAAAAGCAGTAAAATCTAAGATTGAAGATGAAAATGCTCAAAAGTATAGAGATTATTTTGAATGGTCTGAATCATTAAGCAGAATTCCATCACATAGATTATTAGCAATTTTAAGAGCAGAAAACGAAGGGTTCATCAAATCAAAAATTGAAATTGATGATGACAAAGCCTTGGCAAAAATTGAAGATAGAATTATTCGATCTAACAATGCGTGTTCTGAACAAATTCAAATAGCTATAAAAGATGCTTACAAACGGTTGTTGTTAACTTCTTTAAGTAACGAAGCATTACAAATAGCCAAGGCTAAAGCCGATGAATCAGCTATTTCTGTTTTCACAAAAAATTTAAGGCAATTGTTATTAGGATCTCCTTTAGGTGAAAAGCGTGTATTAGCAATCGACCCGGGATTTAAATCAGGGTGTAAAGTAGTGTGTTTAGATGCTCAAGGGCAATTAAAATATAACGAAACGATATATCCGCATCCACCAAAAAGTGATACCATTGGTGCCATGAAAAAAATCAGCTCGTTAACTGAAGCGTATCAAATTGAAGCGATTGCCATTGGAAACGGAACAGCATCACGCGAAACAGAAGCCTTTATAAGAAAAATTCATTTTAAAAATGATATTCAGGTATTCGTAGTGAGTGAAGCAGGTGCCAGTATTTATTCGGCATCTAAAATAGCGAGAGAAGAATTTCCAAACTATGATGTGACTGTAAGAGGCTCGGTGTCTATTGGAAGGCGTTTGCAAGACCCATTGGCAGAACTTGTAAAAATTGATGCAAAGTCTATTGGTGTAGGGCAATATCAGCATGATGTTGATCAAACCAAACTTCAAAAATCTTTAGATGTCGTAGTTGAAAACTGTGTAAATTCTGTTGGTGTAAATATTAATACAGCCAGTAAAAGTTTGCTAAGTTATGTCTCTGGAATTGGTCCAAAACTTGCTGAAAATATTTTTGAATATAGAAATGAACACGGCGTCTTCTCTTCAAGAAACGATATAAAGAAAGTATCCAGATTAGGCGATAAAGCTTTTGAACAGGGTGCCGCATTTTTACGAATTAAAGAAGCTAAAAACCCCTTAGATGATTCTGCGGTGCATCCTGAAAGTTATGCGATTGTTGAAAAAATGGCAAAAGATTTGGGTAAGAAAGTTTCAGATTTAATAGGAAATGCAGAATTACTTGAAAAACTAGATTTAAAAAAATATTGTACCGATTTGGTTGGATTACCAACCCTTCAGGATATAATTAAAGAGCTTGAGAAACCAGGTTTAGATATTAGAGAGCAGGCCAAAGTGTTTACTTTTAATCAAAACATAAAAACGATAGGTGATTTAAAAGAAGGGCAATTACTTCCAGGAATTGTAAACAACATTACCAATTTCGGCTGTTTTGTTGATGTCGGCATCAAAGAAAGTGGTTTAATTCACGTATCAAATTTATCTGATAGTTTTGTGAGCGATGTTAATGCGCATGTTAGTTTACACCAACAAATCATAGTTAAGGTTTTAGAGGTTGATATTCCCAGAAAGCGTATTCAACTTAAATTGCATAAATAAAAAAATGCGAACTAAAATGTTCGCATTTTTTTATTTCTAAAAACGTGTTTATATAAGCAATTAATTTTATACGTCTTAAGTTGGCAATTGACTTTATTCAGTTCTTTTTATTTTGATATTGATACATCAATTTAATTGAAACAAAAATATAAAAACAGCATTGTATTTTAATAAACGACTTTAAACTTTAGTAATAATTTTTTTATCATTAAAAATAAAAATGGAGTAAGTGTAACCAATATGAGACAAATAAAGATTAGACCATAGTTGTTTTTAACCCATTCTATCTCTCCAACAAAAAAGCCAACCAATAGAAATAGTGACACCCATATGATAGCTCCAATAATAGTATTCTTAATAAATAAAACCCTTTTCATCTTTACAAATCCCGCAAAAAATGGAATATATGTCCTAATAATAGGGAAAAATCGACCTAAAATTATTGCGTTTCCACCATGTTTATCATAGAATTCTTGAGTTCGTTGAATATGTTTTATTATATATTTTTTTATAAAATAATTATCACTTTGTTTTATTTTATTGCCAAGCAACGTTCCTACTGAATAATTTATAATATTTCCTAGAATTGCAGCTATTATAAGAAGAACAAGTAATATCCAAACATTTAAATCAGTAGAAGCCGCAACTACTCCTGCTGAAAACAATAAACCATCTCCAGGTAAAAAGGGAAATACGATTAACCCAGTTTCTAGTAAAATAATAAAAAAAAGTAAAAGATAAGCGTTTAAAATATTTTCACCTACAATGGTTAATAAAACATCATCAGTATGTAATATTATTTCTATTAATTCATTCATATTACATAAAGATTATATTTTTATAAGGTCATTGTTCAGCTTGTTGCCAACAAAGCTTATGAAGCTATTTTTAATACAGACTGTAATGGGATGGCTTTCAATATTAAATTATGCCATTTTTCAATACGCTGTAATTCAAAATCTTGAATTAAATCGTCATCAATATTAAAAAACGGAATCGTTAAATTTTTATTAACCGGCAATTTATAAATAAGTTCTAATTCTAAACTTTGTAAGAGTACAACTTTGTTTTTATCATTATAATAATGCTTAATAATATTACATTGTTTTAAGTCTTCTAAATTTATATTGCTGATAGAAGCTTGCTCGCCGCTCGAATTTATATAAGTTAATATTTTATTGTCGTTGCTTATACCAATAAAATTTTTACGCCATATTTCTTTTAAACTGTAAATTATGCCGTTGTCTTTTATTAAAGAAGCAATCTGTTTTTTTGTGCTTGATGTATTGTTTGTGCCATTATAAATAAATAATAAAAAGGGAAGAAACACGCTTAATATTAAAATGGTCGAAATAACTACTATTGAAATTTTCATCTTGTATATTTTTAAAATTAATTTTTATTGAATTGTTAAAACCCTCAAATAATCATTTAAAATGACGGAGTTTTATGGATAAATACAGTAAAAACTAAAGTTTACAAGAAGGAATGAAACGGGTAGACTATTTTGCGAATCGTTAAATTTAAATCTAAGAAATCGCATGTTTTTAAATAATGAGCATTGTTTTTAACAAGTACTTTATTTAAAGGCTTAAACGATTCTAAATAATTTATTTGATTTTGCTTTTTTTGTTTATCAAAACTTAAAAACTCTACTAAAGAATTATTGGTTGAGATAGCGCTTGTATTAATTGAATGATCAATTTTAATATCATGCGAATGATTAGCAGGCTTAAATGCCAAGCTGCTTTCTGTTTTAATCAGAAATAACGAGAAGAAACTTAACGTAACCGTTAAAAGTAAACAGTTAATTTTTAGCATTTAGCAATTAAATTAGAAAAGGTAAATGTATAATTATATTTGATAAAAAAAAATAAAATATTTTCAAGAGGCATCAAAAAAAATGTGAACCGTTTAGTTCACATTTTAATACTTTAAAACAGATAATCTACTACCTATTCATATTTTTAATTTCTTGTAAAAAAGTATCCAGATCAACACCGTTATGTACCAAAGTTAAAGCCTTATCAACAATGTACCTTACGTTCACAGCATGAAACCCTAAACCAACACCAATTTTATTTAAAAGTTTGTGTTCAGAGTCACCTTTAATTTGGTCTACATGCACCATACGGACTAAATCATATAAACGCTCTAAGCGATGATCGTAAGATATGGGTGGATTAATGGGGTGTGATTGATAGTCTTTTAAAATGTTTTTATACTCAGATTCTTCAACACCTAAATTACGAGCCAATCTATCTAAAAATTCTTTTTCTTCTGGAGAAATCACTCCATCGTCCATAGCTACTCTTACAATTGCTGCAAAATGATCTTCATTTCTCTTTTTAAATCCACTATCAAATAAATCTGAAAACGACATATATTTTTATATTTTGTGGTGCAAACCTACATATTTTTTTCAGTTTTTTAATATAAACAAAACCGAAAAGTTTAATTTTTTGGGCATTTCCCCACTATGCTGGGGTTGGGCTTTTCGCTAAATCTTTATTAAGTCTTTAAAGACCTAATAAAGGATAAGTTTATCCTGAGCGCCGTCGAAGGGCTGCAATCCCTAATGCAATTTAAAGGTACTAAAAAACACTTAAATTCTATTCATATTTATTACTTAAAAACACTTTCAAAATGTATCTTTGCAATCTTTAAAACATATTGTTAGGTGAGTAAAACCATATTGTCTCAAACCTATGTACAGACTTTGCAAATGCAAAATCTGCAAAATGCTATTGCCCCACCCCAAAGTAGAACCCATTTAAAAGGACTTGTTGGGTCTTCTTTTTCTTTTGTTATTTCAACTATTTTTAGTCAAAACGAATTACCTTTTTTACTGGTTTTTAACGATAAAGAAGAAGCCGCATTCTATCTAAACGATTTAGAACAACTTTGTGGCGATAAAGATGTGCTGTTTTATCCAGGTAGTTACCGCAGACCTTACCAGATTGAAGAAACCGATAATGCCAATGTGTTATTACGTGCCGAGGTTTTAAATCGCATTAATTCCAGAAAAAAACCAGCAATCATTGTTACATATCCCGATGCTTTATTCGAACAGGTCGTCACAAGAAAGGAGTTAGAGCGCCATACTTTAAAAGTTTCAGTTAACGATAAACTATCCATCGATTTTGTAAACGAAGTATTATTCGAATACCAGTTTAAACGTGTCGATTTTGTTACCGAACCAGGTGAGTTTTCTGTGCGAGGTGGGATTGTAGATGTGTTTTCGTTTTCAAATGATGAACCATATCGTATTGAATTTTTTGGAGATGAGGTGGATAGTATCAGAACTTTCGATGTCGAAACGCAACTTTCTATTGAGCAGATAAAAAAAATCAATATTATCCCCAATGTTGCTAATAAATTGCTGCAAGATAGCAGACAAAGTTTTTTGCAATACATGGCTCAAAAAACAGTGGTTTGTTTTAAAAATATCGATTTGTTCTTATCAAGAATAGACGATTTTTATACCAAGGCTGAAGATGCCTTTAAAACGCTTTCATCAGAAATTAAACATGCACAACCACATGAATTGTTTTGTGATTCAACAGCATTAAAAAAACAATTACTCGATTTTTCTATTGTTGAATTTGGCACATCAACAGTTTTTAATAATTCATCAAGTAATGCTGTTACTTTTAACACGACACCACAACCATCCTTTAACAAACAATTCGATTTATTAATTGAAGATTTAAACGGCAATTACGATAAAGGTTACACTAATTATATTGCCTGCGTTAGCGAACAACAAGCAAAACGCTTTCATGATATTTTTGATGATTCGCACCTCGAAGTTAAGCCATATAAAACCATCACATTATCGTTACATCAGGGCTTTATAGACCACGATAACCAAATTGTTTGTTACACAGATCATCAAATATTTGAGCGTTACCATAAGTTTCATGTAAAAAATGGCTACGCTAAAAAACAAGCCATTACTTTAAAAGAACTTACCAATTTAGAAATTGGCGACTATGTAACCCATATTGACCATGGAATAGGGCGATTTGGAGGTTTACAAAAAATAGATGTTGAAGGCAAAAAACAAGAAGCCATTAAATTGGTTTATGGCGAACGCGATATATTGTATTTAAGTATTCATTCATTACATAAAATAACTAAGTTTAATGGTAAAGATGGGAAACCACCTAAAATTTATAAACTTGGTTCTACCGCTTGGAAAACGCTTAAAGAGAAAACAAAATCCAGGGTTAAGCATATAGCCTTCAACCTTATTAAACTCTACGCGAAACGTAAAACTGAAAAAGGCTATCAATACAATCCCGATAGTTATATGCAACACGAGTTGGAAGCATCTTTTATTTATGAAGATACGCCCGACCAAAGTACAGCCACCGCAGACATAAAAGCAGATATGGAAAGCGAACGGCCAATGGATCGTTTGGTATGTGGCGATGTGGGGTTTGGTAAAACAGAGGTGGCTATTCGTGCTGCGTTTAAAGCGGTTGATAATGGTAAGCAAGTGGCTGTTTTGGTGCCAACCACGATATTGGCGTATCAGCATTCCAGAACATTTAAAGAACGCTTAAAAGATTTTCCTGTAACCGTAGATTATGTAAATCGTTTTAGAACTGCAAAAGAAAAACGTGAAACTCTTGAAGGTTTAGAAAGTGGTCGAGTTGATATTATTATTGGCACCCATCAATTGGTAAATAAAAATGTAAAATTTAAAGATTTAGGGTTGCTTATTGTAGACGAAGAGCAAAAATTTGGCGTGGCAGTAAAAGAAAAACTAAAAACTTTAAAAGACAATGTAGATGTGTTAACATTAACCGCTACACCTATCCCCAGAACGCTACAGTTTAGTTTAATGGCGGCACGTGATTTATCGGTTATCACTACACCGCCACCAAATCGATATCCTATCGAAAGTCATGTCATTCGTTTTAATGAAGAAACCATTCGCGATGCGGTGAGTTATGAAATTGAACGTGGCGGACAAATATTTTTCATTCATAACCGAATAGAAAACATTAAAGAAGTTGCAGGAATGATTCAGCGTTTGGTCCCCGATGCTAAAATAGGAATTGGGCATGGGCAAATGGATGGCAAAAAGTTGGAAGAACTGATGCTTGCGTTCATAAATGGTGCTTTTGATGTGTTGGTTAGTACCACAATTGTTGAAAGCGGTCTTGATGTACCAAACGCCAACACTATTTTTATAAATAATGCTAATAATTTCGGATTGAGTGATTTGCACCAAATGCGTGGTCGTGTGGGACGTAGCAATAAAAAGGCGTTTTGTTATTTAATTACTCCAGAGTACTCTGCAATGACCGATGATGCCCGAAAGCGTATCACGGCATTAGAACAATTTACAGATCTTGGTAGCGGCTTTAATATTGCAATGAAAGATTTAGAAATACGTGGCGCGGGTGATTTATTGGGAGGGGAACAAAGTGGTTTTATAAATGAAATTGGCTTTGATACCTATCAAAAAATATTAAATGAAGCTATTGAAGAACTCAAGGAAACTGAATTTAAAGATTTATATCAGGAAAATATAGCTGATAAAGTATACGTTAAAGACGTGACGATTGATTCTGATTTTGAATTGCTATTCCCCGATGATTATGTAAATAATATAACGGAACGTTTAAGTTTATACACGAAACTTAATGAATTAAAAAACGAGGCGGAATTACAGAAATTTGAAACCGAATTAATAGATCGTTTTGGTGAGTTACCTAAGCAAGTTACCGATTTACTTAACAGCGTTCAGATTAAATGGATAGCAACCAAAGCTGGTTTTGAAAAAATAGTCATGAAACAAGGCAAGCTTATTGGCTATTTTATTAACGATCAGCAAAGTAGTTTTTATCAAAGTAGTAACTTTACAAAAGTGTTGCAGTTTGTACAATCGAATCCCAATGCATGCAAAATGAAAGAGAAGCAAACTCGAAACGGATTAAGACTTTTGCTAACTTTCGAAAACATTAAATCTGTAAAGCAAGCATTAAACGTACTTAAACCTATTGTGGAGTAATAAATGTTTTTGAATAAATTTAATTAATATCATGTTATCTAGAATTATTGCTTTATTTGTTTTATTACCAAACTTTCTTTTGGCGCAACATACTATTTCAGGTGTGTTTTCACCGGCAAAAGATTACAAAGTAGCATTGTTGTATAAAGTAACGCCAACGGTATCAGAGTATATTTCTAATGCAGAAGTGCAAAAAGATGGAAGTTTTCAATTTCAATTGGATGTGGCAGCAGCGAGTGGCATGTATCGGATTGTTTATGCGGTACCACAAGAAGACTATAATTTTGATGTTATTTATAACGGAAAAGAAAACATTGTCCTTTCGTTTAACACTGAAACTGGGGTTGAATTTAAGGCGTCTTCAGAAAATAAATTATTAAAATCTTACACCAAAAGCATGTCTGCTGTAACTCATAGTATCAGTAATTATTTCAGGGAAAACAAGAAAGATACAATCGCTTTAAATGCCATTTTTAATACACAAAGAGACGTACAGTTAAACTTTGAAAAATTAGCAGAAAAAACAATGGCATTGCAATTTATAAAAGCCAATAAGCCATATATTCCCAGGAAATATCAAGATGTAAAAACCTATGTAAATAATCTAAAAAAGCACTATTTTGATTATATAGATTTTAATAACAAAACACTCCAAAGTTCTAGTTTTTTAGAAGAACGTATGAATAATTATATTTTTGGAATGTCTTCTGATGGTGTGAATGAAATCAACAATTATAAAAACAATATCGATGTTTTTTATAATGCTATGAAATTAGCTCCAGAAGCTATCAAACGTATTTTACTGGTAAGTTTATGGCAGCAAATGGCAGATTTAGATATTGAAGATGTTGCGAATTACATTTCGAATAAATATTTGATTGAGATTGCAAAATCTTTAAATGATAATGAGCTTGTTGATGCATTATCACAGTATAAAAACCTTTCGATAGGAAGTAAAGCACCCGAATTTACTATTAAAATTGAAAAAAATAAAAAGAAGGTATCAATAAAATTAAGTGAATTAAATAGTGCAGAAAAATACATTATCATTTTCTGGAATAGTGGCTGTCCACATTGTCTTGATGAAATCCCTCAATTACAAAATTTTGTAAAGAATTATAAGAAGCTTAAATTAAAAGTTATTGCAGTTGGACTTGAGGATGATAATAAAACTTGGAAAGAAAAAATTAAAAGTTTTCCAGAATTTATTAATGTGCTTGGTCTAGGTAAGTGGGATAACGAAATTGGAAACAAATACGGCGTAAAAGAAACACCCACTTATTTTGTGCTTGATAAAGCTAAACATATTATCGATAAACCTTACGATTTTGAAGCTTTAAAAGTTTTTTTCATGAATTAGAAATGATAAAAGGCATTCTGTAAATGCTCTATATTAAATCTACTGCCTTCCTTTACAATAGCAATTATATCAAAGCGTACTTCTACGTCTAACCCGTTTACAGTCACGTACTCATCAACAGCCTTCACAAGTCGCTGAATTTGCTTGGGTTTTACAAAATCTTGAGGATTTCCAAAATCAACGGTCGAGCGTGTTTTTACTTCAACGATGGCTAATATGCTATCCTTTTTAGTAATGATATCAACTTCAGCTTTATCAAATCGGTAATTGCGCTCCACAATCTCATAGTTGTTTTTCAAAAGAAAATCAACCGCCAATTGCTCACCTTTTTTACCGAGTTCGTTGTGTTTTGCCATAGTTTGTCTTCTGCAAAAGCAGGGGTTTCAAATTAAAAAATAAAATACGTAAAATATAATTTATGAAATATTTTTAGTCTTGTCTAAAAAATTATTTACTTACAAGTAAAAATTAGTATATTTGTAGACTAAAGTTAAAGTATGACTACGTTATCCGAAGAAAATTATTTAAAAGCTATTTACCATTTGGGCAAGCAAGGCACCGAGGCAGTTAGCACAAATGCCATCGCTGAAAAAATTGACTCAAAGGCTTCGTCTGTTACCGATATGGTTAAAAAGTTAGCTGATAAAAATCTAGCGCACTACATTAAATATCAAGGTGTTAGTTTGACGAATGAAGGACGATTAGCGGCAGCCTCTGTTATTAGAAAACATAGACTATGGGAAGTGTTTTTAGTAGAAAAACTTAACTTTACGTGGGATGAGGTACACGATGTTGCAGAACAATTAGAGCACATTAAGTCTTTGAAATTAGTAAATGAATTAGATTCTTTTTTAGGGTTTCCAGCTCATGACCCACATGGTGATCCAATTCCGGATATGGATGGTAATTATGCATTGAGAAAAAGTGTAAATATCTTAGAAATGCAAACCGGTAACGAAGGTGTTTTGGCTCAGGTTAAAGATTCGTCAGATATGTTTTTAAAATATTTAAATAAAAACAATTTGGCTTTAGGTGATGCAATAAAAGTTTTAGATTTTGAACCTTTTGATGATTCAGTTACTATTCAAACAAAAACCAAACAAATTATAATCTCTAAAGAAGTTGCTAAAAATTTATACTTAAGTCAATAATATGAACAGTTATAATCCCATAAATGCGTTAGTCCTGTTTTTTATAATTTCGGGCATTTTATTTGTGCTTTTTAGACCCACAAAAGGATGGTTCTGGATTATTAGAAACAATTTTAAAGGCAACGAAAAAATAGTTATTGAAGATATTTTAAAGCAACTGTATCATTTCGAAAATTCAGGAAATAAAGTGGACACCAAAACACTGGTTCAGGTTTTAAAATTCAATAACAATCAAATTATAGAAGTCATAAAAAAAATGACCATTAATAATTTGATATATTTTGATTCGGATGTATTGAAGTTAACCGAAGCCGGACGAGATTACGCTTTAAGAATCGTTCGTATTCATAGGTTATGGGAACGCTATCTGGCAGACAAAACGGGCTTTAGCAAAGAAGAATGGCACGATAGGGCAGAAATGATGGAGCATAAGCTAAGTCATGATGAAACCAATACTCTGGCAGCCCGATTAGGAAATCCCAAATTCGATCCTCATGGAGATCCGATTCCG
>Ga0102812_10001224_pt1 | contig 17917 bp, 16 predicted proteins | sample ColrivemetaGS713_FD_79334 | JGI IMG/M metagenome (GOLD analysis project Ga0102812, IMG submission 79334) | Estuarine microbial communities from the Columbia River estuary - Flood tide ETM metaG S.713 | ecosystem: Environmental > Aquatic > Marine > Intertidal zone > Estuary | place: USA... | reverse complement strand
GCTTTCCTATTCGAATTGAACCACGAAATGCACCGAAGTAATTTTCTTCTTCGGTGTCTTCCGTGTTTTCGGTGGTTCAAAAAACCGTCCCCCGTTCGGTGTCGGCTTTGCCTGCGTCGGCCTGGGACGCTTTCCTATTCGAATTGAACCACGAAATGCACCGAAGTAATTTTCTTCTTCGGTGTCTTCCGTGTTTTCGGTGGTTCAAAAAACCGTCCCCCGTTCGGCGTCGGCTTTGCCTGCGTCGGAGTGTCCGCAGAAATTCCAGTTTGAGCGGGGAACTAAAGCATGAAAAAAAATCAGGCAACCAAGGCCCCCAGATTTTCAATGATCCTATCGGGATCCTCTTCCCAGGGATCGAAGATGGTCTGTTTGTCCCGCTGAACCCAGATGCCCTGCATGCCGGCAGCTTTGGCGCCCAGTACATCAAAAGAATTTCCCGATACCAGCGCGCAAGCAGCAATGGGGGTGTGGGTAGTTTGCGCAAAATACTGATAGACAACAGGGCTGGGCTTAAAAAGCTGGGTCGCTTCCACGCTCACAATGCCGTGAAAATAGGGGAGGAGTTGTGCTTGCTCCAACAATTTATAGACCACAAGTTGTGGCCCATTTGAAAAAGCAAAGAGTTTTTGCACGCCTTTTTTTGACAATGCCTTCATGGCCGCTACGGCATCTGGGAATGCGGGTAGATTTTGGTAGCTTTCTAATAATAGTTGATGGTCTTCCTCTTTCAACCGCACCTTACGTACCGCTAGCGCGTAGTTCAGTGCCGCTGTCGTTATGAGTGGAAAAGGGCTGTACTTTTGCATCAATCCACGCCGAAAAGAATACTCCAATTGCTTGCTGCGCCAAATAGCATTGATTTGTTCTGCTTGATCACCCGTGATTCTTCTGAGCACCTCTAAGACGCCGTTGGTGTCAATAAGTGTCCCGTAAACATCAAAAGCGTAGGTTTGAATGGGCATGAATGGTTGTTAGATTTAATAAACAGTCTACAAATATTTCTCACTTTGGGTGCCGAGGTTCGGGGTGCGAATACTTCCCACTTCCGACTTTGCCGAAGGCATCCCTTCGGGACCCACTTCCGACTTTGAGAAGTTGATGGTTGATGGGCAACCCTTCCACCCTTCCACTTTTCCAACCCTTACACCTTTTGGGTGCGAGGTGCGAGGTGCGAATACTTCCAACCCTTACACCCTTCCACTTTTCCAACCCTTACACCCCCAAAACTATTTCCGCTTAGGAACCCAAGCCCAGCATACCTCGCAGAGGACGGGTTCTTCGCCGCTCTCATCGGTTACTTTTACCATGATGACGACGTCTCCTTTTTCGGCGGTCATGATGTGCTGCTGTTGTTCCTGGGTGAGTATGGCCTCGGCTTGCATCTGGCCCTGCGAGCGACGGATGAACTTGGTGTTCATGTATTTCAGTAAAGGAATTTTATCATCGGGCACGTTCATTCCCAGAACCATTCCGGTAGCTGTTTCGGCCAGGAGCATCATTGCAGCAGCGTGAATTTGCCCAATATGATTGCGGACTTTGGGGCGGTTTTTCATGCTAACGATGACCTTGTCCCGGCTCATCAAGTCATAAGATATGCCAGCAGTACCCGTGAATTTGACAATTCGCCCTACGGCAACAGAAAGTAGCCAGGTAGGGTAGGCTTTAAGTTTACTGACCGTACGTTCTAATCGATTCATGGTTATTAGATTGCTAAGAATTTTGGTAATATCTGCTTAAGACATCTTCGGCAGGCTTACCAAAGGGAGTGTATCCTCGTCCTCTGCTTTCGTCGTGGTCAAGATCACTGGACCATTTCCACCAGAAGAAACCCCGGAGCCAGTCTTTTCCTTCGCAAGCCGCCAGCATCGCAGCGTAAGAACGTGCCTGTGCCTGGTCGTCAATAGCTCGATCACCAGCTTCTGCGTGGGGTTGCACCCAGGGGGCAGTAGCGCTGCGATAGCCAATTTCGGTGAGCCAAACCGGGCGTCCTGATCGCTTGGCTATGGCTTCCATTTTCTCAACCACGCGTTCTGCACCTTTTGCCAGATCAGCATCGGTTGCGGTGTCGCTTTTGTCAAGGGGATAGTAACAATTGATCCCAATAAAATCAAAGTCTTCCCAAAAAGTCAGCTCTTCGCATTCTTCGCCCCAGTTGGCTGCGTAGGTGAGAGATCCATTGTATATTTTACGGATCGCCTGCGTGAGTTTCTTCCATTCTGCTGGTTTTTTCAGCGTAGTATATCTCAGTTCGGTACCTATACAATAGGCATCAAAACCATACATTTCAGCGAGTAGTGCATAGTGTAATGCCCATCTTCCGTAGTGGGTGAAAAACGTTTGCCAGTCCTCTTCGCGCTCAAAACTTACGTCTCCGGGCCAACTGCCACCCCCTAGCCAGACTTGCGGTTTGAGGAGGGTGAATTGCCCCAGCGATTGGGCCGAAAGGTGAGCAAACAAGACGGCCTCATCATTTTCTCCTCCAGCATTTTGGGAAACCGGGATGGGGTCTGGCCGGTGGGCATCCGCCATAAAACTATAAGGAACAATGGCAACAGCCTCGATACCGGTTTGCTTCATTAAAATCAAAGACTGCCGAGCACGGGCACTCCCATAACCATTATAGATGCGATAGCCTTCGTGCGCCAGCGTAAAACCCTTGAGGCAGTGCTGAGGGGTCGGTTTGACGGGTACAGCTCGGAGAGGATAGGTTTGCTTGATCCATTGCATCCATCCTTTATACATCTCTGCCTTTAGTAGCGTAGATCCTCGTTGGTATTCCTGTAAAAATGCCGCCTTGCCAAGTGTTTCTAAGCGGTAGTCGACCCAGGCGGCGGCGGCCAGTTGACCAATGAGGGGAGCCACCTGCTGGCGATCATCTTCGTTAAAGAGGAGCTCAAAAGAAGGGAGGGCATCTGCTTCTGCCAATGATCGAACCCAACTGCGCCAGCTGCTACCACGAATGTTTCCTACCCATTGCAGTGACAGGCCTTGTTCGTAGAATGGATAGTGTGGTTGGCCCAATGCTTCGCGCAGCCAGGCTTGGTAATGTACGCCCCATTCCTGTCCTTGGAAATTATCGTTGACCACCAAATGACTCACCCTGCCATCATCGGAAAGATTGGCTTGTTTCATTGATTTAGTCCGCAGCGCTTTGCGCTCGACGCTGGGATATAGTTTGATGTTCAAAGGAGTAAGCGGAGAAAAGCCTGTAAATTCCTCGATGGCTAGTTGAGCGCTGTCCAGGGTTTCAAGCCATTCGGAGGTCGGAGCTTTGGCGGCGTCATAGGCTTGGAGATGAGCACTTTTTGTTTGCCAGCTGTCCTCTGGCGTTGGAGGAAATTCAAAATGAATCTGTTTGTCCATTACCCAGGTGCTGTCATTGAAGTAACCTTGTTGCAAAACGCTCCCAGAACGCTGTACTTCGTAGCCCCAGGCCGACCATAGAAAGGAGCGTATCCCCTGACTTAGACGTTCCGTAAGGTGGGTTTGAATAAGGGCATCTTCCCTGCCCCAGATCAAGTGCATCGGTAAGGTGTCTTGCCAATAGCTGGGCAGATAAGTGAGCTGTAATAAATCTTTTGGCTGATCCAGGTTTAAGGTGCCGATTTGGGCCTCCGTATCATCAAAATGTACTGCCGGTAACTTGTTCAGGTGTACACTGAGTTCTGGCGGGATTTTTTTACCAATCAGCATCAGCGGGTACTTTCGCAAAAGGCTGTCGGGTACCTTTTCGTAGGCGAATACTTTTAATGCAATTCCACGGAAAGTCTTCTCCTCCAGCGGGCGCAATATTTTTTCGTAAGCAGCGTGCTCCTCCTCTCCTTTGGCCAGATAGACAATTAACCAGGCACCACTGTTCCAGGCTGCTCGCTGCAACTGTTGACGATGAGGCAAGGTGCCGGAAGTGGCCCCGCTATTTTCTGGTTGTAGCAATTGTTGTCCTAAAAATAAGGAAGTAGCTAACGCAATAAGGCCTATGAATAAACGGAACATGAAGCTTGTTTTGATAAGAAACAGCACAAAAGGTAGGTGATGTTCTGATAAATATAACAAGCTTTAAGCCAGCTTGCTAAGGATACTCCTTGAAAAAGGATAGATTTTCCTATTGTTTTCGACAAACAACCAGCCAATAGTCAAAAACAAGGCCCTTTTTCCAGGTCAGCTGCCGTTCCATCTGCCAACCCCTGCTTGCCAATGCCCGGCGGTAATCCTCCCGGTCGTGTTGGTGGGGGTGCAGAACATCGCCCGGTAGGTAACGGAATAATAATTTCAGGAATCGATGACGATGGACATCAATTCCGAGTACGAGCGTACCTTCTGGTTGGGTTAAAACAGCGAGTTTGTCGAGGCCCTTTTCCCAGTTTTCAACGTGATTGATGGCGTTGAGGCAAAAGGTGACATCGTAGGGTTTGCTTTCAGCATAGTTTTCAATACCAGACGTGCAAAAATGCACCCAAGGGTAGTCGCTTGGTGAAAAATGAGCCAATTGGCTGGCGTATTGATCCAAAAGGGGGTCTACCGCATTTACCTGATGGTTTTCCAAGACCATAAAAATGCCGGCAGGACCGCAACCAGCATCCAGTATTCGTTGCCGCTCAGGAAAATTCAGGTTTAATGCAGCGAGAAGACGCAGCCAATAGGCTTTTTTTTGTTCGGCATAGGTCGCAACCCCCTGCTTGCGCAGATAGTTTTGCCACCAGCGAATTTCTAACCACTGCGCAATTCGCCAGCGAAGCGTAGGTTTACTATTCATGAGCGCTAAGGTAAGCGACAAATTCAGATGATGAAATGGAGACGTATTTTATTCCGTCAAATTACTAATGCCTATCTTTCGGCAACAATTAAATTCCCTTCTCTGACATTTTTTGTGGTCAAGCTAAAGTGAAAATCGTAAGCGACTGATAAGGAGCGTGATTTTTGCTTTCGATTGACTCTAAGCACAAAAAATGTCAGAGAATCTTAAATTCAAGGACAAATAATTATGATATTCTCCATTGGAACGAAGGTGAGGTTGATCCATACCGGTGACGAAGGTGTGGTCGACGAGTTGTTGGAGTATGACTTGGTAGCCGTGCGCCTCGGCGATGGAGAGGTGATCCCCGTCAGTATCGATGCCTTGGAGCGTTCGTCAGAGGTAGCGGCCTCGCGGGTGAAGGCCAAGATTGTGCAGGGTAAGAAAAAGGTGGAATCACTGCCTTTGCAACCCCTTCCTATTGATAGCCAGTATACTGTACTGAAGCCCCAGGGGCTGCAGTTGGCCTTCGATCCCGTCGCACGGGCAGATGGGAGTACCGATTATTACCGGATTTACCTGATCAATGATACCCAACAGAATTTCCTATACCAATTGAGTCTGCACCTCGATAAACGAGGGGTCTGGAACACCCAGGGGCGGCTTGGTCCCCGTACCATGATTGAAACAGGAAATCTTCAGTACGGAGAGTTAAACAACAACGCGGAGGTCCATATTGAAAACTGGCGCTTGTTGCCCGACGGGAAGGGCACTGGTGGGAAACTGGCGCGTGCCCTCAAGTTGAAGCCCACCCAGTTTTTTAAAAAAATAACAACCGCTCCTTATCTCAATCGGCAGGTCTACCTTTACCAGTTGTTTACGCCCAAGGAGATGGTAGAAAAAGAAACCTCTCCCAAGCAGCAGTCACCGAAGGAATCGCTGCAAGCGTACACTTCGCGGGAAGCGAAGCAAAAATCAAGCAACTCCCAGTGGTTTAACCTTCAGGAGATGCCCCATGAGGTGTGGGAGATGGCTGCCTTTAAAAACGAAATAGATCTTCATATTCAAAGCTTGCTGGAAGATCCGGGCTCGGTGCCCCGCAAGCAAATACTGAGTACCCAGCTTTATCATTTTGATCGCTTTATGCGCGATGCTATCCGTATTGGTGTTGATCGTGTCTTCGTTATCCACGGCATCGGAGAGGGCAAGTTGCGGGAAGCAATCAATGCACGCCTGTCCGCCATGGAGGAAGTGAAGTCATTTAAGAACGAATACCACGCCCGCTATGGCTATGGTGCCACGGAGGTGCTTTTTTAACTTACGCAGCCAAATAATAGAAGAGCTGTTTACTTAACAGTGGGCATTTGGCAATCTTCCTCAGGCTTCTTGCCACAAACAGTACATTCTCCAACTTTTGATTTTAGCATCGGGTTATTGGTAGCACAGGTGCCCCGGAATTCATTCCCCGTAATGATGTGGCGGATGTTGATCAGGATAAAAGAAACACCAAAAGTGACAAAGATGATGGCTAAAATAGACAGGAATTCCATGGCGTAAGATTAAGTTTCCCTTAAAACCCCTCCAGAGGGGCAAAAGTTCAGTATTTTTGTGGCCGCAAAAATACGAATTCTTATGAAACCCCAACTAGAAGCTTTCGATCGTTTACTGACCATTATGGATGAGCTGCGTGAACAGTGCCCCTGGGACCGCAAACAAACCATGGAGAGCCTCCGCAACCTGACCATCGAAGAAACTTACGAGCTGGCGGATGCCATCCTGGAAAAGGATCTGACGGGGGTTAAGGAAGAAATCGGCGACTTGTTACTGCACATGGTCTTCTACGCAAAAATTGCCGACGAACAAAAAGCCTGGGATATTAGCGATGCACTGCACTCCGTGTGCGATAAACTGGTTCATCGACATCCCCACATCTATGGCGACGTCAAGGTGGAAGATGAAGAGGAAGTAAAAAGGAATTGGGAGCAGATCAAGCAAAAGGAAGGCAAAGGGAATCGCTCCGTATTGGGGGGAGTGCCCAAGTCGCTACCTGCGATGGTAAAGGCTTATCGGATGCAGGATAAAACCAAACAGGTAGGTTTTGAATGGGAAAACAGTGAGCAGGTATGGGAAAAAGTAGAAGAAGAAATTGGGGAATTTAAAGAAGCCATGGCCACTTCTAATGCGCAACATCAGGAAGAAGAATTCGGAGATTTGCTATTTAGCCTGATTAATTATGCCCGTTTTACGGGGATTGATCCGGAAACAGCACTCGAGCGAGTCAACCAAAAGTTTAAAAAGCGGTTTGAATATATTGAAGCTCACGCCGATCGTGATCTTACGGAAATGAGCTTGGCAGAGATGGATGCTTTGTGGAATCAAGCAAAGGAGCAGTAAATCTTCTTTGCAAGCTCCTGCATATTTTTCTACCTTTGCGGCCCAGCTACGGTTTTTGTAGTTTTTTATGCAGAAGGATATTTTATGTTTTTCTGCTTTCATTATAAGAATTCACTTATTTAGGTCAGAATATGAGGAAGATCGCACTAGATATTGTCGCCCTGTCTCACAGTGTTACCCAGTCCAATAATTATGCTGTGGTACTTGGTGAAAGAGATGGTGCCCGTCGTTTGCCCATCGTTATTGGCGGCTTTGAAGCCCAGGCTATTGCTGTTGCCATAGAGGGAATGCTGCCCAACCGGCCTCTCACACACGACCTTTTCAAGAATACCCTCGATGTATTCAATATTGACCTCAAAGAGGTCATTATCAATAATTTATTAGAAGGTATCTTTTACGCACGGCTCATCTGTCTAAAAGATGGAGAAATCATAGAGATCGACTCTCGTACTTCTGATGCGCTCGCATTAGCAGTACGCTTTGGTTGCCCAATCCATACTTACGAATTTATTTTGGATGCTGCTGGTGTGGAATTACAAGATACAGATGACGATGAGGACGACGACGACCAGGAGGATGTTAGTTTTGGCGAAGCAGAGGATAAAGCAAACGATACCAAACTGACCGAAATGTCGGTGGAAGAATTACGTTCTGCTCTAGACGAGGTGCTTGCTGCGGAAGATTATGAAAGTGCCGCAAGAATAAGAGACGAGATCAATAAGCGCAAATAATACTTTTCGCATTTGGATGAATAAAAAACGGTCGGATAACGCATTGCTTATCCGACCGTTTTTTGTATTTCAGTAACTAAAAATTAGCCTTTGTATTGTACCACCTTGCGGATGACACCTGTGAAGGCTTCTAGTTCGATGAAGTATTCCCCAGCGGTGAAGCTACTGAAATCCAACTCGTAGATGGAATTTACGGGAAGATCAAAAACATCTTCTTGCCACATCACCTGACCATTAGTACTCTTGACAACAACTTTGTTGACGTTGAGTGCTAACTGTTCAAAATCGATGAAGTAAGTGTTGCTTTCTTGATCGGCATAAATTGACCAATCATTGAACGCTAATTCCGGGGAAGAAGCGGAGGCACCAGCCAAAGGGCTTTTAGCCGTCATTTGAGCGGACAAGTCAGTTAGAAATAAGAAAGTGACGAGTCCGAAAAGAAGAAATAAACGATTCATGTTCCTGGATTAAAGACCAACTCTGGGATTTGCGAAGGCAAAGATATATTATTATTGGGATTAGCAGCGAAAATAATAGAAGATAAGTCGCTTGGATGCCACAAACGAAAGATTGATCGGTAATATTGTGATTGTGGCCAATTATTTTTCGTTACTTAGGCTGGTTTCATTGCTGATTTCAGAATACTGGAAATATTTGGGTAGACTACTCGCTCTTCGCTAAAGAATTGTTTACCAGACATCCATACGGCTTTTTCTATATCTTCTTCGGTTTGAGGGGTAAGTTGAGTCTCAGGCGTTTCCATCCGGTACCAATGGGTAGGCTTTAAGATACGCTGGTCTTTCTTGTCTCGGTAGGTATGATAGGTCATGGGCAGCTTTTCGCCCAAAATCAACTCACGGAGCCCGGTTTCTTCTTGAACTTCCCGAATGGCTGCTTCCTCGGGGCTTTCTCCGGGATCTATTTTTCCTTTCGGTAAATCCCACGAACCTCGGCGGTAAATGAGGAGCCACTGACTGGCAAAATTGTAAACCAAACCACCAGCAGCTTCCAGGATTTTGTAATGACTACTGAAAGCTTGCCACAGTTCTTCCAGGTCGGTATGGAAAAGCGTGACGGCGTCTACCTGAGGTGAACCCTTTTCTAATAAATCCACATAATTGAGGATAAATTTGGTCTTGCCAGGGTAGCGGGCCACCAGATGTCCGTCCCTTGGCGTTCCTTCCTGAGCCATTTCTAGCGGATCACATAGTATAAGGGGTCGGTCATTAATGTAGATTTTGTACATTTGCTCGCAATTTTTGACTTATGAATAACCAAGATCGTATTGTAGCCCGGCATTTGTTGCAAATAAAGGCAATAAAGCTGAACCCGCAAAACCCATTTACCTGGGCCAGTGGGCGGCGTTCTCCTATTTACTGTGATAATCGAATCGTACTCTCTCATCCAGAAGTAAGGTCCTTTATTCAAGACAGCTTAGTAGCGAAAGCAGCCGAATTCCAACCATTTATCGGTGTTGCGGGAGTAGCTACTGCTGGAATTGCGCACGGAGCGCTTTTGGCAGATCGTTTGGGAGTACCTTTTATTTATATCCGAAGCCAGGCCAAAGCGCATGGGCGACAGAACCAAATAGAAGGAGAACTACAACCCGGTGGACGTTATCTGGTCATTGAAGACCTTATTTCTACTGGAGGAAGTAGTCTGCAAGCTGTGGAAGCGCTGCGGGATGCTGGCGGTGAGGTAGCCGGAGTGATGGCCTTATTTACATACGGTTTTCCCGAAGCAGCTCAGGCTTTTGCTAATGCTGACTGTCCCTTAGGGACTCTAAGTCATTATCCAGCACTCCTCGAAGAGGCTGTAGCCAGTGGCTATATCACAGCCGAGGAGCAAACCTTACTCAAGACCTGGCGGGAAAATCCCGTGGCCTGGAGTAAGCAGTTTGAGGTTTAATATTAATTTTGCACGTTCTATTTTTATTGTAATTTTTAGCCAAATCAACGAAAATCATGGCAATCATCAATAAACAGTCGGAAGACTTTTTGCGTCGTTATCTCAATAATGCTTCACCTACGGGTTTTGAAGCGCCAGGGCAGAAATTGTGGCTAGAGTACATCAAACCCTATATTGATGAATATGAACTTGACAATTACGGCACCGTTTACGGTATCATCAATCCAGGGCAGGATTTTCGGGTAGTAATAGAAGGGCACGCTGATGAGATTTCCTGGTTTGTCCACTACATAACTGATGATGGCTTCTTGTACGTTGTTCGTAATGGAGGGTCTGATCATCTAATCGCACCTTCCAAGCGGGTGAATATCCATACCAAGAAAGGACTCGTACGCGGCGTATTTGGCTGGCCAGCTATTCACACCCGCCACGGTAAAGAGGCGACGCTGGTCCCGAAAATTGAAAATATCTTCATTGATATTGGTGCCAAAAACAAGGAGGAAGTGTTGGAAATGGGGGTAACGGTAGGTTGTGTCATCACTTATGACGATGAGATGGAGATGCTGAATGATACCTACTACGTTGGGCGGGCATTGGACAACCGGATGGGCGGTTTCTGTATTGCCGAAGTTGCACGTTTGCTTAAGGAAAACAACGTAAAACTGCCGTTCTCTCTCTATGTCGTCAATTCTGTTCAGGAAGAAGTAGGCCTGCGGGGAGCGGAGATGATTACGGAAACGATCAAGCCACACGTAGCGATCGTGACGGATGTTACCCACGATACCCATACGCCTCTCATTGATAAGAAGAAGCATGGTGATGTGAAGTCTGGTCGTGGTCCTTCTCTGACCTACGCTCCAGCGGTACATAATAAGTTACTCAGCCTGATCATCGAAGCCGCTGAAGAAAACAATATTTCCATTCAACGGGAAGCAGCTTCGCGGAGAACAGGTACGGATACTGATGCCTTCGCTTATAGCAACGGTGGCGTTCCATCTGCCCTAATTTCCCTTCCATTGCGCTACATGCACACGACGGTTGAAATGGCGCACAAGGACGATGTGGAAGGCGTTATCCAGCTTATTTACCAAAGTTTACTGAAGATAGAAGCAGGTCAGTCTTTCAAGTACTTCTAAACGGATATGCTGCGCTCCCTGATTAACCTTCTTTTGTATGGTCATTTCTGGATAGCTGCGGCTGCTCTGGCAATGACCATACAGACCCACCTGTTGCTGGAAGGGAGTTGGAACTGGTCAGATCTCGATGCATTTATCGCCAGTGGGACGCTTACGATCTACGCGCTACACCGAATGGTTGTGCTGCGTCTTGCGGGAGAACATCGTCCGGAAGGGAGGTTTGAGATTATGGAAACTTTTCGTTGGCACATTATTGCTTATGCTGCGCTAGCTGCGATAATTGCCGCCTATTTTTATTGGCAATTGCCAGCTTCTCTAAAGCTAAGCTTGTTGATTCCTAATCTTATTGCACTGGGCTATGTCCTGCCGCTTTTGAATGGTCGTCGTCTTAGAGATTTACCTTACCTCAAAATCTTTCTCATTTCCTTGTCCTGGGCCTGGATAACCGTTATTGCTCCTGCCCAGTCGGTGGGCTTGGCTATTGATCGTTCCATACTGTTGATGGCACTGGAAAGAGCTTGCTTTATTTTTGCAATCACGATCCCTTTTGACATCCGGGATATGGTCCAGGATCAGCAGGCAGCGGTGAGTACCTTGCCCGGTCAGTGGGGGATCTTGAGGGCTAAAAGGACAGCGCTGGTTGCTTTAATGATGATGATGCTACTGGTACTTCTAAATTTTGGGTTAGGCTATTACACTCCCGGGATCGGTTTGGGGTTATTCTTTTCTGCCATCAGTAGTGCTGTGCTTATTTGGAAAGCTACTCCTGAGAGGCATGATTATTACTTTACTGGATTGCTGGATGGAACGATGATTCTCCAATTAGGATTGGTCTGGTTGTTAAGTTGATGCTATTTTAATTTAAATGGTTAAAATGGATAGAAGGTATTGTGATTTTGGATATAAATGGATATATTTGGGTGATGAAACGATTGCTGAAGTTAGACTATCTCACCCGCGCCTCCGTCAATAAAGTCATCAATGACATTGACACTTACAACCGTTCCTGGAAGGTACAAGCACACCTGAACACCGAACAATTGCGTGAGTTGCGCCAATTGGCTACCGTGCAGAGCGTAGGGTCTTCCAACCGGATAGAAGGCAATAAGATGAGTGATGAGGAGATTGCGAAACTCATCGAGCATCTGCAAATTCAGGAGTTGGAAAGCCGTGATCAGCAAGAGGTTGCTGGTTACTACACTACCTTGGAGATTATTCAGGAACAGTACCGTGACTTTGCCCTTTCAGAGACCCTTATAAAAGCTTTTCATAATGAGCTTTTGCGCTACAGCGCCAAGGATGCCCATCATCGTGGGCATTACAAAAAGGTATCTAATCAAGTAGTCGCGACGACAAAAGATGGACAACAAAGAGTAATTTTTCAAACGACTGATCCGGCACTCACATCCAGCGCAATGGAGGGAGCAGTCCACTGGTACCTTTCTACCGCGGAGGGTAATGAGCATCCATTAATTAGAATAGGCGCTTTTGTTTATGAGTTTCTAACGATTCATCCCTTTCAGGATGGAAATGGTCGGTTGAGTAGGTTATTGACGACGCTGCTCTTGCTCCAATCTGGCTATGAATTTGTGCTTTATGCCAGTTTGGAGCGGGTGATTGAAGAAGACAAAGCCGCTTATTATAAGGCATTAATGGCCGCTCAGCGCCATCGGGGTACAGAAGAAGAGGAAATCGGGCGGTGGTTGTATTTTTTTCTTAATGCCATTCGTCGAATAACAGAGCGGCTTTCGGAGGATGAGCAATCTATACTCTCGGAGCCAGAAGTACTTTATCTGAATCCGCGGCAACGTAAGGTGCTGGACTTTATCCGTAAGGATGGTGCTTTAGCGGTACGCGAGATTGATGCACTATTGCCTAAGGTAAGCCGAAACACCGTTAAGTACGACTTAAGACGCTTAACCGAGACGGGGTTGTTGGTCAAGAAAGGGCAGGGGAGAGGTACGGTCTACGAAGCAAAGTAGGCCAGGTTGGTTCAGCGGAATTACGGTGAACCTTACCTTTTCTCCGGAAGCACTTCTAGTATACGTATCTCTACCCTGCGGTTGGCTGCTTGGTCTACTTCGGTTGTTGCTTTGGGGTAGACCATTTCGTGATTGCCATAGCCTTTGTAGGTGAGTTGCTCCGCAGGAATATCATTTTCCAGTAGATAGTCGTAAACCATTTTTGCTCGCCGCACGGAAAGGTCCCATTCAGGAGTTTCTTTCGTGACGGGAGGGCGATTGGGGAAGTTCACATGGCCCGCTATTTCCACTTTTAGATGCGTATTTATTTGCATAAAGCGCAAAATTTTGGGAAGCTCCGGTTGGGAACCCGGCAATAGAATGGCCTCGTTGCCAACGTAGAATAAATTTTTGATCGTAGCGATCTCCCCTTCGGTAGCTGGTGCGAGCTCAAAATTGAGTTCCTGTTTGGTGGTAGGGCTTATCTTTATCATTTTGGTATCAAGAAAAAATCCCTTGGCGTAAACGTCGATCCCGACTACAGAGTCAATGGGTAAATCCACCTCAAATCGGCCATTTATATCCGTAAATAAAGTATCTGCTAAGGTGCGGTTGTGGAGCCTGACTTTTGCATTGACAATAGGTTGCTGGTCTTTGGGGTTGGTGACCTGCCCGGAGAATTGTCGGTACGGAACAGCCTGATATAGATCAATGGTTACCCGCCGGTTGCGACTACGATCTTGGTCGGTGTCATTACTGGCGACAGGTGTTCTTTCTCCAAAGGTCTGGATGACCAGCGCCTCCTCGGGCCACCCTTTGGCTAAAAGTACAGTACGGGCTTCCTTCGCTCGTGATTTTGCCAAATTTTCATTGTATTCCAGTGAACCGATGGCATCAGTGTGCCCAGTGAGGTAAATACGGTCGTTGGTTCTACCCATGGAAGGAAAGTTGGCAAGGGTTTGTAGAGTAACTTGGTCAAGATCTGCCTTGCCACTGGCAAAATAAAGGGTATCCGAAAAGTTTAGCTGCAAAGAATCAAACACTCCTGGTAGCTGTGCTGTTAACTGGAAGCTTAAAAGGAGAAATAAGAGGGGGAAAAGTCTCATGCCAGAGGAAATAATTAGGAAGAAATGGAAAATATCCAGCAACTTAGGCTACAGGATTTCTAGGCTTCCTATCTCTAACGGAGCTCACGCCTTATTTACTATAAACTGGTGTGAATTTTTACCGAAATAAGAAGAAACGAGATATTAAAATAACTTACCTTTGCAGGATGAAGCATATTCGTAATTTTTGTGTGATTGCCCATATTGACCACGGCAAAAGTACTTTGTCAGATCGCTTATTGCAGACAACCAATACGGTTTCTGATCGCGATATGAAGGAACAGACCCTGGATGATATGGATTTGGAAAGGGAGCGAGGTATTACGATAAAAAGCCACGCGGTGCAGATGAACTATACCCACACCGACGGGGTGGAATATGTTTTTAACCTTATCGATACTCCCGGACACGTAGATTTTAGCTACGAAGTCTCTCGGTCTATTGCAGCCTGTGAGGGAGCATTGCTCATTGTGGATGCAACCCAAGGTATTCAGGCCCAAACGATTTCCAACCTTTTTCTGGCTTTAGAGCACGATCTGGAGATCATTCCGGTACTGAATAAGATCGACATGGTAAGTGCCATGGTTGAAAAGGTTTCTGACCAGGTCATTGATCTTATTGGGGGAAGTAAAGAAGATATTCTATTGGCCAGTGGTAAAACTGGCCAGGGAGTTCCTGAGATATTGGCTGCAATTGTCGATCGTATTCCAGCGCCCAAAGGAGATCCGGAAGCACCGCTGCAAGCACTCATATTCGATTCTATCTTCAATCCTTTTCGCGGAGTTATTGCCAATATCAGGTTGCTGAATGGCACCTTACGCAAAGGAGACAAAGTGAAGTTTATTGCTACTGGTGGAGAATACTCTGCAGACGAGATTGGAGTGCTGAAGATGGACTACCAGCCAGAGAAGGTACTTTCTGCCGGCAACGTAGGCTACATCATCACTGGGATCAAGCAATCACGTGAGATCAAAGTAGGAGATACAGTGACACTTTCGGAGAATCCTGGAGAGATGATCCATGGTTTTGAGGAAGTCAAGCCCATGGTATTTGCTGGTATCTTTCCATTAGATAACGATGATTTTGAGGATTTGCGGGATAGTCTTGAAAAACTGCAACTCAATGACGCGAGCCTGGTATTTGAGCCCGAATCTTCGGCTGCCCTTGGCTTTGGTTTCCGTTGTGGGTTCCTGGGAATGCTTCATTTGGATATCATCCAGGAGCGTTTGTCGAGAGAGTTCAACCAAGATGTAATTACGACCATCCCCAACGTAAGCTATTATGCCTACACCAAAAAGGATCCAGATGAGCGTTTAATGGTGCGCAACCCAATGGAGTTGCCTGATCCTACACGATTGGATAGGGTAGAGGAGCCTTATATCTCTGCGCAAATCATTACTGACACCGAATACATTGGGGGTATTATGAACCTTTGTATTGAAAAGCGTGGGGCGCTCACCAAGCAACATTACCTCTCGCCGGAGAGGGTAGAGATGAACTTTGAGCTGCCATTAGCTGAGATCGTCTTTGATTTCTATGATCGCCTGAAAAGCATCTCCAGAGGCTACGCATCTTTTGATTATCAGCCCCTTGACTATCGTCAGTCGGATTTGGTTAAGATGGATATTAAGCTTAACGGAGAAAATGTTGATGCTTTGTCAGCATTGGTTCACCGTTCTAAAGCAGAATCATTTGGCCGTAAAATCTGTAAGAAACTCAAAGATTTACTTCCACGCCAACAGTTCATGATTGCTGTGCAGGCAGCGATTGGTGCTAAAGTTATTGCACGAGAGTCGTTGTCAGCATTACGTAAAGACGTAACGGCTAAATGTTATGGAGGTGATATTACGCGTAAGCGTAAACTCCTGGAGAAGCAAAAGAAAGGTAAGAAGAAAATGCGCCAGTTTGGAAAAATCGAGGTTCCTCAAAGAGCTTTCCTTGACGTGCTGAAACTGGACTAAAAATAAGCTTGCTGAAAGTAGAAAGGGGAAAACGCACTAGCATTTTCCCCTTTTCTATTTTTGGTATGTTGTAGGCTGAAGTAAAGCTTATTACTCCGGCCGCTCTCAAAATTAGTTAGTACATACTCCGGCTACGCGTTTGCGTTGCATAAGAAGCTAGCACCAACCCTCCACCTAGAAAAAAGGCTGCAGAAATAATGTAAAGGACGATCATAATTGTACGTTTTCTCAAGTAAAAAAAATAATTGAAACGCACATGTTCAAAACGGGACATAAAACACAACCAGCTGATCTAGCAGCTGTTCAAAAAAAAACAATCTTTAATAACTAGGGATGAGTCTTAGATCATCAAGAAAAATTGAATAATCTAAGTAGTTGCTAACTGAAGTTAATAGGTGTAAGTAGTATGTTGGCTAAATTAGTATATTTTTTTAATAAAAGTATATTCCCCGACTAAAAAAATAAAATTTTAATAAATAGTTCAGATAAAACTTACAAATGAGCGCTAGCGGTGAGTAAGCTTACATTAGGGTGTATTGCTCCTCCTAGCTCTTCTTCGGTGATATTAATACTTTCCGCATTCGCTAAATAAGCGATAGTAATGAGTTCGCGGCTATTGGGGGGGATAAGACCGATACTAATCATTTCTCCATTGATATCAGCCCACACTTGGTATTGTTTTCCTTTCGGAAGAATGGGGAGTTTTGCAGGATTGAGCCAGCCTTCTTTTAGCGTATGATTCCAATGCGCTAAGGCAAAATGACTAGGAGCAATTGCCGATCCTGCTAAGACAACCGCTTGGGTGTGCGGATGTTGAATTTTATCCAATACCAATAATTGAGCTTGAATTTTTTCTTGAGATGCTTGGCAATAAGTCTTCAGCGCAGCGTGTTCTGCCTCTATCTGAAGGATATTTTTCTGCTGCTGTTGATTGCTACGGAATAAATAAAAAGAAAGACAGGCTAGAAGTACTACTGCCAAAAGCGTCCAATTGAAGCTGTAATCATTATTGCTTACGTAAGACTTTGACTCATAAGTATCAGCGGGAAATTGAGATTCAGGAGGAGGGATCGAATGTTGCATGGCATATTGCTCCATTGCCTGATGCAAAGCATTTAATTCGTTGTTTAATTCCGGGAACCTAAGTAAATATTCTTGTACTATTTTGTCTTCTTCAGGAGAAGTCAGTCCTAGTACAAATTCTTCCAATAATCCCGAGTTTAAAAACTGTTTCTTATTCATACCATTTTTTTGCCAGCCTCATAATTCTGCTTTTCAGGCCCACTCAGGCATTCCAATCGTAGCCTTAAAAATCTTGCAAGACTACGTTGGTAATTGATTAACTATTGCTTAAACTTCTTAGGTTGATGGTTAGTTCACAGCCCAAGGCACTTATTTCCAATCGCTTAGTCTCAAATAGCTACAATAAAACAAACTGGGTTAGTTGCTACGACAAGCATCTTTGTCGAAACAGAATAAAGCAGGGATTGTTCCGGTAATTACTAAAAAATCTTTTTTGAGCATTGAAGCTAATGAAGCTAGAGCTGAAGATGGGCTTTCTGCTTCACTGGCGAGGCCTTATTTTCAGGGGCAGGCTTAGTTGTTTTTGAAGGGGCCTGGAAGAAAAAATCTTTTTTGATGGTATTCCAATTAATTAGAATTACCCCCATGGCGAGGATACCGAGTAAAAGATAATCGTTGGAAGTCATAGCGATAGTTGGCTTTGGGATATTTGACAATAGGGTGTTTTAGGTAGGTTGTATTAGGTTGACATGTGTATGACAAACATGTGTACGACAAAGTTAGGGTATTTATTGTATGGAGGGTAGATAAGATAAATCACCCCCAGAAATAGGTCGAAAAAAGATAAATAAGTAGATCTGAATTTTCACCAATTAAGAATCGTTACAGGTCAATTCCTGGGCAGAAAAGTGTCGTTTTTGTTATTTTAACAAAATTTAATTCTTTAATAATTGTTATTTTTC
>Ga0102812_10001223_pt1 | contig 17920 bp, 4 predicted proteins | sample ColrivemetaGS713_FD_79334 | JGI IMG/M metagenome (GOLD analysis project Ga0102812, IMG submission 79334) | Estuarine microbial communities from the Columbia River estuary - Flood tide ETM metaG S.713 | ecosystem: Environmental > Aquatic > Marine > Intertidal zone > Estuary | place: USA: Columbia... | reverse complement strand
TAACACTGCGCATCTGGCTGATGGAGGGGACTGGGTCAATGGCTCCGACCGCAATATCAAAGAAGATATCCAGGAGGTCGATAGCAAGATCATCTTGCAAAAACTCCGTGACCTTCCAATTACCGAGTGGAGCTACATCGCTTCGAAAGAAGGCACCCGACACATTGGCCCAATGGCGCAGGACTTTTATGCCACTTATGGACTTGGAAGCGGTGAAACCACTATTTCTACCATCGATCCGGCAGGAATCGCGCTGGTAGCTATTCAGGAATTGGATCGTACCCAGCAAGCATTGATTGAAAAAACGAAAGCATTAGAGGATTTACAAAATTCTTCCACTGCCCTGCTGGCTGAACTCAGCAAGATTAAAGAAAGGCTGAGTAGACTGGAAAACCAGGCCACTGATGCTTCTTTACTTTCGGTTAGCCACTAGGCTCAACCGCTAATTGATCATTCCTTACTTGCTTTTAAAGTAACTTCCAATGAAACAACTTATTTTAATGATACTGTTTTCCCCCTCTTTAATGCTTTTTGCACAAGGAGGACTTATCATCGAAGAAAATGCACACTTTGTTATCCAGGGGAATCCAAGCCTGGTTATTCAGGATGGAAGATTAGTGAATGATGGTAATTTCGTTGCGGCGAATAGTACCGTTATTTTTAGAGGAACAGCGCCAACGACGGAATCAACCATTGGCGGGGCCAGTAATACTGTTTTTAACAACCTGACTATTGCCAAGTCATCTAATGATGTTCGGCTTGACTATGATATCCAGGTTGACGGAAATATCAGGATGGACGGCGGATTGCTAATCCTCAATTATAGCGACATCATCTTGGGCGGATCCATTTTTGGAGAAACCGGCACCAATAGAATTACCGGCAATGACGGAGGAGCGATTATTAAAACCCTAAATATGAATATGCCAGTGAATGAAAACCCTGGAAATATGGGCGCCGAAATCACCTCAGTTGCCAACCTGGGAAGTACAACCATCCGCCGAAGTCATGTGCAGCAGAAAAATGGGGATGATGTTAGTATCTATCGCTATTACGATGTGATTCCGGAGACCAACACCGGACTAGATGCAACTTTCCGGTTTCATTATTTCGACGAAGAGTTGGGAGGACTTACGGAAGCAGAATTGGCACTATGGGATTACGACGGAGACAACTGGATTTTAATGGGTGCGGATGATCGTGACATTCCCACAAACTGGGTAGAAGTGACTGGCATCTCCAGCTTTAAGACCTTGACACTTTCCGATGATATGGCCGGAGTTTTACCCATTGAGCTGCTAAGATTTGATGCGGAGGTCAACCAGAACCAGGAAGTTGATCTTTCATGGGTTACAGTGGCAGAAATCAATAATGATTTTTTCACCATCGAGCGCTCCAAAGACGGGCTAACCTTTGCCGCAATAGAAGAGGTCTCAGGGGCCGGCACCACCTACCAGGCCAGGCAGTACAACACAACGGATAAAGATCCGTTTGCCGGACTAAGTTACTATCGATTAAAGCAAACAGATTTTGACGGTTCATTTTCGTACAGTGATATCAAAACAGTGAATATTCACCGTTCACAATCGTACTCCGTGTATCCCAATCCGCTGAGGGAGGTTCTTAACGTGGCTAATGACGGCACGGCAAGAGGAGAAACGAATATTGAAATTTATGATGCCATTGGCAATCTAAAATACAGCAATCGTATGGAGAGGTCCGAGCTGGTATCCTCCATTGAGATCAACGAAGTAGCTGACTTTGTTCCCGGCAACTATTTTCTGCTAATTCGGACACCGACGGAGACGTACAGTTTCAAACTCGTCAAAGTCAGAGATTAAGTTTTATCTACCAAATTCATTTCCAGGTGCTCTATTCTCAACATCGGCAGGCTCGTATTGCTGTCGGGGTCCAGCTTGGAGAACAGGCTAATACTGAAGATCAACGAAGCATCATCAGAAGAAGGTTTATTGTTTCTCCACCAGGTATCAATTTCTGTTGCCAGATCCTCTGGATAAGCATCAAACGCAGCTCGGTCAGCAGAGCTCAACCTTAAGCCCAGAAGTACGGGCAAAGTAGGCTTGAGGTCATCGTTCAGCCCGAGGCCACTCGCCAGTGCGAAGGCGTAACGGCAACTGAGTTGAACTTCGTAAGCCTTCTGCCCTTCCGAGTTGGGGAAAAGTATATCAAACATCTCCGTCAGGCGTTGTTCCAGTGACTGCTTGATAGATTTGACGTTATTGGTTTTAGCCACGTCAACATTGCCAATGTTCCACGGTTCGTCGTTGATGATCACCGGCGTGACCATATTATTAAAACGCACCGCCGGCGTTTGGAAGACAAATTTTGGATTGGTTGGAATATCGGTATTGTCCGCATTTTTCAACAGCCCCTTGTTCCGGCTCAGCCAAATGGAAGCCCAGGCATTTTGGTGCGGGATCACATCCAGGTTTTCGATCATAAACTTGCGGTCCGGGATCGAAGAATCACCGAAGAAGGTCTGATCTTCGGGGTCTTCTTCGTAAGTGAAGGTTTTGATCTTCGTCGCATCCTCGTACGAAGTAGGAACAAACTCTTTAAAGCCTGGCAATTCCAGTATTGGGTCGGGCGCGGCTTGATCATTAAAACCTGCGATCGTTTTCACCCCTCTCACAAAACCTTGTTTCAGTTCGCCCAAAGGTTCTTCGCTAATCTCATAATGCAAGTCTCCATCGACAGACTCATGCGTTGCCGTAAGCACTGGAATTTTATAGCTTTTCCACTGCCCGGCCACTTCGCTGACCAGTTCCGCAAATACCGTTAGGGCATCCTTGGCAGTCGTACTGTCCGTAAGCAATGCCTGGTTTCGGAATAAACTCAGGTCTTTAGCAAGTTCAGGATAAATTTGTGAGAAGTTCACGAGCGATTCGAAGAGCGTGTCGCGTTCTGGGGTCGTCCCTGCAGAAACACTACCATCAGAAGTGCTCGCCGCAGTCAGTGCTTGGTTAAGTCTGGTGAGGCAGTCTACTTTATCCTGGGCCACATCCAGGTGTTCAAACATAATGGTATACTTCCATTGTCTTACATCCGCCAGTATTTCGCGGCTACTGGGATCAGGCTCGGCCCGTTGGAAAATCAAAGACGGTGGCATGGGAAAGTCACGCAGAGGAATCGGTATCGCCGATTTCCCCATAGATTGCTTGAGGTTATCTGGTCTGATGAGCGTAAGCCAGTTCGAGGCTTGGTATTTATTGATTCCGGATACCGTTTCAATCGCGTACTCAATCCCGGCAGAATGGAATTCCAGTTCCAGGTATAAGTTGGCGTATTTTTCTGGTGTCTTCGTATCGAATAAATAGGTGAAGTAAGAAGTATCCGTCGCTTGTTGCAGCGGGATTTTACCCAAGGAAAGAGAGAAATCGTATTCTCTCGGGTTGACTTCCACCAAATTATTGGGATCTTCTCCTTGTAGCACCTTGATTACTTTCGCCTTGCCTACAATTCTGGGCTTATGAGTATTGGCCAGCTCCGAGGCACCGGCCAATTGCTTTCCTACCGTGATGGCTACCTCAAATTGCACGATGGTTTCCACATCGTAACCCTCCACCAAATTGACCAACATCTGTTGCCGGATGGCTGCTTTGGCTTCGTCTACCCTGGAACCGGAAGGCGCATTATTTTGGAGTACCGGTTCAATTAAGTCACTAATAGCATCTGCGAGCGTTGATTTTTGTGCGATCACCATTTCGGTATCGTCTTTGGCCAATTCGTGGGCGTTGATGAGGCTGTCTGGTTCTAGAAAATCCTCCACCGCCACCAGGAAGTCCCGCGCCAGGCTGTTAATATCAATGGCGTCAAATTGCTTGACGCTTTCAGCTACACTACCATACCCATCAATGGCTACTTTACCGGAAAGTAAGGTATTGGCCATCGGCGGAATAGCGTAGAAGGTGGGCAGTTGCTCCTGAATATCGTAGGTAATGCCTTGCTCACCAATTTGCACCACGTATAGCGGTCGGGTTTCATCGGGTGCCTGGTTTTTCATCTCCCGGTCTTCACTCACCGCCAGGCACAAACCAGGCAAGGCGGTTTCAAAATCTTTGGCAAAGGTGCGTAAGGGAGAGGGTTGCGGTAATTTCCAATTTTTGCCAGCGCTTAGAATACCACTTGTATTGGCAAGCACAGCAGCCAAGTCTTCAATGGTGAAGAAGGTTGGGCTTTGCAATTTATTCAGTGCAACCGTTTGCTCCCGGCGTAGTGCTTTGTCATCTAAGTTCAGCTGGGTCTGGAGTTGGTTCAGCTTTATTCGATAAGTTTCCTCGATTATTTTTCGATCAATAGTATTGTCTTCCGCCAACGCTTCCAGTTTAGCATTCTTCTCCTCTATAAGGGTTGCTACCTCTGCGTCATAAGTTGCTTTGAGTTGACTTAAAGCATTAGGAAACTCAGCCTGCAAGGTATCAATTGCCGACTGCCGAAGGGCGTTCAGTTCGCTTTCGAAACGGCCGCGCAATTGTTCAAAAGAGCTCTCCTCTCCCTCTCTCGTTGAGATGGTAATCGCGGGGGTGATTTGCTGCAACGCTTCCCAATCTTCTTTCGGCAGTTTCATCGTGCCAAAGTCAGGTGTCAGCTCTACAGGAGTCAGTAAAACATCGTCGAGTAAACCTGTAACATTGAGGTTAATCCGCAGCAAATCGGCGGTCGTCGTAGCTGCTCCATTACTGGCAATTACCAATTGCTGAAGCGTTTGGTCAGCTAAGGTAGTTAGGGTAGTGGCCGATCCCGTATCCGCCTGTTTAGGCGAAAGGTAGTCTATACTCTTAACAACATTTTCGTAGGCAGGCTTGATGGTGTTACCAGATGTCAATAAGGAACTATGGGCCAAAGCCTCTTTCCTCGTAATCTCTACGAAAACAGTGAGGCCATAGATGAATTCCTTTTGGAATTTGAGGCCAGCAGCATCATGAAACGTTAAGTCTAAGTCTGCAGTGAAGGTTGCTATAGGCTTTTGAGCAGCGGCATCAGACGGCTGGTTAATCAATACTTGCGTTGCTTTCAGATACTCGTAGACAGAGGCTACAAATTTAAGCACCTCGCTCTTCTCCAGTGCCAAACCTGAGGTAGGATTAGCTTCAAACAAGGTCGTCTTCAGCTTAAGTTCTACGTCCTCCTCCTTCAACTGAAAGTAGATTTTCTCGTACTTTTCCAAGGCCGCATTTACGGCCTTTTCCCTGGCTCTACGGTCTGCGTCGAGTATATTTTTGCGAGGCAGGAGGTAGCTTGAATTATTGAAAACAAATTCAACCGTCAGTGTAGCTACAGTTTCTGTTTTTTTAGTGATCTGATAGCTCTCCAAAACCGAGGGCCACTGATTGAGGCCAATGATGGGGTCAGTGTAGCCCAGCTCAAAGTTGGCATTACCCGTTTTGCTGTTCAGGCTAAGGGGATTGCCGTATAGATCCTGCCACCAGCAATCCACTTTAATAGCCGTTTTGCTACTGATGCCAAGGTAGGGATTTCGGCGGGGGGGCGGAAGATCATCTACATCAGGTGCCTGCCCGTCGAAGGTCGGAATGATGCGCTCGTACAATTGCTGGCCAGCATTGTCTGTTGGCCCCATAGGGAGCCCCTCTATGTCGTCTTTCTCCGACAGAGGATGACCACTGATTTGGTAACCCAACAATTGATAAATATCGTCTAATTCGTTGCGCTTCAGCGTAGTGGGCACCTCTACCGTATCGCTGGCAATCTTCACCCAACCATAGACCGGGCGTTCCGCGTCAGTCTTGATACAGACGTAACCATTACTGACATTAACGGCAGCCACCGCTCCGGCGGCCACTACCGCAAGATCCTTGGCGCCATCAGCCGGGGCGGCTTTGGGCGTTACTTCTTTTTTGAGCGTTACCTGGGTGTAAATAGCTGCTTCCTCAACATCGTCGCGACGGTGTTCAAAGCCCAGGTGTCCTGCGGGGATACGCAGTACGGGCACCGTCTCTTCGCTTTGTGCCAATAACAGTTCTTCTTCCAGATCAACGGACTTAGAGAGTACCACAGCAGTGTGATAGTCTTTAGGTACAAATCGGGTAGCATTTGTCGCAATGCCATTCGGAAACTCCAAAAGCAGGGTGATCTTTCCAATCGACTCTTTAGCGAATAGATCCGCATCGATGGTATTATCACTGTGTGGAATTTTAAGGTAGTATCCACCCGTACTAACGGTACTGCCTTCCCAGATAAACTGCATGAATTTCTCAGCATTAGCCATACTGGCGCTAAAGTCTGTCGCATCAGCCCCACTGTTCGTAGACAAATTAGCTTTGACGATAACAATAGTAGTAGGATCGCTTACGCCAAATTCGTTGATCACCGAACCAGCATCACCGCTTTCTGCGGTGTAAACCAGCGACATTTTCTCGATGTCAGCCACTTCATTAAAGATAGCTTCCAGCAAATCTTTTTCGCCTTCGCTGGTTCCCAGCAAAAGGTAGATGTTAGGCAAGAAGGCGGTACCCTCCGCATTGAGAATGCGCTTGATATTAATGTCAATACGCGTAGCGAGCTTGAAAGCGGTGATGGTAGTACTTTCTTCAATTTCCGATTTGACATCCGAAAGAGGTACCTGACTCAACTCGAAGGAAGGGTTATTCACCTTACGTTGTAAATAAGCTGTCAGACTTTGCGGAAAATCAATCAGCATACCCGTTCCCCATACCAGCCCTTTACGCAGGGCAAAGTTCATTTGATTGTCCTCATCGCCATAGAAGTTGATCAGGCTGGGTTGCGCCTGCGGGATGGGAATAGCTGCTCCCTTAAGGTCCTGTAAAATGTGTACGGTATTAGCCAAAGCAAATCTGGCTTTGCTGGCGTCTACATTGAATTCATCCAACTCGTAGACAAAATTACGAGCATCTGCTTCTCCGAATTTAAAGGCCGCCTGGTTATTGTCATCCTGGAGGGTGAGGATGTATTTTTTACCAACTTTAGCTTGCGCAAAATCGAATTGCTGGGCCGTGGCTTGGTACAAGGGCTGCTTGACCAGCGCGGGGTGGCTGTCATCCTCAGCAATAGCCGGCAGGCACAATCCGTGCATCAGGAAGCGGGAGGCCATGTTAGCAATGGGTTCAAAATTGATAGCGGGGAGAATGTCTGTAGAAATCGGATAAACCTTGGCGCGTTCTTCCGTTACAAAATCTTTGAGTTTTTGCTCCGGGGCGTTGCCAGCAAGCACCGTGGCTTTATCCTCCGCTATTTTTTCAGCTTTAGCTAGTAAGAACTTCTCTTCTAAGTGATCTTTTGCTGCTTGTAGGGCTGCACGAATGATGATCTTGAAATAATCACCAAAAATGAAAGCGGTAATCGGGGTGGTTCCTTCGCTAGCAACAGCTTCTGCCATTGAGTCCACCTTAGCGGCTGGCGCAAACTGCACTTTCAGTTTGGCGAAGTAGGCTTTCATCTCCTCTAGCTGTTTTGTCGAGAGTTGGTAGTCGATTTCATCAAACTTGATGGTGGTAATATTTCCATCCTCATCCGCTTCTCCCAAGGTGAGGCTCAACTGGGGAAACATCGGAAAGATCGTTCCTTCCATCGCGCCGTCCTGCGCCTGGAAACGGAAGTCGAAATTAGCAAAAAGGAAAGCGGATAGTTGCTCGAAGGTAAAGAGGCTGTCCGCTTGTGCTACGAATTCATCGTACAGCACGCTTACATTCTCCAGGCTTAACTCGTCGTTACTGAATCCTCTGGCCCGGCAGGTCCATTGAAAAAGGGCCTTGCCCAAGGTGGCAAAATCTTCCCGGTCTGCGCCGGTAGCGTTTTCAATAAAGAGCAGGGCTTCCCCCATCACCTTACCGGTATCAGCGGTTGCACTGTCGTTGACCCAGGTATAGGCAGGCTGGAAGAAGATATCCAATTTAGTACGATTCTCCAGTTCTCTCTCAAGCATCTGGTTTTCCCAATCCCATTCAAATAGCGAGCGCGACTGCATCATGGCCATCGCCATCCCCCTTTCCGAGCCACTAGAAGCTATTTGCCACGGCGGGGTAATCCCATGCTGAGGCCCATCAATGGTGAATTCCTGCTCCACCTTCATGCTGAACTTGAACTTGACGGTAATGAACAGCACCTTCGCCTTCGCCTTCACCGATACCTCGGCTGACAGTTTGACGAGGATGTCTTTGTAGGATTCTACCACAAATTGTACGGTCGCTTTCGCGATAACCTCGATACTGACGGAAATGACCACAAAGTCGACTTCTCCGTACAGTCGCCCGACGATGGCCACGCCACCACGAATGGCGTAGTACAATTCCTTATCGCCACCGCTTCTGGGGTTGTACCAGGAGATCACTCCTTCGATCATCCCCTGCACCGTGATGCTGATTTCCGCTTTTAGCGGACCAGAATTGAAGGTCTTGCCCAAACCAATTTTCAAGCCGAGGCCGAACTCGTAGACGGGCGTAAACACCCCAACCGGCTCGCCATCTAAGCCATTCACCACAGCGGGCGTACTGGTGGCCGTAGCGGCAGACAATTTGTTGAAATAAAAGCCACCTGCCCCCGTAAAGGGAAATACTTCAATGGCAAAAGAGCGAGAGAAATTGAAGTTCCAGGGGAAGCCGAAATCGAGTTTGAAATCACCATTGGTGAAAATATCAATCACGATGAGTGGCAGCGTCACCGAAACCGCTCCCACCGTGAAGTGTCGGACAAAATCGGGCAAGGTCAGATCAATGTGGTACTTACCCACATCATCCGTGACCTTTTGGTAAAGAATTTCAAATTTAAGGCCAGCAAAATTCTTGGCCATCTCGCCGTCCAGCTCAATCCGCAGTCCGTAAATGACCGGATCATTGAAGATAATCGTCAGGTTCAGCACTTTCAGGAGCGAAACATCCAGGCCGATGAGCCACTCACTTTCAGGACTGAAGGAAACGGGGCTATTATCGCCAAACATGGCCAGCGGATTCTGCTGACTCAGCGAGCGGTCGGCGATCAATTTGGCCTGGCCTTCGTCGATGACGCCGCGCAGCAGCTCCATCACTTCCCCGATGGAGGCTACGTTGCTGGCTTGCGTGATGGCTACGCGCTGGCCCAGGCCCAGGTAGCGCAGGTCGAACATGGAGATGCCCTGGCCGGGTACTTCGGGGGCTTTATCGTTGAGTGGATCCCACTCGAGGGTTTTGTTAGTTTTGCCCAGGAAGGTGCCGACAATTTTGACCTTTACTTGCTTCTTGCTTTTCTTTTTGCCACCGCTGGTAGCATCGGGGGTTCCCTGGTAAGTGAAGCCCAGTTGATCAATACTGATGAAAGGCTTCAAAGCTGACGGTAACAGGCTGTTTATATTAGTTAAAGCAATGCCAAATGAAGTAGTGCTTCCTTTCGTCGTTGGATTTTTCTTAATGTCTAGGGTCAGCTTAATCGACTTGATCAAAGTAGCCAGATCAATGTCCGCCAAAGCATCCCAAGGCGGATCAAATTCGTATTCGATCACGGAGGGGTCCACCAGAGACACAAAGAAGGAGGCTATTTCACCCAGTGTCAGCGAATCTCCGACATTGACTCCAAAGCTTAGATTAATGTCACCATCGGTCTTCACGTAAGCCGCCTCAAAGCCTACGCGGCCTACTTGCAATTGCAAGAGCAACTGTTGTACGATAGCAGGAGGAGTAGGTGAGGTGATGGAATAACACGCCTGCAAGGACAGAAACTCCAGCCCATCAATGGGCGAATCAATTCTACCACAAATCGTACCCAATACATGTTTGCCGGCGCCTTTTTCCTTGGTCAAATCTACGGTAGCGCGCACCTTAAAACCTTCTTCGGGATCGCTGCTCAGACCCAGTTTAGGCTCCCAGCCGAAATCGCCTTTGATGCCGTAGCGGGTCAAAGGAACGGTAGGGTTTGAAGTATCCTTGAAATAGCTGAATTCCAGCAAGTAGAGCTTCAGCGTCAGTAGATTGAGGCCATCATCCGGCAAGTCAAGTGCAGTGCCGTCGGAAACCAACGCTACAATATCGTCCACCAAATTAATTTTTTCCCCTTCCTCGTTTTTGAAGGCGGCGATCAGGCTGCTGGTGGTAGTAGTTTTATCGAAGACGACAGACAATTCGCGCGTGCCCAGCGTGAACACACCTGAGAAGGTTTTGCGGAGTTCCCCAGTGGTGTTGATGATATCAATACTGAGGAGCAGGTGCGCGGTTTTTCCGTCGAGTGGGAATTCTATCTCGCACAGGAAGTGGAAGTCTTTGGTTTGGGTGTTAATGGCCACCTGAAGATTAGTGACGATCAAGCTATCTTCTAATACCGCTGGCCGGCCTGGCATCCCATTAAAGGAGGAACCTAAGTCTGCGATTAATTTTCCGAAGTTTAGCTCACTCCCATCACTCAGCCCTCCGGTAAACAGCCAACCCGATTCTCCTGGATAGGACGCCGCCGATAGATCGAAGGAGGTGGTCCCGAAGCTTATTTTGCCGAACATCTCAGCACCGATCTCCCGTTTGGGGGCGGTAATCAGCGTGAAATGCCCCCGCAATTCATCAATCGACAAGGTGGTTACGAGCAGGTCGAGTTCGATATTTGTTTTGACTCCTACAAACAGCTCAAAGGTTGAGGATTCAGGGTCGCCCACTACTTCCAGTTCATCACAAACCACCTCGGGCATGGGCAATTCCTCTACGCCCATCATCGCCAACAGCTCTTTGAGTTCGATGGTCTCTTCCGGGCCCAACATACATTGGAAAGCCATAGACGGCAAATCAATCGCCGCAATAATTTCTTTGTCCGCAATTAAAGCTTTCGCCTGGATATGCACACTGGCCGTGGCTCCGCCCAAAGGATTCATCAAGAGGAAAGCAGCACGCAGTTCCTTGAATTCAATTAAATCACCGAAAGGTGCCCAGTTGGTGTTTTTGTTGTTCAGCGCTACCTCTGCCGTTAAAAAAGTGAGGGTCACAGGTTCAATACGCGCTCCTATGCCAAAAGATACAAAGGTCAAATTTTGGGCAAAAGAAGGGAAGCCTTCCGTTGGAAATTGAGAAACGATCTCCGCTCCTTGAACGTACTCGGATAGTTCACTTAACCCAAGTGCTTTATTCGGGTTGACATTGAGCGTAACACTTAGGGTTCCACTCTCTAGCTCAATAGTGTTGATAGGGAAATCCAATTTCTTGGCAATATCAAAATTTAGCGCCTCTTTAATATTCACCAGATCGTTATCGCCCGACAATGCCTTTACCAAAGACCAGTCATCGCCAAAAGAAAGAACGATGCTTACGTCAGGGATTTCCGCCGACAAGGTGAATACGCCCTCGAATGCTATGTTTTTTTCATCCAGGGTCGGCAAGCCCAGAAAACCGCTTTCCAGGAAGCCTGTTAGCTCCACTGTTTGTTCCTCCTCGTCCGACGTTTGTGCCGCGCCAGACAATACTACCTGACCGCCGACGAAATACGCCTTCAGCAGCCGTTCCACACCTACACCTTCCGGAAAATCACTGCTCGTAAGCGTGCAATTTTCACTGGCGTCGGGTGCTGTTTTGGTTTGTAATTCTGAAAAAATCATAATATTAGGCTTAGGTAGATCATTGAGGTAAAGGAGCTTGGTTGATCACTCAATCAAGGGAGAATGCCTGCTACGTAGCTCGGTGTATAGGCTTCCCATTTTGCTTTTACCCCAGGGTTGATATGGTGCAGTAGCTTGAGGCCCGCCTCCCAGATTATTTTTTCTTTTGACCATTCCCAGTTGTCTCTTTGGGTGGTTTCCAGCTTGGGCACCAACTCAAAATATTCTTGAATGGCCAAAAGGATGAAGCGATGGACCTTTTTGTTGAGCAAAGGAGTTACTGCTGGTTTATCTTTTTTTGCCCCCGATTGCCTGAGTGCAACTTCCCCACCCATGTAGTAAAAACCTCCTAGTAGCCCCATGATATTAGCACTTTTAGCTATCCCTGGAATTTTATCGACTGCGGCCTGTTTACTTCGGTTATAGTTTCGTTGCAACGCATTAAACTCGATACCTCCATCAGACTGGCTATAGTAGCACTGCAAATCATTTCCTCCTGCGGCAATTACTCCCGCACACATATGGCAAGGCTCTAGCGTAGAATATACAATCGGTTTTTCATTAGCCACCGATACACCAGCACCAATTTCTGCTCCGGCAATGGAATGTTCTCGATAATTGAGAAGTAAATTTACTTCTCCGTGTAGTGTACTGTTGCGTGATCCGGAGCCCGTATTAATTCCCCACGCTAAAATTTGATCTTGAGGTCCGCGAAGTACAGATCCTATATTATGCCCATTTGGAAAAGGATTTCCTTCTCTTTGGGTTGCAGCCTCCCCCACGATTGCCCAAGCCAGTTTATTAAATATCTCGTGGCTTAAAGGAGAATTTACGCGCTTTCCTGGTGAAGGTAAATTTGGAGGTAACGTTAGCTTTGGGAAAGCGCTGAAATGGGTAAATCGTGTAGCAGCTATATAAAAATCATACATTTTTTTGGCAGCTCCCGCAGGTGTATCGCTGGCAGTCGTTGAGCTTGAAAGCTTCCTTTCCTGATCTCTTAGCCAGTCAGAAGGAGAAGCAGCACCCAGCGCAGTAAAATCCACTTGCGCCTCTCCTCCAATACTAGCATAGGATGCGCTTTCCCACGGTGGATTATTGCCATTTCTATTTTGCAAAAACAGTATTTTGCCGCTTTCGCGAAAAAACACCTTGCTTATGCTTTGCATGATGCACATTCCTAGGCTCTTTTCGTCGGTCCGTGGATTATAAGAGGTAGCAATAAAATTTCCTGATCGCGAATTTTGCAAAACGTTAATAATTGCGGACCGGGTATCATAAACGCTGCGGGCATCATCGATCCCTATTCCTGTAATTTCCCCATTGGCCTTAAACCTGATGGCGACATCTTTGCCTCCCTGCTTTGCGCTCTCCGCCAAGGCAAAATATACAGCAGCTTCTTTTACGGAAATGGCCATGACATGTGATGATTTAAAAGGTGTTTTATAATTTTTAATCCTTCAAAAAAATTACGCTACTTCGAATAAGCCGCATACCACCCCACCAACTTATCCTCTCGCTCCACCTCTTCCCGAGGATCGCCAAAGAGAATAATTTCGGTTTTACCCACCGGAGGGAAGGACACGACGAAGAACTTGATCACGATGTTCTTCAATTTCAGTAGGTAGCCTACCTGCTGTCGCTCTTCCGGGGTCATATCTTCCACCTCTTTAGCGACAATAGGATAGGTCACAAACTGAATATGTTTGAAGACGATTTTCAGTACGCCCTGTATGCTAATTTCCTTTTTACCACCCGAGGAGCCAGGCAGCTTCAGGCCGATGTAGAGCCCTTCTTCTCCTGGCTTCCAGGCGGCCATCACGCCTACCGTCAGGCCGACCCCACCCGCCAATGAGCCAATGCTGCCCATGTTCAGGTCGAACACCAGGCTGTACCAGTTACTGCCGATGTCGTCTTTGGTGAGCGTACTTTGCAAGCCAGAAAGTACGGGCATAAAGCCGCTGTTGGCCAATGCTTTGGCATCGTTCTTTACGTAGCGCAGCGTTTTGAATTTGAGCGGAAATTTCTCGTACAGGCTGTGCTTGCGCCAACCGCTGCGCTTGAGGTCGTAGGCTATTTGGTTGGGGTCGAAGGAGAAGGTCTTATTGGTTACCGCACCCGTCACGTTATCCAAATTGAAGGCCATGACTATTTGCAGGTTGCTCATGCTGAGGTAGTCTGGCTTCCCTGCCTTATCGGTAGGGGTCGGGGTGCCAGCTATTTCCTGCTGGGGGTAAGTTCCGAAGGACAGGATATCCAAACCTTCCAGATAGGCAAAACGCATCCTACCCCAAAGCGAGAACCGACCTTTGATAGCCAATTTCTGGTTCACGGCAGCTACTACGGGATCGGTGGCAAACTGTGCTTTGACAATCTCCACCTCCTGGATCACTTTGCCCGACAATTGGAACCGATTGGCGCCACTGAAACCGAAGGAGTAGGTGGTCTTGCCGTTGTGTTCCTCGGCTACGCCTTTGAGGGTAAGAATGTTTCGGCCATCGGGGCTATTGAGTAGCTTGGTTTGCTCATCGAAGAGTTTATCCAGGATCAGTAGCACTTCGGCCGCAAAGTCCGTGATTTGGGAATTTTGGAACACCACGGTCAGGAAGCGAACGTGGAAATTGTAGCCACTGGCATCGGCCAATGGAATGTTATTGTTGTTGTAATCAATCAGCCCAAACAAGGAAGACTGCTGCGGCACCAGGGCCGTTCCGGTAGAATGGATCTGCGTCACCTCAATGCCCACGTACTGAGAGAAAAATTTGTCTTTATCGATCCCCGCAGCCAGCGCTTTAAGGCTGTCTGGCAAATTGCCCAATGGTACATCCACGTTGAACGCCAGGATACCCGACCAGCCCGCATAGGTGGCGGCACGAGCCAGCACCTCGTATTTGCGACGCTCTTTAGGGTCTGCGCTTTTTCCGGATTCAATCGCTTCTGTGAGCAATCTTTTCAACGTGCGGCTGGTTTTTGCCTGGTCCTTATTAAAGTCTCCGGCAAAAGACCACATGCTGGGATCGTCGATCAGCTCAATGAGGGGTTTATCGTGAAATTTAAAAATCACGATGGTTCCGTTCTTCTCCCAGTGCTTTACTGGAGCCTTCGTTTGATCGTCAATTTCACCGAAAGGGCCCAACTCAAATATCCATTCGGCAATGGTCAGGCGATTAGTGGCTTTTACGTTTCCCCCTTGGCTGGCAATATAGGCGTCCAAAGTCTCCGTTGAAAAATAGTCTTTGAGCGAGTTCGGATCGGAAACAACCATGAACAACTGGTTCGATTGCAAACCGGCTTTCAGGGCTGATCCGTGTTCGATTTCTACCAGTTTCACTTCTTCATTTTCGGTATCCTTGGCCAGCATCAATTCCTTGATCTGCATGTAATCTTCCGAAAAAGTGGCCAGCAGCCCTTGAGGGGTAGTGCCCTGGAAAGTCACCTCCTCTTCACTTACTACAGCGTCACTTGGTGTCAAAGGCGTATTGTGACCGGCAGCTGCCGATATTTCCTGAATGCGGTTGCGGCGGAAATTACTGATGAGTTGGATTTCCAACTGGCGCAAATCCGTCAATTTCTGAACATCGACGCTGCCGTAAGGCAACATCGGGAAGGAGAGCGCTTTACGATCACTTTCCTTACTATCATCAGGAATAGCTGGCAAGCCGACGGAAGGCACCTCCATATAATCGAGAAACTTCTTACTGGATGCCTCTGCCTTGTACAAAATCGCCTGATCTGGTTGCGCGTAGTACATAGCCCCTTCGGGATCGGTAATGTAAGCCCAAGCCGTGGTGGCATCCGCAGTCAAGATATCCCCGCCAGTGGCAGCGGTCAAGGTTGCTGCTTGTAGCGTTGATCTAAGCCACTTGATCAGCTCTTCGACGATCTCCAGGTTCATGTATTCCGTGATGGCTTTCTCTGTGAACTGATAGCCGGGTGGAAAATAATCCAGGCGGATGATGTTCAGCATTTCTTTACGCTCATCATCAGTGATACCCATGGCCTCATTGGTTTCCCCTTCTTGCTTGTCTTCAATGGGCATGTCCAGGTCAGTGGTATTCGCAGGAAGGGTTCTTCCCGAATAAGCTTCGATGATGGTACTCAAGTCACGCATCAATGCCTCTACCGAAACATAATTGGGTAAGTAAGCGGCTTGATCAGCAGTACAATGCAGTACAGACCCCATATTGCCGGATATTTTGATGTACTCTACGCCCGAAATTCCACAAATCAAACTGTCCTCGTAGTCAATGTCTACCGAAAAATCTGCATGATAGCGGGGCACCCTAAGGTCGAAAGCGCCACTGGGGGTGAGATAAAAGGAGGCGGAAGCTTTTTCTTCAGGAAGCAATTTGGTCGGACGAGCAGCAAAGACAAATTTGCTGGTGGCCGTGGGTATAACATGTACGGTATAGCCCAGGTTGGTACGAAAACCGGAAGGGTAACCCACATCCTCCAAGGTGTTCAAGTCAGGGTCTGAATCAATGATCGCTTGCAAGCCGAAAAAGCAGCGATCCGGCTGCTGCGGATAAAGAAAATCCAGGCTTACCTGAAAGTCGATACTTTCACGGTAGTAGGGTTGACCCTGGGTAAAATCACTTTGTTCTGTAAAAAATGGGTAGCGGTGGGAGCTGACGTAGAAGTTATCACCACTTTCTGGAAAATCTGGGTCGCGCATGAACATCCGAAAGCTCAGATCAAGTTGCGATAAGGCGGGATAGCCGTAGGTTCCTGATTCCTCCTCCACTTCTTTTTTGACGCTCAACGCGAATTGGACACACCCCGCTTGCGTGCCTTGTATTGGCAGGCTCACTCCATCAGCAATATCATACAAGCGATCATGGCCAAAGTTGGCAGCCAATTCAAAAGCATGCTGGTTGGTACCCGAACGATGGAATGTTAAAGTTGTGCCATTGAAGGTAACGGCGGTTTGTGCTGCTATGGAAAACGAGTAATTGCGAATATCCAGGTAAGTCAATTGCTCCACTTCTACATGATTGCCCTTGGCAACGGTAGCAATACTATTTGCCCGCCAGCGAGCTACTGGATCCAGTGGATTCTCCAACCACAACAAACCGGTGTTACCCCGGCGGGGTGCTTTGAGGTACTCCACTAATTTATCCCTGAAGGCATCATTATCAAGCGCACTGTAAGCTGCTTTAACGAACAAGAACGCCCCCGATTGGTTTGCCCAAACGCTGTTGAAACCAGCAGTTGTATCCCCCGTTCCGTACCAGGCAACCGTATAGGCATGCTCGGCTCCGAAGCCAGATAGTTCTTCCACCTTCGACAAGACTGCCGCACTAAATTTCCAATTATTTGACATGATATCGGGGCTTCTTAGAAATAAAACCGGTCTCCTTTGACCAGTGGAAGATCCAGGGCATCCATTTGATTGACGGCTTGGGCATTTTTCACATTGACAAAACGATAAGCCGGAGTACTATCCACACCCTCATGCACAAGGCGCAATGGTTTGCCAATTTTCAGAAAAGCAGCTAAATCCTGTGCTCCTATTCCTGCTTGCGGGATATCGTCAAAACGCTGGATCAGTTGCCGAACGGTTGTCCCTACCGGCACATGAACGGCTTGGTCACGGACAAATACCTGAATCTCAGGCGTGATGGTTGCTTTCCCTCTAAAGAAGAAGCTGGCGCCGATATCAGGCCGGATATTGCCGTCGTCGATAAACTGAGCGGTGAACTCCGTCATTTCTTTGACTGTATCCATCCCTATAATGGTAGCTACCCGTTCGGGGCCCAGGCCGGTGGATGGATTTAGGGGTAAAAACAAGCGGTAGACTGCTTTTCGGTTTTCAGCCTTCAGCAGGTCAAATACACCGCCAGCTCCTTTGGATGCAATATCAATAGCACCTTCTGTTTCTAATTGTGACAGAAACGGATCAAAGCCCAGGCACTGTTCGTAGCTGCCATCGGCAAGTTGCCGGGTATAGGTTCCCAGTTCCACGTAGGTACTTCCACTACCCGTAAAACCACGTTCGGCAGATTGATCAGAAGCCTGTACAAACTGATAGTTCTGGAAGTCAATGCGCAACCGCATCCCCGAGCGAAGGTCGATATAGCCAGCCTTCTTATTCCAGCCGTAGTAATAAGTCAGGAGTCGGTCATAGGAAAGCGGCAGGCGTTCTGCGATACGGCGTTGAACGAGTTGAACGGCCGCAACACTAACAGAACGCGAAGCTAATTCAAGGATAAAAGCCGCATAAGCTTCATCAATTTCAAGGGCTGATTTATTCTTTATATTGATGACCAACTTACATTCTTCAGCGGTTTGGTTAAGCCAGAAAATACTATTTGCATCACCGACATTATCGGCGGCAGATAGCAGGAACGGCATGATGGTTTCCATCTTTTCTGGTTCACTATCCTT
>Ga0102812_10001222_pt1 | contig 17939 bp, 16 predicted proteins | sample ColrivemetaGS713_FD_79334 | JGI IMG/M metagenome (GOLD analysis project Ga0102812, IMG submission 79334) | Estuarine microbial communities from the Columbia River estuary - Flood tide ETM metaG S.713 | ecosystem: Environmental > Aquatic > Marine > Intertidal zone > Estuary | place: USA... | reverse complement strand
TAACCACTTCAACTCCGTGATAGACGGTTTGCTGGCCAGGGTCTTCTTACCCCATGATCCCCGGCCGCTGGCAAAATCCACGCTCTGGGATATTCGTTTGCTCCGGCCTTTACTGGTAGCCGTTGGCGCCATCCCGGTATACAGGCAGCAGGACGCCATTGACGAGTCCTATGCCGCACGCAATAAGGGTACGTTTTCAGCCTGTTATGATGCGCTGGCTGAGGGCGCCTCCATCGTATTGTTTCCCGAGGGCCAGAGTCACTCGGAGCCCGAGCTGCAGGAAATCAAGACCGGTGCCGCACGCATTGCCCTTGGGGCCGAGCAGCGCCGTGGTCCCCTGGGTATTCGCATTATTCCGGTGGGCCTTACCTTTGATGCGAAGCAGAGATTTCGCTCCCGGGTATTGATAAGTGTGGGTGAGCCGCTGGACCCATTGGAAGGCCTGGGTGAGGCCAATGCCGAGGATCGGGAAGCCGTGAAGCTTCTCACCAGGCGCATTCAGCAGGGGATCAAGTCCGTTACCCTCAACTATCCTAGTTGGGAGGAGGCGAACATTATGAGTCGTGCCGCCGATCTGTATGTAAAACGCAGCTCTCGGGATGAGGCATCATCGAGCCTGGCAGCTGAATTTTCAGCGCATAAGCAATTATCCGATGCCTACCCACTTATGAAGGAATGCTATCCGCGCAAGGTCAGCCGGATTGTGGATGCAGTAAATGCCTACGACCGCCTGCTCAAGGTGCTGTCCATTCGCCATGAACATGTGGTCCAGGAGCACCCGAAATTACTGCAAACAATCTATAGCCTGCGCAAGCTATCCCTGTTCGTGATTCGACTGCCGTTGGCGCTATTGGGTATTTTTCTTAACGCGGCACCTTATTCCCTGACCGCACTGGTGGGTCAGCTCAAGATACGGGCCGACCGGGCATCTACCGCCAAGCTGGTTGCGGGCCTGATCCTGTACCCCCTGTGCTGGACCCTGCAGTCGGACATGCTTGAAAACGAGTTTTTCCCGGCCTATGTCTGGTGGATTCTGGCGCCCTTGAGCGGGGTATCCTCTCTGTTGTTCCGGGAGCGCCATGCTCAGTTACTGGAGGAGTTGCGCACGTATCTGAAGCTCAACAACCATGCGGAGATGAAACAGGAGCTGGAGCAGCGTCTGGAAAATATCTGTATTGAGGTCACCGAGCTTTTGGCAATATCGGCCGCATCGCAGCGCTCTGCCCGGGAATGGGTGACGGAAGACCAGATATAAAGCAGCAAGTCCATGCGCCTGACAAGGTTAATACCGCCCCCCGTGATTGCGAGCAGGTTTCGTCAGGGTTCTGTGGTGAGCTTGGTTTGACTATGCATCCCCCCGGAGTTGAGAACCCTCGAGTAATTTGTAATCCTCCTCGGCCAACTAAAATTCCAGAAGGAATCTCCATTGTGATGAGCATCAGCCGTATTGCCGTCTGCGCCGTGCTGGGCGCCGCCCTGGCCGCCTGTAGCGATGGCAACAATAACAACAAGAATGGCCCTGAGCCCACGCCAACGCCAACAACTTCGCCGGAGCCGTCGCTGACATACTCCGCTGAGGTTCGCCGCACCGAATACGGTATTCCCCACATCAAGGCCGAGGAGTGGGGCAGCCTGGGTTACGGTTATGGCTATGCCTACTCACAGGATAATTACTGCGTAACCATGCGCGAAATTGCGTTGGCCAGCGGGCGCTCCGCCGAGTTGATGGGCGCGCAGGAGGGTAATCTGGACCAGGATTTCCTTTGGCGTTATCTCAATGGCTCCAAGGAGGAGTTCCGGGCCAAGTACTTTGACACCGGTCCACAGTTCGCGCAGGACCTGTTGAAGGGCTACGTTGCGGGTATGAATCGCTACCTGCGCGAAACCGGGGTGGAAAATCTCCCAGAGGGCGATGCCGGTTGTCGCGGCGCCTCCTGGGTGTTCGAGGTGGATGAGATCGACCTGTTCCAATACCTGCGACGCATTGGCCTGGCGGGCAGCTCAGACCAGGGCATTGTCCGCAATGCGATCCTGGCGGTGCAGGGTCCGGACGTGATGAACGCCATGGCTGCGCTGGACAGGCTTGGCGTCGAGGCGCTGCCCGGCCGTGCAGTGGCTGCCGCCGGGCAGGCCATTCGACCCAGTGAAGTGGGCAGTAATGCTATCGCCCTGGGCGGCGATGCGACCCAGAATGGTGGGGGCCTGCTGCTGGGTAATCCCCACCAGCCCTGGAACGGCAGTGGTCGCTGGTACGAGGCCCACCTGACGATTCCGGGTGAATACGATGTGGCCGGTGCCTCCTTGCAGGGCCTGCCCTGGATAGGCATCGGCTTTACCAAAGACGTGGCCTGGACCCACACCGTCGATTATTCAACGCGGTTTACCCTGTACGAACTGAAGCTGAACCCGGACAACCCGCTGGAGTACGAGTATGAGGGCGAGTGGCGGGAAATTACCGCGCAGACCGTGACCGTTAAAGCACCGCAACCCGACGGCAGCCTGCAGGATGTAGAGCGCACTTTCTACAGCTCCCACTATGGGCTGATTGTCGACCTTGGGGCGGTCAATCCCCTGTTGGCAGGCTGGCCCATGTTCAACGGCTCAGTATTGAGCATCCGCGACGCCAACCTGGATACTGGCACCCGATCGGCCGTGCAGTGGGTGGAAAAGGCCCAGGCGAGCAACATGGCCGAGTTTACCGATGCGCTTGGCTATATTGGCAACCCGGTATTTCATGAGTTCGCGGCGGACCGTCATGGCGATGCCTTTTATGGCCAGATCTCGGCAGTGCCCCGGGTTACCCAGGCACAGCTGGATAGCTGTGTGAACGGTATTGGCAAGCTGCTGGCGGATGCTTCTACCTATGCGTTTTTCGGCATGGATGGCAGCAGCTCCGATTGCGAGTGGGGAGAGGATGCGGATTCTCCCGCCGGTAGCAACCTGTATGGATACGACGCCCGCCCGAAGATCTTGACCCGCAATTATGTGGGCAACAGCAACAACAGTTACTGGCTCAGTGATGCCAATAATCCCCTGACCGGTTTCCCGGTGGTATTGGGCTGGATGGGCCCGGAGCAGCATCAGCAGTTCCTGCGCACCCGTATCACCCACCTGATGATTGCCGATCGCCTGGCGGGGCAGGATGAGCTCAGCGAAACGCCGCTGTTTGATATGGATACCCTGCAGGGCCTGATGTACGCCAACCGGGTATACGGGGCGGAAATTGCGCTGGACGATACCTTGCAGATTTGTGCGGATTACCGGCAGCAGGCCGGTGCTGACGTGCCAGCCGCGGATATCAACGCGCTGGCCCGCACCTGTGAGGTACTGGCCAGTTGGGATCGTCGGGTGAACCTGGACAGCCGCGGCGCGCAGGTGTTTACGGAGTACTGGAGTGGGATTCGCGGGGTGCTGGGCAGCGCTTTCCAGAATGTGGTGATCAGTGACGCATTTTGGTTGGTGGATTTCGATCCGACTGATCCCCTCAATACCCCGGCGGGAATCGATCAGGCCGTACAGGACAATCGCGATATCGTGATCGCCGCGCTGTTGCGGGCGCACGACCGGCTCATCGATGCAGGGGTGGCACTTGATGCACCCTGGGGTGAGGTCCAGTACCTGGAGCGCAATAGCGCGCGGGTGCCGATCCATGGTGGCGCCGGCACCATGGGTGTGTTTGGAGCCATCAGCGCCGGATTGCAGGAAGGAGGCTACAAGAATCCTGGCTCAGGCAACTCCTACATCCAGACTGTGACCTGGGATGAGTCCGAGTGCCCGATAGCCGATACGATTCTTACCCACTCCCAGAGTGTGCGCCCGGACTCGGATCATTACGCCGACCAGACAAAACTCTATGCAGACAAGCGCTGGGTTCGTTTCCCCTTCTGTGAAGAAGACATTGTGGCGCAGCAGATAGGTGAGACCCTGTTGCTGGAAGAGTAGCTGTCGCGCGCTACTTACCCTTGAACACGGGTGGGCGCTTCTGCATGCGAGCAGTGATGGCCTCGATGAAGTCCTCACTGCCCATGGCCTGGTTGAGCCCGATATTTTCGTCTTCCAGCGCCCGCTGAATATCGCCATTGAGCTGGCGGTGCAGCGCGCGCTTGGTCAGCCTGACGGCCATGGCCGGGCTATTGGGGGGGATCAACTTGCCGGCCGCTTCCCGAACGTGGTCGAGCAGCTCCTTGTGGGGCAGTACCGCATTTACCAGACCCAGCTCCAGCGCCTGCGCGGCGGAAATATCCTCACCGAAGTACATCAGCTCCTTGGTTTTCTGCATGCCGATCAGGCGCGGCAGGATGAAGGTGCTGGCCAGCTCCGGTACCAGGCCCAGGCGCACGAACGGCAGTCGGAACCAGGCGTGTTCCGACATGTAAATAAGGTCGCAACAGCTCAGCGCCAGGGTAAAGGCACCGCCAATGGCCAGGCCGTTGATGGCGGCAATAACCGGTTTGTCCAGCGCCCACATCTTTTCCACAACCCGCTTCTGGGCGATATCCGTGGGATCGAGCTGGTCCAGCAGTTCCGGGTCGACACCGTCGGTGGCATCAGGATTAAAGTAGCCACCGCTGGAAAATGCCTCTTTGCCGGGGTCAGGGTTATTCGGGTCGCGAGCGCCAGTGATAATCATGACATGGGCGCTATCGTCTTTCTGGAATATATCTGCCGCCCACCACAACTCCAGGAAGGTGTACAGGCTCAGGGCATTTTTGCGCTGTGGGGTGTTGAGGGTAACCGTGATAATCCCGGTGTCAGTTTCCTTGTCGTATATGATGTCCCTGAATTCTGCTGCTTTCATAAGCTTCCTGTTCTGCTGATGCTCTGGGTTGGTTTGGGGTGAAGCGAGGCTACGCAGTATAGCGCATCACCGTAATCGCCTGGCCGTGACTGTCGCCCTCATAAAGGGTTTGCCAGCCCATGGCCGCGTAGTATTGGGCGTGTTCCGTCGTGAACAAGTGCAATCGAGCTATGCCTGCCAGGCGGGCCTGTGTGCAGGTGTGCTGGACCAGGCGTCGCCCCCAGCCCTTGCCGCGAAGTTCAGGGTGGACCCACAGGTTGGCCAGCCAGGGTGTCAGGGTTGTATCGCTGTCCAGATCGCGTTCAAAGATGGAAACGGAGCCATAGACCGTTTGCGGATCCGCCAGGATCCAGGTGGAGGGTATCTGCGCAAGGCCCAGGGATTGCTGCAGTTCGGCGGCAAAGTCGCCGACATCATCTGCGGGGTAAAGCGATTGCCACTGCTGGAAATGCCAGCGGGCTAACTGCTCAATCGCTTCGGGGCGCTGGCTTAAATTGATGATGCTGATAGTCACCGGCGGATGATCCACGATGATGCTGGGGATTACCAGAGCCTGTTCAAGGCCCTGGATTCTCGCGCCGCCCCTCGCTGGGTTTACCTTGGCGCCGGCACCGCTGCTGTGGTGATGAACTCGAGCCTGAAAACGGGTAAGCTCGGCTCTTTATTTCAAGTCGGTCATCTCCATGCGTATTTTATTGTTCGTCCCGGCACTGCTCCTGTCAGCAGGTCTTTGTGCCCGGACATACGACTACCCACCGCCTGAGTTTAATCTCATCGGCGCCATAGAGGTGGTTGAGGCCAAACAGGAGGACACGCTGCTGGATATCGCCAGGCGTTATAGCATTGGCCAGGAGGAAATCCTGGGTGCCAACCCCGGCGTAGACCGCTGGCTGCCAGGTGCCGGCACCAGGGTTGTCATACCCTCGCAATTCGTTTTGCCGCCGCCTCCTCATGAAGGCCTGATCCTGAATCTGCCGGAGATGCGTCTGTACTACTTTCCAAAACCGGAAAAAGGCGAGCCGCGACAGGTACAGACCTACCCGGTAAGTATCGGCAGGATGTCCTGGGCTACCCCGCTGGGTACGACAAAACTGGTTTCCAAGCAGAAAAACCCCGGCTGGACTCCGCCAGAATCTATTCGCAGAGAGCATGCTGCAGAGGGAGATCCGCTGCCCAAATATGTCCCTCCCGGACCGAATAATCCCCTGGGGGCCTATAAAATGAACCTGGGCATCCCCGGCTACCTGATTCACAGTACCAACAAGGCCTTTGGGGTGGGTATGCGGGTTTCACATGGCTGCATTCGTATGCTGCCGGAAGATATTGAGATTCTGTTCCCCCAGATTCCAGTAGGTACGCCGGTCCAGATTATCAATCAGCCCGCCAAGGTGGGTTGGTATGGGGGTAATCTATTCCTGGAGATTCATCCCCCGCTGGAGGAGGATCTTGAGGGGCAGGCGGCTCTGGCAGAGACGGTGATGGCCGCCATTGATGATGCGTTGTTTGTGCGTTGGGGCGAGGTGGATCCGGCAAAAGTGGAGCAGGCATTCAAGCACCACAGCGGTATACCAGTAGCAATCTCGGATTAGTGGGGTAGCGCGGCCCAGAGGCGCGGGTGAAACAGGGGTAGAAAAAAGTAGGGGCGGATGCCCCGATCGCTGTTACGCAACCAGGGCCCGCCCCGACAGGTCTCGAAAGACTTGCTGCTTACTTGTTCATTGACTTCTTGAACATGCGATCCAGCTTCTCGCTGGTGGCGTTAGCAGTGGCGTTAGCCTGGTCAGCAGTTGCCTTGGCGGCTGCTGCATCGCGCTTGGCGGCGGCTGCGTCGCTGGCTGCCTGGCTGGCAGTGGCGTTAGCCTTGGCAACTTCGGCACTTACTTTTTCCAGATCGCCACTAGTGGCACAGCCAGTAGCACCGGCCAGGGCTGCAACCATTACACCAATTGCAGTAGTCTTGTAGATATTACGCATAACCTTTCTCCATTACGTGAACATTGGGCACCTGCCCGTTGACAATCCATATAGCAAAATCGCCAGAGCCCGCATACTGCAAGATCAGGAAATCTCTGCTATTTAGTGGAAGCGACCGCCAGCGGTTGGCCTCGATCCCTTTCCTGCGCCTATTCTCAGGAAACGATATCAGCTTCGCAAGCGATATTTTTGCAGATTAGCCTTCGAAAAACGGGAATATTGGAGCTAACGGATGCTGATCCGGGTGCCGATACTGATCGATTCGGCCAGTTCGTCGATCTCTTCGTTGGTCATGGCAATACAGCCATTGGTCCAGTTGAAGGCTCCGTGAACCTCCAGATCGCCGGTCCCCAGCCCGTGGATGCCCAGATAGCCGCCAATTGCAGTCTCCTGGGACGGTTGTTCCCCCTTGTCCAGGGCGCCCTGCAGGGCATCATATTCCTTGAGGCTTATGCGACCATCGATCAGCGCGCTGCCGATGTCCAGCCTGTTCGGGTAGTCAATGGCCAGGAAACGGTGAAAGCGCGTGCTGGGTCGGATGGCGTTGATAGTGAACTCCCCCAGCGGTGTTCTCTCGTCCCGGATTACCTTCTCGCGGGTCGTGCCGTTACTGCCTATAGCAATATTTGGGTACACTTTGACGGGAGTATCACCGCGCATGACGGTCAGTGTCAGGGCCGTGGTATCCACCAGCAACCAGATTTCCCCGGTCTGGGCGACGGCTTTGGTTGAGGGCGACACACTCCCAAGGCAGATAAAGGCAGTCATCAGCATGAGCGCCAGCAGGGCACCCCTGGCGCCTGGCGCCCTCACGTTGCTGCAGTGCTTGTCCATAGAATCAGTGCTGTCCGGAAAGATGCGACTAGGTTAGTGGCAGCTGCAGTTATTGACAAGCCAGGCGCTCGAATAAGCGGCGCACAGCCTGGCGGGTCAGTGGTGAAGCTCTGGCGACTAAACTGCCTTTCGCCTGGCTTTGGTGGGTGTCGCTTTTTTCCTTGCGGGCGTCACTTTTTTCCTCGCCGGGGCCTTCTTTTTCCTGTTGGCGCGCCTGGCTGCAGGTTTGCGCAGGCCGGTAGCTTCTTCCAGTTCCACCAGTGCTTCTTCCAGGTAGTCGATGAAACGCTGTACCTGTGGCAGGGTACGTCGACAGGCGACAATACCAAAATCCACGTTCTTGTCGTACGTCACCAGGGTGATGTTCAGCGCCATACCCTCGGCGACGATGGATGCCGGGTAAATACCTTCCAGTCGGGCCCCATTCCAGTACATGGGCTGGCGTGGCCCCGGTACATTGGAGATAGTCGTACTATAGGGTGGAAAGCGAGTGATCAGGCCCAGCGGGATGAGCACCATGCCGGGCAACTGGGTCAGCTGTGCGAACAGCAGTGCCTCATTGGCGGACATATCCTGGTATAGCTCCTTGCTGGCCTGCATCGAGGCCTTGATTGCCATGAAGCGCTTGATGGGGTCCTTGATGTGGGTTGCCAGGTCTGCAGTCATGGCGCTGACCGCATTGGCCGAATCCACATCACCGGCTTTGCGCAGGGATACTGGCACCATCGCTTTCAGCGACTTGTCAGGGAGTTCGTTCTGGTTGAGGAAGTGCGTGCGCAGGGCGCCGGCGCACATGGCCAGTACGGCGTCGTTGAAGGTGCCATCCAGGGCCTTGCCTACAGCGCGAACCCGGGCGAAGGGCCAGGATTGGGCGACAAAGCGGCGGGCGCCATCGACCGGCGTATTGATAGAACTTTGCGGCACGTCCAGCCAGGGCAGGGCCAGCGACCCACCCCTGCCCATCCAGGCTCCGGTAAAACGTTTAAGCGCACTGAAAATATTCTGACCGCTGTCGAACCTGGCCTTGAGGGCATCGGCAATGTTGCGCAATTCAGTGTCGCTGGGCCCCGGGGGGTACTGCGCCTCCAGGGTGGCCCGGTAGCGTTCCCCGGCGGCCAGCGAAAGGGGGGAGTCGTGGATTCTTTCGCGGGGGTTGGTGGAATACATGCTCTGGGTCAGGTGTATGGAGCGGACTCCGTCGATGGCGGCATGGTGGTACTTGGAATAGACCGCGAACTGCCGATCTGGCAAACCCTCAATCAGGTGCATTTCCCACAGCGGGCGATTGCGGTCCAGCAGGGTGCCATGCAATCGCGATACCAGGGCAAACAGCTCACGGTATCGACCCGGTCTCGGTAGCGCCGAGTGGCGGATATGGTACTCCAGGTCCAGTGAGGTATCGGGCTCCCAGTAGGTCGGCCCCAGCAGGCCCAGGCGGCCGGTCTTCAGCCGGTCGCCAAATGGCGGTTGCAGCTCTTTGGCGCTGCGCATGTTGTCCGCCAGTTGGTGCAGGAATTTCTGCTCATTTACCCCATCCGGCAGTGTGAACAGGTTGATCCCGCCAACGTGCATGGGGGTCTCCCGCTGTTCGGCCAGCAGGAACACGCTATCCAGAAAGCTCAGCTTTTTCATAGAGTTGTATAATCCCGGTTTGCTATATGGGAGCACTGCCAGTGCTCACGCAGATCGTCAGCCAGTTTAGCAGAAGCGCTGGGAGGCACATTGTTCCGCGTCAAAGAATTGCGGCCCGGCCCGGCCTGGCGAAGCTGGCTGCGCCACTTGTGCCTCCCTGCCATCTTCCATATGCTCGGGCGATTCAAATTGCTAATGGAGTTGTTTCTCATGGACAAGGGCATTGCCGACCTGGTCAACTTTGCAAAAAGTGCAGCCCAGACAGAAAAGTACGCGACGCCGGCGGACCGCCTCGTCAAGGGCCAGCCGATGCAACACAACACCCTGCACTATGCCGTCGACGATAAGTTCTTTGCCGGGGAGTGGGGTGCCGAGGTCGGTTGCTGGAGGGTCAAGTACACCGAGCATGAGTATTTTCATATTCTGTCGGGCAAGTCGATTATTCGCGATACCCAGGGGAACGAGGTGGAACTGAATCCCGGGGACAAGTTCTGTGTGCCCGCAGGCTTCGAAGGGGAGTGGGAAGTGCTGGAGCCAACTCGTAAAATCTATGTGATCTTCGAGGAACCCTCCAGGTAAAGTGGACTCCGGACAAGTTCGTTCACCCGGCATTAGCGGGACGCAATCAGGACAATATCATCGACATGGCTGATTTTTCTTACTCGCGGCAGTTGCTGAAGCAGGGCGCGGCTCACGCGGTGGTCTTGCTGGCGCTGGTCTACAGCCTGGTCCTGTTGGAGCACAATGCTACAGCTACCGCCGCTGCGCCAATGCTGTTGGTAGCGGCATGGGCAGTGGTGTCGGGATTGCTGTTAAGCCATATCATCCACGAATGGGGGCACTTCCTGGGTGCTTCGCTTGCTGGCTCCACACTGACGCTGAAACCTCGGGTATCGCCCCTGTTCTTCGATTTTGACTATGCAGCAAATGCTCGCTGGCAGTTTGTCTGCCTGAGCCTTGGCGGTTTGCTGGGAAATATTATTTTGCTGTTCCTGGTACTGGAATGGCTTGCCCCTGGCACCACACTGCAGACCTACCTGCTGGCTGCGGTAGTGGGTCAGTTCGTGTTTGTGCTGGTACTGGAGCTGCCTGTGCCCCTGGCTGTGCTGGCGGGCGGGCGGGAGCCGCTGGCCGCGCTAACAGCGCATTTTGGGCAGGGCGCCCCGCTATTCTTACGTGCGCTGCTTATGGGGCTGGGGGCCGCGGCACTGGTGGTTGGCTTGAGCTGAACCCCGGTTCACTCGCGCAGTTGGGCGGCACCTGTTATCGGTGGTAAATCCAGGCTTGAGACAATGCCACAGTTTGCCGCGCAGACTGAGGGTATGGCGTTGACAACGCGATTCGCTGCGCTGCAATTACCACCGCCGGCCGGCCCGGGCTCCACCGGATCATGGCCGTGAACGCTGACCACCAATTCGGGATTACCCTTGATCACCACCTGGTGACAGCCCTGGCCCTGGGGTGGGTAGGGCCAGTCAGGCGCGCAGTTATCGTCAATGCGAGTGATATGTTCAACTACCAGCCGGGTGTGGCCGTTGCGTATGCCGCGCACCTCAAAGCGAAAGGCGCCCTGGGTTCCCGTCTCGAAATGCCCCATACCAGGGACATCAACGGGGGCTGACAGTGGGCGCCGCTCCACAAACGTTTCTATCGCGTCGAGCGGATAATCGAGGGCACGGGACAGAATACGCAGCATGGGTTCCCAGACCATCTTCAGGGAAGACTCTTCCAGCATACGCGGTAGCTGGTCCATGCTGCCCCCAAAGCCGATCACCTCCCTGACGATTTCGGGCTGGTCATACAGGCCGTAATTGAATATTTCCTGGATGCGTATTTCCTGAATGTCGGACACGACACCGCTGGCCAGAATGGGCAGGATATCCAGTGCCCAACCCGGGTCGATACCGGATACGAACACCGAGCTATTGCCATTCTTACAGGCCTGTTGTACCGGGGTTACCGCCATCTCCAGGCCGCATTCCGGATAGAGCAGGGGATAAAAAGCTGTGGAAACCACGTTGACGCCGGCCTCCAGGCAGGCCAGCAGTTCCATAAATGCCTCGGCTCCGCGGGTGTCGGCATTGGCGGTGTATACCAGGGCATCCAGATTTTCCTGGTTGAGCACTTGCTGCCAGTCTGAGGTCGCAAGTACGCCAGTCACGGCCACCCCCGCAATCTCACCGGCGTCTTTTCCTACCTTGGCCGGATCGGCGACGATCACCGCCACCAGTTCCAGTTGGCGGTGGGCCAGTACCGCGCGAATAGCCGGGCGACCCACGTTCCCCGTTCCCCACACCGCGACCCGCTTTTTCATTACCCATTCCTTTTTGCTACCGAGGCGTTAAGACTAACTGAAACGCCAGTGTGGTTTCACCAAAAACAAAGCCCATCGCGGTATAGTTTGTTGCCCGTTGCTGCAGGAAAACACTTGAGAATCAGCTGAGTAAGATTTATACATGAACGATCAGCGTTGCCGGGCTATAGCACTGGTCGCTGTGTGGTTTTTTGCTACAACATAACAATAAAGAGGTGAATGCTATGCCCGGGTTGAAATTGCCCAGAAAAGTGCTGTGCTGTGCGCTGGCTGCCAGCGCTGGTTTTACCGTGCTGTCCCCCACTGTCTTTGCCCAGCAGGGTGTGCTCGAAGAGGTAATTGTGACCGCCCGTAAGCGGGAAGAGAGTCTGCAGGAGACTCCGGTGGCGGTAACAGCGCTTAACGCGGAGACACTGCGTGACGCCGGGGTGCGCAACCTCGCCGATCTCAACCAGATCGCCCCGAATATAGAAGTCTCCTCCGCCAACGGTACCGCGCCGCTGGCCAATATTTACATCCGTGGCATCGGCCAGCGTAACACGGGGCCCAACATTGATTCCGGGGTGGGCATTTACATTGACGAGGTCTACGTCGGGCGACCCGATGGCGCTTTGCTGGATATTTATGACATGCAGTCGGTGCAGGTTCTGCGCGGCCCGCAGGGCACACTGTTCGGCAAAAATACCACCGGGGGTGCGCTGGTATTTACCTCCAACCGTCCGGCAGAGGAATTCGAAGCCTCCGTGGGTACGCGCGTTGGTAACTACGATCGACTCGACGGCAGCTTTATGGTCAACGTGCCGCTTACCGACCAGGTCTGGACCCGCCTGTCCGGATCCACGATTAACCGGGATGGTTACATCAAGAACGTCTATGACAACAAGAAGTACATGGATGAGGATCGCCAGAACCTTATCTGGCAAACCCGCTATGCGGCGAGTGATACGCTTACGCTGGATCTCAACCTGAACTGGGCAGAAACCGAGCAGACCATGCGTCCGCAAAAATGTGTACCGGTGCCGGGCTATCAGGGCTGGCAGGCGGAATTGTTTAACACCCTGGCGATTACCCCTTCAACCGGAAAGGTACTGGACGACTTTTGCCAGGAAGCGGCGGATGTGGGTGATGAGAATACTGTCATTTCAGATCTGGGTGGCAAGTACCACGCGAAGAACAAGGGCGCCGCGCTCACGGTAGAAAAAGAGCTGAGTGAGAGCATGAGCCTCAAGAGCATCTCCGGCTGGCGCTACACCGATGCTGAGCAGGATGATGAGCTTGATCACACCGGCATTCCGTTTCTGCATCGCACCCAATCGGTTCACCCTGCCGGTAAGCCACGCAAAACCGACCAGTACAGCCAGGAGCTCCAGCTCACCGGCAGTGCCGTCAATGATCGTCTGCACTATGTCACCGGGCTTTACTGGTTCCAGGAAGAAACCAAGGGTGAAACTACGGTCAATTTCCTCGGCCCCTTTGATCCGGCACTCGCGAATTGGTTATACCTGAACACCTCATCGACCAATCTCGACGCAAAGAATGATGCGACTGCGGTTTTCGCCCAGGTGGAGTGGGAGTGGACGGATCATTGGCGCTCGACCCTGGGGCTGCGCTATACCGATGAGAACCGCAAGCTGTCGCGGGTGCGCTACGAGGTCATCCCGGATAGCCTGGACGCTAATGGGGGGCCCGTAGAGAGCCTGTTCAATGGCTCCGGACTGTACGCCCGTTCGCCTGATTTTGTCTATAACCCGAATTTTGAATTTGCACTGCAGGACAAAACCCAGGCCACGACCTCCAATAACGACGTCACGCCGATGGCCAGCGTTCAGTACCTAATGGATGACCAGGCCTGGGTGGACGCGGGTACGGTATACCTGACCTACAGTGAGGGATTTCTGTCCGGAGGGTTGTCCGAAGCACCATCGGGCAACCTCGAGGAGTTCGATCCCGAGGAGGTGAAAAACTGGGAACTGGGTTTCAAGCTGGACCTGCTCGACAGCACCCTGCGGCTTAACGGGGCGCTTTACTATTCGGACTACAAGAATCGTCAGCTTACTTCACTGGTGATCAATCCTGTGACCAACTCACCGGCACCGGCCACCGTTAATGCCAAGAAATCCTCGATTACCGGCTTCGAGCTGGAAACCCTGTGGCTGCCTGACGAGCACTGGCAGCTGACCTTCAATATGACTCTGAACGACGGTGATATCGATGAGTTTGACGATACCCAGATCACTATTGCCGATACCACCCAGCCGCCAGGAACAGGCTGTACCCGAGCGGACCTTACCTTTCTGCAGGTAGATTCCTGCCCTAATGATCGCTCAGATGAAAACCTGCCGCGCTTACCCAAGCAGACGTACTATTTTGCCGCTGAATACAGGTTGGAGACTGCCATTGGCCAACTGATTCCCCGTGTCCAGTACAGCTGGAAGTCGGATATAGACTACTGTTTTGACTCGGCCAGCTGTCGCTCCGGTTTATGGCTGGAAGATGAGCAGCGCGACCTCAGTGCGCGTCTCACCTGGGTATCTGTTGATGAGAAGTGGGTGGGAGCTTTGTATGGCACCAATCTCACTGAGGAAGACTATTATGTCGGTGGTTCCGCGCTGGTTGAGTCTGAGGGCGTGGGCGGCTTTGCCAATGCTACTCCGAGGATGTACGGCGTGGAGTTGCAATACAAGTTTTGATAGCCCGGCCCTGAACGGGTCTGCCTAACTCAATACCTGCTGCAGCCACCGGGATATATCGGCAATTTCCTGGGGGCAGACAGCATGCTCCATGGGGTAACTCTTGTACTGGGTGTTATAGCCCATTGCCGTCAGCCGCTGCTGGGCGATTCTGCCCTGTTGTTCGGGAACCATCGGATCCTGCAGACCATGACATATCAGGATCGGCAGCTTTTTGTTGGCGCTGTTGGGCGTAATGGTATCTGCCGTTGCAAAATAGGTAGACAGGCACAGTAGCCCGGCCAGCGGTTGCATATACGTTAGCGCCGCCTGGTAGGCCACCGCCCCGCCCTGCGAAAATCCTGCCAGCACGATGCGCTCGCTGGGAATTCCCCGATCGATTTCACGCTCAACCAGCAGCCGGATTTTTTCTGCGGAAGCGATTAACTGACTATTGTCGATTTTGCGTTCGATATTGATATCGAGAATGTCATACCAGGCGGGCATTACGTAACCGGCATTAATCGTGATCGGGATTGACGGGGCGTTGGGAAAGATAAAGCGCACCGCCAGTTGCCTGGGCAGGCGCAGTTCGGGAATGATGGGCGCAAAGTCATTACCATCGGCGCCCAGGCCATGTAACCAGATGACTGAGGCGGTGGCGGGGCTTGACGGGGCTATTTCAATACAGGGCAACAGCGACATTGGTATCGGTTCTCGATAGGGGCTTTGGGCGTGGCTATTATATAGTGGGCACGAGGGTTTTATATGGACAAAACAGGAATCAGCGTTAAATGGATAAGCAGTGTCCCTGTGGCAGTAACAAGGTATTCGGAAAATGCTGTGGTCGTTTCCTGGGTGGGGAACAATGGGCCAGAACACCGGAGCAACTGATGCGCTCGCGTTACAGCGCCTATAGCCTGGGCAATCATGGTGACTACCTGCTCAAGACCTGGTTTCCCGCCACAGCCAGGGGCTTATCGGCAGCGGCGCTGTCGAGACGGGAACGCGAGTGGACCGCGCTGGAAATTCTGGATAAATCCCAGGACGGCGACCAGGGTATGGTGGAGTTCAAGGCCTGGTATCGTGAAGGTGACGGCGAGCCGCAGCTGCTGCATGAGAAATCGGTGTTCCAGCGTATGGGCGGTCGCTGGTTGTATGTGGGCGGCGAGGTCGATATTGGACCGGCCTAGCCATGGGTATTTGCGGGACAAGCATTGGGGAGAGCGGATGAAGCGGGTTGGACCAGGATTGATGGTGATGGCTGCCTTTATCGGCCCGGGGACGGTGATCACCGCCAGTAAGGCCGGGGCCCAGTTCGGGTTTGCGCTGATGTGGGCCTTGTTGTTCTCCATCGTGGCCACCCTGGTGCTGCAGGAAATGGCCGCGCGGCTCGGCCTGGTCACTGGCAAGGGCCTGTCTGAGGCCCTGCGTTCGAGCTTCGACAGCCGCTTATTCAATTTTCTGGCCATTGCCTCGGTGATTCTGGCGATAGGTCTTGGCAACGCCGCCTATGAGTCGGGCAATATCACCGGGGCGTCCATGGGGCTGGCGGCCATTACACCCTGGTCTGCCAACGTATGGGCGCTGGTGGTGGGCGGCACCGCATTCGCCTTGCTGGCTGCAGGGCGTTACCAGGTGGTGGAGCGGGGGCTGATTGTACTGGTGGTAGTGATGAGCTCGGTATTTCTGCTCACTATGCTGATGGTCAAGCCTGACCCTGCCGCGATTTTGAGTGGACTGACCCAGCCCAGTTTACCCGCCGGCGCCACGCTTACTGTCATTGCCCTTATTGGTACCACCGTGGTGCCCTATAACCTTTTCCTTCATGCCAGCTCTGTGCGAGAGAAGTGGCCAGACACGGTGCCGGTTGGCGTGGCTCTGGCTGAATCCCGCCGTGACAGTCTGTTTGCCATCAGCCTGGGAGGGCTCATTACCCTGGCGATCGTCAGTACCTCGGCGGTGGCCTTTGCCGGTGGCGAGACCGCGTTCTCGGCGGCGACGATTTCCCAGCAGTTGGAGCCCCTGTTGGGTTCGGCGGCAAAGTATTTTTTTGCGATCGGCCTGCTGGCCGCTGGCCTGACCAGTGCGATTACCTCGCCCTTGGCCGCAGCCTACGCGGTAAGCGGTGCGCTGGGCTGGAAGCCAGACCTGGCTGATCGGCGGTTCAAGGCCATTTGGGCGCTGGTACTGGGCTGTGGCATGGTGGCTGCGGCTCTGGGTGCGCGTCCGATTAATGCAATTATTTTCGCCCAGGCCGCCAACGGCTTTTTATTGCCAATCGTGGCGGTGTACCTGCTATATGTTATGAATAGCAAAGCGCTGCTGGGGGATTACAAAAATAACGGGTGGAGCAACCTGCTGGGCGGACTGGTGGTCATTGTGGTTTCTGGCCTGAGCATCTTCAAGATTTCGCAGGTCTTTGGCTACGCGGGCTAGAGGGCTTCCACGCCAGGCGCGAGCCAGCTTCCAGGGGTTGGGCCAGGTTGGTGCGGATCAGTGTCCCTGCGCTGTGAGCCAATCGTGTGCTCGGGCAACGGTCGTGCTTTCCAGTTTTTGCAGCAGGCTGAGATCAACATTCCGCAGTCCATAATTGAGCTTCAGTTTGTCCATCATCGCCAGCCACAGCAGTCCGGTCATCTGGGCATCGGCCAGCGCCCGGTGGAAATCCCCGGTAATGGGAACCCTGGCGTATTTGACCAGTGTGCCGAGCTTATGGTTCGTACAGGCGGGATACAGTCGCCGGGCAATTCGCATCGAGCACAGGAAAGGCTTTGCCCTGTGGTAGCCTACGCGGGCGTATTCAGCGTCGAGAAACTTGCGGTCGAAGCTGGCATTGTGGGCAACCAGCACCGCATCAGCGACAAACCGGTGCAGTTCAGGGAATACCCGGTCGGGTCCCGGCGCACCCGAGAGCATGGCATTGCTGATGCCAGTATAGTTTTCGATAAACGAGCTGACCGGCACCCCGGTATTAATGAGGCTCTGGAAACTATCGGTGATCCTGCCTTGTTCAATACTGACCGCACCCACCTCGATAGCCCGATCGCCGCCGTTAGTTGAGAGGCCGGTAGTTTCAAAGTCAATGACGACTAGTCTGTTGGACATGTAAAAACGCCGGAAAAGTATGGTGGCAGCTGAGAACCGGTTATCGGTCGCGGAAGTTGGACCTGGCGGACAATAGCAGAAATGGATGCCCACATGCACTAAACTGCCTGCTACTGCCTCTGGAGAAAGGACATCATCATGGTATTCGGCAAGTTAGCCCGCGGCGGTGCAGCCGGTGTATTCCTGCGCTGGGCGTCCCGGTTGCGTTTTCCCTACTTGTTTGCACTGACTCTGCTGCTGTTTATTGCCAACCTGTTCATTCCTGATGTGCTGCCCCTGGCAGACGAGCTGATAATGGGGCTGGTCGCGGTGTTGCTTGGCAGTCTGCGTAAAAAGCCCGAAAGTGAACCACCTCAAACTCCCGCTGGGCCCCAGCCGTAATTTAGCTGGGCATCCCCCTTGAGCTCTTCGACTACAGGCGTACATCAACAGGAATCTTCAGGAATGTTTAACTGGATCATAGATGGGATCGGGATGTTGGGCACATTGATGGTGGTACTGGCTTATTACCTGTTACAGCTCGAGCGTACCGACCCGAAGGGCCTTGCCTATAACGTGATCAACCTGGTGGGCGCCGTCTTCCTGCTGGTCAGTCTGTGTTACAACTTTA
>Ga0102812_10001219_pt1 | contig 17957 bp, 8 predicted proteins | sample ColrivemetaGS713_FD_79334 | JGI IMG/M metagenome (GOLD analysis project Ga0102812, IMG submission 79334) | Estuarine microbial communities from the Columbia River estuary - Flood tide ETM metaG S.713 | ecosystem: Environmental > Aquatic > Marine > Intertidal zone > Estuary | place: USA: Columbia... | reverse complement strand
CATTTGAATAACCTTTGGTCTTACCGTCTCCATCTGAAGGCAACGAAGTTAAAAATCTATCTTCGTGTGTTTTTATTTTTCTACCTGGAGGATATATACTAGGATATTCTCTACGCAAAATACTTGTCCACATTACAACTACAACAATGTCTTCTGGGTTGTGTATTCTTAACTGGTGGCGGGTTTGATATATTATACGCCTAACTATACTTCCATAATCGGCACCCGGTACAGCAGTATTATCAACAGTTGCATTAGTAAACATTTTTTCTTGGAGCAAGTTGGGCCAGGCTGTATGACTCAACTCCTGACATATACCTTTGTGAGCACGTTCCCAATCCTCATCGGCAAGTTCAGAGCCTGCTGTAAAACTACAACCGCCTGCTATTACTTTTTTGATATTATTAAATCTATTATCCAATTAAAAAACCGTAGCCAACACCACCTGCAACAGACATAGCTAAGTCGTTGTCAAGTTTTTCCATTTCCTGTTGAGCTTCGGCTTTGAGTGAATCACCATTGAGTGTTGTTCCACCACCCGGTCCGGCAATAGTAGCAAACTTACTACGTGCTTCACCTAGCATATATTTACAGTTAGCAAGAGTATATTCTTTAATCCACTGAAATGCTTTGTAGTCTTTGTACAACTCAAAGTCAGGTCTGTGATTATAACAATATAGCAATACTTCTTCCTCAGCTCTTGGTCTTGTTAATATAGTTAGTTTTTTTGTACTAGTGTTCCAAACAAATTCGATAAAACTACCAAACATTCTTCCTACTAGCTCTTGTTGTTGAGCAAAGAAATCGTATGTAGCAAGTCCGCCAATACCACTACCTGCTAACAAGTATGTGTTTGTATAAGCAAGGTTAAACGGTTCAAAGGTTGTTCCACCACTGTTGCCGCCCAATCTACTTCCTACACTGCGTCTATGCACTTTGCGTACTTCTATTATTTCATTAGGTAGTGTATATGCATTAACGTCTTCTGTTAGTGCAAGAGTAATATAACTTTCTTCAACACTGTTTTCACTGCGTTGTCTGTATCGTGCATTTGCTTTTCCTAGTGCAGTTTCGTAGTGTATAGGATCTAATTCTACATCTACCATTCCGCCACCTAAGAAAGCGTTTACATAATCAAATACTTCTTGTTTTTGTGTTGTTAAGTCGGTCATTGTTTGTCTCCACTAGTATTTATGCTAAATATACATATGCCGAGACTTAGTTTATACAGACCCGAAAAAACAAAAGATTATTCCTTCTTAGATGGTGTTGTCTACGAACAGTTTACTGTTGGAGGAACTGATTTTAATATTCACAAGTACCTCGGACCAAAGACCACATTAGCAGAGGATGCAACAGTTGAGCAGCCCGTGTACGATGTTGTTAAAGAAACTAATATACAAGACTTATTATTTTTAGAAAACAGAGATCGCAAATATGATGAAGACATTTACACTATTCGAGGCCATTATAACTTGCAAGATCAAGATTTTGATCTAAGTCAGTTTGGATTATTTTTACAAAACGATACATTGTTTATGACCATACATATTAATAGCAGTGTAAAAACATTAGGCAGAAAAATTATGCCAGGTGATGTTATTGAACTACCGCATATGAAAGATGAATATGCTGCCAATGATTATAATGTTGCACTAAAAAGATTTTATGTAATAGACGAAGTTACTAGAGCAGCTGAAGGATTTAGTCAAACATGGTATCCTCATTTATATAGATTACGTGCAAAACAAATACTAGATTCTCAAGAATACAAAGATATACTAGACTTGCCAGCAGAAGAAGGTAGTGCAAATACACTTAGAGATGTGCTCAGCACTTATGAAAAAGAAATGCAAATAAATGAAGCTGTTATAGCTCAAGCAGAAGTTGATGTTCCTCTTAGTGGTTATTCAACTATACAGTTTTATACATTACAGTTAAGTGATACAGGTGAAGTTGAAATTGTAAGTACTGATTACGATAGCTTACTAGCTGATGATCAAATAACAGCAGATACAGTTTTTGTTACACCTGACGGAAACGGATATCAAGGATATTTAGTTGGTGATGGCATACCTCCCAATGGTGCGCCTTACGGACAAGGAATAGGATTTCCTGGTGCACCAGATTCTGGAGATTATTTTTTAAGAATAGATTTATCTCCTAATAGATTATTTAGATATGACGGAAATAGCTGGCGTAAAATTGAAGACGCTGTTAGAACTACGCTTACACAAACTAGTGGACGTGATACTCTAAAAGGAACGTTTATAAACAATCTAACTGTAAATACTATTAGTGGTGAAGAAGTAGTCGAAAGACAAGCTCTCAGCAAAGCTCTAAGAGCAAAGGCAGGTGACTAATGCAATACTTTTATGATGGACAAATACGTAGATACATTACACAGATTGTAAGAGCATTTAGTAACTTTAGCTATCGTGACGGCGAAGGTGACATCAAAGTAGTTCCGGTTTTGTATGGTGATATTACAAGACAAGTTGGTAGTATTATTAGAGAAAACAGTGATAACAAACTACCAAGTGCTCCTCGAATGGGTGTGTATATTACTAGTTTACAAATGGATAGATCACGACTGAGTGACAGTAGTTATGTTAGTAAAATTAATCTTAGAGAAAAACAGTTTGACGAAAGCACCAGTAGTTATATAGCACAACAAGCCAAAGGCTATACAGTTGAACGATTGCATCCAACTCCGTATACATTGAGTGTTAATGTTGATGTATGGTCAACTAGTACTGATCAAAAACTACAAATACTTGAACAAATTTTTATGTTGTTTAATCCAGACTTAGAGTTTCAAACATCTGACAACTATGTAGATTGGACTAGTTTAAGTGCATTGTATTTAGAAGATATTAACTTTAGTAGTAGATCTATTCCTGTAGGAACACAAGATGATATTGATGTTGCTACATTAGGATTTACAGCACCAATATATATTTCTCCACCTAGTAAAGTTAAAAAGCTAGGCATTATAACAGATATTATTACAGGTGTTTATAGTCAAGATGCTGGCACTATTAGTTTAGAAGGGTTTAATCCGCCAACTAGTTCAGACCAAGGTGCTGCAAGTGGTGTTACTGTATTACCAGACGGCACTGTTGTTAATGCAGGAAATGTTGGTATTACTAGTACTTCAAGTGTAAGCGGCCTTGGTTTAGATTTAAGCAATCCATTAGTTGTAAGTTATAGAGATTTTGATCTTATACTCAACGGCGACGAGGCTAAACTAGCTAAAAATAAAAAACTACGAGTAGGTGATATTAGCTGGCTTAATATTATTGAAGCAGAGCTGCCATCAAAATATCAACCTAATATAAGTCAAATAAGATTGCGTCGAGCAGAACTTAATGGCGAAATTATTGGTACATTTAATATTCCAAGCGATGACAATCATACAATGGTTATAAACTGGGATGAGGATACACTACCGGCTAATACTATTATTACAGGACCAACCAAGACAGATGGAACGATTGATTATATTATTAATCCAATAAGTTTTAATCCTCAAACAATAAAAACACCTGGTGTTAGATTATTATTGTTAGGCCCGATAGGTTATAAAGTTGAACGTAGTTTTAAAGCTACTACTAGTAGTAATAGAATAGATACTGATATTGATTTTACTATTTCGTCTAGTGAGTTAGCTGATAGAGCAGGAGACGAGCGTGTTACAAGTTTTGAAGTATTTGTAAACGGAACACCTGTAGCAGCAACAAAGTCAAACATTGATGATAAGTTTGTTATAAATCTAACTACAGCATACAGTATCGACGACACTGTCTCGTATGTACTTAATCTAAATGAAAAAGGTCCTGATGCTTGGAAAAATGTAGACGATACAGATTTTTCAGCTGATGCAAATGATATAGTTGAATGGGACGGATCTAAATGGGTAAACATTTGGAATTCTAGCGAGGATAATGAAACTACATATGTTACTAATGTAACCACTGGGCAACAGTTTTATTGGAATAACTACTACTGGCAGAGTGCAGTTGACGGTTATTATCCACGAGGAACTTGGACTATTACACTTTAAAATAAGTATTTGTATGAACAAGATAATTTGTAGTGGTGCTTTATTTTATAGCCTTAATACTAAAAGATTTTTATTTTTACATCGTACCAAAGGAAAAACAAAAAATCTTTGGGGATTAGTTGGCGGCACCAACGAAGGTGTTGAAACACCTTGGGAAGGGTTACAACGAGAGATATCTGAAGAAATCGGTAATCTTCCAAGTATTAAAAAAACAATACCTTTAGAAACATTTATAAGTAGCGATAATCATTTTAGTTTTCATACATATCTCTGTGTAGTTAATAATGAGTTTATTCCAATATTAAATAATGAGCACGATGGATATGCGTGGGTAACATTTGGAAAATGGCCAAAACCTTTGCACAACGGATTAAATAACACGCTACGAAGTAAAACTAATCAAAAAAAACTTGATACAGTTATACGGTTGGTAGATATAATATCTCAAACTGATTCTTAAGCCATTTAAAATCATTAATTTTTACTAGTTCATCTGGATTGTCTGCATTCATTTTGCCAAATGCTTTACCGGCTATTGCTCCAGCAATAGCTGCTTTGCCGAATGGTTTGTCGTCACCACGTGAGCACCAAGCATCTAATCTAAAATCAGTTTCATCATCCTTTTGTCTAGCAATAGTACGACTAGCAAGTTTACAACATTCTCTAAATCCACTTCGCCATGCACTAAATGCATCAGTGTTAAATGCAGTAGTATTACTCATTTTATCTATACCTTTAAACTTATCACTAATACTAGTAGTCATATCGGTTGTAGTTTCGTCAAGGTTTCTTGTTAATCGAGTAGGCAAAAGTTTAACACCGCCATATCCGTATACTAACCCATTTACTGGATTATAACTTCTCCATACGTGTACAGTATCTTTGCTATCAATATCGTAAGCTGGAACATAATAGCTAAAGTCAAAGTCATCTATAACTTCGGCATCGCCGTCTACGACCCAAAACATTTCTGTTTCAACTAACTCAGCAGCACGTTTGTGAGCTGCATGAATTCCTTTGATATCCATTACACGTTTTGCTCTAGGAAACTTTTCTTTGAGTTCATTAAAGTTATCATCAGCGTTTGGTTCGCCATTACTAATAAACACAATGTCATACGGCTTTGGCATACTACCAACTTCGTCGTACTCTTTTTATTAACAAAAAATCTATAATCAATTTCTCGTTGACTAATATTCAACTGTTTACTAACTAATGCAATACCGTCATAAAACTCGCCATTTTTCCAAACATGATTTATTCTACGTTCATATTGATTATGATGACTGATATAAAAGTTCCAGTTAAAATCTTCATTGGGCAAAAATGAATCGTTTACAATCCAAAACATATCTGTGTTACAGTTTTCTTTTGCTTCTAAATAATCTTGATAATCGTTTACTGTATATGTTGGGTATTGTTTTGGTGTACTTGCTACAACATCGTATTCTTTCTTTTTTATAAGAAATCTATGTTCAATTTCTTTTTCACTTACCAATACGTTTTTGCTATATAATACAATGCCGTCGTAGTTATCGCCATTTAAAAACACATGATTAATATTTCTATCAAATGTGTTTTGATGACTAAAGTATAAACTAAAATCAAAACCTTTAGCTACGTTAACATCAGTAGGCACTCCCCAAAACATTTCAGTGTCAGCGTTGTATAATGCATTTGTGTAATCGTCGTAGTTGTTAACTGTAAACTTTTTATATTTTTTTGGATTACTTGCTACAACTGCATGTTCTTTTTTATTAACATAAAATCTATGATCAAACTCTTTTTCAGATATAAGATCTATAGTATTTAATAATGCAATGCCATCGTAATCAACACCATTTAAAAACACATGATTTGTTGATCGGTCAAAAGAATCTTGATTGTGGAAATAGTTGTCCCATTCAAAATCATCCAAAGGCTCTACATCATAGGGTATTAGCCACATCATATCACTACCGCAACTGTGAAATGCACTTTTATATTGTTCATAGTTTTCGATTATAAACTTTTCATAATCCTTTGGACCACTTGCTACAATATCGTGATCAATCTTTTGTTTTAGTTCTTTGTGTTCTATTTCTTCTTTGCTTACTAATGCTTGCTTACTAAACAAAAATACTCCATCATATTTGTTTCCGTTTAGCCAAGCATGATTTGATTTTTGTTCACTACTATGATGACTAATATAATAATCAAACTCAAACTTTTCATCAATAACAATATTGTCAGAATAGCCCCAAAACATATTAGTTGTTGAAACTTCGGCTGCGTACTTATAATCCTCATAGTTGTTGATGACAAATCTATCATATTGTCTTGGATTACTTGCTAAGATCCTTACTTCTTTTTTGTTAAGAAAAAATCTGTGCTTCATTTCTTTATCAGTTAACTCACAAGATTTAGGACAAAGTACAATGCCATCAAGTGTATCTATATCGCCATTGCCAAACACATGGGGAATATTAAAACTCCATTCGTCTGGTTTATAGCTAAATTTAAATGTATCTCTTACCTCAGTATCGTCATAGACTATCCAAAACATATCAGTAAAACTATTTTGTTTAGCTGTGTTTATAGAGTCAACTACCTGTACATCAAACCCTCTTGCTTCAAGATTTTTTAATACCGTTGTATCTTGTCCAATATAAAAAATATCAAACTTGTCTTTTCCTTTGTAAGGATCATAGTGTCCGCAAATATACGCATGTTGATTAACATTATATTTGCCTGTTTTAGTTGGAACTAATCGAACTCTGTTCCAATCTTTAACTTTACGACTTTTTTCAAATACATAAGGAAAAGCGTGTATGCAAACTTCTTCGTCTGCTTTTGGTTTAAAAAACCAAGGAAAGGTACTATATGTTTCGATATTACTATCAACAACCCATACGTAATCAGAATCATAATCTGATTTCCAAACTTGTTCTAAGTTTTCGTAGTTGTCTGTTTTTACAACTGGGTATTTTTGAAAAATATGATTCTTTAAAAAATCTTGTCCGTTATGCACTGGTGTTCCAAATTTTTCAAATCTATCAATAGCTCTCATAGTATATTTGCCTTTGTTCCAAAATGTGCAAGTTCGATACTTGCGTCTATCCATACTTCATAACCGTGATGCATTGCTTGGTTACAAAAGTATATATCTTCTCCGCTGAAAGTGTCTAGTCGTTTATTGTATTTGTGATCAAACCACGGCTTAGGCAAGTTGTTGTACACATCTGTATTAACCAACATACATCCCATGCCAACTGCCCATATCTTGTGCAATCCAAAACTAGCATCTAGTCTGTTGTCTGCATTTTCACAATCAGTAAATGCTACAGTACGATACGGAGCATATCGTGTACTGTATTGTGCTGCAACAATATCTTTTTGATGTTCATGTAGTTTATCAAATACGTTTGCTGGAAAATGCATATCACTGTCAAGCCACAAAGTATGTGTTGCATTATTTTCTAATGCTTCCTTTACTAGTGCAGTTCGACTTTCAATAATCACGCTGCCGCAAACAATATGTAGATTAAAGTCAACATTTTGTTTTGTTAATCTATTTGTTAGATTACAGAGACTGCGTGTAAATCCTGTATGGACTTGATCACGTGCAGGAACACAAATACTTAGTTTCATATTACAACATAGTTGATGGCATAGTTTCTGCGTTTAAATCTTTTTCAGCTTGTACAGTATAATCGTTCCAAGTTCTTGCAGCACTTGTTGCAATCTTAACAGCTTCTTTAAAATCTTCTGCTGGCAAACAAGCCATAGCTAACATGCTTTCAGGTTGTACTTTACCTAGTGTAAGTAAGTCAGCGCCTGCGGCTCTTCCAAACTTTTGAATCCAGTGGAGTCTATCATCGTCGTTTGGAATAATCATATCGTCAATAGCTGCAAAAACTTCTTCGTGAAGATCTCCATCGAGGTTAAGTGATGTTGCTACTTCTTTTTTACGTTCTTTAGTATACTCTTGTGCAAGGTCTACATTTAATACTTCGTATAATGTTTTCATTTTGTTTCCTTTTATGGCAATATTGGGAAATAGTAGCCACCAAAACTAGAACTCATACTAATAGTACTGCCTACACTAATACCAATGTAAGTGCCTAATGTACCAATAGCAATAGTACTGTTACCCGCACTAAAGTAGTTGCGGATTTGAGACATTGTTATAGTTGAGCCTGTTGCTGGTAATGCCATATTACTTCCTATTTCTCTCTATTAATATAACACATTATTTAAGCAGTGTCAAGTAAAGATAGCCACAAATGTGGCTATCCTTTGTATTATTTATCTAGTAGTTTTTGTACCATTGTACGTAGTTCTGCAATCTCTGCTGCTTGTGCTTCTGCTTTAACATCTGCTTCTTTGATTGCTTCAACTAGTAATGGCACTATACGTTCATACTTAACAGTTAGATAATCTTCACCTGATGCACTTTCACCATTGATATAATCAAATGGTGCTGGTACAACTACTTCTGGTAATACTGCTTGAACTTCTTGAGCAAGTAAACCTGCTTCAACAGTGTCATCAACTTCATCTTTAAATCCATGTTCTATTGATTTTTCATTCCAGGTATAAAGTACACCGTTTAGAGCATTTACTTTATCAAGTGCATTTTCAATATTACCACTAACATTTTTCAGTCTTTTATCAGAAGCATATGCTGTAAGTTCACCTCTGAACGCCCAGTTGTTGTCGTTGTAACTGTTTCTAGCTGTCCATTCATCAACACCGGCTGATCTTCTCCATAGTGTGATAAGATCGGACCCTGCACCAGTTGTAGCAGGTGTGCCGTCACCGTTGTATTCAATGCCGCCACCGTAGTCGTCACTTTGTCCTACATAGACTCGTCCGGTACCTTGGCCATCACCACTAACATTTAAGAACGCATTACCTGCGTCATCACATTTGATTAAAACAGTAGTACTTGTTCCGTTGTCGAAACGTTTTGTACCATTAATAGTTTGTGTTGTTGAACCTGTAGCTCTTACAAATCCTGTACTGTCAATGCCGTCTAGTGTGTTGGCATCGTCAGCACTAATGCCTGTTAGACCACTACCGTCACCTGTAAATGCGTTAGCAGTAATGTTTCCTGTAATGTTAATACTACCAGCACCACTTAGTGTTCCACTAAATGCATCATTTGCATCACTACGTATAAATGATGCGCTGGTCAATCCATCAAGTAAATCAGCATCTAGTCCACTACCAGCACCGTCGTTGCCGCTGTGCCATACAGTATAGTTGGTAGAACCGTCTTGGAATATTAATCCGCTGGTTCCGTTATCAATCTCAAGTGCAGTATTAGCACCTTCGTTTTTGATGTATATACTATCGTCGCTGTCTCTATACTGCATATAAGCACGTCTTGTAGTTGATTGATACCAACTAATATACGGATTACCAGTAGCACTTGTATCTTGCAAACGAATCATTTCGTCGCCTGCATGACTCATAGTTAGCAAGCCTTCCATTGTATCTGCAACATTACTACGTAAGAAGTTTAAACTATCAATACCATCTAGTGTTGCGGCATCTACATTTGTAAGTCCACTACCATTACCAGTAAATGTACTTGTTCCAATATTAATGTTACCAAACGTTGTTGTTATTTCGCCTGCGCCAAGTGCGCCGGTGCCAGTTAGGTTACTATATGTTCCTGTAACTCGTGCATTTGGAACAGTACCACTACCTAAGTTACTAGCACTTAGATTTTGTATTCCGCCGCCTGCTGCTGTATTAAGTGATCCAGCATATATTGCTCCAACAACACCTAAGCCTCCGCCAACTCTAACTGCACCAGTTGTTGTGCTTGTTGCGCCGCTGGTGTTAGTAAATGTCTTAACACCAGCCATACTTTGATTGCCGCCGAGTCTGCTACCACTTACAGTACCACTACTCAAGTTACTTGCATTTAGTGTTGTTAATCCACTACCATTACCAGTAAACGTACTTGTACCAATATTAATATTACCAAAACCACTAGTAATACTACCACTGTTAAGAATACCTGTTCCTGTGATTTGTGCTTGGTGTTGTGTAATGCTTGAAGCAGCAATACGTGCATCTGCTACAGTACCACTACTCAAGTTACTTGCATTTAGTGTTGTTAAGCCGCTACCATCACCTGAGAATATGCCGCCGATATTAATATTTCCAAATCCATTAGTAATACTACCTGCATTTAGAATACCAACACCAGTAATACTCAACTGGTGCTGTGTTACACCGGATACTGCAATACGTGCATCCGGTATAGTACCACTAGTTAGGAAAGCAGCACTCATATCACCAATAAAGTTATCTGCACGTATATCTTTGTTTACATACAAACCGCCTGTGATTTTAACTGCTGCACTGCCGCCTGCAAATGTTGCGCCAGTTGCATTTGTTCCATCAGTAAATGATACTAAGTTATTTGAAGATAATGTAGTAAATGCACCACTGCTTGGTGTTACGTTACCTATTGGTGTATTGTTGATTTGGCTAACAAACAAATCACCATCGATATACATATCAGTATTTGTACGTAAATCCATACGTACAACCATTTCGCCTAAATCACCTGCTAAATCTGCTGCTGCTTTAGTTTCACCAACTACAATCTCAGTTGCTGCTTGAGCAAATGCTAGTGTTGTAGCATTATCTTTGAGTAAGTTAAATGTACCTGTTTCATCTGTATCAAGTGTTGTGCCATTTACAAATAAGTTTCCTGATAAGTTAACATTTGTGTTTCTGATGTTAAAGTTACCAGTTGTAGCACCTGCTGTAACTGTTGTTGCTGCGCCACCTACATTAAGTGTAGTTGCAGTTGTGTTGATTAGGTTAAAGGTTGCTGCATTTGTAGTTATGTCGCCACCGTCAACATTAACATCTAGATCTACATCTAAGTTATTATGTATGGTTGTTGTACCAGTTGCTGCACCGATCTCAACACTAGTAGCAGCACCACCCATGTTAATCGATGTTGCTGTAGTGTCAAACAATGCCATTGTAGCACTTGCAGCATTAATACCAGTAGTGAAACTTGGTGATGTAGCAAATACTGCTGCGCCTGTTCCTGTTTCATCACTTATTACTCCGCGTAGCTGAGCACTTGTAGTTGACGCAAACTGACTTAATGGATTGCCTGTAATAGCAAGTGTACCGCTTGTTGGTAGTGTTACACTAGTATTTCCAGTTGTTGTTAATCCTAATGTATGTGAACCAGTGTGTGTAAAGTTGCCGCCAATAGTAATAGTACTGCCGCTATTATTAACTCCAGTTCCGCCATACGTACTGCTAATAACACTACCTTGCCATACACCTGTTCCGATAGTTCCTAATGTTTGTAAACTACTGTTGACAACTGCGTTGCCAAGTGTTGTACTATTAAGTACATCTGCATCATTAATAAAATATGCTTTTCCACTTGCTAGGTTGAAATCTTCTGATGAATCCCAGCTAGTATTTGCATTGTCCCAAGTAAGTGTAGCGTTTGCACCGTCGACTGTAATACCAGCGCCGTTTGCTGCTGCGCCGTCGGCAGCACCACTTGCTACAACAATATTAAGATCGTCAACTGTGAGTGTTGTACTATTAATAGTTGTAGTGTCACCATTAACTGTTAGGTCTCCAGTAACAACCAAATCATGTCCGATAGTAGTTGTTCCGCCGCCGTCGCCGCCGGTACCAATATTAACTGTTGTTGCAGCGGCACCAACGTTTAATGTTGTTGGTGTAGCAAATGCATTAAACGTTGCTTGGTTAGTATCTAAATCGCCGCCGTTAACATCAACATCGTGTGCAAAAGTAGTTTTTCCTGTTGCTGCGCCAACGTTTATAGCAGTAGCAGCACCACCCATGTTAATAGTTGTTGCTGTATCATTTAGTAGAGCAACTGTTGTTTCGCTTGTGCTTAGTGTTGCGTCAACTTCAACTTCACCAGTAAATGTTGCTTTACCGCTAGTGTCAATAGTTAAACGTGTCTCAACAGTATGCTCAATATCGCTTGATGTTGAAACTTCGCCAGTTTTAATGATTACATCACCACCTGTTGCATTACCTGTGCCTGAACCACCTTCAATAGTAATACTGCCGCCGGCAACATTGTTTCCAATACCACTAGTACCTTTGATTCGAGAACTAGTTGGAGTTTCACTTGCTTCTGCATCTCCAAGTACAACTGTAGTATTTCTAATAACCATGTTATTACCAATGTTTATTGTACCTTGTACAACATCCAATGGATCAGATGTAACATTAGAATCTGTTCTAATAGTAAACGAAGTTGCGTTTTCAGTTGCGCCAACTACAGGCCATGTGCCGTCTAAGTTTGTTACTGCACTACTTGCAATAGTAATACTATCACCATTAAGTACACCAAGTGTTTTTGGAGTGTATGTAAATGTTAGTGTTGTTGAGTTTGTAATAGTTCCAGTTGTTGGAGTACTTATGTAAATAAACTCATCAGTAACGCCGCTTACTGTTGTATTAGCTGGAATACTCGCACTGCCAGTAATAAGCATACCTGCTAAGATTGTTGACGTATCTGACATTGGTATTTCAGTTTCACCATTAGCAGTAACACCATTTGTATTAACTGTAACACTTCCTAAGTTAACTACAACATCTTGAGAAATAGTTGCTTCGTATCCGTCAACATATGGTAACAAGTTTCGTGTTGCTGTTGCATTACCTATTTTAATATTTGTAGCTGCGCCGCCTATTTGTAAACTAGTAACATTTGCATTATAAACACTACCACTACCTGTACTTGACGAGTTAAGTGAAGCGTTACCAACATCAAGACCTTCTGATAGATCTAGTGCTGTTCCCCATTCTGGTGTAGTACCGTTTGATTTAAGGAACGCATTGTTTCTACCAATGTTGAGAGTGTTTAAACTACCTGTAGTTTGTGCGTAGATTAAATCGCCTATTGCATATGTACTAATATTTGTACCACCTCTTGCAACTGGTACAAGACTTGTTAAGTTGGCCGGGTTAAGGAAATAAGCACTATCTAGTCCATCTAGTGTACCTGCATCAACAACACCATCTCTAATAAACACTTGTCCACTTGCATCTGTTGCAACATTAAACTGTGTTTGTAAGAATCTACTAACACCCAATGTAGAGAATGTAGCAAGAGCGTCAGCATCAACATTAGCAACACCAATCTGTACTGGATCGCCATAAAACTCGCCGCCAATACTACTACCTGTTAGTGTAATAGGGTTGTCAGTTGTATTTTGTTTTTTGAGAGTTTGCACAACATTCTTATAAGCACTATCACCAAACAATGCAGTTTCACTGTTTGGAGTTCCACTAGCACCTAGTCTACTTGGACTAATAGTACCTGAAATAATATTTTCAGCATCAATGTTTGTAACAGCAAGTGTATTCCAGTTTGCTACTAATCTACTTGAAGTGTTGATAACAGCATTTACTTGTACGTTGTTTCTAATAACGTTTGCACTACCTACACCAATCGCATCAATATTTTTTGCGTTTGTTACTAGATCGTTAATACTACTTAATGCGTCACTGCGTAGATCATGTATTGTAAAGCTGTTGGTTGTTACCGATCCTACAAAGAATCTAGCACCAGATGCTACTGCTGTTGCATTAACACTAAACAACTCGTTTGACGAGCTGCCATCTGACAATGATTCGAGTCTAATAGCATCACCAGTTGTTAGTCCGTGTCCTAATACAACAACACTATTGTCAACTAAGTTAACTGTATTTCTTGTTAGTGTATGTGCATTGTTGGCCGGAGTGCTTGTAAAATCTATTTGATTTAATAATGCAAATCCTGAATACAGTTCAAATGTATCTGCATCAATTGTTTTTACATAATATACTAGACCGTTTACTAGTCCGCCTATAGCAACATTACCATTGGTATTATATGTTACAGGATCACCTGTTTGAAATCCATGACTTGTTACAATAATACGAGAATCGGTATAGTTAACACTACCGCCTGATCCACTAACACCTGCTAGGAAAGAGTTTGCAATAATGTCATCTAAGTTAATAGTTTTTCCATTTTGCGTTGCAGTATTATCTTCAACAAAGTCAATACTCGATGCACTAGCAACAAATAGTTCTCCGCCTAAAATATTTATATACGCACGTTTTTCAAATGACGTAACTTCTATTTCAAACCCACTTCCTGTGCCGCCAATACTGCTAGAAGCAACACTAAGAAGATCGCCAACAGCATACCCAATGCCGCCTGTTTTAATATCAACATCAGTAACTTGTCCTGCTGTAACAGTAATGTCTGCTGTTGCACCAGAGCCTGATCCTGAGTTGTTTGTAAATGCTACATTCGAATATACCTTTGTTCCGTTGATCGGAGTATACAAACTACCGCCGGTAATGTCGCCGTTGTCAACACCAGTTAAGATACCGTAGCGAACTTCAGTAACAGCACCCTGTGCATTACCGTCTGCTGACGAAACAATAGTCCTTGCAGTACCTGATATTGTTTTTGTACTTTCGTTATCGCCTGTATTAGCAATAGTAAATGTTGTTGCGGTAGGTGTCGACAATACTAGTGTGTTTTCATCATATGTTGTATCATCAGGTACTAACACTTGCACGTTATTATCTATTTGCAAGTTATGAGCACCACTTGTTGTGATTGTTGCAATGTTACTAGTACGTTCTACATCTGTAATTACTGCACTAGTAAATGTATAACTATCATCAGGATCAAGTACAAGGTACTGACTACTGTTAGAACTACGTAAGAAGAAGTTGTCAACAATCTCTGATACTGCGCCTTTAGAAGTTGGTCTAACTCCAGAATCAACACCATTAACAAACAAGTTAGGAGATGTACCACTAACATCCCACGGGTCGCCTGTGCTGTCATCTTCAGTATTCCATGCACCAGGAACACTAGCAACTAGTATGTTACCACTTGATGCATACGACCCTTTTGCATATGCTGTTGCACCTTCAATGCCAGGTTGTGTAATAACATCACCGTTGGTAACATTTGTAATATTACCACTTAGTGTAAGTTCAACTTGCTCATAGTTTTCTGTAGCAATGTCACCAGCTTTAAGATCAATAGCCGGAATATCATCAACTTGTTCTAATCTTGATAGGTAGCCTTGTGTGTTTGTGTTGGTAAACTGACGTGTAGCTGGAATCAAATCGCCGTTCAACTGACCATTGGTGTTAAGCTGAACAATAGCACCTGGCACTGCCGCTGTACTAACTGACTTGTCAACAAAGCCGCCAAGTCTGTTATTAATAAATGAACGTACAGCTAACTGAGTAACCATTCGAGCATCACTAGGACCGCCAAGTTCGTCGTCACCTAAGTTAACACTTGTTGATATTTCTTCAATAGCAACATCTGACAAGCTCAGTCTCAAAGCATCAAGTTCGTCCACCTGCACTTTGTTTCTAAAGGTAATGTTACCAGTTCTGTTGAACGCTGTAATAAAGTCACCAACTTTAAAGTCACCAAGTTCGTTTGTACCTGATGAGTACACACGACCTGGAAGTTCTTCATACTGTTCAAATTCTGATCTAGTGTTACCACCGTTTTGTGGTAATGCGTTATAATCAACACCCGACCCTGCATATTCCCAAGTATGGGAAGAACTGTTAACAATACTTGGTCTGTGGAACCATAACTGTTTCTCTGGCAGTTGTCCAGTGTTGGTTAAACTACTACTACCGTCAGTAGCAGTGATAGTAAATGTTGCAGTACCTAGTCCAAGTCTTGTTGCTGCTTCATTAACACCGATTGTTTCGTTTGGTGTATCTGCATGGTCTGCTGTAATAACACTTGTTTCGTCAAACTGCACTCTAAGTACACTTGACCCAACAGCAACTTGTTCAATACTTACAATAAGTCTACGTTCTCTTGGTTCCCATTTTGTAACAATAGCACTGTTATTATTAACACCAGTAGTACCTGCAATAGCACGACCAGGAACAAACTCGTAACTTTCGGCACCCGATTCTAATATAAGTGTTTGATATGTTGTATGCGAACTTATAATTTCTTCAACAAAGAATTCAATAACATTTGAGAAAAACTTGTGTGTGTTTGCACCAACCGAAATAAGATTAACATCAAAATCTCCCGATTCGTCAAATGTTAAACTAAACTCGTCATCGTTAACAATCTTAATATAATAAGTTTGTTCAGCATCAAGTCCTTTAATAGGAGCATTACCGTCTGGATCGTATATAACTTTTTGTAAGTTTGAAAATCCATGATCAACAATGGTAATAATATCAGCAGCAACATTTACTGCTGTTGCAGCATCAAATGTTGTTTCAGTTGGTGTAGTTTTGTAAGTATTTGTAATATCACCTTCTGAACTTACTTCTGTTGGATCTGGCAAATCATCTGGATCATTAATAATAGTTTTTACAATATCAAATCGAGAACTTGCAAAATCTTGTACGGCTGACGAAGTATCTGTAATATAAGTTAATGCTTCGGTTTTTGCTCGCTCAATAGCGGCAATAGTTTGTAGTTCTTGACCACTAATACTAATACGTGAACTATCTTGTAAGTTGGCAGTATAATAAGCAAGGCCAGCACTACGTGAATATCTGTTACCAGTGTCCCAAACATCGTTGGCAACTGCATCAACAATCAGTTGAGTGTCTCTGTTGCATTTAACTTGATCGTAAACAAAATTGTACCAGATGTTTGCTTGGATTTGTTCATTTATAAACTGTGTAACATTTTGAGCAATATTAATCTGACCAGTTGTTCCTAGTTCATTAAAGTCAGCTTGTAACGCTGCACCGGTCCACGAAATATCAGGAGCAACATTTGTAGGAGGCGTTGCTCCTACACTGTTTAGATATCCAATAATATCGTCAATTCTAAGAGCAGCATAGTCAGCAGCAGCTTCACTACCAGCAGTACCAGTGGTATCTTGTGTTTCTGTATTTCCAGCACTTACAACAACAGTTTGCTCTTGTATAACTTGTTGTATTATTTCTTTTAATCTGCCATATGCAGCAACAGTTTCTTCTAACTGCCCTGAACCATATTGGGCTACGCCGTCGATAAAATAAGCAAGTGCTGCTACAACAGTTTGTAAGTTACCGCCGTATGTTAAATCATAAGAAAGTGCGTCAACAATCAGTCCTGTATCTCTTTCGCACTTGGCTACATTGTAAGCAAATCCGCTAACAAACGGAGCATTCTCTGCTGCAATTTGTACATTAAGCCATGCTGTAAGTTCTTTTTGTAAGAATAGTTTGTTATTATTCAGTTGTATTACTGCATTTGCAAATCCTGCATCACTAGCGTTATCAGTGCCGCCTGTAGGTGTTGGACGTGAGTATGCTGCTGCAACACTATCGCCAGGTACAGTGTTTACATCACCATTTGTTACGATGTCAATAATTTCATCCCATAATGCATTTGCTCTACTGGTTGCTGTGGCATCTGTAAGTGCATTTGCTGTAAATGCTTTAGCTTGTCCAAATGCAGCAATATGTTGATCTTTTTGTGCGGCAAATACATTGCCAGCAAATGATCCACTAAAATATCTTAATGCTGCACTAACACTTCTGTGATTACTGTTAAACAAGAAATCGTATCTAACAGCGTCAAGCAATCTTTGAACATCTCTTCTACACTTGTCTTCATTATATGTAAAGCCAGCCCATATACTAGGACTTGCAGCAGATACTTGAGAGTTAATCCAAGTAACTACATCGTTAGCAATAATATCTTTGTTAAGTTTTAGCTGGTCATGTGCTGTTTTATAATCTGGTTCACGAAAACGTAAAACAAATTCTTCAACTGGTGCATCGCGATTGATGCCTGCAACTGTTATTGTTTGCTTGCCTTCACTTTGACCAGTTGCTGTTACAAATGCTCTGTCAAACTGGAACGCTTTAGGTG
>Ga0102812_10001217_pt1 | contig 17980 bp, 17 predicted proteins | sample ColrivemetaGS713_FD_79334 | JGI IMG/M metagenome (GOLD analysis project Ga0102812, IMG submission 79334) | Estuarine microbial communities from the Columbia River estuary - Flood tide ETM metaG S.713 | ecosystem: Environmental > Aquatic > Marine > Intertidal zone > Estuary | place: USA... | reverse complement strand
TGCGCCCGCCGGGGCGAACCAGCACCAGATCACCAATCGCCAACGTGGCAACCGAAACCGTTTCCTCGGCTGTGCCGTTCAGCCGGATCGCGCGCGGCACCTCAAGGGCGGCCAATTCCTGCGCGGCAGAGCGCGCCACAGCACGGGTGCGGAAATCCAGATAGCGCCCGGCCAGCAGGAAGAACGTCAACATCACAGCGGCATCGAAATAGGCGTGATGCCCGCCGTTCATCGTCTCATAAAGCGACATGCCGGTGGCGAGGATAATCGCCAGCGAGATCGGGAAATCCATGTCCAGACGACCCGCACGCACCCCGGCCAGCGCCTTGCGAAAGAACGGCTGGCCCGAAAAGGCCACCGTCGGTACGGCGATCGCGGCTGAAATCAGGTGGAACAGGTCGCGCGTGGCATCCGTCGCCCCGGACCACACCGCCACCGATAGCAGCATGATATTCATCATGCTGAACCCGGCCACGCCCAGCCGCATCAACAGATCGCGGCCTTGTTTGTCGGTTTGGGTCATTGACAGCGTGCCGGGGTCCAGCTCGTAGGCCGGGTAACCCAGTGTCGCCAAGCGTTCGATGATTTGCTTTGGGGTGACGTCGATATCGGCATCGACGGACACGCGGCGCAAGGTCAGGTTTAACCGCGCCGAGCGGACACCCGGCATCACGTCCAGATCCCGCTCAACGGTTGAGATACACAGCGCGCAATGCGCGTCGGGCACCGATAACATGATCCGCGCGCCCTTTTCAGCCTCCGCCGCCGCCGCGCGTTCCAGCGCCGAGGGAGTCGCCAAACAGGCGGGGCAGGCAGAGACAGAGGGGGCGTCCATGGTGTCGGTCATATCGTATCGGTCATTCTGTGGCCCTTAGCGGTGATGGATCAGCCCAAGGCGCTGGGTGAATTCGGTGCCGTCCTCGGCCAGTGCCTCGATATGCAAATTCCAATTGCCGTAATCGACATCAACATCCGCGACATAGACCCCATCGACCAGCTGCAAGTCAGGAACGAAATCTTCCCGCGCGGTGGTCGGACGGCCCAAGGTAACCTCAAGCGAGGACACCGCAGCCGCCGAGCCGTCAGCATCGGTGATCTGCAAACGAAGCTGGCCGCCGGTCAGATCAGCCTCGGTTGTCCAGCCCAGCGCACGTTGACGCGCTTGGCGGTCGTTGAAGCCTTGGCTGGCAACATATGAGTTGCGCACCTCTAGGCCGGGGAAGGTATCAATCGCGACATAGGCCATCACGAGGTTCACACCGATGATAACACTGAACGCCCCCAGCGTGATCATCAAGACCCCGCGCCCGGTTAGTTCACGTCCACCCGATTGTGCCATTATTGGCCCCTTCCGTTAAAGACTGTCGGGCCGTAAACCCGCTCTTCTGAGCCAGTCACCGACACCCAAATCCGCACCGGAGTCGTGGCATCAGCGGATTCTGGCGTGTTCGGATGTGCCGTCAGATACACACGCTGGTTCAACTGCTCGTCTGGCCCAACCAAGACAGATTGCCCGTCGATACCCTCCATTGTCAGGTCAATCGTATCGAGTTCTGCGACCGACAGGAAGAACTCTCGCGGCTCTTGGTTCATGTTGCGCAACCGAATGTCATAAGCGTTGCGCACCGAGCCATCGGCCAGCACCACATGCGTCGGGTTGCGGATCGGCGAGATCGACATATCGACATCCGTGCGCAGGAACAGCGCGAGCAGCAGGCCCAGACCGATCCCCGCCCAGAGCACCGTGTAAACGATTGTCCGGGGGCGGAACACGTGCTTCCAGATCGACTTCGGCGCTTGGCCGTCACGCTCGCGGATTTCGTCGGTCAAAGCCATATAGCCGATCAGGCCGCGTGGCTTATTCACTTTGTCCATCACATCGTTGCAGGCGTCGATGCACAGGCCGCAGGTGATGCAGGCCAATTGCTGACCGTCGCGGATATCAATCCCCATTGGGCAGACGTTCACGCAGGCCATACAATCGATGCAATCGCCCAGCGCCTCGGCATCCGCGCCTTTGCGGTGCTTACCGCGCGGCTCTCCGCGCCAGTCGCGATAGGCGATGGTGATGGTGTCTTCGTCCATCATCGCCGCCTGAATACGCGGCCACGGGCATGCATAAATGCAAACCTGCTCACGGAAGAAGCCGCCGAACAGAAAGGTTGTCAGGGTCAGAATGACAATCGTGCCGACGATGAGCGTGTTCGCCTCAAAATGCAGCAAGTCGCGCAGCAAGGTCGGCGCGTCGGTGAAATAAAACACCCAAGCACCACCCGTCGCCACACCGATCAGCAACCAAACGAGCCATTTCAGCCCGTATTTGCGGATTTTCTCGAACCCCCATTTCTGCCGATGCAGACGCAGGCGCGCGTTGCGATCGCCCTCGATCCAACGCTCAACGAGAATATAGAGGTCCGTCCAGACGGTCTGCGGGCAGGCATAACCGCACCACACGCGACCCAGCGCCGAGGTAAACAAGAACAGCCCGATCCCGGCCATGATCAAAAGCCCCGCGACGAAATAGAATTCGTGGGGCCAAATCTCGATCATGAAAAAGAAGAAACGACGGTTCGCGAGGTCAACCAGAACCGCTTGGTCCGGCAGAACCGGGCCACGATCCCAGCGAATCCAAGGCGTTAGGTAGTAGATACCTAAGGTGAACGCCATCAGCCACCATTTGAGATTGCGGAACGCACCAGAAACACGGCGAGGAAAGATCGGCTCACGCTTGGCGTAAAGGCTGTTGTCGTCGGACGAACTCACGGAATCGCTCCTTATCGGGGGTCTTAAGCGTGAATTGCACGCTAACCTTAATCCAGCATTGACTTGAATCAATAATACGGATTCAAAAAGCGGGTTAAGAGCGACAAAGGCGCGCATCGGCAGGACTGGCCGAGCACGCCTTTGACGGTATTATCGACTGCACCAGACCCCGGGAAACGCGCGAACAGGATCGGGGCTGGTGCAGCCACTGGTGCCCCGATTGCTCGGAGCGCCAGATCTGTGTGGGGTCTACTGGCCGCCGCCCAATTGGTGGACGTAGGCCGCAACCGCGCGAATTTGCGCTTCTGGCAGACGCTCGGTGAAGCCGGGCATGATGCCGAAACGGGCATTCATGACAGACTCGCGGATCGTCTCGGCGTCGCCGCCATAGAGCCAGATCGCATTGTTCAGCGCTGGTGCACCGGCATAGATATCGCCTTCACCGTCGATGCCATGGCAGGCCGAACAGTTGTAGTCGAACACTTCGATACCGGCCTCGGCCAAGGCCGCATCATGGGGCTGACCCGAGATGTTCAGAACGTGGTTCACGACCTGATCAATCTCATCGGCGGTCAACAACTCATCACGACCAAAAGCAGGCATTTCCGACCAACGCGCATCCGGGAAGTCTTCGTTGCGGATGCCGTAGGTGACGGTCAGCTCGATGTCATCCAAGGTGCCGCCCCACATCCACTCATCGTCGAGCAGGTTAGGGAAGCCGCCAGCTTGCACGCCTGCCGCACCAGCGCCGTGGCACTGCGAACATTGCGCGCGGAACACGGCGGCCCCGGCGTTGACAGCAAAGTGCTGAAGCTCGGCATCGTCGGCGATGGCGGCCATATCGGCTTCCATCAGGCGATCATACCAGACTTGGTTGCGCGCATCGACCGTGGCGATCTCGGCGGCGACTTCTCCGCGGGTCGAGTAGCCCAGAATGCCGGTCGTTGCAGAGTTGATCAGCGGCCAAGCCGGGTAGAAGATCATATAGATCACGGCCCAGATGATGCTGATATAAAAGGACCAGAGCCACCAACGCGGCATCGGGTTGTCGAACTCTTCGATCCCGTCCCAAGAATGGCCCGTTGTTGGCGGATCGCCCTTGTTCTTTTTGTTGGGTTGAGCGGCCATTAGCGTGCTCCTTGGCTGTGACCATGGCCCGAGGAGGGGGCTTCCGCCCCGTCCTCTGCCGGTCTGTCGTCATTGCGAAAGATCATCGACGCCGTTTCAGCATGAACTGACTTGCTGCCGGGCCGGAAAGCCCAGATCACGATGCCGACAAAGAAGAGGGTCATGAACAGCAGATACCAGCTGTCCGCGAACTCTCGAAGAAGGGTGTAAGTTTCCATATCCCTCCCCCCTTAGCGGCTTGCGTCGCGCACGAACGTGCTGCGATCAACCAAGGTCCCGATCATCTGCATGTATGCGATCAACGCATCCATTTCCGTCAGTTCGGGCTGACCATCGAAGTTGCGCGTTTGAGCCGAGTGATACCGCTCCAGCAATCCTGACGTATCAGCGTCGGGGTTTGCTTGGGCCAAGAAGTCGGCGCGTGCGGTTTCCATCATCTCATCGGTGTAGGGCACACCGACAATTTGATAGGCGCGCAACAGGTCGGTGATATACTGCCCGTCGATTTCTTGGTTCAGCAAGAAGCTGTAGGTCGGCATCACCGATTCCGGCACAACGTCGCGTGGGTTGACCATGTGTGCGACATGCCATTCGTCCGAATAGCGGCCACCGAGACGGGCAAGGTCAGGCCCGGTCCGCTTGGAACCCCATTGGAACGGGTGGTCATACATCGACTCTGCGGCCAGCGAGTATGGTCCGTAACGCTCGACTTCGTCGCGCATTGGGCGGATCATTTGGCTGTGACAGTTATAGCAACCCTCGCGCACATAGATCTCGCGACCCGCGAGCTCCAGCGGTGCGTAGGGGCGCATGCCTTCCACCTCTTCGATCGTGTTCTCAAGATAGAACAAAGGCACGATCTGCACGAGGCCGCCGATGGTCACCACCAGAAAGCTGAGGACCAGCAGAAGGGTGGCGTGCGTCTCGATTTTTTTATGGTGATCTAGAATTCCCATGTCACCCTCCGTTATTCGGCGGGAACCGCAGACGCAGCAGCAGGCTTAGCTTCGCCCACGCTGGTCACGGTTTTCCACAAGTTGTAGCACATGATCAATGCGCCGGTCAGGAACATCGTCCCACCCAAAGCACGGACAACATACATCGGGAACTTAGCGCCCACGGTGTCTGCAAACGAGTTCACAAGGAAGCCTTGCGCGTCAACCTGACGCCACATCAGACCTTCCATGATCCCGGTTACCCACATCGAAGCGGCATAAAGCACGATACCAATCGTCGCCAACCAGAAGTGCCAGCTTACCAGCGACAGGCTGTAAAGGCGCTCACGCTTCCACAGCTTTGGCACGAGGTAATACAGCATCCCGAAGGTGATCATCCCATTCCAGCCCAGCGCGCCCGAGTGCACGTGACCAATCGTCCAGTCCGTATAGTGCGACAGCGAGTTCACAGCGCGGATCGACATCATCGGACCCTCGAAGGTGGCCATACCGTAGAAGCCCACGGCAACAACCATCATGCGGATCACCGGGTCGGTGCGCAGCTTGTCCCATGCGCCAGACAGCGTCATCAGACCGTTGATCATACCACCCCAAGACGGCATCCACAGCATGATCGAGAAGGTCATGCCCAGCGTCTGTGCCCAGTCAGGCAGCGCGGTATAGTGCAAGTGGTGCGGACCAGCCCAGATATAGAGGAAGATCAGCGCCCAGAAGTGGATGATCGACAGCTTGTAGCTGTAGACCGGCCGCTCTGCCTGCTTGGGGATGAAGTAATACATCATGCCAAGGAAGCCAGCGGTCAGGAAGAAGCCCACAGCGTTGTGGCCATACCACCATTGAACCATGGCCGATTGCACACCGGACCACAAAGGCACCGAGTCCGAGCCGAAGAACGACACCGGAATATGCACGTTGTTCACAAGGTGCAGCATGGCGATGGTGACGATGAACGACAGATAGAACCAGTTTGCCACATAGATATGCGGCTCTTTGCGCTTGATCAGCGTGCCCATGTAAATCAGCAGGAAGGCGACCCAAACGATGGTCAGCCACAGGTCAGCGACCCACTCTGGCTCAGCGTATTCTTGGCTTTGGGTCGAGCCCAAAACATAGCCGGTTGCGGCCAGCAGAATGAAGATCTGGTAACCCCAGAACACAAACCACGACAGATTGCCGCCAAACAGACGCGCCGCCGAAGTGCGCTGCACAACGTAGAACGCCGAGGCGATCAGCGCGTTACCCCCAAAGGCGAAAATCACCGCCGAAGTGTGCAACGGCCGCAGTCGGCCAAAGTTGGCGTAGCCGCCTGTTAATTCTAGGTTTAGGTCTGGAAAAGCCAGCTGAAAGGCAATGACAACGCCAACCAGAAAGCCAACGACCCCCCAAAAGGCCGTCGCGACCACGCCGTAGCGCACCACTCCATCCAGATATTCTCTTTGGTTGTGAACCGTTTCACCCATATGGCGAATTTGCCATAGGAAAAATCCCGCCGCGGCCAACATGAAAATAACCATGTGAACCAGATAGGCGAGATCGCGCGCGTGACTTGCTGCATAGGCAGCGATCACTGCGACTGCGGCAAGCACGATCAGCTTGGCGTAATCCCACATTGTTTGCGTCCCTTCGTTCGAATTATAGGCGTTTCCCACGACTCAAATCAGAGTCGGGCCTGTCGCGCCGTTGTCCTTATCGCTTGCCAAAGTTGCCAAAACCTTGATTCAGGTCAAGTCCGCGTGATCAACCTCTAGGTGCGCACTTGATGGAAATCAATGCGACCCTTGGTCTTTGCTGCGCAGACTGCCAAAGTAATGGTCGCACGGGCGGCCAACTCTGGAGGCAACCATGGATTTCAAATCAATCGTCACCTTTCTCGGCAGCGAGGCTGAGATGTCGGCGACCTTGCCGGCAGCACTGGAATTATCGCGGATGCATGACGCGCATCTGACCTCGTATTCGTTGGGTGTCGATATGACCCCGGCGGGCGGGTTTTATATGGGCGCATCGCCGATCTTGTTGCAAGAAACGCTGGAACGCGCACAGGCCGAGGCCGAGCTACTTGAAGAAACCGCGCGGAAACTGTGCAACAATCAAGCTATCCGCTGGGGGGCTGAATCTGCGGTGGTGCAATTCGGTGGCCTGCCCGCGCTGGTCGGTTTGCGGTCGCGGTTCTCGGATCTGGTGATCCAGACCAGCCCCTACGCAGACGGCGCGCTTCCAACACAAGAAGCCGTGCTCGAAGCCGCTCTGTTCGAGGGGCAAGCGGCGGTTCTGGTTCTGCCAACGGGCCGGATCGCGCCTGAATTCGGCAAGCGGGTTGTCGTCGCTTGGAACCAATCCAACGAGGCCCTGTCCGCCGTGCGGCGCGCCCTGCCGATGCTGCAAGCCGCCGAGCATGTCTCGGTCGCTGTCGTCAATCCGCCCACCCATAGCCCCGAACGCTCGGACCCCGGTGGGCTGCTGACCCAAATGCTGGCCCGCCACGGTGTCCGCGCCGAGGTTTCGGTGCTGGCCAAGACCATGCCGCGCGTATCAGACGTGTTAATGCGGCATGTCGAAGACATCGACGCCAGCGTTCTGGTGATGGGCGCTTACGGCCATTCGCGCCTGCGTGAAGCGATTTTGGGCGGTGCCACGCGCCATGTCTTAGAGACCGCCAAACAGGCCGTTTTCCTCGCACATTGATCGCGAGCGTTGATGCGTGATGGGTGATTGCTGTTTCGGGATCTGTCGGCCAGTTTTGAAACTGGTCGGCAGGTCCCACTGGTCGGCAGGTTCCGGCGCGTCGCTGTTCCTTACGAGAAGCTACAACTGCCCGTGTAATCGACAGCATTTTCGCAGTGTGCAAGCCGCGCAGGGATGACTGGATGCCCGCCTAAAAAAGCCGGTCGGGGCGCTCTGTCATCAGCAGCGCTTAAGCGGTTAGCTCGCCGTAACGGTCCAAAGCGTCTTGCAGGCTTGGTGCGTCATCAGCCAATTGACCGCCGGTTTCTTGGATCGCAGCCCGCGTGGCACCCGCAACATCCAAGTATATTGCAGCCCCCGCCATATCGCCGCCCTCCATCGCTTGGATCGCATAGGCCATATAGGTCGAATAAACCTCTAGCTGTTCGGCTTCAGTGATATTCGCGATCGCTTCCACCCAGGAGTCAAAGTTTTGAGCGCCCGTTTCAGACAATGTTTCATAGCTGAACAGATCGGCAATCCCGTCCGTCCCGCCACTGCCCAAGGCGCCCAATGAGACGACCGAGGCGCTAGACAGTGACCCATTGATGTCGTCACCAAGATCAACAACTCCGGTGCGCACAGCGGCGACGGTTGCAATTCCAAGCCCGACAATCGCCGCCGCAAGGACCGTCCAATCGACCGTTACCGCGCCGCTTTCGTCTGAAAGAAAGTTACCAATTTTCATAGCCTTAACTCCGAAATATATGGTTAACAATTGATGAATATCATGTGCATCCATTGCGGCTAGAATTGGGCGGATCAGCGGTATCATAGGGAATTTCATACACTCACGGGGCGGTCTGCCGTGCCCAATCGGCCCGGCACCTGCGGCGCGCTCTTGCCGATTCATTTCACCAAACGGTCAAAAACCTTGCTGATAATGCCCCGTGCGCCCACGATGCCTACTGAGTCGCAACCACAACAGAGAGAGAACCAGATGACCCGCTTATCCCGTCGCTCATTCTTGCTGTCCACGACCGCTGCCGCTGGTCTAGTGATGATCCACCCGTTCTCGGCGCGCGCCAGCGCAGGACAAGCCCATTTGCGCATTCTGACCACCACCGACCTGCATTGCCACGTGCAGGCCTATGATTATTACGGCGACCGCGCGAATGACACGATGGGCCTGTCACGGACGGCCTCGATTGTTACCGAGATCCGGGCCGAGGCCACAAATACGCTGACGGTTGATAACGGCGACTATTTCCAAGGCAATCCGATGGGCGACTATATGGCCTATTCGCACGGCATGTCCGAAGGCGATCTGCACCCGATCATGGCCGCGATGAACACGCTGGGCTATGACGCGGGAACGCTGGGCAACCATGAATTCAACTATGGCGTCGAGTTCATGGACCTTGTGAACGCAAAGGCCGAGTTCCCGCAGGTCTGCGCCAACTTTGCCAGCAGCCTCGGCGCGACCCCGCTTGAGGATGCCCTGCACCTGCCGCCTTATGTGATCCTCGACCGGATGCTGACCGATGGCGCAGGCGAAGAGCACCCGATCAAAATTGGCATCATCGGCTTCCTGCCGCCGCAAATCATGCAATGGGACCGCGCGCATCTGCACGGGCGCTTTGAAACCCGTGGCATCGTCGAAGCTGCCGAAGCGTGGGTGCCGCAAATGCGCGAAGAGGGTGCCGATCTGATCATCGCCCTGTCGCACTCGGGTATCTCAGATTCGCCCTATGACCCGATGATGGAGAACGCCTCGCTGTATCTGGCGGGTGTCGAAGGCATCGATTGCATCGTCTGCGGCCACCAGCATCAGGTGTTCCCGTCGTCCAGCTTTGAGGGCGAAGGCATCGACAATGAGCGCGGCACGTTGATGGGCAAACCCGCCGTGATGGCCGGGTTCTGGGGCTCGCATCTGGGCATCCTTGACCTGATGCTGATGCGCGATGGCGACGGTTGGGCAATCGACACCTCGGAAAGCAGCACGCGCCCAATTTCGCAGCGCAACGAGGACCGCTCCTATACCGCATTGGCCGAGGATTACGCGCCGATCATCGCCGCCACGGCGCAGGCCCACCAAGAAACGCTGGACTATGTGCGCGCCGAGGTCGGCCAGACCGCCGTGCCGCTCTATTCCTATTTTGCGCTGGTGGCCGATGACCCCTCGGTGCAGGTGGTCAGCGACGCGCAGGGCGACTATGTGCGCACAATTCTAGAGGGCACCGAGCACGAAGGGCTGCCGGTTCTGTCCGCCGCCGCGCCATTCAAAGCGGGCGGTCGTGGCGGGCCTGAGTATTTCACCGATGTGCCGGTCGGCCCGGTGGCGATCCGCAACGTCGCGGACCTCTACCTCTATCCCAACACGCTGATGGCAGTGCGCATCACCGGCGCGCAGGTGCGTGAGTGGCTGGAGCGGTCTGCGGGCATGTTCAATCAGGTCATGCCGGGTGAGGCCGATCAAGTGCTGCTGAACCCGTCCTTCCCGTCGTATAATTTCGACGTCATGGACGGTGTCACCTATGCGATCGATCTGACGCAGGCCTCGCGCTATGACAATGACGGGGTGGTGGTGAACCCGGACGCGCATCGCATCGTTGACCTGATGTATAACGGTGCGCCGATCGACCCGGACGCCGAATTCATCGTGGCGACGAATAACTACCGGGCCTCGGGCGGCGGGCATTTCCCCGGCGCGGATGGCTCGACCATCGTGTTCCGCGCCCCCGATACCAACCGCGACATTATCGTGCGGTATATCGTGGCGAATGGCACGATCTCACCGGCTGCGGATGGCAATTGGGGCTTTGCGCCAGTCGAGGGTGCCACGGTGCTGTTTGAAACCGGGCCAGCGGGCGTTCAGTATCTGGGTGATATCCAAGGGCGCGGCGTGAATATCGAACCGGCGGGCGACGGCGAAAACGGCTTTGCGCTGTATCGCATCACCCTCTAGGCTTTGACGCGTGACCTCTAACGGCGGGCTGCCCGATGGGTGGCCCGTTTTTTATGGAAAGGGGCGATCATGGCCTATGATGAAGGGCTGGCCGAAATCCTACGCGACGCGCTAGATGGCACGCCCGGCATCATCGAGAAAAAGATGTTCGGCGGTCTGTGCTTCATGCTCGACGGCCATATGCTGTGTGGTGTGCACAAAGGCGGCGGCATGTTTCGGGTCGGCAAAGACAACTTTGACGCGGCACTCGCGGTTGAAGGCGCGCGGCCCATGGATTTCACGGGTCGCCCGATGAAAGGCTTTGTTGATGTCAGTGACGAAGCCGTTGCCGACGACACCCGCCGCGCGGAATTGATCGCGCTGGCGAAGGGTTTTGTCACCGCGCTGCCGCCGAAATAACGGCAGCCCGTTGCGGCGCTTGGCTCAGGTCGTACCGCAGACCACGCCGCCACAACCACCACCGGCGAAAGACGCGGTGCAGGTCGCGGCCTCTTCGCGGTCAGCCCCATACAAATAGACGCGGATCCGCTCACGGCTGCGACGCAGTGCTTTTTGATGACGCTTTTTCTTGCTCATGGCGTTTCCTCCAAAACTCGGTGCTCACGCAGTTCTCTGCGGCACCATCGTTCAAGTTAAGCCTAAGTTTTCGTCTACAATTTGCCGCAACTATGAAGAAATCGCGGCACATCCCGAAACCCTGCAGGACGCGCCCAAAACCGCGCTGAAATGGGCGACGCCGAAACCCGTTTTCACGGATTCCGGCGTCAGGGGAAACATCGGGATAGCGCGGTTACAGCGCGGGCTGCAGGGCGCTAAAGCTCTCGCGTTGGGTTTCATAGGCGACCATCATCATCGGGCGCGACAGGCCGCGCCGCTCGATTTGACGGTTGGTCAGCCACAAGACATCCAACAAATAGGGGGTCATAACATCATCGTCGCGGCCAAGCTCGCGGGCCGTGGTGGCCGCGTATTCCAGCAGGTCGGCGTCGCTGAATTCAACAATACCGCGCATGAAGCTTTCGTATTGTGCATCTTCGTAGATCAGCAATTCTGCGGGTCGCTCGTCAGGGTTCGCCTGAAACAGTGCCGCGCGCAGACCACCAGCAGAGGATAAGGTCACCGCCGACGACGACGATGGCACCAAGTCCAGCCGAAACACCGATTGCCCGGCCAAGATTAGCCCCACAACAACAGCGGTTGGCGCGAGCCATCTGGCGGTGAACGCTCGGATGACGCCGGTTCTTTCGGCACTCGTTGGCGCAATATCAATCTTTGCGCCAGCGATGACGGATTCAAAATCTTTGTCCCAGTCGAACATGGGTCCCACATCCCTTGATCGTGATTGTTTCTAAGTCTCACCATCGCCGTGGACTGAGGCAGGAATGCGGCGCTGATACGCTAAGTTCGGGGCACGGCGCAGTGCCGTTAACGCGACAGCTCCGGCATCACGATCATCGGCCCGGTCGCTTCGCGCGGCATCGCAACAGTAGGCAATCCGCGCCGCGACAACTCGCGGTTGGTCAGGAACAGCGTATCCACCCAATAGGGCCGCATCGGATCACCGGTAACGCGCAACTGACCGGCTGCGGCCTCGGCATGGGCTGACAGTTGCGCATCATCAAACCCGGCAACGCTGCTGAGAAAATTGGCGTATTGCTGCGGGCCATAGATGGTCAAACCGTCTGGCAACACCAAAGGTTCAGCCACCTGAGTGCCCCCCGTTGACGCACCAAACCGTGCCCAGAGCCCGGATTGCACAGCATAGAAAGCGCCGCCAAGAACAACGATCACGCCAAGCGCAGACAGCAACATCAAACGCCGACGTGATTTCGGGGTGGTTTCGGGAAAAGTGGCCGAAAAATCCGAGCGCTCATAGAGCGTCTCTAAATCTTTGTCCCAATTGAACATGTGTCAAACAGCCTTTGAACCACGCCGCGCCAAGCTCCAAGAAACGAAGGCAATGCCCGAAAGGCTTGCTACTTGAGCCGCAGAACAACTTATGGGCGAAAAGCCGGATCAGAATCAAGCCCTTGCGGGTCAGCCCTGCACCGTCAGCCGTTTACGCGAGGAACCCACCGTCGCTGTCATCACCCGCTTCTTCGAGAAGCGCGTCAAAGTCAGGAATAATGATGTGGCGCTTGCCTTCGATCTCGATCACGCCCTCTTTGCGCAGCGCGCTTATCTGACGGCTCACGGTTTCCAGCGTCAGACCCAGATACTCTGACATCGCCTCGCGGGTCAGCGGCAAATCGACGACAACCCGCCCATGGCCAGCGCCCAGTTTCAACGAGGCATCCCGGCGTGCGATGATGGCAATCAAACTGGCGATTTTTTCGCGCGCGGTTTTGCGGCCCAACAGCAGCATCCATTCGCGGGCTGCGTCCAATTCATCCAGCGTCATTTCCAGCAGCCGTTGTCCGACATGCGGGGTTGCCAGCATCAGATCTTCGAACGGTTTCTTGCGAAAACAGCACATCACCAGATCAGTGGTCGCGACAACATCATAGGCCGCCGAATCACGGCCCGGACGGCCCACGAAATCCGATGGCAACAAAAGCCCAACCATCTGGCGGCGGCCGTCCTCCATCGTCTGTGTCAGCGTGGCGATTCCAGACACCACAGAGGCCACGAAATCCATCCGGTCGCCTGACCAAACAATCGTCTGCCCGGCCTGAAAACTGCGGTAATATTTGATTTCTTCCAACGAAACCAATTCGTCGTCATCACAACGCGCGCAAACCGCCCGATGACGGATCGGACAATCGCCACACTGGACATGAACAGTCTTCAACGAAGCAGGTGCAGTTTTTGTCATTACATTGATCTACATCAAGGCCAACAGGCTTTCGACGATCAATCTAAGCGAATGAATACCAAATCGCAACTCGCCCAGTTGGGTCTCTTTGACGCGCGCGTCCCGCGGTACACAAGTTACCCAACTGCGCCGCAGTTTTCGGGAGCCGTCGGCCCACAGGATTTTCGCGATTGGCTGGGTACGATTGCGCCGGGCGATGAGATTTCGCTCTATTTACATGTGCCGTTCTGCCGTCGGCTTTGCTGGTTTTGCGCCTGTCGGACGCAGGGCACCAGCAGCGAGTCCCCGGTCTTGGCCTATGTCGAAACGCTCAAGGCTGAACTGGCCATGCTGCGTGCGGCGCTGCCTGAGGGCGTAACCCTCTCGCGGTTGCACTGGGGTGGCGGTACGCCAACCTTGATGCCCGCTGATGCCATGCGCGATCTGGCGGCGGCCATTTTTGCGGTCACGCCTTTGGCCAAAAACGCGGAATTCTCAGTCGAGATTGATCCCAATGAGATCGACGGCGCGCGGCTTGATGCTTTGGCCGAGGCTGGCATGAATCGCGCCTCGATTGGGGTGCAAGATTTCGACCCAGACATTCAAGAGATTATTGGCCGCGAGCAAAGCTATGAAGTGACCCGCGCCGCCGTCGAGGCCATCCGCGCGCGTGGTGTCCACAGCCTGAACGCAGACATCTTGTTCGGCCTGCCCTATCAGACGAAAGAACGGCTGTCGGATTCGGTGCAAAAGCTGCTGTCGCTCTCGCCGGATCGTGTCGCGCTTTATGGCTATGCCCATGTGCCGTGGATGGCGCGGCGGCAACAGATGATCCCGTCAGACACCCTGCCCCGCCCCGAAGAGCGTCTGGCCCTGTTCGAGACCGCCAACCAGCTGTTCTCTTGGGATGGTTACGTCGATATCGGCATCGACCATTTCGCCCGCCCCGATGACGGGCTGGCGGTTGCGGCAAAGAACGGCACGCTTCGGCGCAATTTTCAGGGCTATACCGATGACCGGTCCGAGGTTTTGGTCGGGCTTGGCGCCTCATCAATCTCGCGCTTTCCGCAAGGCTATGCGCAGATGAACTCAGCGACGTCTGCTTGGGGTAAAGCCGTGCAATCGGGTGAATTCGCCATCAAACGCGGCCATGCCTTTACCGGCGAAGACCGCCTGCGCGCCGAGATCATCGAGGGCCTGATGTGTGATTTCGCGGTCTCAACAGAGGCATTGCTGCGCGACTATGATGTGACCCGCGCGGACCTGGACGCCATGTTCGCCCCAGTGGCCGAGACCTTTCAGAATTTCGTGTCGCATACCAGCGAAGGTCTGGAAATTCCTGTCGAAGGCCGCGCCCTGACCCGCATGATCGCCGCGCGCTTCGATGCCTACGCTATGGAACGCGCCTCGCATTCCTCAGCGATTTGACCCGAAAACATCACCGCTCAAACACACCGATGGTTTCGCCTCGCGCAGTGATCGGGTTCAAGAATATCGGCAGCGCTTGCGTTACGTCGCCTGCCAATCGCGCAACGCCGCACCAAAGGCCGCGAAGAGCGGGCGCGATACCGGGTCACTGGCGGCGTTATATTCAGGGTGCCACTGCACCGATAACGTGAAGCCCGGCGCGTCCTTGACATAGATCGCCTCAGGCGTGCCGTCGGGCGCATAGCCGTCAATCACAATGCGCGCGCCGGGCTCTTTGATGCCCTGCCCATGCAGCGTGTTCGTCATCACCTCAGTCGCGCCCATCACCTTGTGAAACACACCGCCCTCGGTGAATGTCACCACATGGCGCAGCGCGAATTTCTCTTCCAGCGTGCCATCAGGCGGCATCCGGTGGTTCGTCCGCCCGGGCAGATCGCGGATTTCCGGGTACAGCGTGCCACCCATCGCCACATTGACCTCTTGGAACCCGCGGCAGACACCAAAAAACGGCTGGCCACGCTCCACGCAGGCGCGCACCAGTGGCAGAACAATGGCGTCCCGGCAGCGGTCGAAATCACCATGCGCTTCGGTCGCCGCTTCGCCGTATTCCTCAGGATGCACATTGGGCCGGCCGCCGGTCAGCAGAAACCCATCGCAGGTCTCTAGCAACTCATCGACCGACACGAAGCGCGGATCCGCAGGCACCAAAAGCGGCATCGCCCCGGCCACATCCGCGATTGCCGAGGTATTCATGACCCCACCTGCGTGAACGGGATAGGTCTCGTTGAGCATGGCCGTGTTGCCAATAACCCCGACGATGGGACGCTTGCGCGACATGTTCGATCCTGCGTTTTGCTCGACTTTCGCAGAACCTAGCCCGTTGCCCCCCAAAGGGAAAGGGGGGCAAAGCGCGCCTTTATGCCTCGCCTGTGATCCCGGCTGCAGTGGCCCCGGCCAAACCCGCTTCGGCATCATTATCCGAGGTATCCCCCGTCACGCCAATCGCTCCGATCACCGCGCCAGACGAATCACGCAACAAGACACCACCTGGCACCGGCACCACCTGCCCGCCGTAAACGCCGTTGACCGCCGCCATGAAATACGCCTGCGCTTCGGCCCGCGCCATCTGCGCACGACCCGCCATGCCCAGCATCACCGCACCGTAAGCTTTGCCTTGCGCGATCCCAAACCGACCGGGTGCTGCTTTGTCCTCACGCTCAAAGGCCAGAACATGGCCACCTGCGTCCAACACGACGACCGACAGCGGCTTCAGCCCCATCTCACGACCCTTCGCCCGCGTCGCCGCAATGATAACCCGTGCTTGCTCTAATCCTAGTGCCATGTCGGCCCCCATCTTTGTGCCAAAAATATCCTGCGGGGGAAGGGCCAAAGGCCCGACGGGGGTGCAAAACCCCCGGCGTGTCGAGGGGCTCGATGCCCCGAGACACGCGCCCCACTCACTCAACCACGCGCAGCTTTTAGTTCCAAGCGCCGCGCATGCAAGACCGGCTCGGTATAGCCAGACGGTTGCTCACGCCCCTTGAACACCAGATCGCAGGCCGCCTGAAAGGCGATTCCGTCGAAACCGGGGGCCATGGGCTGATAAAACGGATCATTCTCGTTTTGCCGGTCCACAACTTCGGCCATGCGCTTCATCGCTTTCATCGTCTGCGCTTCAGACACGACGCCATGATGCAGCCAATTCGCGATATGCTGGCTGGAAATCCGGCAGGTCGCGCGGTCTTCCATCAGGCCGACATCATGAATATCCGGCACTTTCGAACAGCCCACGCCCTGATCAATCCAGCGCACAACATAGCCCAGAATGCCCTGCGCGTTGTTCTCGACTTCGGTCAGGATCTGCTCTTCGGACCATTTCTGATAGCTCGCCAGCGGGATTTCCAACAGCGTTTCCACATGCGCGCGACGCCCACCAAGGCCCAGCTTCGCCTGCACAGCGAACACATCGACCTTATGATAATGCAGCGCATGCAGCGTGGCGGCGGTTGGGCTCGGCACCCAAGCGGTATTCGCGCCCGCCCGCGGATGCTCGATCTTTTGATCCAGCATCGCTGCCATCAGATCAGGGGCCGCCCACATGCCTTTACCGATCTGCGCATGACCTGACAGGCCACACTCCAACCCGATATCAACATTGCGATCCTCATAGGCTTTGATCCACGCCTTACGCTTGATGAAGTCCTTGCGGCTGAACGGCCCGGCCTCCATCGAGGTGTGAATCTCGTCGCCCGTGCGGTCCAAAAACCCGGTGTTGATAAATGCAACACGATGCCGCGCCGCCCAGATGCACTGCTTCAGGTTCACCGAGGTCCGGCGCTCCTCGTCCATGATCCCCAGTTTCACGGTATTCACGGGCAGGCCAAGCGCGGCCTCGACGCGGGCGAAGATTTCATCGGTAAACCCGACTTCCTCGGGGCCATGCATCTTGGGCTTCACGATATAAACCGAGCCCTTGACCGAATTGCGCAGCCCGTCGGTCTTTTGCAGATCATGCTTGGCGATCATCACCGTGATCATCGCATCCATCAGCCCCTCGGGCGTTTCCAACCCATCGCGGGTCAGGATCGCCGGATTGGTCATCAAATGGCCGACGTTGCGGATCCACAGAACCGCGCGGCCCTTCAGCACCACATCCGAGCCATCGACCCCGATGATGGTTTTGTCAGCGTTCAACAGCCGCGAGACCGTTTGCCCGCCCTTCTGGAACGTCTCGGACAGCGTGCCCTTCATCAGCCCCAGCCAGTTGCCATAGGCCTGCACCTTGTCCTCGGCATCCACACAGGCCACCGAATCTTCGCAATCCATGATCGCGGTCAGCGCGCTTTCCAAACGGACATCGGCCAGCAATGCCTGATCGCGGCTGCCAATCGGATGCGCGCGGTCGAACACCAGTTCGACATGCAGGTTGTTGTTGACCAGCATCACCGTGTCAGGCGCTTTCGGGTTGCCCGTATAGCCCACGAATTTGGCCGGATCGACCAAGGGCATATCGTCGATCAGAAGCTGTCCGTCTTTGACATGATAGCGCCGCGCGTCGGCGTGGCTGGTGCCTTGAACCGGAAAGGCTTCGTCCAAAAAGACCCGGGCGCGGGCCACGACGCGGGCACCATGGCCCCGGTCATAGCCACCTTTGGGCGCAGTCGCGCCCATCGCGTCGGTGCCATAAAGGCAGTCGTACAAGCTGCCCCAGCGTGCATTCGCCGCGTTCAGCGCATAGCGGGCGTTGGTGATCGGCACCACCAATTGCGGCCCGGCGATGCT
>Ga0102812_10001212_pt1 | contig 17997 bp, 25 predicted proteins | sample ColrivemetaGS713_FD_79334 | JGI IMG/M metagenome (GOLD analysis project Ga0102812, IMG submission 79334) | Estuarine microbial communities from the Columbia River estuary - Flood tide ETM metaG S.713 | ecosystem: Environmental > Aquatic > Marine > Intertidal zone > Estuary | place: USA... | reverse complement strand
TTGCCTGTAAGGTTTGTGTCGGCGTTGAGCGTGACTGCTGTGCCGAGATCGGTGATGTCGCTCTCAGTGTGCGTGTGTGAAGCTGCTGCGTATGTTGGAAATGGTGTTGCGCTTGCTGGCGTGTCTGGGATGACGTCCTGGCGGCATGTAATAGCCTGTTGCAAGACAGTGTCGCTTGTGCTGTTGCCAGTGTCATACTTGACGATCTCCAGCGTTGACGATACTGCTGATGCGCCTGCAAGAAGCTCGAGCATCTGATTCGTATTGAGATCAATGCTTCCAGTCTTGCCGATTGCTCCTGTAAGGTTGGCAACGTCAATCACTGCTGTGCCTACGTTGCCTAGGCTTGAATCAAACTGGATGGTGAAGTCCAGCACTGAGCCAGTCACGACCACGTTGCCTGCACCGATGCCGGTGATTCCCTCAATAGCTGTGATGATGTCTGCTGTGTCTGCGTCAACTGAGATTGCCGCGCTGGTGCTGCCTCCGATGGTGATTGACCATGTGCCAAGATACGGGTCACCACCAATCTCGACCCGTTGAAGTTCTGACGTGGTATCGGTGACGCCCTCGCGAACAGTGGTGACTGTTGCGCTTGGTGCAGCGATGTCAGTGGTCAGCTCGAGGTATGCTGAGTTGTCCACTTCAAGCGTGACGACTTGCACTTCGTTTGTGCTGCCGTCTCCAGTTGTTGCCTCATAAATGTATGCGCTGGAAGCTGGAAAGAGGCTGTCGGTTGTTGCTGTGATTGTGTTCTGCGCTCCGACTGTGTCGAATGCGACTTGATAGCCCGATGAGACTGCGCTCACTGTGCAACCTCCTGCGGTCACCATGCTGGCAAGTCCATTTAGCTCGGTGTCGATCTCTGCCGCTGTGGCATTGTAGTTGAGAGCTGCTGTCGTGTCGCCGTCAAAGGTGAGCGTGAACGTGCCGCTTGTAGGATCACCACCAGGATTGCCGATGGCAACTCGGATGCTGTATCCTGTAAGGTCAACATATCTCCAAGGCAAATCAAAGCTTGCGGGGTTGCTTTCAACCAGACGCACGGTAATACCTGGCGTGTCACCAAAGACGACTGCCTTTGGTGATGTGCTGCGCGTGCTGCGGAAGCTGGAAACTAGGCGCTTATTCTCGACGTCGACGATGTAGTCCATACGTAGAATGATGTGATTTCAACTAGCTAATGCAAACCAGCCGAACGTTGTTGCCGCTGTTTTGGGGTTGCTGGCGTCGTCTGTGACTGTGACGGTGACGGAGTAAAAATCGTTTATATTAGCATCAACAGAGGGTGATATTGTCCCAGAGATCAAGCCCGTTGAGGTATTGATGAAGGCACCAAGCGGCAAGCCAACGGCGCTATATGTAATCGTCTGCCCCGCATCTGGATCTGATGCCTGCACTTGCAGATTGACCGAGTCACCATAACTGTTGGTTTGTGTGGATATTGCGGTGATGGTTGGTGCTGAGTTACTGTCTGCATTGATGGTCACGGTCAGGGTCGATGTGTCGTTCGGATCAATACAGGAAACATCATCACAGGACGCCTCATATGATCCGTTCGGGCTGCATAATTCCGATGACCCGTCCGCACCGTAATATTGATCATTAAAACCAAAGTCGTCCCAACCTACACTCCAGACGCCTTCTTCAAGCCAGCGAACACCTACAGAGAGATATTCATTGTCCTCTGGATTATTGACTGCACCAAACCAACTGCACGCATTGCCGTCTCTCACTAAATCAACGCTTGTTGCTGTGTTTTCGCCTGGATTGCTAAATGATACGGTTGCGGTGCCAGTATCGCCCAGTGTCGGGCAGCATGAGAGACTCTGTGCCTCGCATGGTGTGCAGATGCTTGGGTTGTCTGGTCTAGCCATTACTATAATACTATGAAACTACGTTGCTACGTCCAAAGAAGAAGCCGCCAGGGCAGAAATAAAGCTGGATCGAACCGCAGCCTTGCCTCACCCACACGGGACTTGGCTCGTCTGCGTTGTCACTTACCCAGCCACCTAGCACGATGTGAGCAATGCCCGAAAGCGAACCCGCCACTGGTATGGTGTCGCTTGGGATTGTTGCCCCTGTAGCGATCGTGACGGCTCCCATTGCGCCGCCCGGATAGATGTTGGTAGCATCACCATTTGCTGTCCACGCAACTTGCAGCCATACAAAATGACCAATGGTTGCGGTCAAGTCATCTGGCTCAATTAACTCGGTGCCACCGCCACCAGTAAGAAAGCCAGGGCTGATCTTGAACTGGGTGGTCGTTGGTGTTGAGTTTTCAGAGTCAACTAACATCTTACCAAGCTGGCACGGCACAGCTGCGCCTGCCCCCGTCGGCACAAACTTCTGTGATGGGATGCGCCCGTTCGGTGTCTGCAAGCTACCAGATTGCAAGCTGAGGGCAGGCTGCAATCTGCCGATCTGTAGTTCAACCTGTGCAAATGCTCCGCTTGCGCCTAGTCCTGCTGATGGTTGTATCCGCTTGCCTCCAAGTGGATTTTGTCCGTTATAGTTTTTTGAGGGCATTATTTTCCGTCGTAAATTTTAGTATTCCATCCAGGTGATACGCTGCCCATATACTGCTGCGTGATCTCGTAAAAGTTGCCAACCTGCTTGATTGATTCAGATAGCAAGAGGAAATCTGCAACTCCTTGCGGCTTTCTGACGTTTGCCTCATAGGGCAAGAAACTTGTGACCGTTGCCAACTTTGATGGTGTCGGCTTGGCGTTTGACCACCATGAAATAGCGATGTTGGTTGCTGGTGTCAAGTAGCTGGTAACGCCATAAAAGTTGGTGTTTGTTACACTGTTGGTTGAGCCGCTGACAAACTCCGAGAATCTCAAAAATCTGCCATCGTCATCAAACTGAGCGCCGTTCGCCGCTGTTCCGAAGGTGGAGAAATTGGGGTGCGTTTCGATCGGTTCGGTTGTTACTCCTCCAGTGAATGACATGGTCGGCACGGTTTGTGATAGCGTCAACCCGAAGTATGACGCAACACATGTGGCAATGTTGTTGTTGCCGAAAGTTATTGTTCTATTGTAGCATTCCAGCCTGTCGTCGTCTGGATGATTGGAGCCTGGATCGCCGTTGGTGGTTGCTATCGTTGGAAACAAATTGGAAGAATCCACAGTTTCTGGTGTCAAATCGCCAACGTCTGCCTTCCATGTCACGCTACCCTCAAGTGTTCCCTCTTGATTCTCAACGATGGTTCTGCCTGGTTGCATGACTGCAACAAAGATGTTGTCTCCTTTATCTACTCTCATTGCTCTGGTTATGCGTTATTATAAATGGTTGCGTTCCAGCCGCGTGAGCCGCTGCCCATATACTGTTCCGTGACTTGATAAAGGTTGCCGACTCTACGGTAGGGCATATCTACAAGTAGGTAGTTTTTAACATTAGGCACGCGCTTGAAGATGTCTTTTCCAATCTCTGGGTCTTTGTAAATCTTCATCCTGTTTGAGAGGTTCGGTTTCTTTGTCGTCCAGTAAGTGACCGATACATTGACGGCCGGCGTGAGGTAATATTGCACACCGAGGAGTGATCCTGCACTGTCTCCTGCAAAGTGCTTGAATGATCCGTCATCCTCGAAAACTGCGCCATTCTTAGGTGTTGCGCTATTGCCTGCGAAAACGTCGAAGCGGTCGTGAGTCTCTATTGGTTCTGATGATGTGCCGCCTTGGTAGTCGAAAGATGGATCTGATGTTGTATTCGCTGCAATGCCGAAGTAAGAACAGACACATGTTGTGATGTTGAGATTGCCGTAGGTGATTGCCTTATTGTAGCACTGCAGGCGTGAGTCTTCGGGATGTTTGTCGTCAATAGCAGGCAAAAGATACATGTTTGCTTTGTCCACTGTGAAAGTCAAGCTTGCTTCAATGGTGCCATCGTTCTTGATGACATACGAGCTGTCTGTTTGCCTTGTGAGATCAATGGCTTCATCGCCTGTGTTTGATTTTGTGATCATAGCTCTGGATTCTCAAAAACTCCGTTTGTCTCTGGGTTGCTGTTTTCTATTGCTCTGCGTATGCCTTCTAAAACTGTTGTTTGCTTCTTGTTCTCAGTCAGCACAGGGTCACCGAAGGCTGCAACACCGCCACCACCTCCAATGGATGCGAGTGATGATGAGATGACGCCTGTCTGTGGATCAGTCACGTCACCTTCAATGCCCAATTCTAAGCCTTTGATTTCTGACTTGAGATTTTCAATGTCTAACTCTTTGTCTGCGCGGAATTGATCGTCGGCAGTGTCGATCTTACCATCTCCGTTGGCGTCTTGCCCTAGTCCAGCAAGCTCTTGCTCTTGTTGCTTCAGTTCCGCTTGGCGGCGTGCAAGAAGCTCCTCGTCTGACATGCCCATTTCTTCGCGCTGTTTGCGCTCTGCTGCGATCTTGTCTTGAGTTGCCGCAACGTCCTCTTTCTCTCCTTTGATTCTCTCTGACTCTGACTGTTCAAGTTCTGCAATTTCTGTTTTCTTTTCCTCGATCTCGCCCTCTGCTTCTGCAACTTCCGCAGGTGATGCAAAGGTTCCAGTGAGCATGTCCTTCTCCATCTGTTCGAGTTCCTTTTTGCGTCTCTCCAGGATCTCAGCATCAGTCATGCCAATTTCTTCTCGGCTGCTCTTTTCCTCTTCTGTCCTGGCTCTTGTGTCGCTCTCCGCTTTTTCTTCTGCCTCTACTTGTGATTGTATGATCTTGGCGATGGCCTCTTCGATCTGCTTTTGTTTTTCTGCATTAGCAATCTGCATCGCCTGCTCTTCTGTTTGCAACTTCTCCCATTTGGTCTGAAGTTTTGCCAATTCAAGAGCTTCCTCGTCAGTCGCCCCGTCCCTGTATAGTCGCTCGCCCAGTTCTCCAAGCTCCTTCTCTGCTGCAATTCTGCGCTTCTGTAAGTCGAGCAGCTTCTCTTCGTCATCCATCAACGCTTGTCTGCGCTTCTCTTGCTCTTCTAGCTGCTTGTTGAGTTCTTTCTCAATGTCAGACCTTGCGTCCTTGCTTCCCTTTGTTTCAACAGAAGAACCAGACGGAACACCATCTTTGACGGTATCCTTTGTGTCTGCCCATATTTCTTCGATCTCGTCTGCTACTCGCTGAAAAGAACCAGACGCAAAGTCGGCGAGTGCTCCGAATGCTGCCTTTGCTCCGCTAAAGTCTCCAGTAAATAGTTTCTTTATGCCAGAAGCGAAAAGTGAAAATTGCGCGGCACCTTCACCAAGAACGGCTCCGATTGTGTGGGCGAAATTCTGCATTGCTGGTAATACAAAACCAACAATCGTTGCCACAAACCATTTTAGGTTTTGCGTTAAGTTGTCCCATGCTTTGCTGCCTTCTTCTGCCATCTTGCGCTGAGACTCTGAAAATTTGACATATTCATTACCCAGATTCTTGATGCCCTTTGAACCTAGCTCCAACAATGGAACCATGCGGAACATAGCATCGTTGATCTCATCGGCTGAGAAGCTAGAGATTTGTCCATCGGCTGCCTTGACTGCATCTGCAAACGCGTAAAACCTTTCCAGCTGCGTCATGCCCATTGCTTCGTCCAGGCTAATGCCAACAAGCTCAAAAACCTCTGCGTATGCCTTGGCACCTAGTGCGCCATCTGTCATCTTTACGTCAAGGTCTTTGATGGCGTCGGCTACTGTTTCAGCCTCCAAGCCGAATTGACGAGCTGCATTTGTTATGGTCTGAAAGCCCTCAAAGTCGTCACCAATTCCCCTAGCCAGCCGGCTGAGTTCAGTGATGTCATCCATGACGCCTTTGAATGCATTAACGCCAACAAAGGCGAATGCACCCTTGATCGCGGTTCCTATGCCAGCCATCTGCCCTTGAACGTCACCACTAAACTTCTTGGTGTCGTTGCGCAGTCTGGATACTGTCTTGGTGTATCCGCTGCCGTCAGCTTTTATTTTATATATTAAAGACATTATTGATTATTTTTGAATGCTTCGTGCCACTTCTCGAAATCTTGTGGGCTGAGGTTTCTTTGTGCGATCTCAACCGCTTTGTCTTCGCTGATTTCTTGGAGCTGCTCGCGTAACTGATCTTCCTCGCCATCGTATGCAACGCGCAAATCTGCACCATTGATCTCTGCAAGTGCTACGTCATACCAGCGAGCTTCTGCAATTCGCATGTTCCATGCTGCACTCAGTTCGATGTTGCCCTTGCTGACCATGCTGACGACAAGCGCAAACATGCTTGGTGTCGATAGTGATCGTCCTGTGTTGTTGTCTTCTGATTCGTTCGCCCACAATTCTGGGGCTGATAGCTGGCAACTAAGCCAAGCCTTGAGCTTGGCGAGTTCTTTCAATAGCGTGCTGCTCTTCTTTAGTTTGCGATGCCAGATGATGTCGCGCCTTCTCGCTTTGAGATTGGGCATGTTTGGCCACTCACAAGAAACCACCTTCAAGAATAAAAGCAAATCGCCCGCGCTTGTATCCTTTTCGGGATTAAGCACAGGCGAGTCGATTGCTGAAAGGATGACAGAATGCCAAGGTGTCAGTGCTGTTATATCGCAACCACAAACGCGGTCAGAGGCACCGATTATGGCATTAAAAAATCTGTCATCCATCTCATTGGTAATTACGTCAATGTAATGTATTGAGTCTTCTTGACGTTATATGTCGTCTCACGAAAGCCGTTGTTGGTATGACTCTCGGCTGTTCCTGTAATGTAGAACACAACGTCAGCGCCGGAAGCTCCTGCACCTGGAATGGTGATGTTGCTGCCTGCTGCTGCTGGTGCAAATGCTGCTTCATATTGAAGTGTCATTGTGCCAGTTTCGATGGTGTCGTCCATGCGCTTTTCGATCTCGTTGCCGTTAAAGTTAACGACGTTCTGCACATTGCCGTAAGATTTGGTTGTGCTGATGCTGGTCACGTTTGCGTTGGTGATTGCTTCGTTGGTTCCCCATACGTAAACGGGTGTTCCCTTGGTAATTGCTGCCATGATATTTTAGTGGTTAAGGATTAAACTGGCACCTCCGCTGCGTTGGTGGTGTGGTCGACGTATTCAAAGTTGAATGACATTTCAGCGAATCCGTTGTTGGTTCTGTTCTTGGTGATCTCTGTGATCCAGTAAGTCACGCCGTCATAAGTGAAGGTATCAAATGTGTCTGCAAGGTCGCGGTCGTTTGATGCTGTGAATTGCATTGATGCGCTGCCTGTGGTCTGTAGGTCGTCCATGCGCTCATGAACGATCTGCCCGTCTTCATTTAAAACTTGTCCTTGGTTGGCAAATTCGTTGTTGAAGTTGATTGATGTGAGAACTGCATTGGTCACTGCACCTGAGTCGATGCCGAAAACGAAAGTTTCTCCTTTGATTACTGCTGCCATAATTTATTTGGGTGATTGGTTGTTATTGATAAGCGTCATTTCAACTATTCATCTATCTCTTGAACGACTAGCGTCATGTTGACTGTTCGCTGCCAGTTGGTTCCCTCTGTGTCGTATTCAGTGCTGAAGTCGATAATCTCATGCAGATACACACCACGAATCTTGCGATAGTCTCTGCCACCTCCTGGCTTGTTGAACTGCGTCTTTAATCCATCCACCCAGTCGAGGCAGTGCTCCATGTTGCCGGCGTATGTTTCGCACTTCGCTTCGGGTGTTTGCTCGCTGTCGGCGTAAAGTGTGACGCTCACCTCCGCATCACGCGCATAAAAGCCGATAATGTCGGCGTGGCGCGGTGCAGATGGACAATGCACAATGATGCAAGGCAGACTCGGTGGAGCCTCTGAGCTGTCCCCTTTTGCGACTATGGCGCATCCCTTCAATGCTCCCTTTTTCTTGAGGTGGTTGACAATTGCTGTCTCTACGTTTCTGGTTGTTGGTTTTCTTGATATTCTAGCCATGATTATGATTGATTAAGTTGATCGTCTTTTTTTGCGGGCTGCTGCTTTCACTGAAGCAACGGAGATTGGTTTGCCTTTTGACACTTTCTTGTGTGCTGATCGCATTTGCTGATTGATGTCTTTTATCATCATTTTTGTTCTGTGTTTCCAGATGCCGTCCATGTCTGTCTTGCTGAATCCATATTTGCCATAATGGGCGACAGTTAATTGAGACTTAAAGCCGCTTCCCTTGACTCTGCCAAAGCCTCTAGTTCTGTGACCCTTGGCGAAGTAAGCGGGCATCCCGCGACCTGTGCCTTTGTGTCCAAGCATCCTGGCGGCGTATGCCCAGCCTGCTTTGGCTGCTCCTACTTGTGCTTTTTTCTCTCTGATAAATTTGTTGATTTGTTGAGCCTCGCAAACCAGGCGAACTGGTGCTGTTCCGCTCTTCTTAACCCAGCGCGAATGTGCGTTGCCACCATCCCATCGTATGACTTTAACGTTTCTGCCTTTGTAATAGAATGATAGGTTTGCTTTATCAACCATCGCTTGAGCTTTGGCAACATCTCGCCGGCGTATGTAAGTGGCATATCTCTTGCTTGCCTTGATACCCATTTCTTTAGCAATTAAGCCGACAGCAACATTCGCTTTCTTGTAAATTCTGCGAACGGTGTTATCTACATCCTTCTTGTGCTTCTTGCCTACGCCTGCTTTATCTCCATATCTCAGCGTATGCTTTGCCGCCGAGACGGCAAACAGCTTGCCCTGTTGTTTTAAAACCTCTTCAACAGGTTTGCCAGTCAACGCAATGAGTTGTCCAATACGATGTTCAAAAACCCGCATCGTCCTCTTATCAACATCAATCTGGACGTCCATTATTCCTCTACTCTGTTCGGTTCGATCAGCGTGATGGTGGTCATTGCTCTGCCGCGCTGAAAGTTGCTTATCTTCCAGTCCTGGTCGTCTGCTGTGACTGCCATGCCCTTCTTGAGCTTCAGCCCTTTGATGGTTGGAAACTGGTAGTTGATCTCTCGCTCTTCTCTGCTGCCTCCCATTAGCTCGCGGTCAACGTCGACCTCCGCTGGTATTGCTGAGACTGTGCGGCTTGCTATGGTGATGTTCTCGGCGCCTAGCTGCCCAAGCACGTTTTGCATCACTGCTTTGACTTTGTTCTGAATGTTCATGATGATAAAAAAAGCGGGTCGCCCCCGTGTGTAGGAACGACCCGCTGGGGTGTGTTATGAGTAAGGGTTGCTTAACTTTCCTTCTTGGCTGCCTTCTTGGCTGCCTTCTTGGCGACAGGCTTAACAAACTTCCGTAGGCGAATTTGCCCCAGGTGCTTGTCGACAACTTCGATGGTATCGAAACCATCAGCGGCTGTCATGTCCTTAAACTGTCTGCGGATTTCCACAGGCTGTCCTTTCTGGATCAGCGTCGTCTTGTCGGCTTTTGTGCCGAGTAATAATGCGTAGTTTGCCATGATTCTAGGTAGTTAATTATGCAGATACAAGGCGCTTAACTCCGGTGCCGATGCCGGTCTCGTAAGCGTAAACAGTTTCGATGACGTTCTTGCGAACTCCGCTGTCCTCTGAATACCAGTCGCGTAAGCCAAGTGTAATACCACCTTCGCCGACGAGTGCCTCTGCGCGGTTGTATTTGTGGCCCTGCTGTGGTGCAAGGTAGCGGAATGCTGATGCAATACCGTTGCCGTCAGTAGCAAATCCTACAAGGTTCTCGCCGTTGGCTGGAACTGCGTTGGACATGAGGATTTTGAAGCCGTGAAGCATTGGGATGTCGCCAGTTTGGATGGCGTTGTATCCGTATCCGCTGGTATCTTTGATGGCACCAGCTTTGCGAAGTGCTGCGATGTAAGATGGAGAAAGGATCAAGTAACGATCATCACCCCAATCTGCGCCGTCGCAATCTTCTGCCACGTCGGCAACGTCGTCCTCATCAAATGTGCTGGCAAGTCCGGTGAAGGATGCTGCACCGAAGTTGGCGGCAGTTACTTCGCTCCAGATATCTTGAAGCACGGTCTTGGCAAGTAGGTTACCTTTACGGCGACCGAACTTCTCCATTGTCAGGATGCTTGAGCTGGCGATCTCTACGTCGTCAAGTCCCCAAGATACATACTTGGGCTGTCCGAGTGTGAGTTCGATGGAGTCGCTGTCAGCGTCTTGCACTGTGTAGGCTCCGTGTGATGTCTTATCAAGTGCAGCGTCGATGGCGGTGTTGTCGCGCATGATGCTTACTTTTTCGCCCCTGCGTGCTGCTTCAGAACTGAAATCAGTAGTGAATGCGGTAAGAGGTGCGATTGCGGTGGTGTATCCTTCAAGCACGGATTGTGCTAGGATATCGTCGTTGATGCCTGTGATTGAGTTGGCCATGGTATTATTTTTTTAGTTGTTTGGTGGTGATTAAACCGAAGCCTTGATTGCGGCTTCGTTCTCGCGCCAAAATGCTCCAGCGGCTGCTGGGTTGGTGGCTTTAAGATTTGTGTATTGTGTGTAGAGGTCGTCGGTCTCATCGTCTGCGATGGTTGCGACTGGCTCAGAAACGCCAAGCTCTTGCATACGAGCAAGTGCGGCGCTGCTTACCTTTTCCTCGAAAGATTCTTGTGCTTCCTTACTTTCTACGAGTTCGGCTCTCACCTCTTCAAGCTCGCCAGTAAGTTTGGCATTTTCGATGGTTGCTTCAGCAAGCTCGGCGGTGCGTGTTTCCAATCTCTCGGATACCTCTGCCATTTGCTCGGTGATGTTGATGATGTCTGACTCTCTCTTGGAGATTGTCATTTCGTGCTCTGTCACCTCGGCCTTAGTGGCTTCGAGTTGATCTTTTAGGTCGTGGTCATTTTTGAAAAGTGCCATAGTTTTTTTGGTTGTTGGTTATGTTACTAGTTGCGATTTCAACTTAGATTCCTTTGATGATGGTTTGACGTGCGTATTCGTATGAGGATATTGCGTCAACAAGTCCGAGGCTTTGTGCGCGGTCGCCTTGATACCAGCCTGCTCTGAACACCTCTGGATCAACGCTGCGGTTGCTCTCTACGTGATTGCGGAACTGCTCGCCGTGTGCGTTGATCTCTTCTTGTAAGAACTCACGTTGTGCGTCTGTCATTGGTGAGTCGCGAAATGTGCCTTTGAGGTCTGCGCCTTCGTTGGTGAGCACTTCCATCTTGTAGCCCATTGCTTCCATTAGCTCTGCGTCGTCCATCCACGCCATGACGGTGCCGATGTTTCCTACGTCTGCTGATGGGCTGGCAACGATAGCGGCTGCTGATGCTGCTAGGTGATATGCTGCACTACATGCCATGCCGTCGCAGTATGCGAACACTGGCACGCTTGATGCTGCGATTGCTTGGCTTGCTTCTTCTAGTCCTGCGACTGTGCCTCCTGGTGAGTCAACGCGCATTAAGATAGCTTTTGAGTCTTGGGCTGCGTCAATCTCTGCAATAATGGAACGATAATCTGTGCTGCCAATCTTCTCATAAATAGCTGGTGCATTGTCAATCAATGCGCCCTTGACGTCGATGTGTGCGATGCCGTCTTCGTCTTCGCTGAGTGCTTGGCGAGGTGAGAAAAAGTCAGCATAGTCAATGTCTGATTTTGCTGTGCGTATGCTCTCAAGCAATGCACACATTCCTGGTCGTGTGATCGCCCATGCGCCTCTGAGGAAGCTTGTGTTATTCGTTGGAATCATTGGTCTGGTTTGGTTGTTCGTTAGGTGTCAACATTTGCAACTCTCGGTCGTCAATATCAACGCCGAACTTTGCTTCGTATTCTTCTTTGATGGTCTTGCGCTCGATAATCTCAGCACAACGCTCGCGGATATGCTCTGCGTGTGTCTTGCCTTTCTCTTGCAAGATGCCTGTCATGTTGACTGCACCTAGCTTGTATTCGTCGGCTTGTGTTTTTGAGTCGTTGCGCGGATCAATGGAAAGCTTTGGCGGCATTGTGAAGTCCCAGCGATACCAGTCTTCTGATGCTGGAAGTAAGCCGAGTTTGATTGCCTTGGACAATGCCCAGCCAACAATGCGTCGAGCTGGTCTGCGTAGCACGTCTTGACGCGCTTCAACGCTGGAGCGTGCGCGTGCTTGGATATTTCTGATGGTTGTTCCTGTGACATTCTCTGCCTTCCATACTAGCTCCACTGGCCACGGGATGCCGGCGAGTGCTTCGCGTATGATGCGATCCTGGAATTTATCCCACATATCACCTGGTCTTGAGTGGTCGATGCTCTCAAGCTTGCTTCCGCTGTTGCTCTTAAAGTGACGCACCATGCCTCCGCTGTAGCTTTGAACTGCAAGCCTGTCAGTGTCGCCGACTTCGCCTGTGAGGCTTACGCTTGGATCGTCGAGGTCGACGCCACCTGTGTCTGAGTATTCAATGAGTGCATGAGATGATACCATCATCTGCGCCATCAACTCCCATTCTTGTGATGTCTTTGCCTTGCGAAGCTCATGGATGGCGTGGCTCAGTGCTGGGATGCCTCTGCCTTGATTGTGCCATTGCGGGTCGGCAATATGCACCATATCTTGTGATGAAATATATTGATCGCTGCTTGCTTCGTTACCAAGCACGCAGTATGCGACTGGTGATCCGTTGCGGTTCTCAACGACTCCGTTGCGGATTCTGTTGCCACGATAAGCGCCAACGAGTAGAATATCCTCTTTAACGCTGGATTGGCGTGTGCCAACTCTATGCGCTGGGATGTGCTGAATCTGTGGATAACCCGACTCTGTCTCGGTGAGCAGGATGAAGACGTCGCCATCGCGGTCAACTGCCACGCTGTTCATCTTTAAAGATGTGCGGAAGTCCTGCAAGTTGCCTTGCACGTCGCAGACATTAAACCAGCTTTGCAGCCATTCTTTTGCTGCGTCGCCGAACTCGTTGTCTTTGCCTTTAAATTCTGGTTCCCATGCTCTGCCGACTACTCCATCAGCCTTCTGCATGATAGCACCGCGAGGGACGCCGAAGTTTGAAAATATAACGCGAGACTGTGACATGGTCGCACGATGGTCGGACTGTGTAAACAAGTCATCCAGGTCGCGTGCAAAGTCTGGCATCCAAGGGACACCGCGTGTGTATCTGTCGCTGCTGCTGACTAGCTTGCGCTGGTGTTCGGTCGGTCGTCCGTTGCTGTCTAATATGTTCATATTAAAATTGTCCGTAACTTCTGCCGGTGTGGTTGATTCCTTCGTCAATCATCTGCAATGCTCTATCAAGACAGCTTGCCCATTCTGCATTTGTCATATTAGCCATTGATGAGAACGATGCACCATTGGCGCTGCCGCTTACTACGTCAGAACCTTTGTTCGCTGCAATCTCTTCGATTGCGTCATCAAGCCACGCCTCCATGCGTGCTTTGTTTTTTGCACTTCTCGCGCCGTAGCGACGAAGCGTCTGAATGAATCCCGAAGCAATAGCCATTACAAATGGCTTTCATTTCAACTATTCGGCTTCAACTTGTGCATCAAAGGCAAATACTTTATAAATTGAGGCTGCGATGATCTGCATTGTCTCACAATCCCAAAGGTGGTTTCCTACGTGTGGCTTGCTGACAACGTATCGCCACTTGCCTGGTGATGCCTCTCGCTTGACTTCGTTCTGCATCTGCTTGAGATACTCTTTGCTGTGGTCAACGCCAATCCGCCAGCCGTTGCCCTCGCCTCTCATGAGTGCAGAGAGTGTGTCCTTTGCAAGCAAGTTTGAGAACTTGACATATTTATAATAAACTCCTGTGTGGGTTCTCGCTCGTTGAATTGAGGAGAACGGTTTGATAACTCTGCGCTTACCAATCTTGGTGGCGTATCCATTCGCCTCTTCACCAAGTAAGCAGTTCCACGGGTTCGGATCGTCTGCTGTGACTGACTTGCGACATTCCAACGCTACTGTGTCGGGTCTATAGCCACGGTCAACAAAGACGCAACGATTCGGCACCTTCATTCTGTCTCGTAACATTCGCAAACCTTCCCACTCGTCGATCTTACCTTCATACAATAAGCGGCTCTTGCCTTCAATGCTCCATGCTCTAATGACTACCCAAAAGTGGTCTTGTTGAACGTCCACTGTCATAAAGCGAAAGTTCTCAAACTCCCATTTCTGCCCATCGAAATACTCTGCCATACGATATGCATCTGTTGCTCCTTTAAGGGTGACAGTCTCATTCGGCTCAACCCATGACTGCGCTAGTCGCTTTTGGATGAACTGACGCATCGGTGCAAGGTTGAGTCTCTTGCGTGCGTCCTGTGCTGTGATCCACTCCATGACCAGCTTGCTCCAGTCAATCCACCAGACTGCCATTGCTGGGTATGTTGCTGCGATGCGTCCTGGCTTGGCGTTGTTGTTGCGGCTGACGTATTCTCCGCTTGCTGACAGTGTGCGTCTGACCTCTGCTTTGTCTTCAAACTTTTCTTTGCAGTCTTCGTTGGCGCATTCGTAATGAACCGACTTCTTGATCTCGTCCCAGTCCCACTCTTCCGCCTCATTCTTGATGTGCTTAAACTTCACTTGCTTCCATTGATACGTCTGGCGCTCGTCGCATGATGGACATTTGAAGCAATAGTCGTGAATCAATGCGTCTTGAAATGCGCCATCGAACTGGTCGCCTTCTGAGCCGCCCTGTGAGACTAGCACAACGCGACTGTTCCACCTGTCATGCGTTCGCCGGCGTGCCTCCTCCAGCATGCCGTCTTTCCATATCCAAACCTCATCACCATACACCCATCGAATGGATTTGCTCTGAAGATTTGCAAGGTTAGCACCGCCGATGTGAAGTGGCATGTGTGCAAAGAGAATCTCACCTTTGCGAAAGTTGCCTCGGTTCTTGCCTGTTGGCAGCAATGGCTCGACCTTGTCGTTTGTCTTCAGTGATGGATGAAAGCGTGTGTCAACCCATGCGCGTGCGTCGTCATCTGTCTGCATCGTGATGAGCGTTGGCCCAGGTTCTTCGGCAATGATCCACGGCAGCACACCTTCCAGCATGGTTGTTTTACCACTGCCGACTGGTGCCATGACGATGATCTCTTTGTTCTCATCATCTGCAATCTGTAGCATCGGCCAACGCAGCCAAGGTGTCGAGTCGATGTCGAAGTTCGGGCTTCGTGCTGACTGTGGCAGTTTGACATACTTGCACGCCCACTCGACTACGTTCATGTCGCTTGGTGGCGTGATAGCTTTGCAGAATGCTTTGAGTGCTATGCCCATTTAATCTAGAAAGATGTTCCCTTCTTCGTCCATGCGAATCACTCGGATGTCGATGGCAACTTCTCTGCCTTCATGAATCACCATTTGATCTTCGACGAATTCAATCACGTCACCAATCTCTGGCTTGCGGTCGCGTGGGAATTGGATTGCCTGGCATGAGCTGTGCCACTCTGTGTCAAAGGTTGGATTGTAGCTGATGCAAACGTCCCAGCACCAGTCGTTCCAATCACGAACCGCTACCACTTCCGCTGTCTCGGTCTCTTTGCTCATCTTGTTCTTGCTCTTGTGTTTTCTTCTTACCGAATATCCTTTCCCAGCCAGAAGCGTATGTGTCATTCTGTGGCTTGGTCTTGATCTTATCTCTTGTGATGTCGTTGCGTGCTGGCTTGCCCATTGTTCTAGGTGTAAAGTTTGCTGGTTTCGTCTGCGAGCATTCCGTCAATGCGCAGCATGTATTCACGTATCTTCTTCTTGCCCTCGGCTGCTGTCAATCCTTCCAGCATCGCCGGCAAGTCTGCTTGACATTGTCGATGCGCTGCTGCCACTGATGCGCTGATTCTCGTCATATCGTTCACGACCTCATCCTTGTGAATGTAGTCACCTTCTAAAATCTCGATCTGTCTCAGCTTGTGGATGCCATCAATCTTGGTCTTGAGTGTCCGTGCCTCATTGTAGTCTGTGGCGTTGCGAACCTGTGCCATCAAGTCGCGCTCTGCTTCAGTCGCCAGGTGTGGCGTTTCTGGTTGCTCGTCCTGTTCCCATGGGATGCCATTGATCCATGCGTGCGGTCGCTTCGCTTTCGTGTTGATGATGTATTCTGCGAACTCGTCTCGGTTCTGAACATCAACGCCATCTGCCCGCGCTCGTCGAAGCGTTGCTGTGCTTACACTGTAGTCGTCTGCAAGCTGTTGCTGTGTGAGTTTTGTGGGCTGTTTCATATTACAATTAATTTGTGCAAAAGAGGCGTTTTTTTACAATAAGTATAGACGACCGCCCCGTGGTCTTCTGCCAAGGAGACTCCTTGTATGGGGTAGTCTAAAACCCCTATAGAATGGACGTTTGCGCGTCTCTCTAACTGTAGCTGTTCACTTGAGTATTCTAACATGGCAAAATTATCTCCAAACTGGTTCTAACATTATTTACATTGTGACTACAGACTATTGTAGAATTCGACGACTGGTTTCAGCACGTCCTTAACTTGCTCTCTCTCTGATGCTGGCCACTCTTCGACTGGTCTTCTGTCCAGTGTTCTGTTGAGTTTGCCTGCATATGATGACGTTGAACTGACCACGCTTGCTGGCATAGGCTCACGCTTCGGTTGCTCTGGTCGCTCTGCTGCCTCCAGTATTCCACAGAGCTGTAGCTGTCGCTTGTCATGCAGTGCCGGTCGTTTGCTGGCTGCGTCATGCAATGAGAGATATGCTTTGACCTGTTCGCCTGTGATGTCTGCGTTGCTCAAGAAGCCAGCGAGATCCTGCTTGTGCATCTGCTTTGCCTTCTCAACTAAGCCAGCACACATGATGCGCCTGTTGATTGCTGTCTGCATGTTGTTACGTGCATACATTGTGGTTTGCTCTGCTGCGATGTGTGCCTCTTTGATGGCGTGCAGCAGTGTGTCGTCGATGTTGTTGATGCTAATGTCCATATGTATAACTCTTGGTGTTGATGTTGATGCGTGATTGAAAGTCTTTGACTGATTTGCTGAGTGCTTGAGGTGATACGTTGAGTTGACACGCCCTGTCTGTGATGCTGATGCCCTCACATATAGCCAGTCCTAGAGCATAGGCAGTTGCCCAAATGGCAACGTCTTTGTTGTCTGCTCTAGCTACATAGTCAGCCTGCATGTTCATCACTCTCAAGAAGCGTCGTGCTGCCTCTCTGTAATGGTTCTCCTCGGTCGATGGCTCGTCGTCTGGGTAAACAAAGTCAACTGATGGTTCGTTCATGATGTGTGATTGTGCTCGCTCAATGGTGCTTCGCCTCTTGCCTCTAGTGTGCGCTGTAGCAATGCCAATGCTCGCCATGCCACCTTCGTTGCGTGCAAGATGCCATCGTCGTCCATGTGCTCATATTGCATGAGGTGACGCAGTAGTGCATCAGGCTCATCTGTTGACTTCTCCCTGGCCCAGTGCAGTGGCTCGCCCATATTGTGCTGCTCATTGCCCTTCTTGCTACATACAGAGACTTGCCAGAGTGCATCTGGAAAGTAATTGATTGCACCGCTGAATACAGGTGCTTGCTTGCGCTGTTGGTGCTTGTCTCGCTCCTGGTGGAGTTCTAGATCACCCTCGCCCATTGCGATTGGCTCGTAACTAATCATTTTGTGTTCTTTTTGAATTTCTGCTCTGTAGCGTATTGCATACGATAAGCCTTGTCAGTGTCCCACTCATGCAACAGGCCGCAATAGACGCGCTTTCCTTCAATGTATGTGTTGATTAAGTAGACGCCTTGATGCGTGCTGTAGTAGCAGCCCCTAACGCCTGTTGGCTCTGGCTTCGTAGCTTCTTTAGGTTGCTGTGCTCTCAACTTCGCCGTTGCTCGGTGCATCGCCGCTATCTCATTCGGTGTCCAATCATAGAATATGCTCATGGTGTTGTTGTGTTATAGTTTTCTAGTAAATCCCAGTTATCGGAAATGTGCTTGTCCTTGTTCCATCGGATGCTTGCTTTGCCAACGATGTCATCAAGCCGGTGCAGCACCCATTTATTCTCCTCTTGTATAAAGACCGCCATAATATCGAATGCCGACGCCTTATACTTTGTGAAACGAGGCTTGCCGTTGCCTAGCCTGTTTGATGACTTGGCGCTGCCAACGAGTGCCTTCCACACTTGTGCGAGATGCGGTTCCGCTTTTTGCAATGTGCCTTTCTTGATCTGCACAGCTATCATGCGCTGTCCTGGTCGCTTGATGACCATGTCTGTGCGTGTGTCGTGACTAAATGGCAAATAAGCCTTATATCCTCG
>Ga0102812_10001211_pt1 | contig 17999 bp, 14 predicted proteins | sample ColrivemetaGS713_FD_79334 | JGI IMG/M metagenome (GOLD analysis project Ga0102812, IMG submission 79334) | Estuarine microbial communities from the Columbia River estuary - Flood tide ETM metaG S.713 | ecosystem: Environmental > Aquatic > Marine > Intertidal zone > Estuary | place: USA... | reverse complement strand
TCCCCGAGTTGACCCGACCTGTCCAGAACCCTGGTAACAATAATGGCATCGGCCCCGGTCTCCCGGGCCATGGCAATTACCACTTCCCTGTCGAACTTCGGCGTCTCCATCTGCCGGCTTAGTGCGTATGCGTTGATGCCTTTAGCGCCCCCCTTGTTTATCTGTGCAACCAGGGTTTGATCAAACGCGCGGCGCACGCCAGCATCTGGCATTGCCGTGACCACCAGCACCGTCTGGTAAGGAGTCTTGCGGACCTTGGGTTGCTGCCATTCACCCTTAGTGTTGGTCGAGGTTGAGGCGCAACCACCGATCAGAGCAGCCAGCATGTACGCACAAATTAGCGTACCGATACGTTGTGTAATTTTCGGGTTCATTAATTACTCCGCCTCATAGGGGCTGCTGATATCTGGATTTTAACGCGCTTGCTGACACCGACCGTTTAGCGCGACAAGTCCATGTAGATTTCCTTGACGAAGTTTTCGGGGTTAATGAAACCCTTGCCCTGGACCTCGTCATACTCAGCACTGGGCTTGGCAGCCAGCACCTCTTCCAGGCTCTTGCCCTCGGCAATCATGGCGGCGATTCGATCCCGCATGATTACCAGCATAGTCCGGTACGGACGCAGATCGGCGGGGGTCGATAACGGACCATGACCGGGAATGATTTTCGTGTTGTCATCGCACAAGACCAGGATGGCATCCACTGCCGAAATAATGCCGTTGATGCTGCCACCGGTATCCACGTCGATAAACGGATACTGGCCTATGAAGGTCACATCACCGGCGTGAATAACGTTGCTTGCCGGGAAGTGAATGATTGAATCCCCGTCGGTGTGGGCATGGGCCACGTGCATCGCTCGGATATCCTCTCCGTTCAGATGGAAGGTCACTGAACTATCGAAGGTAATGATGGGCAAAGAAGCATCAGGCGATGCGGGTACGACACTGTCAAACAGGGCTCGAACCTGGTCGCTGCTCATGCGCTTGCGCACGTTCTCATGGGCGACGATCACGGTGCCCGTGCCACCCAATGACTCATTGCCACCGGTGTGATCACCGTGCCAGTGGGTATTGATGAGGAAACGAACTGGCTGGTCGCTGATCTTCGCGATCTCCGCCCGGATGCCCTCGGTCAGCGGTGCGTACTGGTCGTCGATCATGAACACGCCGTCCTCACCCACGCTTAAGCCGATATTGCCGCCCCTGCCCTTGAGCATGTAAATACTGTCGGCCACCTGGGTCATGGTGAACTCAACCTTGGGGGCATCCTGTGCCAGGGCCTGACCAAAGGCCAGGGTGGCGAGTAATCCGAATACTGTCTTGTTCATGGTGTCTCTCCCTTCTTACCTGGATCCGTCCAGGTAAATTCTATTTTTAGTTTATGGATTTACGAATCCTGTTCGAAGCGTTTTGTCTCAGGGTTCTTGTGCACTTCTCCGGCCCGGAAAATCATTCCGTTCATGGCAAGGAACACACCTTCGGTTGAGGACTGCAAGGCGCCAATGGCCAAGCCCACATTGAAAACCGCATCAGTGGCGCGAAAACGTGCCGGGCTCAAGGCGCCGGTCAAAACGATGGTTTTCCCCTTGATATCGGCCAGGGCCTCGGCGGTGTGAGACAGGGTGTCCGTACCGTGGGTAATCAGCACGTGCCTACAATCACTGGCCATCACCGCCTCGCGTATATTCGCACGGTCAGCAGCATCGATTTCCAGGCTGTCCTTGCGCATTAACGAGGTGACCTTGAACTCAAAATTCACCTGGGCCTCGCGCAGGATATGTTCCACGGTGGGTTCGCCCACTTCAAAATCACTGGTCGCGTCGAAGTACACCTTGTCGATGGTGCCGCCTGTGGTGAAGATATGCAGTTGATTCATAGGGTTTTCGCGTATTGCCGTTATCGGGAAGAAGCGCGCATTATACCCTAGCACCCGTCGTCTGCCGCCAGCACCCTGGAAAGGCACCTGTCGTGCCTGGGCGGCCTCATGGAGGAGGACTGGGTATGACGAGGTTATTCGTTACCGTAATAAGCATCCTCTCGTTAATCTGGGCCTGCCTGTTACCTGTGACAGCGCATTCAGGCGAGCTCGGATACGCGGTGGTTCTTGAGGTCTCTGATGCCATCGGACCCGCCACCAGCGACTACATCACGCGTGGAATCGACCGTGCGAATGCCGATGGCGCCCAGCTCATTATCCTTACCCTGGATACCCCCGGGGGGCTCGATGCCTCCATGCGAGATATCATCAAGGCGATTCTCGCCTCCCCCGCTCCGGTGGCCACCTTTGTCTTTCCATCCGGATCCCGTGCGGCCAGCGCTGGAACCTACATTCTGTACGCCAGTCACATAGCGGCCATGGCGCCGGCGACCAATCTGGGTTCAGCCACGCCGGTATCACTGATGCCTGCTGCTCCGGCGCCGAAATCAACGCCGGGTGACAGCGAGGATGAGGATAAGGACGAGGGCAAATCCTCGCCCCTGCCCGGCAGCACCGCGATGGAACGCAAGGTCATCAACGATGCGGTGGCCTACATCCAGGGCCTGGCCGAATTACGAAATCGAAATGCCCAGTGGGCTGAGCGCGCTGTACGTGAGGCCGTTAGTCTGTCCTCAGAGGCGGCCCTGGAACAAGGCGTAATCGACCTGGTGGCAGCGAACATACCCGACCTGCTGGCCCAGTTGGATGGCCGCGAAATTACCACCGAGGGCGGAGACCGGACCCTGGCGACCCAGGGCATGGCCCTGCAACGCATAGAGGCTGACTGGCGCACCCGCCTGCTAAGCGTGATCACCAACCCAACGGTGGCCTACCTGCTACTGCTGATGGGTATCTACGGTCTGATTTTCGAAGGCTATAACCCGGGTGCGGTCGTACCTGGCGTGGTCGGCGCGATTTGTCTGTTGCTGGCCGCCTTTGCGCTCCAGGTCCTGCCCGTGAATTACGCAGGTCTGGCGCTGATCGGGCTTGGAATATTGCTGATGGTTGCCGAGATTTTTGCCCCCAGCTTCGGGGCCCTGGGAATAGGCGGCGTGGCGGCATTTGTCATTGGCAGCGTGATCCTGATTGATACCGATGTCCCTGGCTACCAGGTTTCCCGCAGCCTCATCGGCGCCCTGGCCACCGTGGGGGCCGGCCTGTTGTTCGCCATCATGGCCATTGCGGTGAAAGCGCGACGGGCGCCGGTGGTCAGCGGAATTGAACAAATGCTCGGCAAGATTGCCGAGGCAGCCGAGGATTTCCAGGCCGAGGGACTGGTGGATGTTCACAGCGAAACCTGGAATGCAAAGACTCACAAACCGGTGCACCAGGGCGACCGCCTGCGGGTAATTGGTGTCGAGGGACTCACCTTGCTGGTTGAACCGGAACGCAATGGAGATCAATCATGATTAACGTCGGCCTTGTTATTCTTTTCGTCATCCTGGCGATAGTGCTCAGCGCCATTCGTATTCTCAAGGAATACGAACGTGGTGTGATCTTTCAACTTGGCCGCTTCTACAAGGTCAAGGGGCCGGGACTGATACTGGTCATCCCGGTCATCCAGACCATGACAAGGGTGGATTTGCGAGTGGTGGTCATGGACGTGCCCACCCAGGATGTGATCTCCCGGGACAATGTGTCGGTCAAGGTTAATGCAGTGGTGTATTTCCGCGTCGTGGATCCGGAAAAATGCATCATCCAGGTGGAAAATTTCTACGAGGCCACCAGCCAGTTATCCCAAACCACCTTGCGTTCGGTGCTGGGCCAACATGAACTGGACGAGATGCTCTCCCAGCGGGACCAGCTCAATCACGACATCCAGCGAATTCTCGATGAACGCTCCGATGCCTGGGGCATCAAGGTTTCCAACGTGGAGATCAAGCACATCGACCTGGATGAAAGCATGATCCGGGCGATTGCCAAGCAGGCCGAGGCGGAAAGAACCCGACGCGCGAAAGTCATTCATGCCGAGGGCGAAAAGCAGGCTGCCCATCAGCTCGTGGATGCGGCGAAGACCCTGGGCGGTGACGCCAAGGCGCTGCAGCTGAGATACCTGCAAACTCTTACCGAGATAGCCGGCGAGAACAGTTCCATCATTGTGTTCCCCCTGCCCATAGATATCCTTGAGGGCTTGTCAAACAGGCTGCTGAGAAAGGAGCCGGCGAGAGAATAGCCCTACTGGCTAGAGCAAGCTCTTGAGCGGGAACTCCGGATCGGCCGCCTGCTCAGGTGTGGGGCTGATGCCCGCAGCAAGGAGTTTCTTGCCGGGCATGTGGTCTCCGGGCCGATTAACCGAATCGATGGCGATCAGCACATCGCCCCGGTAGTAGAACAGCGAAAACTTGTCCTCGTCCGGATTGCCACGCTGCACGGCGCGATCGAACCCCTCGGACAGGCCCACCATCTGGAGCTTGCTGTTGTACTGGTCCGACCAGAACCAGGGCACCTGGGCATAGGCGAGTTTTTCACCCATCAGGCTGGCTGCGGCAGACTTGGCCTGTTCCAGCGCATTGTGCACGGACTCCAGGCGCAGACGCCTTCCCAGCAGTGAATTTGGGTGATTGGTGCAATCCCCGGCAGAGACAATTTTCGGGTCGGAAGTGCGTGCGAATTCATCCACCAGTATGCCGTTGTCACAGGCCAACCCGGCCTCCTGGGCCAGCTCCTGGTTGGGCACCACGCCGATGCCCACCACGACCACGTCTGTGGGTATTTCCCGGCCGTCTGAGAGACGAACACCGCTGACCCTGCCATCGGTGCCGAGCAGTTCACTAACGCCGGTTGAACACATCACATGGGCCCCGTTGCGGGTATGCAGCCCAAGGAAATACTCGGACATCCCGGGGGAGACAGCCCGGGCCATTAGCCGGTCCATCATCTCCACCACAGTGACGTTCTTTCCCAGGGTGCGAGCCGACGCTGCGACTTCAAGCCCGATAAAGCCGCCCCCGATGACACACACGTTATCCCTGCCCTGCCAATCTGCCTGCAGCCCCAGGGCATCATCGATGCCCCGCAGGTAATGCACCCCCGCCAGTTCGGCGCCAGGGATTGCTAGTTCACGTACACGGGTTCCCGTGGTCAGGGCCAGCAGGTCATAGGCCAGGGTCTCTCCACCGGCCAGGCTCACGGTCTGGGTATCCCGATCTATGGACACTGCCCGGCAGGAAAGTCGGGTATGAATCTGGTGCTTCTCGTAGAAGCTCTCCGGCCTGAAGGCGAGGCGCTCGGCGGTGAGTTCGCCGCTGAGAAATTTTTTGGACAAGGGCGGACGTTGATACGGCAGCCAGCTTTCCTCACCCACCAGGGTGATGTGGGCCTCGCTACCGGCGCGACGCAAAGAATCCAGTAATTGGCCCGATGCGTGACCGGCGCCTATAACCACAATCCTTTGCATGGTCAGTCCCTCGAGGTGATTCCTAGAGCTGGGTCTCGGGCAGGGTCACCACCATGCCATCCAGCTCATCGGTGATCTCTACCTGGCAGGCAAGACGGCTGTTGTCCTTCGCCTCGCTGGAGGCAAATTCCAGCATCTCGGTCTCCAGGTCGCCCCGTGGCGGAATCTTATCCAGATAGGCGGCGTCAATATAGCAGTGGCAGGTGGCGCAGCTGCAGCAGCCGCCACACTCTCCGATGATGCCGTCAATATCGTTATCGATGGCCACTTCCATCACGGTGGCGCCATCATCGGCCTCTACCGTGTATGACTCGCCGGAATGCTGTATCAAAGTAATCGTTGGCACGCTTGGATCCCTTAAAAAACCATGCCGACGCAATCGCGTCGGCAGAGTGTCTATTGTCTGACCTGCGCCGGGGCTTGTCGACCCCGGGACCGGTAATCAATTCTTCGGCTTGCGCCCGTCCAGGCCAATGGATCGAGCAATAATCTCCCGCATGATTTCCGAGGTTCCAGCGTAAATGCGGGAAATTCGAGCATCGGTGTACATGCGGGCGATGCGATATTCTGCCATGTAACCCGCCCCGCCGTGTAGCTGAACGCATTCATCAATGACCTCGCCTTCCAGCTCACTGCTCAGCAACTTGGCCTTGGCGGCCTCCTCTGCGGTGAGTTTACCCAGGTTGTGCTGCAGGACACACTGGTCCACATAAACCTGGATGCAGTCTATCCGGGCGCGCATATCCGCCATTTTAAAGCGTGTGTTCTGAAAGCTGCCGATGGTCTGGCCGAAAGCCACCCGTTCGTTAACGAATTCCAGGGTCAGGTCGAAGGCGGCCTGGGCGTGAGCCACGTTGCCACAAGCATTGATCAGACGTTCCTCGGCCAGGAACTGCATCAGGGAGTAAAAGCCCTTGGTGGGATCCCCCAGCACGTTCTCCTTGGGGATCTTCACGTTCTCGAAGAACAATTCGCTGGTGTCCTGGGCCTTGAGACCAATCTTGGCCATATTCGTGCCCCGGCTGAAGCCCTCCATGCCCCGCTCCACCAGGAACAGCCCCACGGCGTGGGGTTTATCCGGCACAGTCTTGGCGGCCACTACAATCACATCGGCCAACAGGCCGTTGGAAATATACGTCTTGGAGCCATTAAGCAGCCAGTGGTCACCCTTGTCCTCGGCCCGGGTTCGGGTGCCGGATATATCCGACCCTGCCCCGGCCTCGGTCATGGCAACCGCGAGAATGGACTTGCCGGCAATGCAATCCGGCAGGAAGCGCTGTTTTTGTTCCTCGGTACCCAGGCTACCAATGTAGGGCCCGACAAGACGCGAATGCAGGTTGATGAAAAAACCTACCTCGCCGTAGCGCAGGTTCTCTTCAATAATAATCTGTTCATAGCGGAAGTCCTCGATGCCCGCGCCGCCATACTTCTCGTCTGCCCAGAGCATCAGCAGGCCTTGCTCACCGGATTTTTCGAAGGCCTCGCGATCCACGATGCCCTGCTCACGCCAACGCTCGGCATGAGGCCCGATTTCGTTTTGCATGAAGCGACGCACTGACTCACGAAACATCTCGTGTTCTTCGTCAAAAATCAGTCGTTCCATTTTGTGCTCCGGGACGTTGGTGATGGTTTCCCAATCTGGATAAGAACCGGGCCCCGGTTAAGGGGCCCGGCGTCTGGCTCAGGCGGCGGCGTCGGAGGCCGGCAAGGGATAGAAACGCTCCCCATCAGCGGCCTTCTTGCGCAACCAGTCGCTAACCTTGAAGCGATCACCGTAGGCCTTGGCCATGCGATCACACTCGGCAACGAACTCTTTCAGACCTACCGTGTCGATGAAGGACAGGGTACCACCGGTATAGGGAGGGAATCCCCAACCGAAGATTGAACCAATATCCGCATCCTCGGCATGGGTGACCACACCCTCTTCCATGCAGCGTGAAGTTTCCAGTGCCTGGATGTACAACAGGCGCTTTTTCACTTCTTCCCTGTCAGGCTGCTCTGCGGCCAGCGGATAGATCTCTGCAAGACCTTCCCACAGGTGCTTGCGTCCGCCTTCGGGGTACTCATAGAAGCCCTTGCCACTGCGCTTGCCCTTGCGATCCAGTTCTTCAACGAACTTGGTTACCACTTCGTAGGAACTTGGACGCACAAACTTGTCGCCCATGTCGGCCTCGGTCTGTTTCATGACCTTGTACGCCAATTCGATGGCAACCTCGTCGGTGACAGCCAGGGGACCTACCGGCATACCGGCACCACGTGCCACGTTCTCGATCAGCGCCGGGTTCACACCCTCTTTCAACAGGGTCATACCCTCGTTGGTGTAGGTACCGAAACAACGACTGGTATAGAAGCCACGGCTGTCATTCACCACGATGGGGGTCTTGCGCAGCTGACCTACATAGTCCAGCGCCCGGGCAATGGTTTCATCGTTAGTCTTCTCACCAACAATGATTTCCACCAGGGGCATCTTGTCTACCGGTGAGAAGAAGTGAATTCCGATGAACTGCTCGGGACGCTTGGACGCAGTAGCCAGGCCGGTAATCGGCAAGGTTGAGGTGTTACTGGCAAACACCGAGGTCTCGGGAATCACCGCCTCGGTCTTGGCAGTCACATCAGCCTTGATTTTACGGCTTTCAAACACTGCCTCGATGACCAGGTCACAACCTTCCAGGTCAGCATAGTCCGTGGTCGGTGTGATCAGGCTCAACAGGCCATCAGCCTTTTCCTGGGTCATGCGACCACGCTCGATCTGCTTGGCAAGCAGTGCTTCGGAATACTGCTTGCCCTTCTCGGCACTGGCCAGTTCCGTATCCAGCAGGATCACTTCCATGCCGGCTCCGGCAGAAACATAGGCCACGCCTGCGCCCATCATGCCGGCGCCCAGGATACCCAGTTTATTGACCTTGGATTTCTCGATGCCGGCAGGACGTCTTGCCAACTTGTCGGCCAGGCCCTTGTTCACGAACAGGGTACGCATCATGTTGCGGGCAACCGGTCCGGCCAACAGCTGGGCAAAGTATTTCGACTCCACCTGCAAACCGCGATCGATAGGCATTGCCGTGCCTTCGTAAACACTGGACATGATACCCAGGGCCGCCGGGTAGTTGTGCTGTGAGTTCTTGGCCATCAGCGCGTTGCCAATGATGAAGGTCTGCACAGCTGCCGGATGCATACCGCCTGCGCCGCCGGGAACCTTAAAGCCTTTCTTGTCCCAGGGAGCCTCGGCATCGCCGCTCTCCAATACCCACTTGCGGGCACGGGCTTCGAGCTCTGCTACCGGGGCGATCTCATGAACGATACCCAGTTTCAGTGCCTTGTCCGGGGCCACGTGACGGCCTTCCAGCATCAGCGGCAATGCCTCGCGAATACCAATCAGACGCGGCAGGCGCTGGGTGCCACCGGCACCGGGAAGCAGACCTACCTGGACTTCAGGCAAACCGACCTTGGCCTTGGGGTGATCGGACAACACACGGTAATGACAGGCCAGGCACAGTTCCAGACCGCCGCCCAGGGCCACGCCGTTAATCGCAACGGCTACCGGTTTGCCACAGGTTTCCAGCTTGCGATACGCGTTGCTCAGTTCCTGGCTCCAGTCGTAGCACTGTTTCAGGGTTGCGCCGCGATCGTGGGCGGTAACCAGGTCTTTCAGGTCTGCGCCGGCGATGAAGGAGCTCTTGCCCGATACGATGACAACGCCTTTAACCTTGTCGTCGCCCTTGATCTGGTCAGCGTACTCGGCAATTTCGCGGGTTAATTCAGGCGTCAACACGTTCATGGAACGGTCGGGCACGTCGATGGTCAGGGTGGCAATGCCTTCCTGGTCAAGTTTGTAACTAATCGTCTTGCTCATTTCGTAATTCCTTTCTGAATGCCTTGGGCCTGCGTCTAGACGCGCTCAATGATTGTCGCGGTACCCATACCGGCCCCGATACACAGGGTGACCAGTGCGGTGTTCAGGTCACGACGCTCCAACTCATCCAGGACAGTGCCCAGGATCATGGCGCCGGTGGCTCCAAGGGGATGCCCCATTGCGATCGCTCCACCATTCACGTTCATGATGTCGTGAGAGATGTTCAGCTTCTGCATGTAACGAAGCACCACCGAGGCGAAAGCCTCGTTGAGTTCGAACAGGTCGATATCCGACACGCTCATGCCCGCACGCTTGAGGACTTTCTCCGTGGCGTAGGAAGGGCCGGTCAACATGATGGTGGGCTCACTGCCGGTGGAGGCGAAACCGCGAATACGTGCACGGGGTTTCAGGCCAGCGCGCTTGCCAATCTCTGCGCTACCCAGCAATACGCCTGCGGCGCCGTCGACAATACCGCTGCTGTTGCCGCCGGTATGCACGTGGTGAATGGTTTCCACATCCGGGTAACGCTGAATAGCAACGCTATCGAAGCCTGCCTGCTTGCCAGGTACTTCAAATGCCACTCTCAGGCCGCCCAGGCTTTCCATGGTGGTATCGGGACGCATGTGCTCATCACGGGTGAGCAGGACTTCGCCAATGCTGTCCACAACCGGGATCACCGATTTGTCAAAATAACCCTTATCCCAGGAATGGGCTGCGCGCTTCTGGCTTTCCAGTGCGTAGGCATCCAGGTCCTGGCGGCTAAATCCGTAACGGGTCGCGATCAGGTCGGCGCTGATGCCCTGGGGAACAAAGTAGCTGTGGAACGCCACCTGGGGATCGGTGGGCCATGCGCCACCGTCGGCGCCCATGGGAATGCGGGACATGGATTCCACGCCGCCGCCAATGGCCATGTCAGACTGGCCGGACATAATTTGTGCAGCGGCACTGTTAACCGCTTCCAGCGCCGAGGCGCAAAAACGATTCACTTGTTTGCCAGGCACCGACTGGTCGTACCCGGCGTGTATGGCTGCGACACGTGCGATGTTCGCGCCCTGCTCGCCTACCGGCGCCACGCAACCCAAAACCACGTCATCAACCAACGAGGTATCCAGGTTATTGCGCTCTCTGAGTGCATTAAGCATCTGCCGACTTAACTCAATCGGGGTAACTTCGTGCAGGGCTCCGTCAGCCTTGCCACGACCCCGTGGGGTGCGAACATGATCATAAATATAGGCGTCAGCCATTGTCGTTATCCTCTTACTTCTATTGCAGGACTCGCACCGCTTCCCGGCGGATTGAGCATGATTTGGGTATTACGTTTGAATTCTTCGTGCATGGGCAGCAGGTCGACATCAGGGTTAACCAGCCACTGCAATCCGATGCCTGAAATGGTTGCCAGGAATTGTTCGGCGAAACGCTCTGGAGACAGATCGGCATTCACAGATCCGTCCCGTTGGCCCTTGATGACCCAGCGACTGACCGACTCGCGCTGTTTTGCCTGGACCTCAGAGACCCTGGACTGGATACCGGAACCCGGGTCAATGGATGCGAATGCCAGGATGCTCAGAGTTCTGAACTGGGCGGGCATTTCGAGAATGAAATGGTAATGGGCGTCGATGGCGCCACACAGTCCTTCTACCGCGGAGCGCTCGGCCATGGCCGCATGCAGGCGTTCCAGCCATAAACCCGCCAGGGCCTTGGTGACCGCTCTCATCAGGCCATTCTTGGAACCGTACTGGTAGGTTGCCAGGCCACGACTATAGCCTGCTCTTTCGCCCACTTCCCTGAGTGTTGTCCCGGTGATGCCCAAGTCGTTAATCAACTCCACGGCGGCGTCCACCATCGCTTGCTCTGAAATAGCGCGACGGCGGGCCTGGGTGGTCTTTTGACTGGGTGTTTCCGGCACTACAGATTCCAGTAACTTGTCACTGACAAGTAACCTAGCTGCACTGCACAAAAATATCAAGCGTTGGCGATAGTATCCAGGGCTTTCTGGATCCGCTTGGCAGAGATGGGACCGGCGGTTCCCAGTTCCTGCGCGAACAGGGAAACCCTTAATTCCTCTAGCATCCAGCGGGGTTTGGCGACTCTTTCCGGGCCCAGTTTCTTGCTCATCATTGAGACTCTGTCCAACAGGGGTTTCAGCTCAATTGCGCGCTGCTGGTCCTTGGCAAGACCATGTTCGAGCTTCTCGACACGCCGCGCCGCGGCCTTCAGGTACCGGGGATACTGGGTCAGTTTATCGGGGCTTACCGAGCGCAGGAAACCGGCAAACACCAGGCCCGCCAACTGGGCCTCCACATCATCGGTTGCGGCATTCTCAGGATGGCGAGTCAGCGCCATGCGTACAGCCTGGAATTCCACCAGGGCTGCCGAGACGTTCTTGGCCAGCTCACTGGCCCGAGCGACGAATTGCCCCTTACCCTTCTCCAGCAGTGCCTCAAATTCGGCGTGGGTACGGGGAAGGGGTTTGCCGTCGGATAAAAAAACATGTTCCACAGCCAGCAGCAGGAAGTCATCCACCAGCACCGAATCCGGCGCCAGGCGTTGATAGACAAGGTTCGCGTCCCGCAGCTTGAGAAATTCCTTGCGCATGTATTTAACGTTGCTGCCCAGCTCGTTCATTAGCAAGGTGACAAGACCTGCCCGGGTAACCGCCTGGGCCTTCTCCTGGGTCTCCACCAGCACCTGGTCCACCCGCTCGCCATTGCTTTGCAGGGCAGGATAGGCACGCATGGTCGTGCCACCATGGGATACCTGCATCCACTGGGGCATCTCACCGAAATCCCATCGCTGGAGTGATTGCCGGCTCCAGTCTCCAGAAGCGGTGGACTCAAGGGCCACCGACTTCAGACGCTTGCCCAGCTTGTCCATCAAGCCCTCGGGATTAAGCCCGTGAGCCAGTTCTTTACCCTTTTCATCCAGTACCCGGATGCCCATACGAAGATGACTGGGCAGGCTGTCCGCATCCCAGGCATCCCTGGGCAGGCTCACCCCGGTCATGCGGTGTAACTGATGGGCCACGCCCTGCTCCAGGCTGCCTTCCCCAAACACCAGCACCTGGCAGACGGCGCTAGCAAAGTCCGGGGCCGGAACGAAATTCCGCCGCAGCACCTTGGGCAAGGACTTGATCATGGCGGTAACCTTGTCCTGGAGCATGCCAGGCACCAGCCAGTCCAGTTGCTGCCTGGATAACTGGGGCAGCATGGGCAACGGCACGCTGATGGTCACACCATCACGCTGGGATCCCGGCTCCACCTGGTACGTAAGCTTCAACTCGGTACCGGCGACCTTCAGTAGCGGTGGAAACAGCGCCTCATCGAAGTCGGCGTGAGCCTCTTCCACCAGGTCGCCACGCTGCATGCACAGGTAATGAGGGTCCGCCCTTAACTGCTTCTTCAGGTGGCGCTCGAATCCATGGGAATCGTAGATACCGGCGGGAATCAGTTCGTTGTAGAACTGGAAGACTTTTTCAGGATCCAGCAACACGCCCCGGGTACGCTGCCGGGCTTCTATATCCTCAAGCTCTTTCAGCATGCCGCGATTGCGCTTCAGGAACTGGTGTTCCCGGGGGTAATCATCAGCCACCAGGGCGTCACGAATGAATACCTTTCGTGCCTCCTCCGGTGCCACGCGACCGTAGCTGATGGCTCTGCCGGCCACCAGTATCAGGCCAAACAGGCTCACGGTTTCCCTGGCAGTCACCAGGCCCGCCTTGGGATCCCAGGCCGGGTCGCCGAATTCCCTGTGCACCAGGTGAGAAGCCATCTGCTCAACCCACAAGGGCTCTATTTTCGCGGCGATGCGGGCCCACAGGCGACTGGTCTCCACCAGGGAGGCAGCCATCACCCAGCGTGGTCCTTTCTTGCTCAGCACCGAGGCCGGGAAGATCGCAAAACGCCCTCCCCTGGCACCCCGGTATTCGCGCTTCTCATCCAGTTCGCCAATATGTCCCAGCAAACCCGATAGCAGCGCCTTGTGCACCGACTCGTAGTCGGCAGCTTCCGGATTGGCTTCGAGTTTCAGTTCACGGGACAGGTTGCGTAATTGCTGATACACATCCTGCCACTCACGCAATCGCAGGAAGTTCAGGAAATGTCCCCGGGCCCATTTACGCAACTGGTTACCGCTGACTTCCTTGCTCTTGCGTTGCCATAGCTCCCACAAGCTCACCAGGCTCATGAAGTCGGAATCCTTGTGGGCGTACTCGGCATGCTGCCGATCCGCCGCCTCCCGGGCATCGCTGGGCCGTTCACGGGGGTCCTGGATACTCAGACCACTGGCGATCACCAGCACTTCACGCAGGCAACCCAGTTCGCCTGCCGCCAGGATCATCCGGCCGAATACCGGATCAACCGGGAAGCGGGAAATACGCCGCCCCAGTTGAGTAATGCGTTGCTCCTCATCCACCGCGCCCAGTTCCCTGAGCAGGCGATAACCGTCCCGCACGAAACGCGGATCCGGCGGATCAAGAAACGGGAAGGCCTCGATGTCGCCAAGTCCCAGGGCAATCATTTGCAGGATGACGCTGGCCAGGTTGGTGCGAAGGATTTCCGGCTCGGTAAATTCAGGACGCTCTGCAAACTCCTCTTCACCGTAGAGACGAACACAGATACCCGCCCGTACACGACCACACCGACCTGCCCGTTGCTTGGCGGCAGCCTGGGAGATCTTTTCGATAGGCAGGCGCTGGACCTTGCTGCGGTGACTGTAGCGACTGATACGTGCGTAACCTGCATCCACCACGAAGCGAATGCCGGGCACGGTAATTGAAGTTTCCGCCACGTTGGTGGCGAGAACAATCCGGCGCGGCCCGTCTGTTCTGAACGCCTTTTGTTGTTCTGATACCGACAGCCGCGCATACAGCGGAACGATGGCGGTGTTCTGCCATTGTTTTCTACGCAGCAGTTCTGCCACTTCGTGAATTTCCCGCTCACCGGAGAGAAACACCAGGGTGTGATCACGGGGCAGCGAATCCACCGCGTCCACCACTTGTTGAATCAAGTCACGACTGCCCCCTTCCGGCGGCTCGCGATACTCGATATCCACCGGGTAGGTGCGACCCGACACCTCGATGATGGGGGCATCGTCGAAATGCTCGGAAAATTTACCGGGGTCAATGGTGGCCGAGGTAATGATGACCTTAAGATCAGGACGCCTGGGCAACAGGCGCTTCAGATAGCCCAGCAGAAAATCGATATTCAGACTGCGTTCGTGGGCCTCGTCGATAATCAGGGTGTCGTAGGCAAGCAAGTCCCGGTCTGTTTGCAACTCTGCCAGCAAGATGCCGTCGGTCATCAGCTTCACCAGGCTGTTCTTCGAAGAGCTGTCGGTGAACCGAACCTTGTAACCCACCAATTGACCCAGGGGTGTACCCACCTCCTCGGCCACTCTTGCCGCCACGGTCCGGGCGGCAATTCGCCTGGGCTGAGTGTGACCGATAATCCCGGTCACCCCACGACCCAGTTCCATGCAAATCTTGGGAATCTGGGTGGTCTTGCCTGACCCGGTTTCGCCGCAAATTACGACGACCTGGTGCTCGCTGATTGCCTCGGCAATTTCCTTGCGCCGTTCGCTGACCGGAAGCTCTTCTGGAAACCGCAGCCTGGGAACGCTGCGCGCCCGATTCTGGGCCTGCTGCAGTGACTGCTCAACCAGCCGTTCCAGCTTGTCCAGGTCACGCTCGGCAGGCTTGCGAGTCTTGAGACGATTTTGAATTCGGCCGGTCAGCATACGCACCGCAGGCCCATCGGCCAGCATGATAGCGTCCAACTGGCCCTTGAGCGCCTTAAGCCTTGCCTTGGCCGGCAACTTCACCGGCTTGTCATCGCCGCCGGAAGTCATACGCCAGGCAACACCACGGTGATTCGGCCGCCACCGAGTTCAGAACGCCCTATCTCCAGTGAGCCCTGGAAGGCCTCGGCCAGTTCACGCACCACCGCCAGGCCAATGCCCTGACCGTCGTGACGTTCGTCGGCCCGTGCGCCACGCTGCAGCATGGCATCTTCCAGACCATCGGGAATGCCCTCCCCGTCGTCGTCGACCTGGATTCTTAATCCGGCCTTGCCGCCGGGCCCCGCAGGAAGGGCCTGCATGGAAAGAGACACCCGGGATTCACAATACTTGTAGGCGTTGTCCAGCAGGTTCCCCAGGATCTCCATCAGGTCACCCCGATCACCATGGAATGGCAGGCTGTCTGGCGACTTCAGCGTGCGAGTCGGCTTTTTGCCCGAGTACACCTTGTCCAGGGCCTCTATCACGCCCTTGGCCACATCCGCCGCATCAACCTGCTTGCGGCCCAGGGTGCCACTGCCCATGGCGGCGGCCCGTTGCAACTGGTAGCGGACGATGTCGTTCATCCTGTCGACCTGGGTTGCCAGCAATGCGTTATCCACCTTGTTGCCGCTGTCCAGCTGACCGCGAACCACGGCAAGCGGGGTCTTAAGGCTGTGGGCCAGGTCCCCCAGGGCATGACGGTAGCGCTGCAATCGCTGTCGCTCGGAACCAATCAGGCCATTCATGTTTCGGGTCAGCGGCTCCAACTCCCTGGGATAGCCGGTGCCAAGTTGTTCTGACTGTCCCTTCTCCACCGCCTCGATTTCCCGCTCGATTCGATTCAGGGGCCGCAACACCCTTTGCATCAACAAAGCCACGGAGAACAGGAGCAACACCAGGGAGGCAAGGAACCAGCCACCCATCTGGCGGCGGAAACGTCTCACCTGGGCGGTGTAACCATCCAGGTTTTCAGCAACCTGCACGACATAGGATTCCACCCTGCCATCGTCGAACTCCCATTCCACACCATAGGTCAGGGCCAGCAATTTCGAGCGGTCCGAGGCAATCACACGCCGGAATTCACGAATGCCGGGTTCGGGCATGTGTTCCAGGCCAATCTGCAATCCGGTGCTGGATGCCGAGCGCCACAAGGCCTCACCCCGGGCATCAAGCAATTCGGCATACAGGCCCGAACCGGCCTGGGCAAACCTGGGGTCTGGCAGTTCACTGGAAATTGAAAGAGAACCGTTATCCGGCTCCGCAGCGGCGAGCAGCATGATTACCCGCACATCCAGGACATCCTCAACCGCCCGTTCACCGGCGTGCCTGAAGGCCAGGTCCAGGCCGAATGCGGTCAGTCCAAAAAACACGATCAGCAGACCACTAACCCACAGCAGCAAGCGGCCCCGCAAAGAATACTTTTTATTGGCTGCACTCACGGGGGAACCCTTGCCCCCTATTTGCGCTGCAAGGCCCAGCGGTAACCGCGCCCCCGCAGTGTTTCGATAGGATTGAGCTCGCCCTCGGGATCGATTTTCACGCGCAGACGACGAATGAATACTTCAATGGTATTGCTGTCACGCTCAAAGTCCTGCTCATACAGCCGCTCGGTAAGCTCGGCCTTGGAAAGCACCTTGCCGGCAGAGAGCATCAGGCATTCCAGCAAACGATATTCGAATGACGTGAGCTCCAGTTCCCGCTCACCCACCGTGACTTTCTGGGTGCGGGTATCCAGGCTAACCGGATCGCTGTGCAACACCGGTTCTGCCCACCCGCCGGAGCGGCGTAACAGGGCCTGTACCCGGGCAAGGACTTCCTCGATGCTGAAAGGCTTGACCACATAATCATCCGCACCGGCCTGCAGGCCTTCCACCTTGTCCTGCCAGCGATCTCTTGCCGTGAGAATCAGGATCGGCATGCTGGCGCCTTGCTCCCGCGCCCTGCGAATCAGGTCCATTCCAGAGATACCCGGCAGTCCCAGGTCAACGATTGCCAGGTCGATGGGATACTCGGTGGCGAAGTACAAACCTTCCTCGCCGTCTTTCGCCGAATCCACGACGAAACCTTCCTTACGCAGCCGTTCCTGGAGGGATTCGCGCAGGTTTTGTTCATCTTCAACAATCAGCAAACGCATATTCAGGGCTCCTTATTGGATTCGTCCGGTCTGGGCATCCACCCTGACCGTCCTGACTCGGCCCTCGTCGCTGAGCACCTTGATGACATGGACTTTCTTGCCACCCCGGTTGGTGGTGCTCGCGCTAATCACCTTGCCCCCAAAGCGCTCCCGCACCATCGCTACTGCGGCATCCAGCGACATTTCGCTCTTGGCCAGCACTATCGGCCGACCCCGATCCGCGCCCCGGTCTCCCCGATGAACGTCGCCGGCAACCGCCGGGGAAGACAGGGAAATTGAGGCCAGCGCCAGCAACAGAACCGGCAGCAGGTGACGAAGCGAAATTATGCGTTGTGATGTCATAGTTGAAATTGTCACCCGCCGCCGGCGCACTGGCAACTGTGATTCCTGTCCGGTCTTACCGACGACCCGAGTCGCCCGCAGGACGCACGTCCACACGAACCTTCAGCCGCTTGCCCGGGTCATAAGGCATCCGGGTGTTATACACGCGTCCCTGGTATTTGTAGGTCACGCTATAACCGTTAATTCGCTCCTGGTAGCTCACACGGTTTCGCACTTCACAGCGCTCGACCGGATAGCTCACAGTTTGGGATGAGGCCGTGCGGCCGGCAGTACTTCCGATGGTGGAGCCGACTGCGATTCCCGCCATGGTCATGGCGTTGTTGCCATGCCCCGAACCAAACTGGTTTCCGATAACGCCACCGATCAGTCCGCCGATGATCGCTCCAGCGGGATTTGGCTGGCTGCGAGGAGCGGCTTGAACCACTTGCTCTTCCCAGCACTCTCGGGTCGGGGTACTGACCTTCACCCGCGTGACCAGGGGCTGGACCTCAATAACCTTCGCGTAATCATAGACAGGGCCCCTG
>Ga0102812_10001209_pt1 | contig 18009 bp, 15 predicted proteins | sample ColrivemetaGS713_FD_79334 | JGI IMG/M metagenome (GOLD analysis project Ga0102812, IMG submission 79334) | Estuarine microbial communities from the Columbia River estuary - Flood tide ETM metaG S.713 | ecosystem: Environmental > Aquatic > Marine > Intertidal zone > Estuary | place: USA... | reverse complement strand
TGCGACTTAGAATATCGACACCAAGCCCTTTCCAAAAATGCAACAGGTCAATGAAGATCCAATTTTCACTTAATTTTTCGCCCTCACGGCGATAGATATCGATTACGCGCATTTCGCCGCGCTTGTCGCTGGCGGGCATGCCCATAAAGCCGCCGGTATGGATGGCGGTGAAATTAGGCCAGCCGAAGAACCCGCCAAATTTGCCCTCGGCCATACGGCAGATATGGTTTGTTTTGGAGCGGTCGGCGAAAGCGGCGCGGAAGGGGCCGGAATGCTGTTTGGCATAACGCTCTATCGTGTATGTCGCGCCAATACCGGCCGGACCCCACCAAATCATATCGTCATTCCAAGAGCGGGCCAATTCCTCTTCCAAAGGCAATTCCAGCCCCCATGTACCCAAGTCACTGATCATTGCATTGATGGATGCAAGGGTGGCTGCGCCTTGGGCTTCGGGTTGCGCATCATATAGCAACCCATCATGGGTCATTGGGCCGGGCTGGACCAAATGCGTAGCGGTTTGAGGAGGGAAAGGATTAACCCCCGCCTGAATCATCAGATGGGGTATGTCGAAATACATGGCGGTCTCAACAATTTTGCCCTGTTCAACTCGGTTAAACTCACAATAGCGCAGAAAAGCCATTTTGCCTGTGCAGGGTATTCCAAGCCAGTCTTGATCGAACAACCCCATCAAATGTCCCATCGACATCACCCATGTCGATTGAAACCCATCCATTTCATTCTTGCCAGCTAAGAAGATATCCATGCGCCGTTGCATACGGGTGAGGGAGGCACGCAATGGCAGCCAAAAGCACTCAGCCACAGTCTGAGCTGAGGTTTGCTCATTGAAGGGGTGAAAGCCGCGCCAGAGATAATCTTGCGCGCAATAGCGCTGCATGACCAGTGCGATATCGGCACACTCAGCTCGGTCAATTTCGGCATAATAATCTCTAACAACCTGTTTTTCGAACTGAAAGTCCATAAGTCACCTTTTTGCATACGCTTGCAAAAAACTCTTGCCTAAATAAGGGGCCCCTGTCTAGTGTAATTTGAATACGTTTGCAAAATGATTCTGGCTGCGGGAGAGTATCAAACTATGGCTGAAATTCAGCTGAGAAATCTTTCCAAGAGATGGGGCACTTTCGTAGGTGTTGACAACTTTGATCTGACAATTGCAGATAAAGAATTTTTGGTTCTGCTCGGACCCTCGGGCTGTGGCAAGACCACCACCATGCGCATGATTGCCGGACTAGAAGATGCGACTGAAGGAGATATTCTGATTGATGGCAAAGTGGTGAACAACCTGCAACCGAAGGATCGGGATGTCGCTATGGTCTTTCAATCCTATGCGCTTTACCCAAATATGAATGTCTATGAAAACATCCGTTTTCCACTAAAGGTGCGTGGGGTTGATCCCAAAACACATGATGCCAAGGTCCGCCGCGCCAGCGCAATGGTCGAGCTTGACCCCTTCTTGCATCGCAAGCCGGCAGAGTTGTCCGGAGGGCAGCGCCAAAGAGTGGCTTTGGCCCGGGCCATTGTACGTGAACCAAATGTGTTTTTGATGGATGAACCTCTGTCCAATCTTGATGCAAAATTGCGCGTCTCGACGCGGGCGCAGATCAAGAATCTCAGTCATGAGTTGGCGGTCACAACCGTCTATGTGACCCATGATCAAATCGAGGCAATGACTTTGGCAGATCGTGTGGTTGTAATGGAAAAAGGCATTGTTCAGCAGGTTGGAAGTCCAACGGAAATTTACGATCGCCCCGCCAATAGTTTTGTTGCCAGTTTTATTGGCAGTCCCGCCATGAACTTAATTCAAGGTCACTTACAAAATGGTCGCTTCACAGCGCCAGGGGTTGGGATTGACGGGTTGCGAGGCCCTGATGGCCAGGTCACCCTAGGCTTTCGGGCAGAGGATGCCCAAATCGCGGAAGAGGGGAGCGGACAAATTCGCGCGCCCATTTATTCCATCGAGCTGTTGGGCGATGCCACCATGGTTACGATCCGTATCAATGAGGCTTTGGTCAGCGTTAAGGCTGATAAGGGCTTTCGAGCAGCTATACACGATCAGGTATCCATCGAAGTTCCAATAAAAATTTGTCACCTGTTTGATCATCAAACAGGGGCGCGCATTGGAGAGTAATCTCCGTTCATACCTTCGGCATAAATTTGCCGCGGGACACTAGATGCCAAATTGCAGAGTGCATCAAAACATAGGGAGAATGAAATGTTATTTAAAAAACTAGCACTCGCCGGAGCGGTGACCGTGCTTTCAGGGACAACGGCACTTGCCGGTTGTGGTCTGTCCGCAGGAAATGTGAATATTCTGGGCAATGATTTCGCGGCAATCCAAGCGGTTGTGGCAGGCGCACGCGAATGTGCGGGTGATGGCGTGAATGTCAGCGCGAACCTCACCACGGAACACCGAGATCTACAGGTCGCCGCATTGACCGCCAATCCGGCGCAGTATTCCTCCGCTATTGTCGCCAATAGCTCAATTGTGCCCTTGCTCAATGATGGGCTTATCCGTTCCTTGGATGATCTTGTTGCCAAACATGGACAAGGCCTTCAGCCTTCGCAACTGATCACCATTGATGGCAAAGTCATGGCCGTGGCCTTCATGGCCAACGCACAGCATTTGTTCTACCGATCAGATGTTCTGGCGGCCGCTGGTGTACAGCCTCCCAAGAGCTATGAAGACGTTTTGGCCGCAGCTGCGAAAATCAAATCCGCAGGGCTCATGGATCACCCGGTGATCATGAACACCAAGACCGGCTGGAACCTAGGTGAGGAATTTGTGAACATGTATATGGGCACAGGCGCGCCATTCTTCAAAGCGGGGAACGCAGAGGTTGCGATCAATAACGACCACGGGGTTGCAGCGCTCAATATGCTGAAATCTTTGACCGAATATTCCAATCCGGATTACTTGACCTATGACTCCAACGCAACCGCCGCAGTGTGGGAAGCCGGCCAAGCCGCACTCGGCATCATGTGGGGATCGCGCGGCGGCCCAATTTTGGATGACGAAGGCTCAACCGAAGAGGTGACTGGCTCCACGGTTTTGACTGGTGCTCCAACATTGATGGGCGACAATGTGGCCTCAACACTTTGGTGGGATGGCTTTACTATTTCGGCCAATGTCAGTGATGCAGATGCTGAAGCCACCTTTGTGGCCTTGGTCAACGGCATTTCCGATGATGTGGTGCGTGCCAATAATGACGCCGCCGTATGGCTCAGCGCAGTTTATGAGCCCAGCGCCGCTTCCGCTGGTGTATCGGCAACAGCCATGTCTGGCGCAAACCCATATCCAATGCTGCCCTACATGGGCTTGCTGCATGGTGCTTTGGGCGCGGAAATCACCGAATTTCTGCAAGGTTCAGAAACCGCGGAGCAAGCCTTAGCTGATGTTGAAGCGGCCTATACCGCAGCAGCTAAAGAAAAAGGCTTCCTAAAGTAAGACCTGCCACAGATCTGGGTGAAGCCTTTTGAGGCTTCACCCGTTCCCCCACCGAATTTGGATTCAAACCCACGCATGGCACATCGCACCTTTTTTTGGTTTATTTTGCCCTCTTTGGCCGCAATGCTCCTGTTCATTGCTTTGCCGCTTGTTTCTGTGGCGGTGCAATCTTTGCATATTGAACATGAACAAGTCCTGAAGGTCACAAAAAATTGCGGTCCCTTTGGATGCAAAGAAGAAACAACCGTAGACGCCGAAGCGACGCAAATGCTGCGCGACCAAAAACCTTTGGGGCGTTTCAATGGATTGAACACCTATTTTGACCGCGGCCATCTGGCCACAGCGGAAGTCGCGCAGGCCTGGCAAGAACGAAGCTCATTGGGCGGGTTCTTGGCCGATCTTTACAATTTGCCATTGTATAAGGCTATTGGCTTTACTTTGGTCTACACTTTCGTTGTCACGCCGCTGGTCATCTTGCTGGGACTGGCGATTGCGCTGGGCGTGAACCGGGTCACTCCGATCCTGAAAGGGCCAACAATCTTTGTGTCCCTTTTGCCCATGATCGTTACACCATTAATTGGCTCTCTCATTTTATTCTGGATGATCGATGCGCAGGGGATCATCGGCAAATCTTTGCAATATCTTTTCGACGATCCTGAGCTGTCGCTCAAAGCCTCTCCGGCGCTGACCTGGATGACCTTGATCGTTTATGGCATATGGCATTCAGCCCCTTTTGCCTTTGTGGTGTTTTACGCGGGCTTGCAAACGGTAAATTCGGATTCCTTGGAAGCGGCGCAGATCGACGGCGCAAACCGTTGGCAGCAATTGCGCTATGTGGTGATCCCACATCTGATGCCTTTGGTGATCTTTATCTCGTTAATCCAACTGATGGATAATTTTCGCGTCTTTGAGCCCATCGTCGGCTTTTCCGCCCAGGCTAATGCTACATCATTATCCTTCATCATTTTTAATGATTTGCGGGGCGATGTCATGCGATTCAATTCTGCTGCGGCCACATCGGTTTTGACAATACTGGGCGTGACGATCTTGCTTTTGCCAGTTTTGATCCGCACATGGCGGGATTTCAAAGGGAAGGCGATATAATGACCAGCCGCGCAAACAGAGCTTCAAAGCCGCTGATGATCGCCTCAACCGGCTTTGTGCTGATCTGGGTCTTTATTGCGGCATTTCCATTTGTCTGGACGCTTTGGGGCTCCTTCAAAGTGCAGGGTGATTTTTTCTCAAAAGCCGATTGGCGCTATGCGCTCAAGGGGACGCGCACAGCGATTGAAACGGGCGGGCTGTTCACCGGCGCCGGGTACGAGGGCGCTTGGGTGCAGCAGGAGTTCTGGCGCGCCGCGCTCAACACCGCGATTGTGGTGCTGTTCACGGTGCTCATTTCACTCACCCTTGGGACCTTAGGCGGCTATGCTTTGGCCCGTTCTGGCCACAATTATGCATTTTGGCTTTTGATGATTGCTCTGGTGTTTCGCGCAATGCCGCATATTACCTTGGTCTCAGGCTACCTTCTGCCGTTTTTTGAATGGAACCTTTGGGGGCATTTGCCCACCACCATCATCGTGCTGGTTGCAATCAACCAACCCTTCACTCTGTGGATGCTGCACTCTTTCTTCCTCAATATCCCTAAAGATTTGGATGAAAGCGCCAAGGTGGATGGCTGCACCCAGTTCCAAGCCTTCCGCCATGTTATAATTCCTGTCATGTGGCCTGGCGTTATCACCACCGGACTGTTCAGCTTCCTTCTCGCCTATAACGATTTTGCGGTGACCTCGATGCTCCTGTCAAAAGACAACCAAACGATGGTGCCAGCCATTGCCGGGTTCTTGGGATCTACGTTTGAAGAGGGCAACGTGATGTTTGCAGTGGCTGCGGTGGTTTCAGCCACTGCTCCGCTCTTTGTCTTGGTCATGTTTTTCCAAAGGCAAATTGTTTCGGGTTTGACGGCCGGCGCGGTGAAAGGATGATCCAGACATGACAGGCAACCGGGTTCGCTAACAATTTTAGAGGTTAAAGATGGCAATAGAATATCTCAAACGCGGCAAGTCAGATGCCGCTCGTGCTGAAGAAGATGCAAAAACGGCGGAGGTGGTCGCCGCAACTTTGCAAGATATCGAGGCTCGGGGAGATGTGGCTGTTCGGGAATTGGCCAATAAATTCGATGGGTATGACCGCGAGAGCTATCGGCTCACCGCCTCGGAAATCGAGGCGCTGATGGCTGAGGTCAGCCCGGAAGATATGGCCGACATCAAATTTGCCCAAGAGCAGGTGCGCAATTTTGCCCAGGCCCAGCGGGACAGCATGCAAGATATCGAGGTTGAGACCCTGCCAGGTGTGATCCTCGGACACAAAAACATCCCGGTACAATCCGTGGGCTGCTACGTTCCTGGAGGCAAGTTTCCAATGGTCGCCTCCGCGCATATGTCCGTGGCCACAGCCAGCGTTGCCGGGGTGCCGCGGATCATTGCAGCCACGCCGCCCTTTAACGGCAAGCCCAATCCGGCCGTCATAGCTGCAATGCATCTGGGAGGGGCACATGAGATTTATGTATTGGGGGGTATTCAGGCCGTTGGAGCCATGGCTTTGGGCACACAGAGCATTGAACCAGTTCACCTGCTGGTCGGTCCTGGCAATGCCTTTGTGGCAGAAGCCAAGCGCCAGCTCTTTGGTCGAGTTGGAATTGATCTGTTCGCAGGCCCGACCGAAACCATGGTGATTGCCGATGAGACAGTGGATGCCGAGCTCTGTGCCACTGATTTGCTGGGGCAAGCGGAGCATGGCTATAATTCTCCAGCCATCTTAGTAACCAATTCGCGCAAATTGGCCGTAGCGACGCTGGCGGAGATCGACCGCTTGCTTACGATCCTACCGACCGCCCCGACCGCAAGCGTCAGTTGGCGGGATTATGGCGAGGTGATCTGTTGCGACACTTATCAAGAAATGCTGGAAGTCGCTGATGACATCGCCTCAGAACATGTGCAGGTCATGACGGATCGCGATGATTGGTTTTTGGAGCATATGACCTGTTATGGTGCGCTCTTTTTGGGCCCGCGCACGAATGTCTCCAACGGAGATAAGGTCATCGGCACCAACCATACCCTGCCAACAAAAAAGGCCGGGCGCTACACGGGCGGGCTATGGGTCGGAAAATTTCTTAAGACCCATAGCTATCAAAGGATTCTCACCGATGAGGCCGCGGCGATGATTGGCGCCTATGGTTCGAGGCTTTGTCTGCTGGAAGGATTTGTGGGCCATGCCGAACAATGCAACATCCGGGTGCGCCGCTATGGTGGGCAGAATTTACCTTACGGGGGGGCTGCCAAATGACTCTTGCCGCGGCGAAAGCCTGCCTTGCGCCTCTTCAATTGGCAATGGCCAATTTCGCTGAAGTACCGGTCCGGTCCAGCCTCAAGAACGTGTTTTCGCAGACAGCGGATATTCAGTTATGCCACCCCTTCGGAAGGCTGTGCGGCCCTGAAGCGCTGTACGAAACGGCCTATGCGCCGCTCTTCGCCGCTCTTCCTGATTTGGAACGGCGCGAGATGATCACGATGGCAGGCACAACACCGCAGGGACAAGACTGGGTCGGCATAATGGGCAATTATATGGGCAGCTTTCTAGCGCCCTGGCTTGGTATACCGCCAACGGGCCATCTCACCCATATGCGCTTTCACGAATTTTACCGCCTCGAAGAGGGGAAGGTCACCGAAATGCAGGCGATCTGGGACATTCCAGAAGTCATGTTGCAGGCAAACGCCTGGCCCATGGCGCCGCAGCTTGGGGCGTTTCTGTGCACCCCCGCGCCGATGACCCAAGACGGGTTGCGCCTGTCCGGCAATGGCGATGCGGCGATGGAACGTGTTGTCTCGATGCTGACCGATCTATGCCGTCACCCTGCTGAGGGTGGCCCAGAGATCATGCAGCTTGAGACCCATTGGCACCCGCGTTTCAACTGGTACGGACCAACGGGCATAGGCACAGGACGCGGCATTGCTGGCTTTCGGCATTGGCATCAAATTCCTTTCCTGCGGGGCATGCCAGACCGAAAGCTTGATGTGATGGGCGATTTGATGTCGCATTGGATCAGTGAAGGTGAGTATGTCTGTGAAACTGGCTGGCCGAATATGCGCCTGACCCTCAGCGGCGATGGTTGGATGGGCTTGCCGCCGCTGGGACAGGAAGTACTGATGCGCAGTTTAGATTTTTGGCGTGTGGAAAACGGGCTTATTCGAGAAAATTGGGTCTTGGTCGATTTGCTGGATATTTACCGCCAGGTCGGAATTGATGTCTTCGCACGGCTCGCGGAATTCAATAAAGCCAAGCCCGGTGGATCCATCAGCCTTAACAATGGAATGCCGTCATGAATTTGCCGCAAACCCCAAGTTTTTATTTGACTGGCAAAAGGGCTCTGATCACCGGGGCATCTTCCGGCATTGGCCGCGCCTGCGCTGTGGCGCTTGCCGATTACGGTGCTGCGGTCACATTGGCCGCACGGCGCGTCGATAAACTGGAGGAGACGGCAGCGCAATTGCGGGATGCTGGTCAAACCGCCGAAGTTCTTGCGCTAGATGTCGGGGACATCGAGGCCACAGCAAGTGCGGTGGAGCGCCATGGTCCCTTCGACATTTTGATCAATTCCGCCGGCACGGCCCGCCATTCCAAAGCCACTGACACCATGCCTGAAGACTTTGATGCTGTGATGACTGTCAATTTGCGCGGCGCGTATTTCCTGTCCCAAGCTGTGGCGAAGGGGTTAATCGCGGCGGGGCGGCCGGGATCTTTGATCAATATCTCTAGCCAAATGGGCCATGTCGGCGGCATGGAGCGCGCGGTCTACTGCGCTTCAAAATTCGCCGTCGAAGGGTTCACGAAAGCTATGGCGATTGAATTTGGGCCACATAATATTCGGATCAATACCATTTGCCCCACCTTCATCTTAACAGAGCTCACTCAGCCAACCTTTGATGATCCAGATAAGCGTGCCTGGGTTTTGGATAAAATCAAATTGGGCCGTGCTGGGGACGTGAAAGATATCATGGGGGCGGCGGTTTATCTGGCCTCAGACGCTGCGGCGTTGGTGACCGGCACCGCGGTGATGATTGATGGAGGTTGGACAGCAGACTGATGTCGCAAATTAAAGTCACCTCTGCCGATGTCGCCGCCCTGGCTGGGGTGAGCCAATCTGCCGTCAGCCGTGTTTTCACACCCGGCGCGTCGGCCTCGGCAAAAACCGCACTTAAAGTTCAAGAAGCAGCGGTGAAATTGGGATATCGCCCCAATAGCATCGCGCGCGCAATGGTTAGTGGCAAAAGTCGGATCATTGGTTTGGTAGTGGCCTATTTGGAAAACCAATTCTATCCAGAGGCTTTGGAAAAACTCTCGGCAATGCTGCAAGAGCGTGGCTATCATGTGCTGATTTTCATGGCCAATACCGCTACGGACAACCTGGATGAAATCCTTGATGAAATCTTAGACTATCAGGTGGACGGAATTGTTGCCGCCTCCGTGGCGCTCTCCTCGCAGCTCCTTGATCGATGTCAAAACGCCGGGGTGCCTGTGGTTTTGTTCAACCGCAGCCAAGATTTGCAATCTTTGTCTTCCGTCACCTCAGACAATCTTCAAGGCGGTCGAAAAGTTGCTGAGTTTCTATTGGCCACAGCGCCAAATCGCATTGGCTATATCGCCGGTTGGGAGGGGGCCTCGACGCAGCGTGACCGCGAATTTGGATTTCGTCAAAGACTCGCAGAGGACGGGCGCGATATAGATCTGCGCACGATTGGCAATTTTCATATGGACAGTGCCCGCCAAGCCACGCTGGAGATGTTTGATCGCGGGGATCCACCAGATGCGATCTTTGTCGCAAATGATCATATGGCCTTTGCGGTTATGGATACGCTGCGCTTTGAACTCGGTCTATCTGTGCCGCATGATGTTTCTGTGGTCGGCTATGACGATGTGCCGACAGCGGCCTGGCGGGCCTATGATCTGACGACTGTGCGCCAGCCCGTTAATCAAATGGTGGCTAGAACTGTGGAGACCCTGCTGCGGCAAATTGATGATCCCGACAGCACACCCAGCCGAGTCGCGCTGGATGGACCTCTCATAATTCGTCGCTCGGTGCGACTTCCAGAAGGATGGACAAATGAAACCCTATGCGAATAATTGGCAAGATTTTCCCGATTACATAATCGGCATTACCAAGCAAATCTGGGAAGACAGAGGTATTGAAAGCCTCAATCACTATTATGCCCCCGATATCGTCGTGCGCAGCCCTATGGGCATTCAAAGAGGCAATGAAAGCGTAAAAGCCTCAACGATGACAACGATTCACGAGTTCCCAGATCGTCAACTCTTTGGGGAAGATGTGATTTGGTCTGAAACGCCAGAAAATGGCCACCTGTCATCGCATCGGTTGATTACCAAAGCGACCCATTTGCAAGACGGACAATTTGGTAAGGCGACCGGCAAGCCATGGACCGTTCGGGTTATTGCTGATTGTGCAGCCAAAGGGGAAACCATCTATGATGAATGGCTGGTGCGCGACTATGGCGGCATTGTGCGCCAACTGGGATATGATCCAGCAGAATTTGCAGCGCAGCTTATTGAAAAAGAAGGCGGTCCTGAGGCCGCGCAGCCGGTTTTTTTGCCAGAAAATGACATCGACGGAGGCTATCACGGCCGGGGAAATGATAACGCCTGGGGCCAAAAATATGCCGATATTCTCAATCGGATTATGGCCCAAGATTTCAACCATATTTTCAAATGCTATGACCGAGCGGTTATCGGAGACTATGCTGGGGGCAAAACTACATTGGGCCGCGACGACAGCATTGGCTTTTGGCTGGGTCTACGGGCCTCTTTTCCCAAGGCAGACTTTAAAATTCATCACCAAATTGGCATGGAAGGTGGCATGCTCTGCCCACGCGCGGCGATCCGTTGGTCCCTGGATGGTCTGCATGAGGGCTGGGGCAGCTTTGGAACGCCCACAGGCAAGCCTGTGCATGTTTTTGGTATGTGTCATGCAGAATTTGGACCCTGGGGCCTGCGCCGTGAATATGCGCTTTATGACGAAATCGCGATCTGGAAACAGATTTTGATGGCGGGCCAGTAAGCTGCGTTTTTGGATCTTGCAAAAAGGAACATAGGATGACCCCAGAAGAGATGGAAAAACGCATTGTCCGCTATGGCGATCTCATTCCATGCAAAACAGCCTTTATCGACGCCCACACGCCTGGAAGCGATCAAAAAGAAAATTTCACGATTATTGGAGGAGGGGTGTCTGAATCACCTGACCAACATGTGCATATTGCTGTGCCGCATGGGTTCAACATTGGGGCAGCAGGACAGCCGCCGAAATGTCAAAATTCATTGCATAATCATCGTACGGCAGAGGTTTTCTTTGTTCTATCCGGCCGCTGGCGCTTTTTTTGGGGCGAGCGGGGCGATGCTGGTGAGGTGATCTTGCAAGAGGGCGATATCATTAACATCCCCACCAATATGTTCCGAGGCTTTGAAAATATTGGAACAGATTATGGGATGATTATGGCCATTTTGGGTGGAGATGACGCTGGCGGCGGCGTTATCTGGGCGCCGCATGTGATTGAAGATGCCAAAGACCATGGTCTGATCCTTGGGGAGAATGGCAAACTTTATGATACAAAGACTGGCGAACGCCTCCCAGATGGGGTGGCACCGATGGCGGTTTTGACTGAAGCAGAATTGAAGCAAGTCAATGTACCAACCCCGATGGAGGTGGTGGGCGGCTATGTGCGGCGCTATCTTGATATGGTGGCATTGGCACACAGCGGCGCAGTCAAAGTCATTGGCGAAAAAGGGTTGATCCGAGATCGCCCTGGTTTTGAGATTGATTTGATCACCCGCCATTGCGCTACTGATCAGCAGCATGCACATGATCGGTCAAGCGTCTTGATGCCTGTCAAAGGCCATTGGCGGATTTCCTGGGAGGGGGGGGGCACAACGCTGGCTCCGGGAGATACGATGTCCGTGCCGGAACATCTTCCACATAGCGCAGTGCCGTCCATGACGGGGGAAGCCGCGCTCTATCATATCATTGCCACCGATGACCCTGCTGGCCCCACTTGGGTGGCTTGATCCTTGGCTGGCTCTCTCGTTCTTTTGCCTGGTATGATGTGCGATGCGCGGCTCTTTGCACCGCAGATAGCCGCGCTTTCTGCCGGCCGGGCGGTTTTGGTGCCCCCCTTAACGGGCACCAATACAATCGCCGGCATGGCGCATTTGGTCTTGAAATTTGCGCCCCCGCAATTTGCGCTCGCAGGGCTGTCGATGGGGGGGATCGTCGCGATGGAGATCATGCGCCATGCGCCTGAACGCGTGACCCATCTCGCCTTGATGGCCACAAACCCCAAAGCAGAAGACCCAGCCGTAAGCGCCAATCGTGAGCATCAAAAGGCGCAGGTACGCCGAGGCCATCTGCGTGCAGTTCTGCGCGATGAAATGAAACCAAATTACCTGACAGATAGCGCCCATAAGGACGATATTTTAGATCTCTGCATGACCATGGCCATGGACCTTGGCCCCGAGGCCTTCCTCAACCAATCTGAAGCGCTCGCCACCCGCCCAGACCAACAAGACAATCTAAAGCTGGTGAATGTGCCGAGCCTGATCCTTTGCGGCAAAGAGGATCGATTATGTCCGCTCGATCGACATGTGTTGTTGGCCCAGCTCATTCCTGGGGCACGGCTTGAAGTTATTGATGGGGCTGGCCATTTGCCGACACTTGAACAGCCCGAGGCCACCACCACCGCGCTGCGCATCTGGCTCGATGGTGCTACGAACGCCCTACCCCTGCCCTCTAAGGAGATTGAACATGTCTAAAGTATTGACCACGCATACCGGATCATTGCCCCGAACACAGGAGGTTGTCGATTTTATCTTTGCGCGTGAAAATGAAACCCCTTATGATCAAGCAGAGTTCGACAAGACCATGTCCGCTGCTGTCGCCGAGACCGTGACCCGGCAGAAAGAGGATGGAATCGACATCGTGAGTGATGGTGAGACGTCCAAGATCTCCTATGCCACCTATGTCAAAGACCGCTACACAGGCTTTGCAGGCGACAGTGACCGCAATGCACCAGCCGATTTGGCGATGTTTCCGAGCTTTCTCAAGCGCTTGGCCGATGGCGGTGGCACCCCCACTTATGCGCGCCCCATGTGCGTGGGTGAGGTCACATCAAAAGGACAAGGTGAATTGGGGAAGGATATCGCCAATCTCAAATCTGCGATGGCAGCGCAGGGGATCGAGCGAGGCTTTATGAATGCCGCCAGCCCCGGTGTCATCTCCTTATTCTTGCAAAATGGCTACTACCCAAATCGCGAGGCTTATCTCGCCGCTTTGGCGGATGCGATGAAGCAGGAATATGAAACCATCATAGCCGCCGGCCTTGACCTGCAACTGGATTGCCCGGATCTTGCGCTCTCCCGGCACATGCTCTTCACCGACATGAGCGATGATGATTTTCTGAAGGTTGCCGCCACTCATGTAGAGGCGCTGAACCATGCTCTGTCGAATGTGCCCGAAGATCGTGTGAGAATTCATATTTGCTGGGGCAATTATGAAGGGCCACATATCTGTGATATTCCGATGTCGAAAATGTTTGACACGCTGATGTCCGCCAAGGCGCGCTATGTTTTGTTTGAAACCTCGAACCCGCGCCACGGGCATGAATGGACCGTTTTTCGTGACCGCGAGGCTGATATTCCTGATACAAAGGTTTTAGTTCCAGGAGTGGTCGACACGACAACGAATTTTGTCGAGCACCCGGCTCTGGTGGCACAGCGGATTGAAAGATTTGTGGATATTGTCGGTCATGAACGGGTGATAGCTGGCAGCGACTGCGGCTTTGGGACCTTCGCAGGCTTTGGCACTGTTGACCCAAATATCGCTTATGCTAAGCTAAGCGCCCTGGTCGAAGGTGCCGCGCTGGTCAAATAACATCTGGCTCGGCACTGTCAGACAAGACTAACTTGAGACGGGGAGGGCGGTTTTATATCGTCGCCGTATGACAAAACGCTCTCCATTCAGGTACATGAAACCTGGCCCGGGGTTCCTGGACCATCTTGCTTAGGCCCGTGGACCGGGAACCAAGAACCAGGGCTCTAGCGGACAATAAAGCACGCACCGTCACCCATTATCAGTGTTACCTGTGCACAGTTGGCGTTGGTTAGTTTTGCTCGGTCCGTGGTCCGTGGACCAACTGCAGGGGTTACTGTGCCTGATCGCTAAAGTTGAGCCGTACGACCTAGGAACGGGGACCCCCAATTATAGGGCCTCGCGTCTCGGACCACGGGCCTTTAGTATTAGCCGTGTAAATTCATTCGGAGGTAATTTTGTTTGCCACCACCAACTGAGGAAGCAGACATTGCGTTCGCCAAGCACTAACGGCTGATATGCGGACATTGTGTGCATTCGCTGCAATTGCATTAATGGCGGCTTTTGGTGTTTAATACTTTGCCCTAAGAGTGACAAATGGTGAGATCTCAAAGGCGTGCGAAACACACCTTTACACGATTGACGATCGGTCAATCACCTAACACAGTAACCCAGATTGTTAGGTGGCACTCATATGTCCAGCGTATGTAGTTCCCGGCGCATGATCTTGCCTGTGCTGGTTTTGGGCACGTCATCGACGAATTGGACTTTGCGTGGGCATTTATAGGCTGCAAGAGTTTCACGGCAAAACGCGATGATCTCATCTTCAGTACAGGCCGTATTAGTTTTCAGAACAATATAGGCCTTTGCAATTTCCCCTTTGATATCGTCGGGTAGTTTGCCTACGGCAGCAAGAGCGACTGCGGGATGTGCGGCCAAAACCCGTTCAATCTCGGCAGGGTAGACGTTATAACCACCGGTAAGGATCATGTCTTTCTTGCGATCCACAATAGATACACAGCCTTCCGCATCCATGGTGCCCAGATCGCCCGTGTGCAGCCAACCATCCGGCTCAAGCGCTTCGCGGGTTTTTTCTTCATCGTTAAAGTAACCCATCATCACGATAGGGCCTCGGACCATCAATTCGCCCACCTCGCCGCGAGGCATAGTTTTGGCAGCATCTTCAGCATCTGCGATCCGGAGTTCGCAATAGGGCAACGCACAACCAATTGAGCCGTGCTTGTTGTTGCCGTAAAGAGGATGTGTTGAGCCAAGACCGGCAATCTCGGTCATGCCCCAAAGCTCTATCAAAGGCACTTTGAATGCTGTCTCAACCGCTTCCATGGTGGCGACAGGCATGGTTTGACCGCCGACATAGCAGCGTGTCAAACTCGACAAATCAGCGTCTTTAATGGTTGGGCTATTTACCATGAACATGTACATAGCGGGTACACCGTCAAATATCGTCGCTTTGTGGGCTGTGATGTCAGCAAAGGCCAAATCAACATCAAAGGCACGATGCAGAACCAGTTTGCTGCCAAACATCATCATGCTCATCATGATAACATTCGCATAAACATGGGGGCATGGCAGAGCGCTGACGATGCAATCATCTGCGCCACGCATCTGCATTTGGCTTGTCATAGCGCCATTGGTGATCACTGCATGGTGGGATTGCATGGCACCTTTGGGATGTCCGGTCGTGCCTGACGTATAGCCAATTGTAGATAGGTTAGCGGGGTCAATTTCTACTGGTGTTGGGGCTGAAATATTGGCTGCGATCAACGCATCAAATGAGATTGCGCCATCTGCAATATCACTGCCAAACGAGATGATTTCTTCGACATCCGAAACCTCTTTAACGCCCATGATCGCAGCCACTTTTTCAGGAGAGGCGATAATCGCTTTTGCACCACAATCTTTAACGACATATTCAATTTCACTGGGGGTCAGCATCGTATTGACCGGATTAATAACAGCGCCAAGTCGCGCTATGGCGTAATAACTGACGATCCATTCCCATGAGTTCGCAGCGTACAGCGTGACTGTATCGCCTCGCACGATGCCCAAATCGCTTAAGCCGCCTGCGGCGCGTTCAACCAAATCGTTGATTTCGTTAAACGAGAAAGTTCGCCCTTCAAACACTAAGGCATCTTTGTTCGAAAACTTGAATGCGGCAGCCGCTGGAATTTGACCGATGTGATTAAGCATTTATTCTCCATATCGACACGCGGGGTTTTTCTCTGCGAGTGAGACAGCTTTGCCGGAAGTCACGCAGGCCCCTTATCAATAAACCGATCAAGAAAGCGCTTGTCAATTTTTTCTACAGGCCATCACTCTTATACACTTCAGAATACTAGGCTGGATGAGCAGCCCTCAGGACACGCTCATTCACAACAAGTGTTTGCAGGTTTGCGATTTCGTATTCTCCGGGTTCTTTGTGGACACCAGACGGTCTTTGTCTGGATGTGGAACAGTCAATTTACACCCTTACCAGTTCTGTCAAAGCCGATTGACCTGAAATCCCGTCATTTTGAAGAAACGCCATTGGCGCACCGCGCAGCATCGGTCAAAAAGGGCCCTAAGCAGCCCTTCGCGGCGATTTGAATTAATGACTGCTTTAGTCCAATGCCTAAAGTAGAGATATTGCGCCAAGAGGTTAGGGAACTGGACCACGCTCCTTGAACTTATTGTTGGCATTGCATGCTCATAGTTGAGGTTGGAAGATTTTGCTTAGGGGCTGTCCCTGGATCAAGCTACACATTGCTAGTCACTGCGTTCAATTTGGGCTCTTATTAATCCTCACAAGCAGATGCCGCTGAGCAAAATTAATCCCAAACCCAAATCATGGATTTATGGCCCAGACTGTCATTTTCAGAGGTCCAAGGTTATCGACAATTAACGCGCGAAGTTAAGCGGGTTGAGTAGCGGACCCGTGAGCCTGGCTGCGCATGATGTTTGGCGTCAGAATATACCGCCCCACGACGGCGAGGTCGCTCGGCGCATCCTCGGGTGAGGGCTTCTCGACGAGCCCCGCGGCTCGGGTGAGGCCGGGCCGCGTCTTGGACGCGAACTCGTCCGGCGCGATGACGCCGTAGCGCGAGATCTCAGACTTCGGGACGCGGGTGGCGGCCACGACGCAGCCGCCGACTTCCTCATGCGCCTCGACCAATTGCGCGAGCCCGCCCATCTCGCCGCGGATGACGTCGTCGGGCAGGACCACCGCGAAGGGCTCGTCGCCGATGAGGTGCGCGGCGCAGGCCACGGCGTGCCCCAATCCCAGCGGCTTATTCTGGCGCACGTAGGCAATTTTTCCGCTGGGCATGCTTGCGCGGCGCACGGCTTTGAGCGCGTCCCACTTGCCGGCCGCCTCGAGACGCGCCTCCAGATCTGGCGCGTCGTCGAAGTAGTCGCTCAGCGCCGACTTGCCGCGCGAGGTCACGAATATGAAGTCCTCGATGCCCGCTGCGCGGGCCTCCTCTACGGCGTAGTCAATTAGCGGCCGGTCGACGAGGGTCAGGATTTCCTTCGGGATCGACTTCGTGGCGGGCAAAAAGCGCGTGCCCAGCCCCGCGACGGGGAAGATTGCCTTGCGGACGGCCACGGCTACTGCGCGCCCCACTTGTTCAGGATCGTGGACAGGTCTGCGGCGCGGGCCTCGACGAGTGCCCTGCTGCTGGCGGCCTCCACGTTGAGCCGCAGCAGGTTCTCGGTGTTGGAGGCGCGCAGGTTAAACCGCCAGTCGCCAAAATCGCACGACAGCCCGTCGGTGCGGTCCACCGAGGCGGCGTCTGGCTCAAAGCGGCTGCGCACGGCCGCGACCGCGGCGCCCTTGTCGGCGACCCGGAAATTAATCTCGCCGCTCGAGGGGAATTCGGCGCGCATTTCGGTGACGGCCTCGGCCAGCGTCTGGCCCGACTGGTTGAGGTGCTGTGCGATCAGCATCCAGGGAAGCATGCCGCTGTCGCAGTAGAAGAAGTCGCGGAAGTAGTGGTGGCCCGACATCTCTCCGCCGTAGGGGCCCGACGTGGCGCGCAGCGCGTCCTTGACATAGGCGTGGCCCGTCTTGCTCTGGGTGGGCACGCCGCCCGCGCCTATGATGGCGGCTCGAATCGCGCCGGTGACCCGCGGGTCGTGGATAATTGACTGGCCGGGGTTCTGCGCGAGGGCCGCCCGCGCCAGCAGCGCCACGACGTACTCGCCCTCGACGAATGTCCCCGCGGCGTCGAACAGGAAGCAGCGGTCGAAGTCGCCGTCGAAGGCCACGCCGAAGTCGGTGCCGGCCTCGGCCGCGGCACGCGCAGTTGCGGCGCGCATCTCCGGGAGGAGGGGGTTCGGCACGCCGTCAGGGAAGGTGGGGTCGGGGTTGCCCCGCACTGTGACCGCGTCAACTTCCGCCCCTCGGGACTGTAATTCTCCGAGCAAAACTTGGAGCGTGGGGCCTGCGGCGCCATTCCCGCAGTCGAACAGGATGCGCGGCGCGCCCATTGTAGTGGAGCGGGTTGTGCGAGGCGGTCACCATGAGCCCTAGCCCCAAGTTTTCCGACCCGGCCGCGAAGTAAACTTCCTCCGTGCCGCAGAGGCCGAGGCTGAGGGCGTTGCAGCCGGCCTCGGTGAG
>Ga0102812_10001206_pt1 | contig 18026 bp, 16 predicted proteins | sample ColrivemetaGS713_FD_79334 | JGI IMG/M metagenome (GOLD analysis project Ga0102812, IMG submission 79334) | Estuarine microbial communities from the Columbia River estuary - Flood tide ETM metaG S.713 | ecosystem: Environmental > Aquatic > Marine > Intertidal zone > Estuary | place: USA... | reverse complement strand
GGATTAGGTATGACACTTTGGTTGGTATCTATGGCTATATTTATTGCTTCATCATTATTAGGAGCTTTAAATTATATTGTTACCGTGCTTAATTTAAGAACTGTTGGTATGAAAATGACAAGATTACCTTTAACAATTTGGGCGTTTTTTATTACCGCTATTATTGGGGTGGTTTCATTCCCGGTGTTGTTATCAGCAGCATTATTGTTAATTTTTGACAGAAGCTTCGGTACATCATTCTATTTGTCTGATATTTTTATTCAAGGGGAAGTATTGCATTATCAAGGAGGTTCTCCGGTTTTATTTGAACATTTGTTTTGGTTCTTAGGACATCCAGAAGTATATATTGTTTTACTGCCTGCTTTGGGGATTACTTCTGAAATTATTTCAACGAATTCAAGAAAACCTATTTTTGGTTATAGAGCAATGATTGGTTCTATTATAGCAATTGCCTTTTTGTCAACAATTGTATGGGGACATCATATGTTTGTATCAGGGATGAATCCGTTTTTAGGTTCAGTATTCACTTTTACAACTTTATTAATTGCAATACCTTCAGCGGTAAAAGCATTTAATTATATAACAACACTTTGGAAAGGAAATCTTCAAATGAATCCGGCAATGCTGTTTTCTATTGGATTGGTTTCTACCTTTATTTCTGGAGGTTTAACGGGATTAGTATTAGGAGATAGTGCTTTAGATATAAATGTACATGATACCTATTTTGTAGTAGCTCACTTCCATTTAGTTATGGGTGTTTCTGCTATTTACGGTATGTTTGCCGGTGTTTACCATTGGTTCCCTAAAATGTATGGTAGAATGATGAATAAAACATTAGGCTATTGGCATTTTTGGATAACGGCAGTTGCAGCTTACGGAGTTTTCTTCCCGATGCATTTTATTGGATTGGCAGGTTTGCCAAGAAGATATTATTCAAATACCGCATTTCCACTATTCGATGATGTAGCTGATGTAAATATTGTAATCACAATGTTTGCAATTTTAGGTGGAGCAGCTCAGATAATTTTCTTAGCTAATTTCTTTATAAGTATTTATAAAGGTAAAAAAGCTACACAAAACCCATGGAAATCAAATACATTAGAGTGGACAACACCTATTGAGCATATACACGGAAACTGGCCTGGAGAAATTCCAGCAGTACACCGTTGGCCATATGATTATAGTAAGCCTGGACATGAAGAAGATTTTGTTTGTCAAACTACTCCTTTAATGGATGGTGAAGACCCATCATAAAATTGAAAAAAATTATTATAAAAAACCTTTCTGTATTTTTAGAAAGGTTTTTTTATTTCAGTTATCTTTGTTTATATGAACGAAAATTTGAATCCGGATAAAGAACATTTTTCATCAGATGAGTTAGCCATTGAAAAAAAGTTACGGCCATTATCTTTTGAAGATTTTACAGGCCAGGAACAAGTTTTGGAAAATTTAAAAATATTTGTTGAAGCAGCTAATTTGAGAGATGAAGCTTTGGATCATACCTTGTTTCACGGCCCTCCAGGATTGGGTAAAACTACCTTAGCTCATATTTTAGCAAATGAACTAAATGTAGGTTTAAAAATCACCTCAGGCCCTGTATTGGATAAACCAGGTGATTTAGCGGGTTTACTAACTAATCTGAACGAACGCGATGTCTTATTTATTGATGAAATTCATCGCTTGAGTCCTATAGTTGAGGAATATTTGTATTCTGCAATGGAAGACTATCGTATAGATATTATGATAGAATCTGGGCCAAATGCCCGCACTGTACAAATAGATTTAGAACCATTTACTTTAATTGGAGCAACCACTCGTTCAGGCTTATTAACTGCACCTATGCGTGCTCGTTTTGGAATAAGTAGTAGATTACAATATTATAATACGGAATTATTAACAACAATTGTTCAGCGAAGTGCAAACATTTTAAAAATGCCAATTGGCATGGAGGCAGCAATTGAAATTGCTGGTAGAAGTAGAGGAACTCCAAGAATAGCGAATGCTTTACTTAGAAGAGTTCGTGATTTTGCACAAATTAAAGGAAATGGAACTATTACCATTGAAATTGCAAAATATGCATTAAACGCTTTAAATGTTGATGCACATGGTCTGGATGAAATGGATAATAAAATTTTAACTACTATAATTGATAAGTTTAAAGGAGGTCCTGTAGGTATAAGTACACTTTCAACTGCGGTAGGAGAAAATTCTGAAACTATTGAAGAAGTATATGAACCTTTTTTAATACAAGAGGGTTTTATAATGCGTACTCCCCGTGGAAGAGAAGTAACGCATTTAGCATACCAACATTTAGGTAGAATAAAGGGAGAATCTCAAGGAGAATTGTTTTAAAAGAAATGTGACTTAAATCACATTCCTAAATATATATCATCTTACTTTTGTATTATTAAAAACTCTAAATTGATAAAAATGAGTTTAAAAAAAATATTCCCTTTTTTAACATGGTTACCTTTAGTTAAAGATTCTTGGAAAGACGATTTAATTGCAGGGATTACAGGAACGATTATTGTTATTCCGCAAGCTGTTGCATTTGCAATGATTGCTGGCTTACCACCAATTTATGGCTTTTACACGGCTATGATTACGCCTATAATAGCGGCCTTGTTTGGCTCTTCATATCACTTAATTTCTGGGCCAACAACTGCAATTTCAATTGTTGTTTATACTACATTAATAAAGTTTGTAAATCCTGAATCTGATATAGAATCTTTTGTTTCATTAGCATTAGTTCTAACTTTTTTGGCAGGTTTTTTTCAATTAGCGATGGGGCTTTTAAAAATGGGTAAATTAGTTAATTTCGTCTCTCATTCTGTAATAATTGGTTTTACAGCTGGGGCTGGAATTCTTATTGCCTTTAAACAATTAAAACATGTATTTGGAATTAATGTTCCTCAGGGAAGTACAATTGTTGAAATACTGGCATATATATCAAATCATATTTCAGAAACAAATTGGTATGTTTTCATAGTTGCTGTTGGAACTTTAATTATTGCATTGATAATTAAATTTTTAATAAAACCTTTATCAAGATATTATATGTTAATTGCGATGGTCTTAGGAAGTATTTTAGCTGTTATTTTGGGAGGTGATGTAAATGGAATTGAAACTGTAGGTAAAATACCATCTAATTTACCACCATTTAGAATACCTGATTTAAGTTATGACAACATAAATTTATTAAGTTCAGGAGCAATGGTTTTAGCCTTGCTTGGTTTAATAGAAGCAGTGGCTATTGGAAGGTCTATTGCATTAAATACACATCAAAAAATTGATGGAAATCAGGAATTTATTGGTCAGGGTTTATCAAATTTGGTAGCTAGTTTTTTTTCAAGTTACGCAGGTTCGGGATCGTTCACAAGATCTGGTGTAAACCATCAGGCTGGAGCCAAAACTCCTTTATCTGCTATTTTTGCATCAGTATTTTTAATGATAGTTCTATTACTTTTGGCAAATTACGCATCTTATCTACCCAAAGCTGCCATGGGAGGAATAATCTTATTAGTTGGTTACAATTTAATTGATTTTCACCATATAAAACAAGTATATAAAACAAGTAGAAAGGAATTAATTATCCTGGGAATTACATTATTAGGAACGTTATTTTTTGATTTGGAATTTGCGCTATTGGCAGGGATTATTACTTCTTTGTTTTTCTATTTAGAAAGAACATCAAAACCTAATATTGCAGTTTTAGGTTTGAATAATATGGGTAGATTTATTAATAAAGAAAGAGATTTAGAATTAAAGGAATGTTCAAATTTGAAAATTATAAGAATTGATGGCTCACTTTATTTTGGTTCAATTGAGAAAATAGAAGATTTTATTTCTAAATTGTATGATACAAATAAAATACAACACCTATTAATATCTGCAGAAGGAATTAATTTTATTGATTTAGCAGCGGCTGAATGGCTTTCAAATGAAGTCCTTAAATGGCAAAAAAACAGAGGTGGAATTTATATTACTGGTTTAAAAATAGTGAGCCAAGATGTGCTTCAGAAAGGTGGTTTTATTGATAAAATGGGAGCAAGTGTATTTTTTAAGGATAAAAAATCAGCAATTTCTATAATTCATGCAAAATTAGATAAACCTTGTGAAGAAAAAGTATTTGAAGAATGTAAGTTAAAGATCAATTAGTGAGTTTTAAAAAATACATACCAATTTTAGATTGGCTTCCAAATTATAAAAAAGAGTGGTTTAAAGGTGATTTAGGAGCGGGTTTAACCGTGGGAATTATGTTAATTCCTCAAGGAATTGCCTATGCAATGATTGCTGGTTTACCTCCAATTTATGGATTATACACAGCTATGATTCCACAAATTGTATATGCCGTTTTTGGAACATCCCGTCAGCTAGCAGTTGGTCCAGTAGCAATGGATTCGCTTATTGTAGCTTCTGGAGTTGCAGCATTGGCACAAATAGGAACGCAACATTTTATTGAATTTGCAATTCTTTTAGCATTTATGATGGGTACATTGCAAGTGCTATTTGGCTTTTTTAAATTAGGTTTTTTAGTGAATTTTTTATCAAGACCTGTTATTAGTGGTTTTACATCTGCTGCAGCATTAATTATTGGTTTAAATCAATTAAAGCATTTATTAGGAGTTCATATTAAAAGAGATAATGGGATACATACCATTTTAATAGATGCATTTAAGCATATTCATGAAATTAACTGGATTACATTTTTAATTGGTCTATTTTCAATATTAATATTAGTATTTTTTAGACGGATTACAAATAAAGTACCTGCGGCACTAATTGTTGTAATTTTAGGTATTGTATTGGTTAGAGTTTTTCATTTAGATCAATCTGGAGTTCAAATATTAGGTGAAATTCCAAAGGGATTACCTGATTTTACTATTCCGATGTTTGAAAAAAGCACACTTATTCAATTATTTCCAATAGCATTAACCTTATCATTTATAGCTTTTTTAGAAGCAATTTCGGTTGCAAAAGCAATTGAATTAAAACACAACAATTATAAAGTAAACCCAAATCAGGAATTAATTGCCATCGGTTTAGGAAATATCGTTGGTTCTTTTTTTCAAACATACCCTGCGACTGGAGGTTTATCTAGAACAGCAGTAAACAACCAAGTGGGTGCTAGAACTCCTTTAGCTGCAATAATTTCAGGTTTAATAGTTGGCTTTACCTTGCTTTTTTTAACCCCTGTTTTTTATTATTTGCCTAAAGCAGTGCTTGGTGCAATAATAGTAGTAGCTGTTTTTGGTTTGTTAGATTTTTCAGTTCCAAAACAATTATTAAGTTATTCAAAAAGAGAACTTATTATTTTAAATACAACCTTAATTGTAACGGCAACGATAGGTATAAAAGAAGGGATTTTAATAGGAGTAATTCTATCTTTATCTATGTTAATTTATAGAAGTACAAAGCCACATTTTGCAGTTTTAGGTCAAGTTCCAAACACACACTTTTACAGAAATGTGAGTAGGTTTGAAGGGCTATTAAAAACTTTTGAAGATGTTTTAATCGTTCGCTTTGATGCTGAATTATATTTTGCAAATATTTCATTTTTTAAAGATAAACTGGAAGAATTTGTACTTAAAAAAGGTGATAAATTAAAACTTATATTAATTGATGGTGAAAGTATTAATAGCATTGATAGCTCTGGTATTTATATGTTAAAAGATGTTATTAATAAGTTTGAAAACGCAAAAATTGAAATTGCTTTTAGCGGTATGAAAGGACCAGTTAGAGATGTTTTAGAAAAAAGCGGAATAATGAAAAAGATTAGTTATTCTAATTGCTTTATGAGTATTCAAGAGGCTATTGACGCGTATGAAGAAAGAAAAAAGAATAAAGAAATTGAAGGAAAATACTTTAAGTTTATAAAACAAACAAATAATTAAAAATTTCTTAAAATTCTAGATTATGTAATCTAGGTTACAAATAGATAATGTGAATCTTGTAGATTTGGAAAACTACAAACAAGTTTAATCAAATTAAAATCAGATAATTATGAAAGTAGAACAATTATTTACGGGCTGCTTAGCTGAAATGGCTTACTATATCCATTCAAAAGGAGAAGCGGCAATTATTGACCCTTTAAGAGAAACTGAACCATATATAGAAATGGCAAAAGCTGATGGAGCAAAAATTAAATATGTATTTTTAACTCACTTTCATGCAGATTTTGTTTCAGGTCAGGTGGACTTAGCGAGAAAAACCGGAGCAACTATTGTTTTTGGTCCAAATGCACAACCCAACTACGATATTCATCAAGGTAAAGATGGCGAGAAATTTAAAATAGGCGATCTTACTTTAGAGTTATTGCATACTCCAGGACATACGATGGAATCTTCCTCTTATTTGTTAATTGACGAAAAAGGGAAAAAACCTTATGTCTTTACAGGAGATTGTTTGTTTATTGGAGATGTTGGAAGACCAGATTTGGCTGTGAAATCCGATTTAACTCAAGAAGATTTAGCTGGTCATCTATTTGACTCACTTCGTAATAAAATAATGACCTTACCTGATGATATTATTGTATATCCAAACCATGGAGCTGGTTCAGCTTGTGGAAAAAATATGAGTTCTGAAACTTTTGATACCTTAGGAAATCAAAAGAAGACAAATTATGCTTTAAGAGCAGATATGACCAAAGAAGAGTTTATTATTGAGGTTACTACAGGATTAAAGCCAGCACCTCAATACTTTGGAAATAATGTAAGAATGAATAAAGGAGTGAATACCAGTATTGATGAAATTTTGAAAAAAGGTACAACTCCAATTGATGCCGATTCATTTAAAGAAATGAGTCAGCAAGGTGACATTTTAGTAGTAGATACTCGTTCTAAAGAATTGTATGCTGAAGAAGGTACAGTGCCAGGAGCCTGGTATATTGGAGTAGAAGGTGGTTTTGCACCTTGGGTAGGCGCTTTAATTAAAAATATTAGTCAAAAAATAATTTTTATTGCCGAAGAAGGAAGAGAGCAAGAGGTAGTTACACGTTTCTCACGTGTTGGATACGATAATATTTTAGGGTATTTACGTGGAGGAATCCATTCTTGGTTAGCTGCCGGTCATAAAGTAGATAAAATAGGTTCTATTTCTGCAGTTGAATTTGCAAACAGAATAAAAAAAGGTTCAATGGAAGCTCCTTTAGATGTTAGAAAAGAATCAGAATACCAATCGGAACATGTTGTTGGTGTTGAGAATTTTCCACTAGATTTTATACATTCTAATTTTGCTGAAATTAAGCCTGATAAGGAATATGTACTGCATTGTGCAAGTGGATATCGCTCTTTAATTGCGGCATCTATTTTTATGGCGAACGGTGTAAAAAATGTAACTGATGTTAGAGGCGGATTTAAAGATATTAAAGATACAGGGATTAAACTTACAGAGTATGTTTGTCCAACAACGTTATTATAAATAATTGTTCTTTTTTAATTTAATGTTTAGGGGGTGTAAAAACCCCCTTTTTTTATTTTTAATTCGTAACTTTAGTTACCGCAAACAAATATATGAAACTATAGATTTGTAAAAAATCAAAAACAAATGAAAACTACTCTAAAATTATCGTTGCTATTTTTTATTTCAATTTTGAATATAAATTGTAACAATCAAAATTCTTCAAAAACTGGTGCTCCACTAGGAGAGATAAATCAAGTTTCTGCTGCAGAATTTAAAGAAAAATCTGTAAATCAAACAATTATAGATATTAGAACTCCGCAAGAATATGGGCAAGGATATATTGAAGGTGCTATTAATATTAATTATTTTGATCGATCTTTTTTAGATCAAGTATCTGAATTTGATAAGAATAAACCAATTTTTATTTACTGTAGATCAGGAAACAGAACTTCTTCGGCTTCAAAAAAACTTTTAAAATTAGGGTTTACTGAAGTTTATGATCTTCAAGGAGGAATAATAAGTTGGGCAAGAGATAAAAATGAAATTGTAAAATAATGTGGTATAAAAGAATTATAATCATATCGTTAATTATTAGTATAATTTCTTGTTCTGAAGGTTTTTCAGAAAAGGAAAAACAAGAATACACTGCAAAGGGAAAAGAAATTGCACAAGCTTCATTTAATGAATTAAGTTCGCAATTAATGACTCAAATGAAAGCTGGAGGTCCAGCACAGGCGGTTCCTTTTTGTAAAGACCAAGCAGCTCCAATTTTAGCAAAGCTTTCTTCAAAATATGATGCTAATATTAAAAGATCTTCAGATTTATTAAGAAGTTGTAAAATTGAACCTACGGAAAGAGAATTGGAAATTATTTATAATTATAAAAAATTAGTTTCTGAAAATAATGAGTTAAAACCAATTGTTGAGATTGATGAAACAAATAAAAAGCATTATTATGCTCCAATAATTGTAAAAGCCAATTGTTTAGTATGTCATGGTAAAGTTAATGAAACACTGTCTGTAAAAACAGATTCAATAATAAAGTTAATTTACCCTTTTGATATTGCAACTGGATACAGTGAGGGAGATGTAAGAGGAATTTGGAGTATTACTTTTAATAAATAATATTTTGTGTAATTTTAATGAAAATTAAACGACTATATAAAAATGACTACAACACTGGAGATATTAAATTTAAAATGTGGCGGATGTGCTAATTCAATTAAAAAAGGGCTACTTTCAGTAGAAGGAGTTTCTGAAGTTCAAGTTGATTTGGAAACATCAATAGTAACAGTTAATACAAAAGATGGTTCAATTTTAACTAATGTTAAAAATAAACTATCTACAATGGGTTATCCTGAAGTGGGAGATTCTAACACTATAATTCATAAGGCAAAATCCTTTGTAAGTTGTGCAACTGGTAAAATGTCGCAATAACGGTTAATGGAAAAAATTATTTTAAGAGATTTCTTGGCATTAGAAAGAACAAAACTAGCTAATGAGAGAACGTTTTTAGCTTATTTTAGAACTTTTATTGTATTTCTGAGTTCAGGGTTTGCAATTCTAAAATTAGAATTTTTACAAGAACTCAAAGTTTTGGGTTATTACTTTTTAATTATAGCACCAATACTACTTTTTATTGGAATAATTCGATTTTTTTATGTTAGAAAACGCATTAGAAAGTATTATGAGATTGAAGAGATGCCTTAGAATCTAAAAATTGAAAAACCTATTTTGTGTGATAAAAAACACATATAATAGATTTTTTTTGTATAATTTTCTTAGTTGAAAAATAACTAATTTTATAAAAATTCAATACAATGTCAAAACATTTTCAAGTACTAGTTATAGGTGGAGGTACAGCAGGGATTATGGTTTCCTCGATGCTAAAAAGAAAAAATTCGTCGTTGCAAATAGGTATAATTGAACCAACAGATACCCATTATTATCAACCAGCTTGGACTTTAGTAGGAGCCAATACCTATAATTATGAAAAAACTGCAAGGCCTATGGCATCATTAATTCCAAAAGGTGTTGAGTGGATAAAAGAATTTGCGAATAAATTTGAGCCAGAATCAAATAAAGTAATTACAAAAGCAGGACTTGAAATAACATATGATTATTTAGTAGTAGCTCCAGGCTTAAAAATTGACCCTGATATGATTGATGGTCTTCAGGATGCAATGGATAAAGGAATAGTTTGTAGTAACTATACAAATCCTAAACATACTTGGGAAATACTTAAAAACTTTAAAGGAGGTACTGCATTATTTACGCAACCAGCTACTCCAATTAAATGTGGTGGAGCTCCACAAAAAATAATGTATTTAGCTGACGAATATTTTAGAAAAGTTGGTATTCGTAAAAACACAGATATTGTATTTGCATTACCAAGTGGATCCATTTTTGGAGTTAAAATAATTGCCGATACTTTAATGAATGTAGTTGATAAAAAAGATATTAATGTTCGATTTTTTCATAAATTAGTAAAAGTTGATGGCAATAAAAAAATTGCCTGGTATGAAATTGTAAAAGATTTATCAGGTGGAGGCTGTGTAACAATTGCTGATGGTGATGAAGCTTCGTTAGATAGAGATATTCAATACAATTATAAAGATGTGAAAGTTACAAGAGAAGGAGATTTGTATGGAATTCATTTTGATATGATGCATTTAGCACCGCCACAACGTGCTCCAGATTTTATTTTGAATTCACCATTGGCTTCAGAAACTGGTTGGGTTGATGTAAATAAAGGTACTATGCAACATGTAAAATATGCAAATGTGTTTAGTTTGGGAGACGTTTCTAATTTGCCAACTTCAAAAACAGGTGCAGCAATTAGAAAGCAAGCCCCTGTTGTTGTTGAAAATATTTCAAAATTAATAGAATCAAATGTGCTTTCTGGAAAAGAATATAAAGGTTATACTTCTTGTCCATTAGTAACAGGTTATGGAAAAATGGTATTAGCTGAATTTGATTATAATCAAAACTTTGAACCTGACCCAAAATTAAAACAGTTCCCGTTAATGATTGCTGATTCTTCTAAAGAACATTGGCGTTTGTGGATGCTTAAAAAATATGGACTTCCTTATTTATATTGGAATAAAATGATGAAAGGGATAGAAGTTTAAAGAAAAAACCGAGGTATTTACCTCGGTTTTTTCTTTTTCATAGTATTATTAAAATTTTAAAGTAGCGCCAATTAAAAAGTTTCTAGTAGCCTGTGGATAATATCCGGCACCATCTAAAGTGGTTGTTTTTCCATTAACAGACCAAGTATCATCATATGTGAAATAGTACCCATTTGAAATATATTCAGTATTAAAAATGTTATTTATTAACGCATTAAAAACAATTGCTTTAAATACTTTGTTAGGTTTCACCTCATAAGAAGCATTAAAATCATTTACAAAATAACTCTCTAATTTAGAGTTTTTGTTGTCAATATTTCCCATAAATTGTTCTCCAACAAATTTAGATAATAGAGAGAATTGAATGCTTTTTGCGGGTTGAAAAACAATTGCATTTGCGGCAATTATATTTGGAGAAAAAGAAATATCTGTGTTTCCCAAATCTACCAACTCTCCATTCCAAGAGGTTACAAAATCAACATTTTTATTACTGCTTATTGCAATATTTGGTTGTAAAGAGAATTTGTTGGATAATCTTATCAATGCATCAACTTCTAAACCAAGTCTATAACTTTTACCACTTGTAGCTCTTAACGGTGCACCAGTATCATCAATGGCACCAGTTAAAACTAATTGGTTTTTATATAGCATATAATAAATGTTGGTATTTATTTTAAAATTTTTATTGCTCAACCTCCAGCCTAATTCAAAATCATTTAATTTTTCAGAGGTATTAACTGCATTTTCAAAATCGTTTCTGTTTGGTTCTTTGTTTGCTCTAGCATAAGATAGGTAGAAGCTGCTAAAGTTATTATATTTGTATGTCAAACCTGCCTTTGGGTTGAAAAAAGAATAGCTTTCGTCGACATTTATTGAATTTCTATCAGATGTTAAACCACTGGTTTTAAATGTAACAAAACGTCCTTGTAAATCTGTGAATAAGGTCCAGGAATTATTTAAGTTATAGGTCAGTTTTCCAAATATATTAACGTCATTTTTTTTAGATTCACTTTCATAATAATGATCTCTAATTTGAGAGTTACTTGCATATTCAGCCCAAATAATTTCTCCAAAATGATCACCTTTATAATTGCTTAAAGAAGTTCCTAAAATAAATTCTAATTCACTGTTTTTATATGTTGCATTTGCATTTAAAACATAAAAATCATTATCTAACCAACGTCTTCTAATTAAATTGGTTTCATTAATTGTTTCTCCACCTATAATTATAGGTGTTAAATCATAATCTGCAAAATCTTCACCTTCTTTATATTGTTCGTAGTAGCCTCTTCCATAGGTATAATTTAATCCAACATTTGTAGACCATTTATTCGATAATTTTTCATTCCAATGCAATTGATAATGGTCTTGCTTGTAATTATCAATTTCATTTTCATACTTGTAAGGATTGTAAGTTCTGCCTAAAGATTCCATTTCTTCAGTGGTAACACCATACCAAGCTTGATATGTTTTTTCGTGACCACCAAATGTTAAAGCTTTAATTAAAGTATTGTCATCAACATATGCAGCTTGTAAAAAATAAGATTTTAAATCTGACCAGGCGCTGTCTATATATCCATCGGAATCTATTTTAGATAAACGTCCAGAAAATTCAATTTGATCGTTTATTTTTCCTGTACTGAATTTAACGGTGTTTTTGAAAGTATTATAAGAACCGGCTGAGGTGCTGATTTCTCCAAAAGAATCTTCAGAAACAGCATCTGTTAATAAATTTAAACTAGCTCCAAAAGCTCCAGATCCATTGGTGGAAGTTCCAACACCACGTTGCAATTGCATACTTTCAGTTGAAGAAGTAAAATCTGGCATATTTACCCAATAAGTTCCCTGGCTTTCGGCATCGTTATATGGAATTCCATTAATAGTGATATTAACGCGTGTGGCATCACTACCACGTACTCTAATTCCAGAATACCCAATTCCAGTACCAGCATCAGATGTTGTTACAATAGATGGCAAATAATTAAGGAGCATTGGAATATCCTGTCCTAAATTACGTTTTTCTAAATCTTCTTTGGTTACGTTACTATGAGTTACTGGCGAAGTTGCTTTTACTCGTACTGCAGATACTAAAACTTCTTCAAGGTTTACAAAACTATCAGCCATATTTATGGAAATAAAACTATCTTTTGTTAAATTAACTAATACTTCTTTTGGTTGGCTAATTGCACTTATTACTAAAGTGTAATTACCTTTTTCTAGCGAAAATGAAAAATTACCTTCAAAATCTGATGTAACTCCAATTGTAGTTCCTTTTAAAAGAATACTCGCACCTGGAAGCGGATTGTTTCCATCAGTTACATTTCCTGAAAGTTTAAATAGTTCTTGTGCATTTGCATTCATTGAAAATGCGAGAATGAAAATAACTACTAAAAACTTTACTTTTTCAACAAATTGTTTTTTTAAATATGGTTTCATTTTTTTGTAAAATAAAACGATATAAAAAGAGGTAATTAATCGATGTTTTGATAAAATTACTTTTGCCCTAACAGAACTTTTCTGTATGAACGTCCCTAAACAGCATTACCTGTTCAGGTTCAATGGGTTTGATCTCAGCCGTTTTAGGCACCCCTTTTGAGATAGTGCAAATTTAACTAAAAAATTGAAATTTTGTTCTTTTTTAGAATAAAACTAAATTTTATTTAAAAATGAAGTTAATAACTATGGCTTGTTTTATTTATGTAATTTTGAAAAAACAAAAGGTGTCACAAAAAATAATTCATATTAAAATTTAAAGATGAGTATTTTTAGAAAAATTAAAGAATCTCAAACATTATTAATAAATAATCAATCTAAAAACCTTGAGAGTCAAGATAAAAAAGTTTTTAAATTTGGTTTTGGTCAATCTCCATTTCTTCCAAGTGAAATAGTAATGGAAGAACTAAGGCTAAATGTACATCATAAAGAATATAGTTCTGTACAAGGTGATTCTGCATTAAGACAAATAATTTCAGATTTTCATAGACAAATGAATGGATTGAAGATTTCTAAGGACAATATTATGATTGCACCTGGTTCAAAAATTTTAATTTATTCAATATTACTAAGTTATAAAGAAGCCGATGTTTTTATTCCTGCTCCATCTTGGGTTTCTTATGCCCCACAAGCGGAATTGGCAGGTCATAATATAATTCCTTTAGAAACTAATTTTAACAATAGATGGAGAGTAACAGCAGAGTCTATTGATAATGCTTTCGCTAAAAAAAGATTTAAAGAGTCTATTATGATATTAAATTATCCTGGGAATCCAGATGGCCTTACTTACACAAAACAAGAATTGGAACAAATTGCTCAGAAAGCTAGAGAGTATAATATTCTTGTAATTTCAGATGAAATTTACGGTTTGCTTACCCATAACCAAGAGCATTATTCATTTATAAATTTTTACCCAGAAAAAACGATTATAACTACTGGGTTATCAAAATGGTTTGGAGCTGGAGGTTGGAGACTTGGTATTGCATTATTGTATGAAGGAATTGAAGATGATTTTAAAAATGCACTTATTGGAATTGCTTCAGAGACCTATTCTTGTGCAGCAACACCTGTTCAAATGGCTGCGAAGGTTGCTTATGGAAACGTAGAGGTTGCAAAAGAATATATTATTAAACAATGTAAAATACTGGAGGAGGTAGGTAATTATTGTTATAATAAATTAACCAATTCTGAAATTAAATTACATGCTCCAGAAGGAGGATTTTATTTATTTCCAGATTTTTCGAATTATGTTGCAAAACTGAAAAAGAAGGGAATTTTTACATCAGATGAATTATGTAACTCAATTTTGTCCGAAACAGGTGTGGCATTGTTACCAGGAACCGCATTTGGAATGCCTGAAAATCAGTTAGTGGTTAGGTTGTCGTATGTTGATTTTGAAGATCCTTTACAAAAAAATGATTTTAACTTAGAAAGAGACTGTCCTAAAATAATTGAAGGTATTCAAGTATTAAAAACTTGGTTAAATGCGTTGTAAATTAAATATCATTTTAAATGTTATAATCCTTTTGAATAAAATGAAAATTATAATTTAGGTTTTTGTCTTAAAACCTTTTTAAAAGCTATATTTTTCTTTTTATCCAATCTTTTTTGAACGCTACTTTTACTCGGTTTTGTAGCTTTTCTCTTCTTGGGAACTTTTAAGCCATTTATAATTAATTGTAAAAAACGTTTAATAACAATTTCTTTGTTTTTATGTTGACTTCTGCTTTCATCACAACTTAATAAAAGTATATTTTCTTTTGTTAATTTTGTTTGAAGGTTTTTGAGAAGCACTATTTTTTCATCTTCTGAAAATTCAGAAGAATTTTGCAAATCAAAAATCAATTCTACTTTTGATGAAACTTTATTCACATGTTGCCCGCCAGCTCCGCTGCTTCTAACTGCTTTAAATTTTAATTCTTTTAAAAGACTTTCAATATTCATTTTTAGAAAAAGTTATAAACTAATTGAGGAATTTAAAATTTCATCAATTTTTTTTACAGCAGTTTCCAAGCGTGTTTTTCTATCTCCTTTTAATAAAATATAAGGTCTGTTATATTTTATTAAAGCATTTTCAAAAGCTTGGAACATTTCCAACCGCAATTCCGGTCGATCTCTTAAATCATCTTCTTCCCAAGGGGTATCAATATATGTGAGTAAGTATAAATCGTAGGTATTTGTTAGTGCGGCTTTTTCCAAATCTGGATGTACATAACCTCCATAAAATTCTTCAGAATATACTTTTGTTTCTAATAAGTCGGTATCGCAAATTAATAATTTATCTGCTTTTTTTGCCAATTCATTTTCCAATTTCATTTGCCCTATTGCAATAGGTAATAAATCTGAATTTTCGCAGGTTTTCCGCTCATTATTCCATTTATGTTGTAAATATTCTCTAGCAAATTCTGGTGTCCAAACAGTATTGTAATGCCTTGCTAAATGCTTAGATAAAGTTGTTTTTCCGGAACTTTCAGGACCAAATAATACGACCTTTATTATATTTATGGGGTCTTGTTCAAGAGCTTTTTCCATGAAATGTATCCTAAAATTGCTAATACTAAAAATATGAGATATTGAATTCCTGTAAAACCATAACCTTTTACAAAGTATAAAGGTATTGAAACTAAGTTTCCTGCAATCCAAAATGTCCAATTTTCTAGTTTTTTATTTGCCATTAGCCACATTGCTGCAAAAAATATACCTGTTGTAAATGTGTCTAAAAAAGGAGTTATTTTTCTAAAATCATCTAAGCTCCCTGATTTCATATGGGTAATAGCGTAATTTAAACTTTCTGAAAAATTTAATTCATTTGGCATAACATTATAATAGCGATACACCACAATTACAAAAATTGAGGTAGATAAGAAAATACTAAAAGCCTTTAATTTATCGTTAAAGTTTGTTTTTGAAATTGGAATATGATGATTTTCATCATCAATTATTCTGCTCCACATATACCAACCGTAAATACTCATGATGGTATAATAAATATTGATTATTAAATCCCCATACAAATCCCATTGAGAAAGTAAGTACACATAAATTACCGTACTTATTATCCCAGTAGGAAATACTAATATATTTTCTTTTTTTGCATATAAAACACTCGCGACACCAAAAACCGCTGCAATTAATTCTAAAATTATTTGAGAAGTGCTTGCCAATTGATATGGTTCAGTAAAAAAATTTATTAATTCAGACATTAAAAGGTTATTTTATTTTCAAAGGCAGTTCCAATAACTACTATATCTGCACCATATTTATAGGCATTGTCTAATTGTTTTTTAGAACGAATTCCACCACCAATAATTAAAGGAATGTTTATATTTTTTTTAACTTCTGAAATAATTTCTAAACTAACAGGAATTTTTGCGCCACTACCAGCTTCTAAATATATTAATTGTTTTCCTTTATACATACCTGCAATTGCAGTTGCAACTGCCAGTTCAATATTATTTTGCGGAATAGGTGTTGTTTTGCTTATTTTTAAAACGGATGAATTTGTGCCACCATCAATTAAAATGTAGCCTGTTGGAATAATTTCTAAAGTTGAATTTTTTAAGAATGGAACTGATTTAATCTGCTGTTCAATTAAATACTCTGGATTTCTACCAGAAATTAGTGATAAAAACAATAAGGCATCTGCATTATTGGTTACTTGTGAATAATCACCAGGAAATAATATTATTGGTTTTTGAGTATGGTCATTTAATTTTTTTACAAATGAATCAGTACTTCCTTTTTCAATAAAACTACCACCGACAAAAATAAAATCTGCTTTTAGGGTTTCAATTCTTTTTGAAATAGAAGGGATTTCATCCAAATTAGTTTTATCTGGATCTAATAAAATAGCTAATAATTTTATGCCTTTTTTGGATGATTTTTGAATATGTGCTAAAATAGAATCAATCATTATTAGCAGTATCTAGAGCGTAAACTAACGTAAAACCATCAATTTGATGAAATTCAATAGTGTAATTTTTATCCCAGCCTTCAACTTTAATATATCCAGTAGTTTTTTTGTCAGCAATTTGAAAGGAATTGATATCAATATCATTTTTAAAAGTCAATCCGCCATAGGGATAAATTTTATACAAACTTTCTTTGGCACCCCAAATTACAGTAAGTTGTTCTATGTAATCATCATCTTTATGAATAAATCCTCTTTCAAAATTCACAAACTTGTTTTGTATTATTTTTATTTTCTCTCTGTTTTTTTCAATGTCTATTCCTACTTCAAGATCACTAATAATTACTGCTGAAAAAGTAAATGAATGGGTTATTGAAATGTGTCTTCCATCTGTTAAATGTGGTTTTCCATTTCCATTATAATATAAATCAAAATCAGTATAACCAGCTGCTTTTAACAAACGGCGCACACTTAAAAAGCCACGCTGGTGTAATTCACTTTTCATTGAATTTAATCTATTCTGACTTCTTTCAGTTAACGGATTATCTTTTGATAACTCATTAAATGATTCTTCAATTTTCCACACATAAACTGTTGTGTAATTATTTGGTTTAATGGTTTTAAATAAAGGCATTTATATTCTCAAATGTATTTTGTACTTTTGCAAAACTTTAAAACAAAAAATTAATTGTTTTAAATAAATAACAAATTTAATAAATATGAGTACAGAAACATCAACTTACGTAAAATATAAAGTAAAAGACATTAATCTTGCAGATTGGGGGCGTAAAGAAATTCAATTAGCGGAAGCAGAAATGCCGGGTTTAATGAGTTTAAGAGAAGAATATAAAGGGAAAAAGCCTTTAGCAGGAGCAAGAATTGCTGGTTGTTTGCATATGACTATTCAAACAGCTGTTTTAATTGAAACTTTGGTTGATTTGGGTGCGGAGGTTACTTGGAGTTCGTGTAATATTTTTTCAACACAAGATCAAGCTGCTGCTGCAATTGCTGCTTCTGGAGTTTCTGTTTATGCTTGGATAGGATTCAGGGTAGAGGAATTTGATTGGTGTATTGAACAAACGTTGTTTTTTG
>Ga0102812_10001204_pt1 | contig 18030 bp, 16 predicted proteins | sample ColrivemetaGS713_FD_79334 | JGI IMG/M metagenome (GOLD analysis project Ga0102812, IMG submission 79334) | Estuarine microbial communities from the Columbia River estuary - Flood tide ETM metaG S.713 | ecosystem: Environmental > Aquatic > Marine > Intertidal zone > Estuary | place: USA... | reverse complement strand
CCGTGACCAGATACAGGTAACGTCTGAGAATACCGCGGGTTTCCTCGACATCAACATTTTCCAGCCCGACCAGCAAGCCCAGATACTCCATGCGCAGAACGATCGCAGTCAACATTTTGGCATCCGCCTGGGGTTGCTTGGAGCCCAGCACTTCGAACAAATGTGCAACACCGGTGGACAGTATCTGTTGATGGGTTCTGGCGAGCTCCATCAAGGCAGGATTATTCAAGGCTTCCAGACGCAACGCCTGCTCGGCCAACAGCCTGTCGTGGTTGCCCTCCAGCTGCTTGCGCACATGTAACAGCACGCGCTCGACAATCTGATCGACAATCGCCCGCCGCATTTGCTCGTCGCCCTGCATGCCGGCAGCCATGAGCTGCAGATCATCCTCGGACTCGGCCCACATGCGCTCCAGCGAGGCAGCACTGCGCTCGACAAACTGGGCGAAGGTGTCCGTTATCAGATCGTTGATGTCTTTGAAGTAGTAGGTGGTAGCCGACAGTGGCACCTCGGCTTCGGCGGCAACCGCGCGATGACGCACGGCACGCACGCCATCGCGCACGATAATGCGCATGGCCGCATCGAGGATGCTCTGGCGGCGCTGCTCACTACCCTTGCGGCTGGCCTTGCGGCCCTGATAGCGGATGCTTTCGACCAACGCACTGGCTATTTCGGAAGCACCTTCTGCCACGAGCTTGGAGGTCACTATGTAGAATTCCCTGAGTAAGGACTATCAACTGTAAGCATTGTCGAACCCCGTGTAAAAACAAGTAACGCCGGCATCCCTTGCAGAGCAACCGGCGTGCATGCTCAGACTTCCGGGCGCATGTGCGGGAACAGGATGACATCGCGGATCGACGGCGAGTTGGTCAGCAGCATCACCAGACGGTCGATACCGATACCCTCACCGGCGGTCGGAGGCATGCCGTATTCCAGCGCGCGCACGAAGTCCGCATCGAAATGCATGGCTTCATCGTCGCCGGCATCCTTGTCCGCAACCTGCGCCAGGAATCGCTCTGCCTGGTCTTCCGCGTCATTCAGCTCGGAATAGGCGTTGGCGATTTCGCGACCACCGATGAACAGTTCGAACCGATCAGTGACATTCGGATTCTGGTCGTTGCGCCGCGCCAGTGGCGAAACTTCGAAAGGGTATTCGGTGATGAAAGTCGGCTGCTCCAGCTTGTGTTCGACCAGCTCCTCGAAAATCATCACCTGCAACTTGCCCAGCCCTTCGAAGCCAAGCACCTTGGCACCAACTTGCTCGGCAATCTCGCGGGCCTTGTCGATATCCTGCAGGTCAGCCGGACTGATCTGCGGGTTGTACTTGAGGATCGAATCGAACACCGATAGCCGCGCAAACGGCTCGCCGAAGTGGAACAGCTTGTCGCCGTAGGGCACGTCGGTGCTGCCGAGAACCAGCTGCGCCAGCTCGCGGAACAGCTCCTCGGTGAGGTCCATGTTGTCTTCGTAGTCGGCATAGGCCTGGTAAAACTCGAGCATGGTGAACTCGGGGTTGTGCCGGGTCGAGACGCCTTCATTGCGGAAGTTGCGATTGATCTCGAAGACCTTCTCGAAACCGCCAACCACCAGACGCTTGAGGTACAACTCCGGTGCAATACGCAGGAACATCGGTAGATCCAGCGCATTGTGGTGGGTCTCGAATGGCTTGGCCGCCGCACCACCGGGAATAGCCTGGAGCATCGGCGTTTCCACTTCGAGGAAGTCCCGCTGCATGAGAAAGTTGCGAATATGCGCAATTACCTGGGAGCGCACGCGGAAAGTCTCGCGCACTTCCTCGTTGACGATCAGATCGACGTAGCGTTGACGGTAGCGCTGCTCGGTATCGGTCAGGCCGTGATGCTTGTCCGGCAACGGGCGCAGGGCCTTGGTCAGCAGGCGCACATCGGCCATTTCAACGTACAGGTCGCCTTTGCCCGAACGCGCCAGGGTGCCTTCGGCGGCAACGATGTCGCCCAGATCGAAGTGCTTGATGGCTTCCAGCGTGGCTTCGGGCAAGGTCTTGCGATTGACGTAGAGCTGGATGCGCCCGCTCATGTCCTGCAGCACCATGAAAGCGCCGCGGTTGAGCATGATGCGTCCTGCCACCTTGACTGGAGTAGCGGCTGCTTCCAGCTCTTCCTTGCTCTTGCCCTCGCAGGCTTTCTGCAGGTCAGCGCAATAGCTGTCGCGACGGAAGTCATTGGGGAAAGCGTTGCCCTGATTGCGCACGGCAGCCAGCTTTTCCTTGCGCTGGGCAATCAGCTTGTTCTCTTCCTCGTGGATCGCGTGCTCGTTTAGCGGTTGTTCGCTCATGGTCTTCATTCCATCTGTGTTTATCCCCACTCCCCGTCGGGGAGTGGGTGTCAAAATTACAGGCCTTGCTTCAGGCTGGCTTCGAGGTATTCGTCGAGATCGCCATCCAGCACCTTGTCGCAGTCACTGCGCTCGACATTGGTGCGCAGATCCTTGATCCGCGAGGCATCAAGCACGTAAGAACGAATCTGGTGGCCCCAGCCGATATCCGACTTGGTGTCCTCCAGGGCCTGCGAGGCAGCGTTGCGTTTCTGCACTTCCTGCTCGTACAACCGGGCCCGCAGCATCTTCATCGCGGTGTCCTTGTTGGCGTGCTGGGAGCGTTCATTCTGGCAGCAGACCACGGTATTGGTCGGCTCATGGGTAATCCGCACCGCCGAATCGGTGGTGTTGACGTGCTGGCCACCGGCACCCGAGGAGCGGTAGGTGTCGATGCGCAGGTCGGATGGATTGATTTCGATCTCGATGTTGTCATCGATTTCCGGTGAGACGAATACCGCCGTGAAAGAGGTATGCCGACGGTTACCGGAGTCGAACGGGCTCTTGCGCACCAGGCGGTGCACGCCGATCTCGGTACGCAGCCAGCCAAAGGCATACTCGCCCTTGATATGCACAGTGGCGCCCTTGATTCCGGCAACTTCGCCGGCGGACAGCTCCATGATGGTGGCTTCGAAGCCGCGCTTGTCAGCCCAGCGCAGGTACATGCGCAACAGCATGTTGGCCCAGTCCTGGGCCTCGGTACCGCCAGAACCGGCCTGAATGTCCAGATAGGCGTTGTTCGGGTCCATCTCGTTGCTGAACATGCGGCGGAACTCGAGTTTCTCGAGAATACCGGTCAACCGGTCCAACTCGCTGGAGATATCATCGACAGCGCCCTCGTCATCTTCTTCAACGGCCATGTCCAGCAGGTCGCTGGAGTCCGCCAGACCACTGGCCATGTCGTCCAGCGTTTCGACGATCTGCGCCAACAGCGCGCGTTCACGCCCGAGGTTCTGGGCGTAATCCGGATCGTTCCAGACGTTGGGGTCTTCGAGTTCGCGGTTTACTTCGACCAGCCGATCATGTTTGTGATCGTAGTCAAAGATACCCCCGAATGGTCAGGGTCCGCTCGGACAGGTCCTTGATACGGTTGAGAATCGGGTTGATTTCCATGGTTGGCAGCACTCACGGGTAATAACGGCAGAAAAGCCGGCGAGTATACCCGAGTCGGCCGGTGCAGGCAGCTACATGGGTAGCAGAGGCTGGCGATCCTCCACTGCCGTTACTTTATCTCTGCGCAGAAAATATTCACCGCGCGATCTGCCGGGGTAGTGCTCAGCACCAGCGAGTAGCCGCCTGCACGCAGGTCCTGCAGAGTTGCCGGAATGCTTTTCGACAGGCGCCAGCCGCCGTCCACCCGCAGGGTCTGCGCGGTCTGGTTCAACGCGTACACCGGCTTTCCGCTCAGTGCCGAACAGCTGCCGGCATAAATGTAGGTCAGCAAGTTCAATGGCCTGCTCACCCCCATCGGTACACCGCTGATAAAAACACTCAGGTCGGTTTGTTCGCCCCTGGCCGCCAGCGCCGCCTGCCCCATGGAGCCGGCATTGTCCCGGGTTGGCTGCAGGGTCAGTTGCAGCACATTGCTCACGCCATTCCCGTCGTTACCGGCACAGCCTGTCAGCAGCAGCACAAGACCTGCTGCCAACGCATTAGCCTGCCACTTGTCGAGATATTTGCCTTTCCCCTCACGCATACACCACACCCTCCGGAATTTCTGAATACTGACCCGATAAAACGTAGCAGCTGAAAGACTATCTGGCGCAACTACCGGTAATGGCTAGGCCAGCCTCAGGCAGGTGCAATGTGGCTGATCAGCAGCTGTACGCTCTCGCGTCCGCGAAACTCGTTCACATCCAGTTTGAAAGCCAGATCGACCTGACGCACGTTCGGGTTTGGCCAGCGCTCACGATCGATATTGAAGGCAATGCCGTCGAGGGTTTGCGTCCCGCATTCGGTGCGCAGCAGCAGTTTCAGGTGCTTCTCGCCGACCAGGCGCTGCTGGACGATGTCGAACTTACCCTCGAACAACGGTTCAGGAAAGTGCTGCCCCCAGGGGCCGGCCTGACGCAATGCATGGGCCAATGGCAAATTGAATTCTTCCGCCGCCAGCTGACCATCGGAAAGCAGGCGACCGGTCAGGTCGTCGGCTGTCAATTGCCGCCGCACCTCGGCATCAAAGGCCGCAGCAAAGGCCGGAAGGTTTGCCTGCGGCAGAGACAAGCCGGCCGCCATCGCATGCCCGCCGAACTTACTGATCAAGCCCGGATTAGCCGCCGCCACCGCATCCAGCGCATCACGGATATGCAGGCCCGCCACCGAGCGCGCGGAGCCTTTGAGTACACCATCACCTGCATCGGCAAAGGCAATCGCCGGACGAAAGTAGCGCTCTTTCAGGCGTGCTGCGAGGATACCGATCACACCCTGGTGCCAGTCCGGCTCAAACAGGCAAAGGCCAAAGGGCATATCGTCCAGGGGCAAGTCCTTGAGCTTGGCCAGTGCCTCGCGCTGCATGCCCTGTTCGATGGCTTTACGGTCCTGATTAAGCTGATCCAGCTGTACCGCCATGTCGCGCGCCAGCGCCTGATCTTCACAGATCAGACACTCGATACCCAGACTCATATCGTCCAGACGTCCAGCGGCATTCAACCGTGGGCCGAGAATAAACCCCAGATCGGTAGAGCTGATCCGCTGCGCCTCGCGCCCGGCCACTTCCAGCACTGCCTTGAGCCCGGGCCGTGCACGCCCGGCACGAATTCGCGCCAGCCCTTGGTGCACCAGAATGCGATTATTGGCATCCAGCGACACCACGTCAGCCACCGTACCCAACGCAACCAGATCCAGCAGCTCGGCCAGATTCGGCTCCGGCCGCTGCTCAGAAAACCAGCCCAGCTCACGCAACTTGGCACGCAGCGCCAGCAACACATAGAAAATTACCCCGACCCCGGCCAGTGACTTGCTCGGGAATTCACAACCCGGCTGATTCGGGTTGACGATGGCCGCGGCCGCGGGCAGTTCGGCACCGGGTAAATGGTGATCGGTGACCAGCACTGGCAAGCCTGCCGCATTGGCCGCCGCCACGCCTTCGACGCTGGAAATCCCGTTGTCCACGGTGATCAGCAGATCAGGCTGGCGCTGCAAGGCCACCGCGACGATCTCGGGAGTCAGACCGTAGCCATACTCGAAGCGGTTGGGCACCAGATAATCCACATGGGCCGCACCGAGCATGCGCAAACCGAGCAGGCCCACCGAACTGGCGGTGGCGCCATCGGCATCGAAGTCGCCGACGATCAGAATCCTTTGTTGCTGGCGCAATGCCAGCACCAGCAAATCCACGGCCGCATCCATGCCCTTGAGTTGCTGATAAGGCGTCAGCCGCGCCAGGCCCTTGTCCAGCTCCGCTGCAGACTGCACACCGCGGGCGGCATACAAGCGGGTCAGCAAAGCTGGCAGATCGCCCAGATCAGGCAGAGTGGCTGGCAGTGGGCGGGATTCGATGCGCATGTGTTGGATAACTCCCACGCTCCACGCCGGAGCGATCTGTTTTTGATGGTTCCCATGCTCTGCGTGGTAACCCTTCGTGGGACGCTCAGCGTCCCGGGCTGCATTCCCACGCAGAGCGTGGGAACGATCTGTGTAATCAGTCGCGACTACCGGCCAACCACTGCATGGGTATCTCGTGCTGACCACGCTCGTCGGTGACGAATAGCTCACCATCGCTGATCATTACACTCCAGTTCAATGCGCGCGGCAGATCGGTGGACAGGTCATCCAGCGCGGCCTGGTCAAAAGACAGCACATTGAGGTTTTTCAGGCTGCGTACGGTGTCGAGCACCCGCGTTTGCCACACGCGCAAATTACCGTAGGCCAATAAGGTGAATTTCTCCGTGCGCCGCGAGCACCAGGTCATGCGCTCGGCATCCGGCTGACCGACTTCGATCCAGTGCAGCACCCGCCCATCCAGGCTCTTTTCCCACAGGGCAGGCTCATCGACATCAGACAGACCGCGACCAAAAGCCAGCTGTTCGTTGTAGAACAGTGCATAGGCCAGCAGCCGCACCGCCAGCCGCTCCTCGGTTTCCGAAGGATGGCGAGCCACGGTGAAACGCAGGTTTTCATACACACTGCGGTCCATGTCGGTCAGGTTGAGCTCGATTTTGTAGGTGGTCGATGGCTGTGCCATGGGGGCTTCTTGATCGCGGGAAAGGTCGGCAAGTCTACCCGATGCTGCTCATGCAGGTTAGAGTCGCGGCCACAGCCTGATGGATGGACGCCAAGCATGAACCTGCCCGACAAACCCCTCGCCGGCCTGAAAGTGATCGAACTCGGCACCCTGATCGCCGGCCCCTTTGCTGCGCGCATCTGCGCCGAGTTCGGCGCACAGGTAATCAAGGTCGAATCGCCGGATGGCGGCGACCCGTTGCGCAAGTGGCGCAAGCTGTATGAGGGCACCTCGCTGTGGTGGTTTGTGCAGGCGCGCAACAAACAGTCGATCACCCTCAACCTCAAACACGACGCCGGCCGCGAGGTGCTGAAAAAACTGCTCGCTGAAGCCGATATCCTGATCGAAAACTTCCGCCCCGGCGTACTGGAAAAGCTTGGTCTGGGCTGGGAGGTGCTGCACGCACTGAACCCGAAGCTGGTGATGGTGCGCCTGTCCGGCTTTGGCCAGAGCGGCCCGATGAAAGATCAGCCGGGCTTCGGTGCGGTAGGTGAATCCATGGGCGGGCTGCGCTATATCACCGGCTTCGAAGACAGACCACCGGTGCGTACCGGCATCTCCATAGGTGATTCTATTGCCGCGCTGTGGGGCGTGATTGGCGCACTGATGGCGCTGCGCCATCGCGAGGTGAATGGCGGCCAAGGTCAGGTGGTGGACGTGGCGCTGTATGAAGCGGTGTTCGCCATGATGGAGTCGATGGTGCCCGAGTTCGATGTGTTCGGTTTTATCCGTGAGCGCAGTGGCAACATCATGCCCGGTATCACTCCCTCCTCCATCCACACCTGCAACGACGGCAAGCACATCCAGATTGGCGCCAATGGCGATGCGATCTTCCAGCGCTTTATGCACGCCATTGGCCGTACTGACTTGGCCGAGGATTCCAGCCTGCGCGATAACGCCGGCCGTGATCTGCGCCGAGATGAAATCTACGGCGTGATTGACCGCTGGGTCGCCAGCCTGCCGCTGGCGGAAGTCGAGGCCATCCTCAAGCAGGCCGAAGTGCCGGCCAGCCGCATCTACTCTGCCGAAGACATGTTCAAGGATCCGCAGTTTCTCGCCCGCGGGATGTTTCTCAACGCCAAATTGCCGGACGGCAAAACCTTCAAGATGCCCGGCATCGTACCCAAGCTGTCGGACACGCCCGGCAGCGTAGAGTGGACAGGGCCCAAGCTGGGTGAGCATAACGACACAGTATTGACGGCGCTGGGTTACAGCCCAGAGGAGATTGCAGGGCTGCGCAATGCCGGTACGCTTTAAATACCCGCGTGCAACTTGTCGGCCGGCAGCGTGATCACCTGCCGGTCAGAATGCGAGCCCGGCGGCGAAGAGGTAGGCGTCCCTGTCCCGCAGCGGATCATAGTCGGTATCTGCTTTAAGCCAGGTGCGGCCAATATCGATAAAGAACCTGCGCTGGAATATCGCGCGCAAGGCCACCCCGATAACCTGCCGACCTTCTACCTGGGTGCCGTCTGCCGAGTAGCCTTCGACATCCTGGCTCCATGCAAGACGCGGAATGAACTCGACGCCCAACTCCGGCAGTGGTGTGGTAAAGGTGCCCACCATGCGGTAACCCCAGGCGAACTCGCTGGCAAAGCCATCCGCCTTGCAGCCATTGGCCAGTATGGTCCGCGCATCGCAAATACCATTAGGGGCTGCCGCTGCACCCCAGTTGCCATTGCGGCCAAGTCGCTCCTGGTCAGTACCGGGAATATTTACCCACTGGCCGGATGCCTCAGCGACCAGCTTGGCATCGGTCAGACCGGTCGAGCCGGCAAGATCCACCTCGGTACCCAGCAGCAACTGGGTTCGATCCACCAGTTTGTAGCCGTCGAAGACATTACCCGCCCCAACGGCAGTCATGCGTGAGGCATAAATGCCTTCATTCTGCGCAGCGAGACCACCTTCCAGCAGCTCCGGAATATTGCGCTGCACAGGCAGGTCTTTCAGATAGCTGAGCTCGGCACTGAACGCCATATTCCGCACGCCGGTTGCTGCGGAAATACCAAAAGACTGCATATCCTCCTGGTAGTAGAGCGGCAAGGCGAAGCCATCATAGGGAGTACAGCCGAGTCCAGGAGTCGGGTTGGCGTCACAAGTACGTATATTGACCACCGGCAAAGTGGCGTCGTAGTCCACGTAGTAAAGGCCGAACTCGGTATCCAGAGCCTCGACAAAATAGCGCGAAGACAGGCCATAACCGCCTGAACCACTGGGCTTGTTCGAGTTGGAGTGCGGCGCCACCAGAAAGGATTTAAGTGGCACGCCAGGAAGAATCGGCGAGTCCGGCGGCAACTGCGCATTCCACTGGTCATAATCGGATATTGGTTGCGCTGCGGTTGCCCACAGACAACTGTCATCGAGAATGGTGTCGCCGCTGACAAAGGATCCACAAGGCGGCAGGCGCGAAGCCTCCCAGTCAAGGGCATAGAAAGCCTCGAGGCTCACGCCATTTTTAGTGATGAGGTTGCCATACAAGCGGTTTACCGGCACCAGCGCATCATCCAGACGCACTCCGGCACGCCCCAGGGCTGCATAGTTCAGCGGATTGAAACCGTTGATTCCGACATGCAAAAGGCTTTCGCCCCAGTTGATCGACTGCTTGCCAAAACGTGCGCTGAGACGGCTCTCGCCAACATCCCAGTTGCCGAAGGTATAGAGATCAAGCAGCTCGTAGCCGCTGAACTGGTTGTAATTGTAGTAATCGCTGTCATCGAGCGTTGCATTAGGCTGATAGCCGTTGGCGGTGTTGCCGTGGGCCACTTCCTGATTCTCACCGGCATAGTCGTACCAGCTACGCATCTTGCCGTAGACGCCGTAGCGGTTCTGATAACGCAACTCCAGATCAGTTGTGTAGACCAGCGGAGCACTGACCAGATCGCCTTTCTGGTAGTTCAGGTTGCCGTCGTCGGCAGAAGTTACCGCACCGTGGGCGCCCGGATACTCGGAGGCATTGCCCTGACCCACCAGTTGCTTATCTGCACTTCTGGCACGCACGGCCGCAGCTGCTACCAGGCTGTTGTTCCATACTCCGCGAAAGTCATCATTGATTTCAAAGGGCAACGCCAGAACAGGCAACGATGGCAGTGCTGCGCCAAGAAGCAGCCAGGACATCAAGGGTCGGCAAGTGAACCGGGAAGTCGTTTTCATTTGATCATCTGGCCCTTACCGAGTGCCAAGGCGGCGCAAATTGACCGGAAGGAAGTCATTGATGTCACCCTTCCAGCCCCACTTGCGCGCACGCTTGGCCTCATTGTCCAGTTCACTGACCAGGTAGGCACCAGCTCTCAGATCGTAATGCACCATAGCCCGATACCAGGGCACCTGGACATCATAGAACTGCATGGCCGGGTGGTCGCCGAAGCGCCACAACTTGCCATTGCTGTCGTAGTCCTCCTCCATGGACACCTGCCAGGTATCTTCATCGAGATAGAAGATTCGCCTCGGATAACGATGGTGCTCACCCGGACGCAGGGTTGCCTCGATCACCCAGACCCGGTGCAACTCGTGGCGCAGCAAGTCCGGATTGATGTTGCCCGGCTGCAGGATGTCGGCATATTTGAGAGTCTTGGCACTGAGCTTGTAGCTGTTATAGGCAATGAACATCTCGCGCTTGCCCAGCAGCTTCCAGTCGTAGAGATCCGGGGCACCGTTCCAGCCATCGTACTGGTCGGACGTGCGCATACCCTGGGTACGCCGGTCGATATCGTCGTATGCCTGGCTAGGTACCCGTACCACCCGCCGTAATACAGTCTGGTAACTCCAGGTCTGGCGACTTTTCTCCACCGGATTGATCGGCTCCCAGACCAGAATGATCTGGCCTTCGATACTGGCCGGTGCCAGATACAGCCCATAAAAATTGAGTAGCCGGTTAGGCCGCGAATCGTTCATGTAGCCTTGCTGATCAAAGGCCTGCGCTTCCATCACCCGCACGTTGAAATAACGACCCTTGCGATCGACCGGAAACCAGTTGCTCTCGCGCAGCACCGAACCACCACGCCAGCGCAGTGAGTGGTTCCACATCATCTGCAGCGGATCCTGGGTAATCGGGAACGGCACCGAGGTTTTCCCCACATCAAGCAGGGCATAGCCATCGGTACGTGCCAATGGCGCCTGAATCCGGACCTGTTCGAGCACATCAGCAGGCCAGCTGGCACTGCGTCGGGTCGGGTAGACATTCAGCCGGTAGGTTTGGGGATGCTGCCTGAACAGGGCACGATGACCATCGGTCAGTTGCGCCGCGAACTGCTCGGCATTTTCCGAGGTGATGGTGAACAGAATGGGGTCATCTGCATAGGGATCTACATAGCCGATCTTGCGATCAACAGGCTGCTTGGGCAAACCACCGGTCCAGGCCGGAATAGTGCCATTGGCATTGCCGGCACGCTCGGCACCCACCGGGGTCAGGTCATCGTCCAGACGCGCCACATCGGCAGCCGTCACAGCTGCCAGCAAGCCTGTTGAGTAGCTCAAAACCAGGCCCAAAAGTGATCTGTAAATCCAGTCACAGCGCATGTTCTACGGCCTTATTCTTGTTCAATGCACCAAATACCAGAGTGTTCTCCGAGAGGCACAGATTGAACATTAGACCAGCAGTGGTTTCGGTGGATGGTTGTTTCCTGCGACCAATCGATATAGGAACACTGCCCTGCCAGGGGGGCTAATCAGTGTCTTTCATCAACAGATCAGCCACTGCCTCGTACGCCGGCAGGGAAGTCGGATCGATAACCGCGTTGGCTGCCACCGGAAAGGAGGCAAAGCGGGCAATCACCATCTCGGCCTTGGGGTCCACATAAATGGTTTGCCCATGGATGCCACGCGCGGCAAATACGCCGTGGTCATTGTGTGACACCCACCACATGTCGCGGTAACTCCAGTTCGGCAGGGTCTGGTAACCGGCTTTGGCGAAGTCGCTCTGGCTGGCCCCTTTGCGGATATCCGCCACCACAGCTGCGGGAATGATTTGCTGGCCGTTGAAGCGGCCATCCAGGCGCATGGTCTCGCCAAAGCGCGCCATATCACGCAAGCCGGCATTGAAACCGCCACCGGCGAAACCGGTACCGACTTCATCGACAATCAGGTAGGCATCCTGTTCGGCTCCCAGCTTGCTCCAGATGCGCGACTGCAGCAGCTCGGCAAACGACTGCCCGCTGGCGCGCTGGACGATCCAGGCCAGCACATCGCTGTTTACCGTCTTGTAGGCAAACGCCTGCCCATGCTGACCTTCGGGTTTGACCTTTTGCAGAAAGGAATACAGCGACGTAGCACCGTCATAGCCCTGCGGGCGCGGCAGAATATTCCCCGCGCGCACGTACTCCCAGATTTCCGCTTTGGGATCGGCATAGTTTTCCGAATACCGGATACCGGTGGTCATATCCAGTATCTGGCGCACCGTGGCGTTGCCGAAGCCGCTGTCTTTGAGCTCCGGCACATAGCGGGTAACACTGGCATCGGGGTCGAGAAGCCCCTCCTCTACCAACATTGCCCCCAGCGTACCGACAAACGACTTGGTAACCGACATTGCCATGTGCTGACCGTGCTCATCCAGCGCGCCAAAGTAACGCTCATAGACCACCTTGCCACGATGCAGGATGACAATGCCGTCGGTGTAGTTGGCCGCCAGTGACTGCTCCCAGGTCATCGGTGTTTCACTGCCAAGCGGCATGAAACTCAGACTGTCGATGTCCTTGCGCTCTGCCCTTGGCAAGGCATAAACCGGCATTTCGCCCCTGGATACATTTGCTGTCGCCTGCAATTCCCTGACGTGCGAGAACGCCCAGCGCAACTGCGGAAATTGCAGATAGTTACGGGTATTGACCACTTTGTCCGGCGCAGGCGGGAATCCCTGCATCAGGCCCAGTGCCACCGGATTACTCGCCTGAGCATCCGGGAACGCAGGCAGCGCCGAGGCCGTCAGGCTGCTCATCGAAAGCAGACAGACAGCAAACAGTGTTGGGGCTTTGTGGGTCGAAGATGGCATAAGAGGTGCTTTCCCGTTCAAGTGGTTTCTGCTGCCTGACGCATGGAGGCAGACCTTATAACAGCATAGGCAAAGTCGAGAAATTTGGGCTGCCTTAGGCAAAATGCCTCGAGCCCGATGCATGCAGACACACTCGCAGAGCATATTCGGCTTGAAAAATCATTACTTAACTATACTCTTGTACATGTCTTGTATAGGTAATTGTCATGAACAGTCTCGACCTACCGGTAACGCTCTTCGTAGACGAATCTTGCCCTTTGTGTGCGCGGGAAACCCGCCTGCTCAGACGGCATGCGGACCCCGCACGCCTGCAGTTGACCGACATCAGCGCAGGCGGGTTCTCTGCCGCCCCTGACGGCCCGGAGCTGAAGCAGCTGCAAAGTCTGCTGCATGCACGCACCGCTGGTGGCGATTGGCACACGGGTATAGATGCCACCCTTTACAGTTGGCGCGCAGCCGGGCTTGGTATCTGGGTCGCGCCACTGGCTTTCAAACCATTACGTCCGTTGTGGCATGCCCTGTACGCGCTGTTCGTCTGGCTCAAGCCACATCTGGCCTGGCTTCCCCACCCGGAGGGCAAGGCACGTTGCAACAATCACTGCATGGGTGGCGAAGAGCCGGCGCCACAGCGCTCAGGACTGAACCATGAATAGCTGGCGCAGAGTCACCAGCGCCCTGCTGATGCTGCTTTGCCTTGCCAGCATGGCTGTCCAGGCGAATTGGCGCACAGCAGTGCCTGATGCTCAGGTAATCGGTCAGGGTGAACTTTCAATGTTCGGTTTTCGCATATACAGCGCCCGCTTGCTCGGTGCATCTGCCCAGTTCAATCCGCAGCAGCCCTTCGCGCTGGAGTTGACCTACCACCGTGCTATCAGCCGTGAAGACCTGGTGGAAGCCAGTCTGGAGCAGATCAGTCGTCAGACTGGCACTGCACCCACCCCCGAGCAACTGCAACGCTGGCAGATGGAAATGCACAAAGCTTTCGTTGATGTCGACAGCGGTCAACAGATCATTGGCGTGTACCTGCCAGGGCAAGGTTGTCAGTTCTATGTCGGTGAGCAGTTGCAGCATGAAATAGCCGACCCGTCTTTCGCCCGGGCCTTCTTTGATATCTGGCTGGGTACAGGCACCAGCGAACCGCAGTTGAGAAAACAGCTGCTCGGCCAACGCTAGCGCTCCCGGACTGCCGGGCAGACGCAAGCCACTTCGGAAAACACCATGAAAGTTCTAGTCACCCTGTTGTTGTGTACCCTGCTGGCAGCTTGCAGCCAGGTCGAGGTCAAAGACTATAGCGCGGAGCAACCCCGGCTGGATCTGCGCCAGTACTTTAATGGCCAGACCGATGCCTGGGGCATGTTTCAGGATCGCTCGGGGAAGGTTATCAAACGCTTCCACGTGCTCATCGATGGGCGAGTAGAGGGATCGGAACTGATCCTCGACGAGCAATTTACCTACAGTGATGGCACCACCCAACAGCGAATCTGGACGCTGCGTGAAATCAGTCCGGGGCAATGGCGTGGCACCGCGGCAGACGTGGTGGGCGAAGCCATCGGCGAAGTGGCCGGTAACGCCCTGCGCTGGCGCTATGATCTATTGCTGCCGGTGGATGACAGCGTCTATCAGGTTTATTTCGACGACTGGATGTACCTGCTGGACGAGCAGACACTGGTCAATCGCTCGTTCATGAGCAAGTTCGGCGTGGAGCTGGGCCAGGTCACCCTGTTCTTTCGCAAGCAGGGCTGAGCGGTGACAGAGCACTCTCTGCAGACAAGCCCACTGCAGTCATTTCCAGATGGCTTTCGGGCACTGGTGATCGGCGCATCTGGCGCCATCGGCCAGGCCTTTTATCAGCAACTGCAAGCTGATTCGAGTTGTGCACTGGTGCTGGGGATTGATCGGCACTCGCAACCGGCTCTCGACTTGTGTGACGAACAGAGTATTGCCAGCGCTGCCCTTAGCCTGCGTGAGCAGGGTCCGTTTCATCTGATCATCAATGCCGGCGGGCTGTTGCACACGGCCGACTGGCTGCCGGAGAAGAGACTGGCGGAGATAAATCTTTCCCAGCTGATGACCAGCTTTCAGGTCAACACCTTTGGCCCGGCATTGCTGTTACGTCATTTCACACCGTTGCTGGATCGGCAACGCGGGGTGATGGCTTTGCTCTCGGCCAAGGTTGGCAGCATCGGCGATAACCGCCTGGGTGGCTGGTACAGCTACCGCGCGTCAAAAGCGGCATTGAACATGCTGGTCAAAACTGCCGCGATCGAAGTGGGCCGCACCCGGCCAAACAGCGTATTGCTGGCCCTGCACCCGGGTACGGTAATCTCGCGTTTGTCCGCGCCGTTCCAGGCAGGTGGCAAGGCTCGTCCTGCCAGTATCGCGGCAGCCGAAATGCTCAGAGTGATCGACCAGCTGGGTCCTGAAGCCAGTGGTGGCTTCTATGCCTACAACGGTGAGCAACTGCCTTGGTAAGACCACCAGCAAAACCCGGACAACAGCTCGTCAAGTTTTGACTTTCACTGGCGCAGCCTTGCGTGGCTTGCGCTGTGCCTGAACCTGCCCCGCCACTGGCAATTTTTTAGCCATACCGGGCTTGGCCGGACTTGCCGGTTTAGCGGCCTTCAGCGGGGCCTTGCTGCTGGCAGCTTTACGTGGCGCTGCCCTGCGCTTAGGCGCCAACATCTCGAAATCCGAGCGCTCTGCCAGCCAATCGGCGGAACTCTTCCAGACATGATCCCGCGCCTTGCTGCCCAGGATCACACCCATGTGCCCACCTGGAGCCACTTCGAAGCGCTTGTCGACTGAAGACACCAGACCAATGATCGCCTTTGCGGTCGAAGGGGACACCAGTGCATCCGTCTGGCCGGCAAACGCTAAAAGGGGTGCCTGGATATTGGCAAAACGCGAAACCCTGTCGCCAAGGCGAATTTCGCCCTTGGCCAGCTTATTGTCCACGGTTACCCGCACCAGCATGTCCTGCACGACTCCGGCAGGGTAAGAGAGCATATTGTTCAGGTAGTCCGATGTGGTGGAGTGGTTGACCACGAACTCGCGATCCCACATGCGCATCAGCAGATCCCAATAGGTGGTCACGCTACCGACCGGGTCAGTCATCTTGAACATGACCGTGGTCATCCAGCCGGGTACGTGCATCTTTTTCGGATCGAAATTCAGCAGACGGAAGTCAGTCACCTTGCGCAACATCTTCGCCGGGGTATTGATGACACGGCCCATACTGCCAATCACACCGCTGCCCTGGCGCATATCGATAGGGCTGGCGACGGTAACAATATTGGCGATCCGCGCATCGCGCTTGAGCCCGGCCTGCATAAGGCTGAGCAGGCCGCCCATGCACCAGCCCATCAGCGAAACCTGCTGGCTGCCACTGTGTTCAAGTACCGCCTCGATCGCTTCGTTCATCATGCGATCGGCGTAGTCCTGCAAACGCAAGCGCGCATGTTCGCGGGTCGGCGTACCCCAGTCGATCATGTACACCTTGAAACCGCGGGCTGCCATGTAGCGCACCAGACTGCGATCCGGCATCAGATCAAAAGTGTCGGCGATAACGCCCAGCGGTGGCACCAGAAGCAGCGGAATCAGGTGGGTTTCCTGCTTGATCGGCAGGCTGCTGCCATCGGCAAACTCGATCTGGCCGTCGGTGCGCAAATCGTAGTGACGCACCCGCATCAGCTCCCCGACATGCACATACTCAAACCAGGTCAGCCCCGACTTGATCAGTGCGCCACGGCGAAACACCCAGTCGAAACTGTTAAGCGCCGAAGCGGCAAAGCGCTCATTGAGTACCAAACCATTGTGCAGCATTTGCTTGAGCAGCTTGTTCACGTTGAACTCCCGGTGTGTTCGAAGGGCTTGCGCCCATGACAAATGTGTATCGAGCGCAAAGCCGTGTATCAGTCGAGCAGTGTACAGGCCATTACCACCGCATCTTCGCGGCCACCGACCGCAGGGTAATAGTCGCGACGCCGGCCGATCTCGTTGAAACCATAGCGCTCGTAGAGCCGATAGGCCGAACGGTTGCTATCGCGTACTTCGAGAAAGCATTCACGGCCACCCAGTTCGGTAGCACGCCGCATCAGATGTTCTAGCAGACGCAAGCCGAGCCCGCTGCCCTGGCTTTCCGGCTTGATGGTGATATTCAGCAGATGCGCCTCATCGAGGATCAACTGAATCACGCCGTGGCCGACCTGCTGGGAACCCTCAAACATCAGCCAGCAATCGTAAGACTGCAGACCATCGAGAAAGATGCCGCGGGTCCAGGGATGGCTATAGGCGGCGTATTCTATCTTCAGCACCTGCTCTATATCGGCTTCCGTCATTTGCCGAAAGGAAAACGCATCAGTCATCGACCGGCTTCCAGCGCGACATCAGACGGCGCATGGCCTGCCACAGGGGCGCCTTGCGCAGCGGCTCATCCATCAGCAATTCCAGACCGGGAATTGCCCAGGCCGAGCCGAGGCCTTCGATCTGCAACTCGCGGTTGTACATCTCTTCCTCGGCTTCGCCGGCATAGCGCAACGCGGGCAGGCCAACCAGCCACAGACAGGCGCAACCCTGCCCGCCTTCAAGTTGTGCCGCAAGAAAGCCGTGCAGAAAGTCCCGCGCGGCCTGCGGGCCCTGATCCAGATTGCCGCCGGACAACAGCGGCCAGCGCACCGGATCACCCAATAACTGCGGGCTGTCGGGCAGGCCCGCTGCACGCAGCAGATCCTTGAGCAGCAAATAGGCCGGATCGCGGCTCTGGAAGGCTTCGCCAGTGGGAAGTTCGACCAGCAACAGGCAGGCTCCGGCACGGTACAGCTGCAGACTGAAGCGCGGCACGCTAACCCGAGGAGCAACCTGGGATACCGTCGGAGTGGCTTCGACCTCAGCAGGTTGCCCGGCCGGCCGTGGTTGGCTTGCAGGCTCGAGACCGGCACGCACCTGATTAATTGCGCTAACGGGTGCAACGCTGCCAGCCTCAGCGGGCTCGACAGCGGCTTGTACAGGCTCAGGCACTGATTGCGGTTCGGCCAACTGCAAAGTCAGCGGACGTGATGCGGCAGCAAACGGCAAAGGCTGCATCGGCAGCCAGGTTTCTACCTGCATGGCGCTCAGATAGGCGCGCCGGCGCTGCTCAGCGATCAAACGTTGGCCACCTGCGGATGCGCCTTGTTGCCACCGGCCTGCATCAGGTTCAGTGCATTGATGTAGGCCTTGGCTGAGGCCACCAGAATATCGGTGTCAGCACCATTGCCATTGACGATTCGACCGGCTTTTTCCAGACGCACGGTGACCTCGCCCTGCGAGTCGGTACCCTGGGTAATGGCGTTGACCGAGTACAGCTGCAGGATCGCTGCTGAACTGGCAATCGATTCGATCGCCTTGAAACTGGCATCCACCGGACCGGAACCACTGGCCGTGGCACTCTGTTCATGCCCGGCGACGTTCAGCACGATGCGCGCTTCAGGTACTTCGCCGG
>Ga0102812_10001203_pt1 | contig 18056 bp, 9 predicted proteins | sample ColrivemetaGS713_FD_79334 | JGI IMG/M metagenome (GOLD analysis project Ga0102812, IMG submission 79334) | Estuarine microbial communities from the Columbia River estuary - Flood tide ETM metaG S.713 | ecosystem: Environmental > Aquatic > Marine > Intertidal zone > Estuary | place: USA: Columbia... | reverse complement strand
CTATATGCTTGCGATTGATAAAGACGTGATCCGCATGGTTTGATGCCCCGATGCGAACATGTTCGGGTTTGAATTCTGTTACACCTTAAGGCCTTTTAAATATCCCGTCGCTATGCAGAAAGCTTACTTTGCTTTCGCAATCGGGAGATTGAAATGAATCTTAAAATTATGGCAATGCTATTCACCTTGGGTCTATTTGCGGGCCAACTGCACGCAGGACCCATCACACAAGCCACCTTACCCCCCAATCGAGCATGAACAGGCGACTTTGACAGTTGTTGCGTCTGACGGCGTGGAAACGCGATATTCCGCAGCGGAATTGGAAATGTTCCCCACGTGCAGTTTAACAACAACGACGCCGTGGCGTGATGAACCTGCGGTGTTTGAGGGTGTTTTACTCTCGGATATTTTGGAAAAGAACGGTTTGGACGGTTCCCCAAGTATATTGGTAACAGCGGAAAATGACTACCAGACGACCATGTCAAAAGACCTCATCGATAGCGTTCAAATATTGGTTGCGACACGCGCCGATGGCAAAGCACAGTCAAGACGCGTTCGCGGTCCAATCCAGTTTATTATTGAAGCAGAGGCTTTTGCAGGCTCCTCACCCGCCACAGAATCTAGTCTTGTTTGGATGGCTGCGCGGATTGAGGCTGCGGAATAATTTGTGATGATCCCTCCTAGTTCTTCCAAATTTAGGTTTCAGCGGTTTCTTGATGCCATTGCTTCACGCCTTGGCATCTATTCTGCGATAGGTGTTTTGATCCTGATTTGCGTCGGGATGGGCACCTATTTGCAGTCGGTTGTTATCGAATTGGACAAATCGCTCGTGGAATTTGAGGACCAGCAGGTTCGCAATGGCTGCGTTGCGATGAGTGACGTTCAACGACTGGTTCTGGTTGCGCATCAGGCCGTAAATGCTGGCGTAATGTTAAAACCCTTGGCGACAGAGTTCCGCACCGCAGCGGATATTTTATATGCAAGAGCACATCATTTTCGGGAGTTGCCAGAGGGCAAAGAGAATTCGTTTATAAAAAAAACCCAGCGCTCGCAACACTTGATGAAATCGTCGCGCTGACGGATGACACTGCTTCGAATAATTTTCAGGATTTCGATTTAGTCTTCAAGAAACTGACTTTTCTCTCATCAAAGGCACGGCAGAATTTAGCACAATTCCTGGGCGGTGTCATCATTAAGGGGGATTCCCAAATGGGCAAATGAGTGATTCATAAGAGACCAACTTTACTTTGGGAGTTGGTTTATGCATCGCTATGCCCGTCGGGATGATCAGTGGGATCGGATAGAAAAACTGTTGCCGGGTAAAGCTGGGGATCGAGGCCGGACGGCCCGTGACAACCGGCTTTTTGTCGAAGCGGTCCTTTACCGGTATCGCGCAGGCGTCCCATGGCGAGACCTGCCAGAGCGTTTCGGAGATTTGCCTTCGACAGTCTGCCGAGAGGTTGGCAGAAACGGTGGACGTCAAGCCTATCGGACCGCTCGCTCAGAACAGCGCGCCTGGGACTGCGCGACGCGGCCCGAGTTGGTTAAGCGCTCGTTCGACGATCAATTATGCCAATTGATTGCACGCAAGCTGCAGCAGAAATAGTGAACCCAACAGCTCGCCAATTGGCTCAAGCGCAAGTATCCGGACGAGGAGCAGCACAGTATGGCAAACGAATCGATTGATCGCAGCCTCATTACCGCAACTGGCTGTCCGCGCTGTCGTTCGGGTCGAATGATGAGGAGGTATTGGTACTCAACAGCAATAACCGCTTTCTCGCGCATTACATCCAGACACACCTCATGGCGGTGCTGTCAGAGGCGGTCCAGCCAACTTTGGGGAACCACCGTTGCCGGCTCGAGATCAACGTGGTGGGGTGAGCGGCGAGAGTATCTCTACATCGTCCCCGAATTTCGCAAGGTAGGCCGTCGTCAGGCCAAGGCATTCAGTCGATGCGCATTCCGCCTGATGAGGGCACTGGTAAAAACCGTTCTTGTCAAACTCTGTCCAGAAATCAGGGTCGATCATCAGCATGGGCTGGGCGTTGACTAGCGCGCCGCCGAGGTCAGCCAGCATGCATTCGGGGAAGTTCTTGGCTTCGGTAAAGCGGCCCAAGGCGCGGCATTTCAGGATCGCCTCGCGCAGGTAGGGGAGGATATCGCTGTTATTGGCCAGAAGGTCTTTAGGGTCGTCGGGGGCCATGGGGAAGAAGTTCCAGAACTCCATTTGCACCAGCCGTTTGAGATGCGCCAGCGCGTCAACCATACTCGGCAAGAGCATATAGCTTTGCGTCGTAATCACAGAGTTGGTGATGAGTTTGACGTGGTCATATTGGTCGAGATGCTCCATCCCGCGGATCATTTTGTCCCACGCGCCTTGCACCTGGGTGATGCGGTCGTGGCTTTCGCGGTCAGAGCCCGCCACGGACACGAAATATTCATCGACGCCTGCGTCTACCAGCCTGTCGGCGTAATCGGTGCGGCACAGATGCACGCCGTGGGTCTGGATGCGCACATGCTTGAAGCCCGCCGCGCGCGCTTTGCGGGCGAGGTCAGGCAGGTCTCGGCGCAGGGTGATTTCAGAACCTGTCAGCACGAGGCCCTCCCAGCGACCCGTTTCAGCTTGGTCGCGGCAAACGTCGTCAAGGGTCGCATCAGAGGTCGGCGCGAGGCGGTCCATCGTGCCCTCGATCATACAATGCACACATTTTAGGTTGCAACGGAACTCCATTGTCAAAGAAACATAGTTTTGGTGATCGCGCAGGCTGAGGCCTTGCAGGCGGTCCAGCTGGTTCACAGGCGTTGTCAGCCCGACGCGGGTGCCTGCTTGACCGACCACAGGGATCGCAGCGTGAGGGTCGTTTTTAGATGAGGCCATAGAAGCTGCCTTTGGTTGGGGTGACCACGCCCGCGCGGTCGCAGGCGAAGTCCCAGCCTACATCATAAAGGTGATGGTCCAGTGCGTCATGGTGTGCGGCGAGGAAGTCTTGCAAGTCCTGGGGAAAACCGAGTTTGGCCAGGAAATGGGCCAGTTGTGCGGCGCGGATGCGGGAAAAATACAGCCCGTCGCGTTTTTGTTTGTTGGCCACCACGATGGTTTCGGCACCGTCCATTTCCGGCCAGAGCAGGTCGCGCAGGTCGAGGCCTGATTGCGGCAGGTGGATGGATTCCGTTAGCTTGTCATGGATCTGTTGCGCCTCAATTATAGCGTCGAAGAAGAAGTAGAAATTGCGCATCTCATAGCCCGCGTCCGTCAGCCCGTAGCAGATGCCGGAGGAGACGGTCGAGCCAGGATTGCCCATGTAGATGTCGATCTGATCGAGGGGAGCGCCGCGCAAATGTGAGGGCGTTACTTCTATCGAGAACATGAAATAAGGCAGGGTGTCGTCGGGGGTGAGTTTGCAGTCCAGATGCCCTTTGGTCGCCGCGAGGAAATCACCGATGCCGTGGCTGCGTGCGTCGCGGGCGTAGTCGTAGAAGTAGAACTCCCAACTTGGGCCCTCGGCCCCCCATTTCATGCCCCAGACAGTGGCAAGACGCCCAAAGGCGTTGCGGATGGCGTCGGTGAGCGCCCCCATCTCGGGGCCGAGGTTTGCGGTCTCAAAGCTTTTGTAGAGAAGCGCAGAGGTGCGCAAGGCGTCATCGCTTGGGGCGCGCGGGCGGTCGTAGGGCCAGAGGCAGAAATCCAGCGCCGCGTCTGCTGGTCGCGCGAATTGGGAGCGCGCTTTGGTGTTCCAATCAGTCATATCACTTTGGCGCCGTAGTAGAATGTAGCGAATGGCGCGCCTTCGCGGTCAGTGCCTGCCGCGAGATGGCCAAAAGGCGCGTCGGTCAGGTTTGGTTCAATGCCGTAGGCGGTGTAGAGCGGTCTAAGCAGGGGGGCGGCTTGGGCCATGGTAAGTTTGACATCGGACATATTGATGTCGACGGAGGCGCGGCGAGTGCCTTCCTCGGTCACATGCAGGACCACCGCTTCACCACCAGGGGTGCCGTCGCGGGCGACGGGCAGGCAGGCGTGCATCGCATCGCGTACAGGGCCTGCAGGAACCAACGCGTCGATCAGCTCTTCTTTGGCGCTGTGGGGCTTGTGGGCGATCGAGATGTAGTGGTTCACTTTCACATCCTTACCGCGCCATTTGATCGCCATAAAGACCAAATCAGGCAGGGGGGCATTTTGGGGCGTGAACTCAAGATAGCATTTTCCTATATCGCCGTCGGCCGCAAAATAAACCGCATGAGCCTGTTTCAAATAAGGGTCGAGGGCGCTGCTGTTAGGGCAACCCAAGTCGGCGCAAATCTCAGCCAAGGTAGTGCGCGGGGCAGGGTAGAGGTCGCGTTTGTCAAAGGTGACCATCCCGCGCTCTTTAGAGGGGACACCGGAGCTGATTTTGATGGAGCTCTCGAAGATACGCGGGGTCTCAAGCGTGGCAGTGACCGAGAGAAGACGCGCGACGCTCATGTCAGTCTGCGGCCGGAAAGGTCAGTAGGCAGCGGTGCCCGGCGGGCAAAAGCCCATCAGGGTTGGGCAGTTCAAGCTCGACCCCGAAGGTGCCGGAGGCTGCGTCAAAGACTTTGTCGAAGGCGATGACTTTGGCCTCGTAAGTGTCGGTGATGGGGGCTGCGGGCGCGATGGTGGCGGTCTGTCCGCTGGAGATTTGCGGATAAAGTTCAACGGGCAAAAATGCCTCGATCAGTAAAGGATCAAGCTGGACGATCGAGACGATCGGCGTGTTGGAGCCTACGAATTCGCCAGAGGACAGATTGCGTGTCAGAACCACGCCGTCGATGGGGCTTTTGATGGTGCGTTGTGCCAGTTGCTGCTGCGCGCGTGCGAGTTCTTGGGCGGAGATTTCTTGGTCCAGCACCGCTTGTGCCAAAAGCGCGTTCGCGGTGACAAGTTCGGCTTCGACCTCTTGCAGCTGATCGGCGGAGGCGACGTTGCGTTCGACAAGGGTCGCGGTGCGTTCTTGCTGGATCTGGATCAGGTCACGGCGGGCCGTTTGCGCCTGGATCGCCACATCGCTGTTGGCGCGGGTGGCGAGCAGGCCAATCGTGGCGCGTTCGACGCTGCTTTCGAGTTGCGCGATAATCTGGCCTTCGGTGACGACAACGCCGCGGCGGATGCTGACGTTTTCGAGCACGCCAGCCACAGGGGCGCCCACGTCGATGATGTCGGCAGGGTCCATGACGCAGTCAAAGACCTCTTCGGAGAGGGTCTGCGCGTGACCGCTGGTGACGGTCAAACAAAGGGCCGCAATCGCAAGAAAAGGGGCAGGACGCATGGGGGTCTCCAGAGGTGAAAGTCTGCGTGAATGTAGCTTACTCAAGCTGGCCTGAAAAGGCCAGTTTGTCGCCAAGGTCGCGGTCTTGCTGCATCAGATCGCGGCGTGATTGCGCGTGGGCGGTTTCTGTACGCCGCTGGCGGTCGCGGATAAAGCGGCCAATGGCGCGGTTGCCCAGCACGAAGGAAAGGACATAGGCCAAACGCCGCGCGCGCGCGGCGTCGGGGCCTTGCATCAGGTCGTCCTCGAGGCTGAGGTAGGCTTCAATAAGGCCCGGCTCACCTTGGCGGCCGCAGCGCCCTTCGAGTTGGCGGTCGACACGGCGGCTGTCATGGCGCTCCGTCAGGATTACAGTCAGCCCGCCGTTTTCTGGCACGCCTTTTCCAAGCTTAATATCAGTGCCGCGCCCGGCCATGTTCGTGGCCACGGTGATTTGCCCCGGTTGGCCCGCGCGGCTGACGATCTCAGCCTCGTCGGCGTCTTGATCGGCGGAAAGGGTCATATGCGGCAAGCCTGCTTCTTCGAGCCATTTGCTGGCTTCTTGTGAGGCGAGGATCGAGCGTGTGCCGATCAGCACCGGCTTGCCTGCGGCGTGGAGCTTGGCCACGCGTTTGGTGATGGCGCGCCATTTGGCGGCACTTTTGCGGAACACGCGGTCGGGGGCTTTTTTGCGGATGTCGGGCTTGTTGGTGGGGATTTTCACGACGGCGAGTTTGTATACGGTCCAAAGCTCCCAAGCTGCGTCTTGTGCGGTGCCTGTCATGCCGCCGATACGGGTGTAGCGGCGGAAAAATCGTTGGTAGGTCATGCGCGCGAGGGTCTCGTTCGTGGGGGTGATTTCCAGCCCTTCTTTAAGTTCGACCATTTGGTGCAACCCGTCGGACCATGTGCGATCGGGCATGGTGCGGCCTGTGTTTTCATCGACGATCTGGATTGCGTCGTCCTTGATGATGTAGCTGTCGCCCAGTTTGAACAGATGGAGCGCATTGAGCGCTTGCTGCACGGCGTGGTCGCGGATAACCGGAATGGAGAATGTGTCCATCGCACCCTCGGTCAGATCTTCGAGGAAGTCATAGCCCGCCTCAAGAATTTCGACCCGCTTGACGCCGGGGGGCAGTTTGTAATGCACACGCTCGATCATGCGTTTAGCCGCATCCATGCCGGCGATGAAGACCTCGTTAGCGATGCCGCCTTCGAGCGCGCCTGCGCCTGAAATGATGAGCGGCGTGCGAGCCTCGTCGATGAGGACGCTGTCGGCCTCGTCGATAATGGCGAAGGGCAGGCCTTGCATGCGCAAGGGTTCGGTCGGGCCACCGCCCGGGATGAGTTTGTCAACTTTGCGTTGCAGATTACCGGGCGCGCGACGCAGGATGGCGCGGTCGCGCAAGTAATCGAACGCGAGTTCTTTATTGGTGCCGTAGACGATGTCTTGGGCGTAGGCCACTTGCCTAGTCGGGCCGTCCTGGCCTTCGAGGACGGTGGCGTGGGTCAACCCGAGGAAGTCGTAAAGCGGGTTGGTTTCTTTGGCGTCGCGCTCAGCCAGGTAGTCGTTGACGGTCATCACATGGACTTGGCGGCCAGAGAGGGCGATGGTCGCGACGGCCAAAGTTGCGCAAAGCGTTTTGCCCTCGCCTGTGCGCATTTCGCCGATTTGGCCGCGGAGCATGGACCATGCGCCCAAGATTTGCACATCATAGTGGCGCATTCTGAGAACTCGGGTGGCGGCTTCGCGGATCAGGGCAAAAGCCTCGCCTGTGGTCCATGTGGGCAGGTCTTGGTCGCGTAAGTTTTGTCGTAGTTTAATGCGCAAATCGCGGACGCTGGCGCGCAAGGCTTCGTCGCTCATGGCGGCGTAACGGGCTTCGTGCCAGCGGACCGACCACAGAACCGGGCGCAACCGCAAGGCGCGCCAGCGAGCCCCTTGGGCGACGAATGCGCCTTGCAGCCATGCCCATGCGCGGTCAAGTTCGGTTTCTTCGCGGTCCTCCGCCTCGGCGTAGTCGACGATGCGGGGCAGGCGCAGGCGATGGGGGGTTTGGGCGGTGAAATCAGACACGGAACTGTCTCAGGAAAAGTTGTCGGACAGAGCGGTAAATGCGGAAGCCGATGGGCTCTTTCCCGTGGGCGAATTTCACCAGCGCGCGTTCGCCGACGCGGGAAATGGGGGTGGGGTTGGCGGTGGCGACCTCGAACTGGAAGACGCTTTCGAGCGTTGAAAGCTCAGAGGCGCCAGCGGGGTTCAGCACGATATCGCCGCCCGCTTGGGTCGAGAGCGCAAGCGAGGGCAGCATGTCTTGCGATTGCGGGATTTCCACCACAAGCCGACCGGGGACGGCGGTGCCGATGGCGTCGAGGAACATGATTTCAACGTCCTGGGTGCGACCGCGCACGATTTCGGCTTGCGCTTGGGGGATGGCGACGCGCAGGTGCATGTCGCCGTCGCCGATTATGTAGCCCAAGACCTCACCCTGACGGATCAACCGTCCGGGGAGGCTTTCGGCGGATGGGATCACGGGCGTGCCAGCGGCGCTGGCTTGGACGATCAGGTCATCGCGGCGCGCGATCAGGCTGTCGAGTTGGTCTTCGAGCAAAAGCACGCGGTCGCGCAGAAGTTGGGCTTGGACCTGATCTACGAGCAGGATGGCGCGCAGACGGAGTTGCCCTTCGCGCAACTGGCTTTTGAGGATCGCGATGCGATTTTCCAAGACCGAATCTTGCAGGGTCATGACCGGATCACCTGCGGCAAGCTGGTCATCAGGATTTGCGTTAACCGAGACGATAAACCCTTCGGTGCCGGCGCGCAAAATCGCGTCCTGGTCAAGCCAGACGACACCGTACGCGACGGTCGCATAAGGCGCGGGCATGCTGAAGAGGAGGGCTGCAAGGCCAAACACCGCGCCGCCTACAAGCCCGTAGGCTTTGCCGCGTTTGCGGCGTAGCTCGGGACTGGTCATCATGTATTTGATGCCCTTTAAAAGGGGCATGATGAAGGTGTTAAACAGCGCCCATATGGCCAGCAGGATGCCAATAAAGAAAAACTTTGAGGCCACGAAAAGCGCAATCGCAAAGCTGATAAACACGCGGTAGATGAAGGCGGCGATGGCGTAGGTGAAGAGCCACTTGCGTTCGCCTTTTGCGGTGACGCCGTCGGGGACCTCTTTGACGCGGAACAGATAGGTGCGGATCAGGTAGAAGATGTAAGCGTTCGAGCGTTGGCCAAGGTTTGGCACTTCGATCAGGTCGGCGAAGACGAAATAGCCGTCGAAACGCAAAAGCGGATTGCCGTTGAACAAAAGCGTCGAGACACCACCAATCAGCATGACGTTAAAGGCGAAAGCGCGCACAAGGCCCGGCTCTGCGTTGAGCCAGATGATCATCGCGATGCTGGCAAGGGCAGTTTCCACCATGATGCCTGCACCGCCCACAACCGCGCGCCGCCATTTGCTGTCGAAGGCGGCAGAGGATGAGGCATCAACGTAAGGCACAGGGATGAACACAAGGAACATGACGCCGATTTCGTGGACTTCGCCGCCCCAGACTTTGGTGGCGTAGCCGTGCCCAAGTTCGTGGATGGCTTTGACGAAAGGATAGGCGAGCGCGATCAGGATCAGGTTTTCTGCCGCAAGCACTTGATCGGTGACACCCTGGGTCAGCTCTTGCCAATGCATGACCGCGAGCACGAGGCCTGTCGTCACAAGCGCCAACCACGCGATGAAACCGGCAGGCTTGAATAGGAAACGCACGGCACCAACGGTGGCGTCGAGAAAGCGGTCGGGATCGAAGAGCGGCAGGCGCAGCGCCATAGGGTTTTTGATGCGCGCGATCATTGTCTGACGCTCTTGTTTGGCGTGACGGCGGCCGATCTCTTCCATGTCGGGAGGCAGGTCGCTGGCAATCAGGTCCGAGCGGTGCAGTTGCGACATCAGTTTGATGGTTTCGGACTGTGTCGGCGGGTCGTCCTCAAAACGCCGGCAGGCGGTTTCCCAGATTTCGTGCATCGTGCGCTGACCGTTCATCAGCGCGATGATGAAATTCGCCGCAGGGGTGATGCGGTGGTATTTACCGCTGTGCAGATCTTGCAGGATGAACCACGTGTCGCCGCGAAAACGCTGGCGGTGGACCTCAATATGGGCGCGCAGACGCGGTTTGAGCGGTGCGACGCGGTACCAGTCCGATGAGAGAAGCGCGCGGACCATTTACGACGGCAACCAGCGCCAAAGCGTGATGCGGGTCCAATCCACCAGTGGTTTGGTCCAGATCGCAATGAGGCGCCGTTCATCCACGCCGATGCGCGCGGCGCCTTGCATGCCAGGGCGCAGGGCGGTTACTTCACCTGCGAAAAGGGCTTCGACCTCAAATGTTGTGGCACCCTCGGCGTAGGTGGCCACAGGGGTGATTTTCGAGATTGTGACCTCGAATGTTTGATCGGGCAGAGCAGTGACGCGGAGGGCGCCGGTTTGCCCCTCGGTCAAGTCGGCAATCTGGCGTTCATCGACTTGCAAGATCACGCGGTAGGCGCCGGCGGGCGCGATGGTCAGCAGTGGCTGGCCGCGGGTGACAGTGGAGCCGATGGATTGGCTCAGATCGCCCGAAACGATGAGCCCGTCAAAGGGCGCAGACAGCCGGGTGCGCTGGATTTCTTCGTCGAGCAGGTCGATTTCGGCGTCGGCTTGGTCGATGAGCGTTTGGCGGATGTTGATCTCGGCACGGTCACGTATGGCGACGGCGCGGTCAAACTCGATTTTCTGGCGCTGGCGTTGTGTGACAAGGCGCAAACGTTCCAGCGTCAGGTCGCGGTCGTCGAGTTGCACGAGCAGGTCGCCTTCCGCCACCAAATCGCCTGCGCGCACGGGGGCCGCGGCGATGAATCCGTCAAAGGCGGGGACGATGGAGCGTTCGATAGTGCCGATCACGCGGGCTTCGGCGCTGACCTCATAGGTGCTGCGGGCGAACCAGAAAAACACCGCCAGCGCGATCATGCAGACAACAACGATTTTGCGGATCAGAAACGCAGGGCCAAGCAGGCGTTTGAGTTGCCCCAGCGCGCTGTCGCCCACCTTGGTGATGAGCCAGCGGTCGTTGCGGCGCTTTTCTTCAAGGATGGGGGCGAGCACGGTGCTGACCGCTTCGAGCACGTCAAGCTGGCGTTCGTCGAAGGGTTTTTCGGGGGGGCGCTCGAACGTACGCGCGCCGATGCATTTGCCGTTGGCGTAAAGTGGCACGGTATAGATATGCCCTGCGCCATGTTCACGTGCGAGGGCGGCGGCGGCATGGGTGGCCAGCACGTCCTCGGTGTTGTCGTCGGGCCAGAGGACGGCGGCGCGTTGATCTATGGCCTCGTCCATGGCGGCGTTGAGGCGGGCAACAAGCTCCATCCGTTTGGAGAATTGCGCCGAATGCGAGATTGCTTTGATCCGTGTGCGGCGCAATTTTCGCAGGCCCAAGGCGACGCGGTCGCAGTCAAAACGGGTGGCAAGGTCGGTAACGGCGGCGCTGGCGGCGGTCATGAAATCTTCGCGCTCTGCCACGACGATGATGGTGTTAAGCGCTTCGACGGCGGCGGTATAGCGGGTCTGCTCGCGCACGCTTTCTTCGGCGCGCATGGCGTCACGCAACCACGCGGCCCCCCATTGCAGGCGGCGCATGGCCCAACGCATCTCGGTCTGGGTTTGCGGCTGCATCTCGATCACCACAACGCCGACGGGTTCGTCTTTGACGATCAGGGGGGCGGCGGCGGCGAGGGGTTTGTTTTCTGTCGCACTCTCGCCGACGGGCATGTTGCCGCGCGCCACGGGGCGGGCGTTGTCCACGGCGGATTGCGCGGCCTCGATTGTGAGTGCAGACCCAACGCGGTTTTTCGGGCTACCGCCTACGGGGGTCAGTTGGCGCGAAGGCGCATCATAGCGGAAGGCAAAGACGGCGAGAGGGCTGACGCCCGCTTTTTCGTCAAGCTGTGCGTGCATAAGCTCGGCCCAGCTTTGCGCCTGTTTGCCCAGATTACCTTGATCCGCCAGATCGCGCCACAGCCCTGCCAGTCCGGTGGGGACAGAGGCAACTTTGGGGGCGTCCCCCGCCGTTTCGGTATGTTCGAAGACCAGGGTTTCCTGATTTTCAGCGGTCATTTCTGATCGTCCATTTTGAGAACACCGTGGCGCGCCTCATATTCGGACAAGACCTTGCTGAGGATCGTGTTGAGCCGTTTGGCCGCATAAGGTGTGAGGATCATCCGGTTGGTCAGGTCGACTTCCACGTCGCCTGCCTTGGCCAAATTCCACGAGCGGTGGGTGCCAAAGAACAGCTCGACCTGTTCACGTGTGCCTTGGATGTTCACCACATTGGCGAAACCCGTCACCATATTGGCGTCGTTCCAGTTGATGCCGGCGCGGTGCTCACCCGGTTCAAGGGCGGGGTTCATCCCGCCCTGGTTCGTTTTTTCATCGGCCATAGCCTTGGGTCCACTTTATCAGTACGCGACGTTCTGCTCTCGACGCAAAGTTACCCCAGTGACACTACCGGTGGCAACAGTTGCTTCAAACAACCAGTCATCTTCGACCAAGTCTACGTCATCTGCGGCGCCCGGCTCTTTGCGGTCACGCTGACCGTCCGGGTTGTCGTCGATGTCGTCGATGATCCAGACGCCGCCCTTTTTGTCCACATAGGCAAAGAGCTCGCCATCCGCGTCGAAGAGTTCCAGCACAGTATTGGTGCCAGTGACGACCGATGGTTTGACGCCAGCGCTCTGGAATTCGCCAGTATCATCATTGAAGACGTAGTTATAGCGGAGCGCTTCGCCTTCATTGTTGATACCATCGATTGTTGCCTGACCGTCGCCGTCAATCATGATGCCCACTTCGTTCGAGAACGTAGTGATCATGTCAGCATCAGGACGGTCTGCGCCGGTGTCTGCGGTGTCTGCCGTGATGATGTTCGAGGCATCGCCTGCGAACTTACCCGTGACCGCGGGCGGGGTTGGCAAGAAGCCATAGTTGCTGACATCGCTGGCTGCCAGACGAGGCCCGACAGGGATCGGATTCACCGACAGAACAGGTCCGTCGTCAACTGTGCCACGACCCGGGATCAGGCCTGGTCCGCCCTGACGCGTGAACTCTGCAAGGTTCACCGAGTTGTTGGCGTCGTTGTAGATCAGACCCAATTCGCCGTAAGGCTCGCCTGCCTCGCTGAGCGGTGTGCCATCCAGATCAAGCACCGGATCGACATCAGCACTGCGTGTCGGATCAGCGCCTTGTGAGGCGGCCACACGGAGGATGTAATCTCCGAGCTGGCTGGTGAAGGTTGGGATGACTGTCGGAACACCCGCGCTGCGGTAAGGCACGTAGAATTCGTTAAAGTCGCCGGACCAGTCCATATGGCGGTCGCCTGCGTTGTTAGCGATCATAAGGTCACGCCCGGCGCCACCGTAGACGAAGTCTTCGTAGCTGACCTCGATGTCAGGCAGATTGTTCAGGCCAGCATAGCTGCCCTCTTCTACGCCGGGTGTATCGAGCTTGTCATCGGCATTGATCAGGTCATTGCCGTAGCCACCGTAGATCGAGTCCTGGCCAGTACCACCGAACAGGATGTCGTTACCGATCGAGCCGAAGATCCGGTCGTCGCCGTCTGTTGTCACGACTTCACCGTCAGCCGTCAGGCCTGTGAGAGAGCGCGTGTCGATCTGACCTTCGGTGTGATCGAAGTTGAGGAAGAACGGGTTATTGCCTTCTTCAAGGGTCACTTCGTTATTGGCGTTGAAGCTGATGACCGCACGTGGCTGGTTCAACAGGCCCGGAAGCTCTAGCAGCGGCAGGTAAACGAGGTGCACCGCGGGTGCTTCGCTGCCTGCAAAGGTAGTCTCGTTGACCGCAGCTGTGTTGCCCGGGTTGAACGGCGTATCAAAGCTGATGATATTGCCGAAGAGGTCCTGTGGACGGGCCTCGACAGGCAGGGCCTCGGCGCCTGAAATCGCATCTGAGCCCACGCCGCCGTGCAAGAAGTCAGAGCCCCAGCCACCAAAGATGATGTCAGAGGCGTCTGTAGCACGCCAGTATTGGTCGTTTGGATTGTCAGGGTTCGTCGAGAACGGTGTCAGGTTCACGGATTTGACCAACTCGCCGTCACGATCAACGATCGTGCGCAGCTCTGGACGGTCTGCTGAGACCACCAGCACGTCGACCGCTTCCAACGCGTCGATGCCGTAAAGTGCCTCGCCTATTACGGTTGAATTGCGGCTGGTCATGATCCGGCCATCGTCGCCGATCACGCCATCCACACCGGTACCACCGGAAATCCAGTCGTTGCCTGTACCGCCGATGATGTCATCGCTTTGCGCGTGGCCAAACAGGATGTCATCGCCCAACTGGCCATATATAGTGTCGTCACCGCCTTCGCCGTGGATCTCGTCTGCGCCGCCTTGATCGGTTGCCGCCGAGGCTGCGTCGAAGTCAACGCCGCCTTCTGTGTAGTCGAGCAACTCCACGCCGCGTGGGACGATTTTCACGTCGCCGTAGGTGTCATAGGCAAAGGTGAGGTAATCGCCAGATATCCCTACCAGACGGTAGATATTGGCGTTGTCACCTGTGATTACGTCATTGTCGCGCGCATGTGCATCAGCGGTATTGTCGCCAAGGTCATTGCGTTCGATATCCGTGCCTGCGCCACCGAACAGCAAGTCGCTGCCGTCAAAGCGCATTTCGCGGGTGTCAAGACCGTAGCCATCCGAAGACCCACCGATGATGTCATCGCGGCCAAGGTTACCAAAGACCGTATCGTTACCGGCGTTGCCTTCAATGTAGTCGTCACCGTCGCGGCCGACGCCGTTGTAGTCTTCGACCGAGGCGTTGATCACAATCAGGCCGTCCGCGTCGCGGCCAGCATTCACGCCGCCACCCTGGAACACATCTGCGATGCCGTCCTGGTTGAAGTCGATGGTGCCGTCACCTTGGATGATGTCGTTACCCAGCGAGCCGAAGATCATGTCGTCCTCAGAGCCACCGGCGATGTAGTCATTGCCAAAGACGCTGCTGTTGGCGCCGACTTCATGGTCAAAAAGGATGATCGCACGTTGTGTTGTGCCATCGACGTTCTCTTGCATGTCGTCGGTCACTAGAAGCCTACCGTCGTTCACCTCGCCTTGGTCGGCATGCTGGTTGGTGCCGTAGATCGTCGTGCCATCAAGCGCGCGCATGCGGTTATCAAGCAGATTATGGGTGCGGTAAATCGTACCGTTGTCACCCAGCACCACATCGTCGCCTGCGCCACCGTCGAGGGCATCGCCCGCGTCTGCACCGCCGGCCACGTTGTGACCACCGATGATGTCGTCGTCGCCTTGACCACCAAATATCGTATCAGCGCCTTGCTGACCCATGATCAGGTCATCGCCTGCGCCACCGTAGATGACGTCGTCTGCGCCGCCGTCGGCCACACTTGTGGCGATGGAGGTGGCCTGGATGTTGTCGTCGTTCGGATCGCTGAGCGGCAGTGTGTTCAGATCAATCAGGCCTCCATTCACGCCTTCGACCAAGAGATGGTCACCGGCAATCAGGTCTTCACCACCCATGCCGAAGATCAGGTCGCTGTCTGTACCACCGATCAACAGGTCATTGCCTGCGCCGGACTGGATCTTGTCCTTGCCACCGTTCTTGAAGTCGCGTGACTGGACCAGCAGTGGGAAGTTCACGCCCATCAAGGGGTTGAAGAAGGTGATCTCGCCGTGGTCACCGACGATGATGTTGGAGGCGTCAAAGACTGCCGGACCTTCACCTTCGTTGGCTTTGATATCATCGCCGCCAGCACCACCGAGGATGATATCCCCGCCAAGTCCTGTGTTGATGATGTCACCGGAGCCGATCAGAGAGTCGATAGTCATCAGACTAATCAGGCTGATCGGGCGGCCATCTTCGGCTAGCTTTTTGTCCTCTGAACCTTCGAGCTGACCTTGATCACCAAAGACGATGTTCGCGCCGTCACCTGCGGTCAGCGTATCGACGCCCAGACCACCGATAACGATGTCTGCGCCGCTGCCCGAAGTGATGGTATCATCGTCGCCAAGAAGGGTGTCTGTGCTTTCGATAAAGATCGCAATCGGCTGCGGTGTGTCCGCATCAGGTGTCGCAAAGCGCGCACGGCCATGATCACCGAACAGGATGTCGGCTGCATCAACGGTGCCTGTTGTTTCGGTCTCGATCAAGTCGTTGCCTGCGCCACCAAAGACGATTGCTGCACCTGTGCCGATTTGCACAGTGTCACGGCTACCGATGGTTGCCGCCATGGTTTGCGCCAGCGCGAGGCTGATCAGTGCAGAGCCAACAGGCCCGTCAACAAAGCCGCGCAGTGTGCCGTTGTCGCCAAAGACGATGTCGTTGCCGCCGTCACCTGTGATGGTGTCTGTACCAACGCCACCCACGACGACGTCTCCGCCGCCAGTCGTGTCGATCTCGTCATTGCCACCAAGTGCGACGAATGCAGAGCGTGCGGCAAGGATGACAGCGGTATTGTCGCCTGCCACCGCGACGCGGAACTTGATCTGTGCGTGGTCACCGAAGATGACGTCAGGGGACTGGCTGTCGCCAGCTATGATGACACGATCATTGCCTGTGCCGGCAACGATATAGTCGCTGCCGGTGTTGGCAGTGATAACGTCACCGTCGCCGGATGTCGCGTCAGTGCTGACGATTGTATCCAGTGTCAGCTCAAGAGAACCGAGTCCCGCGCCAGAGGCATAACCTGTGATCCGGCCTGCATCGCCAAGGATGATGTTTGTGCCAGTGCCAAGGTTAATCGTATCAACACCCTGACCACCCAAGGCCACGTCATTGCCGCTGCCTGCGGTGATCATGTCATTGCCGCCAACAACGGCTGCAACAGTCTGGATCAGATCGATCGATTTGTTGTCGCCGTCGCGCATGGTCCAGTCGACCAAGCCGTTGTCACCAAAGCCGATGTTGTTGCCTTCACCAAGTTCGATGTCATCATTACCGTTGCCACCGATGATGATGTCATCACCGTCGTTGCCGTAAAGGAAGTCGCGGACACCTGCACCAAAGTCGGTGCTTTCAATGCGCGCGTAGTCACCTGTCGATGTGATGCGGTTCGTGCCCGGCACCTGCCAGACAAGACCGTGGTCACCAAAGATCACGTCACGGCCGTCGTTGCCGCGGATGGTGTCAGTGCCCGCCTCGCGTGTGTCGCCGCTGCGGTATTGTGGCGTGTCGTTGACGAAGCTGACTTCGATCAGATCGCGTGTGACCAGATCGATGCTAAAGCCGTTGTCGCCGTAGACGATATCGTCACCACCACCGGCTGTGATGTCATCGTCGCCGCTGCCGCCTGCGATATGATCGCGCCCGCCGGAGCCTGTGATGATGTCATTGCCCATGCCGCCATAGATCACGACGCCGAGATCGTCCGCGCCCAAGCCTGCGCCGGATGCGTCGATAGTATCGCCGTGGTCTTTCAGCTCGCCTTCGTCTTCCTCGGACCGGACTGCGTCGAAGTTAAACGCATTGCCGTTCGGCATGCCGCCCTCAAAGTTGTAGCGACGTCCGTCTGCGTCGGTGTCACCGTAAAGCGCCAGCAAGGTGCGCTCACCGTTTTCGCCGATGCTCAGCTTGTTGACGGTGATCGTATCCGCGCCGCCACCACCATGGATCAGCGTGATTGGCAGGTTCACGACACCGTCTGCGGTGTTGTTGTAGTCAGAGCTGATGTTTGTGCCGTCGATGACAAACTTGTCGTCGCCTGTGCCCAACATGACTTCGATGATCTCGACCGTTGCGATCGAGATGCCCTTGTTGAACACAAGATCAGGCAGTGCGTTGCCTTGACCGTCTTCGCCTTGCGGGAACGTCACGATGTCTTTGCCGAAGCCCAGCCCGTCGATCTGTGTCCGCATGACGCCTGTGCCATCGTCAATGTTATACATGTATCCCTTGTCATCCAGAACGGACGAGTCGTTGAACACATTGATACGGTCGTTCTGTTCGTTTTCATCCGTAGCCACGGTCAGGCCGATTGGGCCCGGATCGCGTTCAGTGGCAAGCATGATCGCAGCCTGAATTTCGCGGCCAGTTGTCGGGCCACCGTCGATGATCAGCGGGCCGTCAATGCGCGATGTCGTGTGCGACTGGATTTTGAAGTCCTTGGTCACACGGTCAAGCGCTGTTGGGGTAAAGCCCGCATCTGCTTCAAGGATGATCGTAACTTCTTCGAACCAGTTTGCAGCAGTAAAGGTGACCTGCGCCACGATGACCGTGATGTTTGCTGTCACTTCTTCAGCAATCACTTCCTGTCCGCCGGACAGGGTGATTGTTTTGCCGTCCTCAGAGATTTCGCCGATGCCGAATGGCGCGTTGTTATCCGCTGTTCCGATGATGTCCATCACTGTGCCAGAGACGAAGCCGTCTGTAATGAAGCTGCCGCCATCTGTGCGCACGATTGTGTCAGGACCGTCCTCATTGTGGACAAATTTCAGCGGGATCGAAACAGGGGTCAGGAGGACCATGATGTTTGCATCTACTGTTTCCGCGACCACTTCCTGTCTACCGGACAGGGTGATTGTTTTGCCGTCCTCAGAGATTTCGCTGATGCTGAATGGCGCGTTGTTCCCAACGGTGCCGGTGATGTCAATCACTGTGCCAGAGACGAAGCCGTCTGTAATGAAGCTTCCGTCTACATCTGTGCGCACGATTGTGTCAGGGCCGTCCGGATTATGGACAAACTGCAGCGGGATCGAAACAGGGGTTGCGCCATCGGGTGTCGTAGTGCCGATCAATACGGTTT
>Ga0102812_10001199_pt1 | contig 18072 bp, 16 predicted proteins | sample ColrivemetaGS713_FD_79334 | JGI IMG/M metagenome (GOLD analysis project Ga0102812, IMG submission 79334) | Estuarine microbial communities from the Columbia River estuary - Flood tide ETM metaG S.713 | ecosystem: Environmental > Aquatic > Marine > Intertidal zone > Estuary | place: USA... | reverse complement strand
GTGCCCAGATAAAACCACGTGCCGTCCCGCGCGATGCGAATGTCGAGATCACCACAAAACGGCGGGTTCCACAGGTGAACCGGCGGCAAACCGCCCTTTTTCGCAGCCTTTTGCGCGGAAGCCGCCAAAGAATCAGCACTCGGCGTCGCGGGGTTTTTAGCGGTCATGGAAAGGTCCATTTTAAACAAGGCATGTTCCGTAGACTGACATATAATCAACGCCGACCTGAAAAGCACGCGCTGCCCGCTCATATTGAACAGGAACATAAGCATGACCGCTGATCCCTTCGCGTTGCACCCGAATTTGCGGGATTTGATCCAAGATCCCGCCACCTCGGATTTTCGCAGCTTGTCCACGGCGGGTGTGATGGAGCGATTGCAATGCAACGGCATGCCGACCGATTGGCTTCGTTCCGACACCGAGCGTGAGACCCTGCGCCGTGCGTTCCTATCAGGGCTTTCAGGAGATCTGTGGGTGTTCGCCTATGGCTCATTGATGTGGGATCCGGGGCTACATTTCTCGCAAGTTCGGCGAGCCCATGTGCCGGGCTATGCGCGGCGCATGATTCTGCGCGATGTCAACGGCGCGCGCGGCACGCCCGAGGCTCCGGGGTTGATGGCGGCGCTGGATCATGGGCCCGAGGGCTGCGACGGGCTGGTCTTTCGCATTGATGCGGGCCTCGTCGAGGCTGAGACCACGGTGCTATGGCAACGCGAGATGATCGGGCGCGGCTATATTCCCGTCATGGTCCCGGCTGACACCTTTAATGGCCCTGTGACCTGCATGACCTTCATCGCTGACCACAGCGCAGACTCGATGGTTGCAGGCCTGACTCGTGAAGAGCAGGTCCGCTATATCGCGACGGGCGCGGGTTTTATCGGCACCAGCCTTGATTATCTGCGTGGCATCGCGCGCCATTTTGAGGTGTTGGGCATTGATGACCAAGCTGTCTCCAGCCTTCTGGCCGAGGCTGAAGCCGTCGCCATTTCGCTGGCATAAGACGCATTCCAGGTCACGGAACCATCCCACAGGGTCACATTCCCTTGTGAGAGCCGCTAAAATGCTCAACTTACTCTGGGCGAAGGGTGATGTGCTGACATATAACCCCGTCAAAGACATAACGCGACCGGAGGACACCACCCATGACCCAGCCCGCGCAGAGCGACGATTTGGTTCCCGCGATTGAGGCACTTGGCGCAAGGCTGGCCGAGGCCCGTGCCGCCATCGCCCCTCGGTTCATTGGGCAGGAAACGGTCGTAGACCTGACGCTGATGGCGCTGCTGTCTGGCGGTCATGCGTTGTTGGTTGGTCTGCCGGGCTTGGGCAAAACCCGGCTTGTCGACACACTGGCCACCGTGATGGGCCTCGGCTCGAACCGTATTCAGTTCACGCCTGACCTGATGCCCGCTGATATTCTCGGCTCTGAGGTTCTGGAAACCGCCAGCGATGGCCGTCGTGAGTTCCGCTTTATCGAGGGTCCGGTGTTCTGCCAGCTTCTGATGGCCGATGAAATCAACCGCGCCAGCCCACGCACGCAATCCGCGCTATTGCAGGCGATGCAGGAACGTGAAGTGACCATTGCCGGCCAGCACCGTCCGCTTGGCACGCCGTTCCATGTTCTCGCCACGCAAAACCCCATTGAGCAAGAGGGCACCTATCCGCTGCCCGAAGCCCAGCTTGACCGCTTCCTCGTACAGATAGACGTGCCTTACCCTGACCGCGATACTGAGCGCGCGATCTTGCTCGCCACGACCGGCATGAGTGACGCCAGCGCGCAGCAAGTTTTCTCTGCTGCTGATCTGATCGAGGCACAGGCGCTCATTCGCCGTATGCCAGTTGGTGACAGCGTCGTCGCATCGATCCTTGATCTTGTGCGTGCCTGCCGTCCCGGTTCCGCCGATGCGGACCCGTCGCTGGGTGACAGCCTGGCGTGGGGGCCCGGCCCTCGCGCCGCGCAGGCGTTGATGTTGGCGGTTCGCGCGCGTGCTTTGTTGCAAGGGCGTCTCGCCCCCTCATCCGAGGATGTCGCAGCGCTGGCGCGTCCCGTGCTCGTTCACCGCATGGCGCTCAGCTTTGCGGCGCGTGCGCGGGGTGAAAGCCTGAACGGCGTTATCGACCGTATCACCGACCGTGTGACCGGAGCCCTCGGGGCCGCCGCGTGACGCAAACCGCACCCGCCCTTCGTCGATCCGCCGAGGCGCTCTCGGGGGCCTTGCCGCCTCTGCTTGTCGCGGCCGAGCATCTGGCGAATTCGGTTCTACCCGGCGCACATGGCCGCAGGCGGATCGGGCCGGGTGCCGAATTCTGGCAATTCCGCCCCTCTGGTCCCAGCGATCCGGCAACGCGCATTGACTGGCGCAGATCAGCGCGTGGCGATGATCTGTTTGTCCGCGAAACCGAATGGCAGGCGGCCCGCGCCGTAACCCTTTGGGTCGATACCGGGGCGGCGATGGCGTTTTCGGGCGATCCCTCACGCGAGACAAAGTCCGAGCGTGCTCGGCTCCTGTCACTGGCGCTGGGCCTCGTGCTTTTACGAGGTGGTGAGCGTGTCGGGCTGGCCGAGGCTGATCTGCCACCTCGCGCCGGACGCGGGCAGGCCGAATTGCTGACGCTGGCTCTATCCACGGAGGGAACTGCCGGGGATGAGCACGGTGCTGTTGATCTACATGCCGCACCGACGGGTGGGCATGTGGTTCTTTTTTCTGACTTTTTGGGGGATTTGACGACTGTACAGCGCGCTTTGGAGCAAGCCGCCGCTCGGTCCATGCGTGGCATCCTCGTGCAAATCCTTGACCCGATCGAAGAGAATTTCCCGTTCGATGGCCGTACCCGGTTCGAGAGTATGTCTGGCCATCTGACCTACGAAACCCTGCGCGCCAGCGACTTGAAGGCCGACTACGCGGCCCGTTTGGCGGCCCGAAAAGATCAGCTAGCTGGGTTGGCCCGTCAATCGGGTTGGCACGCGACGACGATGCACACGGACCGCCCCGCTTCTGAGGGGCTTTTGTGGCTCTACCATGCCCTTGGCGAGGGGGCGCGGTAATGCTGTCATTCGGGGCTTTGGGCTTTACCACGCCGGTCATTCTATATGCATTGATTGCGCTGCCGATCCTGTGGTGGCTCTTGCGTGCCGTGCCGCCCGCCCCAGTGCGGCGACGGTTTCCCGGCATCGCACTGCTGCTGGGTCTGCGCGACAAAGACCCCGAAAGCCAACGCACGCCGTGGTGGCTGCTGATGTTGCGCATCTCGGCTTTGACGGCATTGATTGTCGCCCTTGCAGGCCCCGTCTTGAACCCGGTGCAAATCTTGCCGGGGCAGGGGCCTATGCTGGTGGTTATGGATGGCTCATGGGCCAGCGCCCGCGACTGGCCGCGCCGGATTGAGCGTGTGACCCGTGCGTTAGATGCGGCGCAACGCGCTGGGCGTCCGGCGGCAGTGATCACCCTGACCGACCCGCCCGTGGCCGAGATCGAATTCCGCGCCGCCGAGCAGTGGTTAGAGCGTTTGCCCGGCCTGTCGCCGCGCGCGTGGTCACCCGACGCGGCGCTGCCCGACTGGGTGCAAAACGTGCCCGAAGGGGTTGAGACACTGTGGATATCGGACGGGCTGGCACGCGACAGCCGCGCCGAGCTGCTGGCGGCGTTGAACACGCTTGGCACCGTGCAAATCTTTGAACCTGTAACGCCCATATTGGCGCTCGCCCCCGCGACATTCGATGGCGACACGGTGACATTGACCGCGCGACGCAGCGATGGCCCGGCGCAAAATTTGACTCTTCTGGCGATTGGCCGCGATCCATCAGGCGTAGAGCGTGACCTCGCCCGCGCATCCCTGAGCTTCGCGGCGGGTGCGTTGCTCGCCGAGGCACAATTGTCCCTGCCACCCGAATTGCGCAACCGTGTCACACGTTTCCAAATTCAAGGTGCACGCGGAGCTGGGGCCGTTACCTTGACTGACGACAGCCTGCGTCGCCGCAAGGTTGGTCTGCTGTCGGTGCGTGATAATTCCGAGGCTTTGGCCCTGCTGTCACCACTGCATTATATCCGAGAGGCCCTAGCCCCAAGCGCCGATCTGGTGGAGTCCTCCAGTCTCGACGACCTGTTGTTAACGGGCCCCGATGTGATTGTGCTTGCCGATCAGCCGGGCATGACCGAGGCGGAAACCACTGCTTTGACGGAATGGCTGGAAGACGGCGGGTTGCTGCTGCGTTTCGCGGGGCCACGCCTTGCCGGGGCTGCACTGAACCTTGCCACCGGTAGCATCGCTACGCAGGCCAATGACCCGTTGCTGCCGGTGCCCTTGCGTGCAGGCGGGCGAACGGTTGGCGGCGCAATGAGCTGGGGTGCGCCCCGTAGCCTCGCACCCTTCCCGGAAAACTCGCCCTTTGTCGGTTTGGCAGTGCCTGAGGATGTCGGCATCCACGCGCAGGTTCTGGCGCAACCTGGCCCAGACCTTGCAAGCCGCACCATCGCCGCTTTGGCTGATGGCACGCCCTTGGTGACACGTGTGGCGCGTGGCGCGGGGCAGGTGGCATTGTTCCATGTCACCGCCAATGCCGAATGGTCGAACCTGCCACTGTCCGGTCTCTTCGTCTCCATGCTCGACCGGCTGGCGGTTTCCACGCGCGGGACGCTGCCCGATGCGGGCGAACTGGCGGGCACGACTTGGCAACCCGAGGATACGCTGGACGCGTTCGGCCAATTGCGCCGCGCCGACGATCGCGGGGCTGTCGTCGGTGAGGATCTGGCCGCCGTGATCCGTGGCACCGCCCAGCCCAATGCAGATCTGCCACCCGGCCTTTATGCGGGCACGGCGATGCGCTTGGCAGTCAACGCGACCACTGCGCAAACCCCGCTAACGCCCGCGCAATGGCCGCTAGGCACAGCCCTAGAAACGGGGTTCGAGCAGCCCGAAATTCCCCTCGCGGGCTACCTTCTGGCCCTCGCTGCTGGGTTCATGATGATCGACGCATTGGCGACTTTGGCACTGGGCGGGCGGCTTTTGCGCGCGGCGATGGTGCTTTTCGCATTGGGTGCGCAGACCCCAACCGAGGCACAAACCATCAACCCGCGCATCCTTGAGGCCACAGAATCCGTGGTTTTGGCGACCGTTTCTTCTGGAAATGCACAATTGGATGAGGTCGCTCTGGCTGGCTTGCAGGGGCTGTCAAACGCGTTGTTCCGGCGGTCATCCGTCGAGCCTGCCGATCCGATGATCATTGACATCGAAACCGACGAATTGGCGGTTTATCCCTTTATTTATTGGCCCGTGACCGAGGTCAGTCCGATCCCCAGCAGTGACGCCTTCGCCCGCATTAATCGCTATTTGCGGTCGGGCGGGATGATCTTGTTTGATACCCGCGATGCCGAGGTTGCGCGGTTGACGGGTGGGATAACAGGCGCTGGGCGACGCCTGCAACGTATTGCCGCCGGGATGGATATTCCGCCGCTTGAACCGGTGCCCGCTGACCATGTTCTGACCCGCACCTTTTATTTGCTCAGTGATTTTCCCGGGCGTTACCAAGGCGGCACCCTTTGGGTCGAGGCAGCACCCGTCGATGCTCAACGCGCCGAGGGGATGCCGTTTCGCAATCTCAACGACGGTGTGACCCCGGTGGTGATCGGCTCGAATGATTGGGCCTCGGCGTGGTCCGTGGATGCAGACGGCATGCCATTGTTGCCCGTCGGGCGCGGCACAACGGGCGAGCGTCAGCGTGAAATGGCGCTTCGGTTCGGCGTCAATCTGATTATGCATGTGCTTTCGGGCAACTACAAATCCGATCAAGTCCATGTGCCCGCGCTGCTCGAAAGGCTGGGCCAATGATGGGCGCGTCGGTCGTCTTTGATCCGTTGCTGGGATGGCCTTTTGTCGCTGCGATTGCCGCGCTGGCTCTGGTCATCACGACGCTGTCGTTGTGGCGGCGGCTGGCCGGATGGGGGCTGCGCGCGTTGGGCCTTGGTGTGATCGTCGCAGCCCTCGCCAATCCGTCGCTGCAAACCGAAGACCGCGAGACGCTGCCCGATATCGCAATTGTCTTGCGCGACGAAACCGGCTCGAACAGGCTGCGCGAGCGACCAGATCAGACCGAGCTAACCGTCGCGCACCTCACCGCAGAACTGACCCGGCTCGGCCTTGAGGGCCGCGTGATCACCGTGCCCGATGCGCCTGATAATGGCGGCTCGCGGTTGAATGAGGCGCTGGAGGGTGCACTGTCGGAAATCCCGCGTGATCGATTGGCAGGGGTGTTCGTAGTGTCCGATGGCCTCGCGCATGATGCGGTGACTGCCGAATTGCCCGCGCCCGCGCATCTGGTGCAAACCGGGCAGGCCGGAGATTGGGACCGCCGCCTCATTGTGCGAAACGCCCCCGCATATGGCATTCTTGGCGAGACCATGCGTCTGATTGTCCGTATTGACGACGAAGGCGACGTGCCAGCCGCTCTGCGCGGCCAGCCCGTGCGTGTGGGTTTCGCGCTGAATGGCGAAGAGATGCAGCATGCTATGGCGCCAATTGGCGAGGATATGGGGCTGGATTTGACCCTCAATCGGGGGGGTATGAATGTGCTGCATTTCGTCCTTGATCCGGCTGAGGGCGAGTTGACCGACCGAAACAACGAAGCCGTTGTGCAGATCAATGGTATCCGCGATCGTTTGCGCGTGCTGCTGGTTTCAGGTGAGCCCCATACCGGTCAGCGTACATGGCGCAACCTGTTGAAATCAGACCCGTCGGTAGACCTTGTGCATTTCACGATTCTGCGCCCGCCAGACCGTCAAGACGGTGTCCCGGTGACTGAATTGTCGTTAATTGCCTTTCCGACACGCGAGTTGTTCATCGAGAAAATCGACGAATTCGATCTAATCATCTTCGACCGCTACCGGCGTCGTGGGATCTTGCCGAATTCTTATTTCGAGAATATCCGAAGATACGTCACCGAGGGCGGCGCTTTGCTGGTTGTCGGCGGCCCTGAATTGGGCAGCGCTGAGAGCATTTACTACTCGCCTTTGGGCCAAATTATGCCGGCCGAACCCACCGCACGGGTGTTTGAACAGCCTTTTGTGCCGCACCTGTCGGCCATTGGTGCGCGGCATCCGGTCACTGCGGGGCTCGATGCGGATTGGCCTGCGACTGACAGCGGTTTGCCCGGATGGGGGCGTTGGTTGCGGCAAGTTGAACTGACCCCGAATTCGGGCGAGGTCACGATGTTGGGCATTGGGGATCGGCCCTTGTTGGTTCAGGATCGCGTGGGCGAAGGGCGCATTGCGGTCTTGGCCTCGGATCAGGCGTGGCTTTGGGATCGCGGGTTCGAAGGTGGCGGGCCACAGGCGGAATTGCTGCGGCGCTTGGCGCATTGGATGATGGCTGAACCCGATCTAGAAGAAGAGGCTTTGGGGGCCGATACGCAGGGGCTGACCCTGCAAGTCACGCGGCGATCTTTGTTGGACGGCCCGCATTCTGTGACCATCACTCGCCCTGACGACACTGAAGCTACGCTGGATTTAACCGAAACCGCACCGGGCCGCTTTACGGCGGACTGGCAAGGCGATGAGCCGGGCCTCTATCGGTTGCGCGCGAACGACGCCGACGGCCTCGACACCGTCGCGGTCTTGGGTGCGGCGAACCCACGCGAATATGAACGCGTGGTGGCTGATGCAGAGCCCTTGCAACCCTTGTTGACCGCCACACGCGGCGGCGTCGCAGCGGTGAACGCGGGCCTGCCGAATCTGCGTGTTGTCGAGGCCGGACGTCAGGCCTTTGGCCGTGGCTGGCTGGGCATCACGCCGCGCGGGGCCTATGTCACCACGGATGTTCGCCTGACTCCGTTCTTGCCTGCTTGGGCATGGTTGCTGCTCGGCGCGGGCCTTTTTCTTGGGGCATGGCTGCGAGAGGCGCGGCGATAAAATGACCCCAGCGATGCCTGACCCGATCGCCAAGGCATTGGCGCAATTCACGGCCCCGATGCAGATACAACTCGCTGAGATCCGCGCGATGATCTTCGACAGTGCAGCGAGAACCGAAGGGGTCGGCGCGCTCACTGAATGCCTGAAATGGGGTCAGCCCGCCTATTTGACCGAAGCCAGCCGCAGCGGCAGCACCATTCGTCTGGGAGCGTTGAAGTCCGTGCCCGAGAATTGTGCGGTGTTCTTCAATTGCCAGACCACTCTGGTTGAGGGCTTTCGAACACAATTCGGAGATGTTTTTGCGTTTGAGGGCAACCGCGCATTGATCTTGCCACAAGACGCGTTCCCTCGCGATGCACTTGCGCTGTGCCTGCAAGCTGCGCTGACCTATCACCGCCGAAAACGGTGATTGATCATCCGCCGGGCGGCGGTGGGTTCAGCAGGATGCTGCGCGAATACGACGCGAACTCTCGCGACCAGATCATATAGCTAACGACAAACACGGCGACCGTCAGCACCCAAGGTCCGGCCAGCCAAGTCAAAGCCGCCAGCGAAAAATAGGTGGACCGCAAACCGCGGTTGAAATTGAACGCCGCGCGGATATTGATCTCAGCAGATTGCCGCGCGCGGGGCAAGCAAAGCGGGTCAGCGGGGTCATTCGGCACGGCCGACATGACGACAGAGGCATAGCCAAACAATCTGTTCGACCAAAGGAATTTCAGAAAGGCGTGGGTCAAGAACAATCCGACCAGTAGCAGTTTAATTTCTACGACACGCGCGGTTTGAGTGGCAAGCGTCAGGTCTTGGGCGACGCCAATCAGACGCTCGGAATTGCCGATCAGGGCCAGCAAACCGCCCAAAGCGATCATCGTCGCCGAGGCCAGAAAGCTGGTGCTCTGGCGCAGGCTGCCCAGAATTGTGGCGTCGTAGATGCGAGGTGCGCGCGTGATGAATTGGCGCATCCATTCATGGCGAAACGCCGCCATCATCACCGTCACCGATGGCGTTTTGGCCCGGGTCGATTCGATACGGTGGCCCAAATACGCCCAACTGGCCGCCATCAACGCAACCGCCAGCAAATCCCAAACTGTGAACAGGGTCATTAGGTCGTCGGCGTTCATGAACTGGTCCTTGGTTCCGGGCGTCCTGGGTTGCGGTCACTTGGCGCACTGGGTTGCCAGCGATAGAACAGCGCCGGAGAGCTAGGCGCCACCCGTAAAATCATCTGCGGCACAGATCATTTCTGGACAGGTGGCGAAAATTGGTTATATTTTCTTACCAATAATGGGAGGAATCGCCATGGACATGCCAACGCCAAACCCCGACGTGCTGGCTCGCAAGGCACGAATTGTCGCGCAACTGCAAGATGTGTTGCCAGCGGATGCCGTGATCCATGATCCCATTGAGACGCGCGCCTATGAATGTGACGGGCTGACGGCTTATCGTTGTGCGCCCTTGGCGGCGGTTTTGCCGTCTTCGACAGCCGAGGTCGCGGCGGTTCTGAAAATTTGCCACGACGCAGGCGTTCCAGTGGTGCCGCGCGGCTCTGGAACCTCGCTGGCAGGGGGCGCGTTGCCGACAGCCGATAGCGTGATCTTGGGCGTCGCGCGCTTGCGGGATGTGCTGGAAACAGATTATGACAACCGCTACATCCGCGTGCAAACCGGGCGCACGAACCTCAGCGTTACAGGGGCCGTGGAGGCAGACGGGTTCTTTTATGCACCCGACCCCTCAAGCCAATTGGCCTGCGCCATCGCGGGCAATATCGCGATGAACTCAGGCGGGGCGCATTGCCTGAAATATGGCGTGACGACCAATAATCTGTTGGGTGTCACAATGGTGCAAATGGACGGCACAGTTGTTGAAATCGGTGGCGCGCATATGGATGCAGGCGGGCTGGACCTGCTAGGTCTGATTTGCGGCTCTGAGGGGCAATTGGGCGTCGTGACAGAGGCCACGCTGCGGATTCTGGCGAAACCCGAAGGGGCGCGGCCTGTGCTTATCGGATTCGACAGCAATGAGGTGGCGGGCGAATGCGTCTCGGACATCATCAAGGCGGGGATTCTACCAGTCGCGATTGAATTCATGGACCGCCCCTGCATCCGCGCGACCGAGGCTTTTGCGAAGGCCGGATACCCCGATTGCGAAGCCCTGCTGATCGTCGAGGTCGAAGGCGCAAATGCTGAGATTGACGAGCAACTTGGGTTGATCCGGCAGATTGCGACGCGGCACAAACCGGTGGAATTCCGCGAGAGCAGCTCGGCTGAGGAAAGTGCGAAGATTTGGCTTGGGCGCAAATCGGCCTTTGGGGCGATGGGTCAGATCAACGATTACATGTGTTTAGACGGCACGATCCCGGTCTCGTCGCTGCCCTTTGTGCTGCGCCGAATAGGTGAGATGTCGAAGGAATACGGGCTGGACGTGGCCAATGTGTTTCACGCAGGCGACGGCAATATGCACCCGCTGATCCTGTTTGACGCCAATAAGCCGGGTGATCTGGAACTGTGCGAGGCGTTGGGGGCGGATATCCTGAAGCTCTGCGTCGAGGTGGGTGGCTGTTTGACTGGGGAGCATGGTGTGGGGATCGAAAAGCGCGATCTGATGCATGTGCAATTCGGCGCGGCGGATCTGGAGGCGCAGATGCGGGTGAAGGATGTGTTCGATCCAAAATGGCTGCTGAATCCGGCGAAAGTGTTCCCGCTTGATGCCAGCGCCGCGCGGCGCGTGGCATGATGAGGGGGCGGACCCTTGCACCCGGACATAAGGGCGCATGCGCTCCATTGGAAACCCCGTGAGTATTGACGGCAAGATGAAGCTCGAAAGGGTTGGAGGTTAAAATGCGCCCCATGACTGAGACGGAACTGGCCGAGGCCATACGCGATGCCAGCGGGCCTTTGGTGGTGCGCGGTGGTGGGACGCGGTCGATTGGACGCCCCGTTGTGGGCGAGGAGTTGTCTGTCGCGGGGTTGAGCGGGATTTCCTTGTACGAACCGGGGGCGTTGACCTTGGTGGCGGCGGCCGGGACGCCCGTGGCAGAGGTTGAGGCGGCCTTGGCAGCACAAGCGCAGCGCCTGCCCTTTGAGCCGATGGACCATCGCGGGATTTTGGGCAGCGACGGTGTGCCAACGCTGGGCGGCATGGTTGCCGCGAATGCCAGCGGCCCGCGACGGATGCAGGTGGGCGCGTGCCGCGACAGTTTGATTGGTGTGCGTTTCGTTGATGGCACCGGGGCTGTGGTAAAAAACGGCGGCCGGGTTATGAAGAACGTCACGGGCTATGATTTGGTCAAGTTGATGGCAGGGTCTTGGGGCACTCTGGGTGTGCTGTCTGAGGTGGCATTCAAGCTGCTACCGGCGCCGGACTCTGCGGCGACTTTGGTGCTCAATGGTTTGGATGTTTCGCAGGCGGTTGCGGCGATGGCGGCGGCGCTGGGGTCGCCCTATGACGTGACGGGTGCGGCGCGGTTGCCGGATGGGCGCACGGCGCTGCGGTTAGAGGGGTTTGCGGCCTCGGTAGCGTACCGTCTTGGGGAATTAACCACGCATTTGGCGCGATTTGGTCAGGCCACGTATTTAGCACCCGAAGAGGTTGCAGAGTTTTGGCGATCGGTGCGCGATGTGGCTCCGTTTCAAGGCCAGGATGGCGATGTTTGGCGGTTGAGCGTGAAACCTTCGGATGCACCTGCGCTTGTGGCGATGGCGGGCGCTGACGCGCTGCTGGATTGGGGCGGCGGTTTGGTCTGGCTATTGATCAAACCGGGCACCGATCTACGTGCTGTATTGGGTGATTTCAAAGGTCACGCCACATTGATCCGCGCCAGTATTGATACCCGCTCCCGGATCGCGCCATTCCATCCGGAGCCTGCTCCGGTAAAGGCACTGACCCAAGGCCTGCGCAGCCGCTTTGATCCGCGCGGTATTCTGAACGCCGGGTTGATGGAGTAAGCTATGCAAACGAATTTTTCGCCTGAGCAGCTGAAAGACCCCGCTATCCAGCGTGCCAATGAGGTGCTGCGGACCTGTGTTCATTGCGGATTTTGCACCGCGACCTGTCCGACCTATGCGGTTCTCGGTGACGAATTGGATAGTCCGCGTGGCCGGATCTATATGATCAAAGACATGCTGGAACAGGGGCGTCCGGCGGACGAGAAAACCGTCAAACATGTAGACCGCTGCCTGTCATGTCTGGCCTGTATGAGTACCTGCCCCTCTGGTGTGCATTACATGCATCTCGTTGACCACGCTCGGGAATACATCGAACAGACGTATAAGCGCCCGATGATGGATCGGCTTCTGCGCTGGACCTTGGCACGCATTCTGCCGCATCCGACCCGGTTTCGGATCGCACTGCTCGGCGCGAAGATTGGTAGACCGTTTGCCTTCCTGATGCCCGACGCACGATTGCGCGCAATGCTGGCGATGGCGCCTAAGCAAATCCCGCCCGTGAGTAGAAATGACGCCCCGCAAGTGTTTCCGGCCCAGGGCACCCGGCGGATGCGCGTCGCGCTGATGACCGGTTGCGCGCAAAAGGCGCTGAACACCGATATCAACGACGCGACCATCCGGGTGTTGACCCGGCTCGGGGCTGAGGTCGTGGTGGCCAAGGGTGCAGGCTGCTGCGGTGCGCTGACCCACCACATGGGAAAAACCAGTGAAAGCCACGCCTCGGCGGCGAAAAACATTGGCGCTTGGATGGCTGAGAAACGTGGCGCTGGGCTGGATGCGATTGTCATCAACACCTCGGGATGCGGCACGACGGTCAAAGATTACGGGCACATGTTCCGCAATGATCCGCTGGCGAGGGATGCGGCAGAGGTGGCGGGGCTGGCGCGTGATGTGTCTGAAGTGCTCACGACGCTGGGCATAGAGAAGGGCGCGCCGAAGGGTTTGCGCGTGGCCTATCATGCGGCGTGTTCCCTGCAGCACGGGCAACAAATCAAGACACTGCCCAAGGACTTGCTGAAGAAGGCCGGGTTCGAGGTAGTGGAGCCTGCCGACAGCCACCTGTGCTGCGGTTCAGCGGGGACGTATAATCTGATGCAGCCTGAGATTTCGGGGCAGTTGAAGGCGTTGAAGGTGAAAACCTTGGAGGCCAAGATGCCGGACATCATTTCTGCTGGGAACATCGGGTGCATGATGCAGATCGGGTCGGGGACCGAGGTGCCAATTGTGCATACGGTGGAGCTGCTGGACTGGGCCACGGGCGGGCCACGCCCGGCAGCGCTGGACGCCGAAGGGAAAAAGGCAACCCCGGCGGTGCCGATCCTGCGTTGAGGGGCGGTGGGGTGAAACCCCACCCTACACTTGAGTTTGCCGTGCTTGCCCCTGTTTAGTGGTGTCGCTAGCGTAGGGGTTGAGTGAGGTAGGGGTGTTGCGTGGACGTTAGCGAGATTGTTGATCCTGACAGCCTTGAGGCGTGGCTGAATAGCCTGCCGCGGGGGACTGACGCAGAGAAAGCCGAGGCCCATCGCTGGGCCGTGCTCATCGCGCACCGCGCGGCGATGCGGGTCTTGCCGCTTTTTTGGCATTGGAGCCTGACCAATGAAGCGCGTAAAGATGATTTGACAGCCATTCCCGTTTTGTGGCCAGCCGCTAATCAGCGGGGTTGCGGGCACCAGACCACTTCCGCTGATTAGGGTCGCCGCCTCCCGCGCCTCCGTTGCCTCCTCCTCCCGCGCGTCTTCCCGCGCCGTCGCCTCTCGCGCAGCCTCCACCGCCGCGGCCTCTCGCGCAGCCTCCACCGCCGCGGCCTCTCGCGCAGCCTCCACCGCCTCCGCCACTGCCGCCTCCCGCGCGCCCACCGCCACCGGCTCCTCCCGCGCAGCCTCCTCCGCCTCCGTCGCCGCCGCCTACTCCGCCTCCGCCTCCGCCTCCACCGCCGCCGCTTGGAAGGCCATTCGGCGCGATTGTGCTGTGCTGAACGACGGCCACGATCCAAACACCTTGCCCTTTTGGGCCGCCGAGCCCGCCTCTGCGGAACTGTGGGGCGAAACCCGCAAAATGATCCTCGCCCAAGGGCCCGGCTGGCAATTCTGGGTGGGTTGGTACGACAACGCCCTGAACGGCGATCCACAAGACTGGGACCTCTTGACCAAAATCGCCCTGATTGACGCCAAAGAGTGGACGAAGTTCGACAAAAACTGGATTGAAAATGCGGACCACGTCAATGGGATGATCGCCGATATCGTCCGCGATCATCCCCCCAAGTCAGAGCCGTCACCAGAACCACACAAGTTCAACGATGCAATCCGTTCGCAAGTTCAACTCGTTCTTGCGACACAAGAACCCTCGCGGCAGTCCGCTGATTTCCTGCGTATTGAGTTCGAAAAGATGGAGCAGGCGTATCGCCTCGCCATCCATTGCCCCAATGAAATACCCGAAGAACTCGAACCCATTGTCACCCTTGCCCGTACCTTTGGACAGATTGCGTCCCTGCTGAAGAATGAGACCGACAAAGACACTTTGATCATCGCATTGAAAGCGAAAATCGAGGTGCTAGAGGCCCAGAACTCCGCCCTAATTATTGCCGCAAATGGCCAGAAAGCATCGACAATGCGGCCCATTCTCATCGGCACCGCTGGTGGCGTTGGTGCGCAGATCGTGATTTCATTTGCTCATCTCGGTGGCCCAGCGGTCGCCGAGGGTGCGACTGCCCTGTGGAACCTGATCGCCCCCCGCCCGGCCCGGTGATTGACTTTGGCCCCTCTTTGATCTGACTTCCCAATTTCATCTCGCTCCAAATACTCCCACGACGGTGGTATCCGACGTTCCACCCGCACCCCAGCCCTAATTTCGCCCGCTTTCCCCGGCAAAGTCGGCGGCACCAAGTCCTAAGTGGATCTTTATGCGCGCCGTTCTCATCCTGATTTTCCTTAGCCTCGCCCTCCCGGCGTTGGCGCAGTCGGATAGCCGTCTTCAGGCCATGCAAACCGCCGATGCCAGTCGCGGGTGGGAGGCTGTGGGCCGGTTGAATATGGACGGGGCAGGGTTCTGCACGGGCACGCTGATCTCGGAAACGCGGGTGCTAACGGCGGCGCATTGTCTGTTTGATCAGCGCACCGGGCAGCGGATTGACGAGTCGCGGCTCGAATTCCTTGCGGGTTGGCGCACGGGCCGGGCAGAGGCCAGTCGCGCGGTGCGACGTGCTGCGATTTGGCCGGGTTTCAACATCCGCGCGGGTGCGGCACTGGCGAATGTTCCGACTGACTTGGCTCTGCTGGAACTTGACCGCCCGATCCGCACGACGGGCATTCAACCGTTCGAAGTGTCTTCGGCCCCGCCGCGACGCGGAGATACCGTGGCAGTCGTCAGCTATGGCCGAGGCCGGGCGGATACGCCTTCTATCCAACAAACATGCCATGTCTTGGACCAACGCCGCGACGGGGTGTCGGTGTTTTCGTGCCAGATTGATTACGGCTCTTCTGGCTCGCCGGTGTTTGCAGTGCAAGACAATCAGTTGCGCATAGTGTCTGTGATTTCGGCGATGGCCGAAGGCACAGAGGAGCCGGTGTCATTGGGGATGCAACTTGGAGTGCGGGTGAATGCACTGGCGCAGGCATTGGACAATGGCGTGACCGGGGTGACGGCCGGACAGCCGCAGGGCGCTCGCACTACCGCGCGGTTTTTGCGGCCCTAACCGCCCCTTGAAAGCCGGTTTCAGGCTTCCCACATCGTGTCTATCGGATGCCCGAATGGGGTTCGATACAACGACGCCCGGCCGGGTGATCCGGCGGGTAGCTTTATGACATCGCTTACGACAAGGATGACTGACATGCGTAATTTTGACCCCACCCCGCTGTTTCGTGCCTCGGTTGGTTTTGACCGAATGGCCGATCTGATGGATCGCGCACTGACCGCTGATCCGGTGCAGCCCAGCTACCCGCCCTATAACATCGAGAAGACCGACGAGAACGGGTTCCGTATCTCGGTCGCGGTCGCCGGGTTCTCTGACGATGAGCTTTCGGTTGAGGTGAAAGAAAACCAACTGGTAATCTCGGCCCGCAAAGCTGAGGAAGACACTGAGCGCAAATATGTGCATCGTGGCATCGCGACCCGTGCGTTCGAGCGTCGTTTCCATTTGGCCGACCACGTCCGTGTGAATGGCGCGACCCATGCCGATGGCATGCTGCATATTGAACTGGTCCGCGAGATTCCCGAGGCGCTGAAACCGCGTCGGATCGAGATTTCTCGTGCCGCACCAAGCGAACCGATGCTTGAGGCGACGGCAGCCTAAAAGAGCTCAACCATAGTTTCCTCCCCAGAAGGGCGCATCTGTGTAGGTGCGCCCTTTTCGAATGGCGAGACCGAGAAGGTTCAGTGGGTTCAATTCACGCTGGCCCAAAACTCCATTGACCCTAAGCGATCTGGCAAAACTCTTGCTCCAAGGTGGTGAATCGCAGACTAGTGTTGCTGTGTATCGTCGTTCGAAGTCGGAAGGGTCGCATGATGAATATCCGTCAAACTCCGGGGCCAATTGATGCTGGCGGTTTCTGGCTGGACACCACGGAGCATCGCGATTGGCTTTGGCATCAGGCTCAAAAGCAGTTCACGTTTTTCAAGGGCAGTATTCGAAACGATGCGGGGTTTCACACGCTTGATGCGGCGGGCAATCCGCTGCCAGAGAACATCCAAGAACTGCACACAACAACGCGGCTCATTCATTCTTACGCGCTTGCGCAGAGCTGCGGCGTGGATGGCGCCAACAAGATCGTTGATCAAGGCATGGCCTATCTCGCCAGCCACCATCACGACCCGGTTCACGGTGGCTACCTTTGGGCGCTGGACGGCGCTAAGGTCAGCGACGACCGTAAACTGGCCTATGGCCACGTCTTCGTGCTATTGGCGGCGTCGTCGGCTAAAATGGCTGGGCATCGTGACGCCGATACGATGCTTTCAAATATCGGTCGCGTTCTCGACGCGCGATTTTGGGAAGAAGATCACGGGCTATTCATGGACGAGTGGAGCCGCGATTGGTCGCCGTTTTCAACTTATCGCGGAATGAACGCGAATATGCATGGCGTTGAGGCATTGCTGAACGCCTTTGAGGCAACCGGGCAGACGGTGTTCTTAGCGCGCGCAGGGCGAATTCTGAATTTTTTCACAGCGCGCGTCGCGCCGAGCGAAGGCTGGCGTTTGCCAGAGCATTATACTGAGAACTGGGAAATCGACCGCTATTATTCGGGCAATCCCATGTTCCGACCGGCGGGAACGACGCCGGGGCACTCGCTAGAATTGGGTCGACTGCTCTTGCAGCATTGGGACTTGTCTGGTCGCCCGGCGGGCGACGCACCCGCCCGCGCGCGTCAATTGATCGAGCAGGCTTTAAGCGACGCGTGGCGACCCGAAGGTGGGCTTGCCTACACGCTCAATTTCGACGGAAGCATTGCCATCCCTGCGCGGTTTTGGTGGCCCGTCACCGAAGCCATCGGCGCGGTCGCAGCGCTGATCAAATTGGATCGAAACGAGGCCGATGAGGTCTGGTATCGGCGGTTATGGACCTTTGCGTGCCAGAACTTCATTGATCACGAGTGCGGTGGTTGGTTCCCAGAAATTGATGAGACGAGTAAGGTCACGACGTCGATCTTCGCCGGCAAACCGGATATCTATCATTCACTGCAATGCTGCCTATTTCCGTTGGTTCACGGGCTCTCGAACCACGCGGACGGCCTGAAAAAATTGACGCTGTGACCTTTGGTTTAGCGCCCAATAATTTTTAGCCGATCACGGGGATCGATAGGTTGTTTTGGTCAAAAGCGTGCATCTTTTCAGGCTGAAATTGAAGCCCGGCTTTGTCGCCCGGTTTCAGGGTGACATCGCCGTTGACGCGCACCGTGACTTGTTCACCGTCCCCGCAAGCCATGATCACAAAGGTGTCCGCGCCGAGTGTCCGTCGTCAGGGTTATTGGAACCAATGGCAGCTTAAACTAAGCGAGTGTTGGGCTCATCTGGATGGTTTGACTTGTCTGACGTCAGCGGCTATGGGTCCAAATAGCGGTATTTGATAAGAGAGTGTTTCTGGCTCATCGTAACCACCAAGGAGTGGGACATGAGACAGACACCCAAAAGCCCTGGCGAGAAGATCGTCAAAGATATCAAGCGGGCAACGCGCAAACAGTATTCATCTGAAGAGAAGATCAGGATCGTCCTGGATGGCCTGCGAGGCGAAGATAGCATTG
>Ga0102812_10001198_pt1 | contig 18072 bp, 17 predicted proteins | sample ColrivemetaGS713_FD_79334 | JGI IMG/M metagenome (GOLD analysis project Ga0102812, IMG submission 79334) | Estuarine microbial communities from the Columbia River estuary - Flood tide ETM metaG S.713 | ecosystem: Environmental > Aquatic > Marine > Intertidal zone > Estuary | place: USA... | reverse complement strand
GCCTCAATCGCGAACACATACGCCTCACAGCCCGGCGCGCCCTGCCCATCGACGGCGAAATAGGTCATCTCGGGCACGTCAATAAGATCTATCCGCCCGGCTTTTCCGGTCAACAAAGGGTCTTTGGCCATGTCCTGTCCTTTTCGCTAAGAATTTCAAATGTCGCAAAGCGACTGCGAGGCACGATGAAAGTGAAACCGAGACAGCGCGGCAATCTCTGCCATGGCGTCTGAAGCATGATCTGCGGCTGGTTCCGCAAGGATCGCAGCGTAGACACACTGGATCTTTGACCCGTATTTCACTAACATAGATGCTTCCAGCTATGGCGTTGTTGCATAGCAGGACTTCGCAAGTCTTACCATTCTGCCCCTATACACAGGCCGCCAGCAGGCGTATGGGGGCTGCTTGACCCATTTTTCCCCGGAATCCGCCATGACATCCCCGCTATCAAACTTGCCCGCACCCTTGTCGCAGGCGCTCGCTGAAAAGGGGTATGAAACACTGACTCCCGTCCAAGCGGCCGTCCTTGACCCTGCTTACATTGGCAAAGACTTGCTGGTTTCGGCGCAGACGGGTTCGGGTAAAACCGTGGCGTTTGGCGTGGCTATGGCCACAGACATCTTGCTCGACGGCAACATGTTGCCGCCCCCGGACAGCCCGCGCGCTTTGGTGATCGCACCGACGCGCGAATTGGCGTTGCAGGTCCGGCGTGAATTTGAATGGCTTTGGGGCAAGGCTGGCGCGGTTATGGCCAGCTGCGTTGGCGGCATGGACGTCCGGACGGAAGCGCGCGCGCTAGACCGTGGCGCGCATATCGTCGTCGGTACCCCCGGTCGTTTGCGCGATCACATCGAGCGTAACCGGATTGACCTGTCGCAAATTCAAGCCGTGACCTTGGACGAAGCCGATGAAATGCTCGACCTCGGGTTCCGCGAAGACCTTGAGTTCATCCTATCAAAACTGCCCGAAGAGCGCCGTACGCTGCTGTTCTCTGCGACAGTCCCGAAAGAAATTGAACGTCTGGCCCGCACCTTCCAGCGTGATGCACAGCGTGTTGCCACAGGATCGACCAAAGAGGCCCATGCCGATATCTCCTATCGCGCGCTCACCGTCACGCCCCAAGATACCGAAAACGCGATCGTCAACCTGCTGCGCTTCTATGAGGCCCGCAACGCGCTGGTGTTTTGCAAAACCCGTGTCGCCGTAAACCATCTGACCGCTCGGTTGTTGAACCGTGGGTTTTCGGTCGTGCCATTGTCCGGCGAGTTGGCCCAAGAAGAGCGCGCACGCGCCTTGCAAGCGATGCGCGACGGTCGTGCCCGTGTGTGCGTGGCGACCGACGTGGCAGCGCGAGGCATTGACCTTCCGGGTCTGGAATTGGTGATCCACGCCGATGTTCCGACGAACTCGGACACGTTGTTGCACCGCTCTGGCCGCACGGGGCGCGCCGGCAACAAAGGCGTCAGCGCCTTGATCGTGCCGATGTCAGCCCGCCGCAAAACCGAGCGCCTTTTGGCCACCGCCAAACTGACCGCAGAATGGGGCCCTGCCCCCTCTGCCGCCGATGTCAGTGGCCGTGACACCGAGCGTTTGTTGACCGATGAGGCTTTGACCAAGTCCGAGGATCAAGACGAAGCAGCGATGATCGACCAATTGGCCGAGAAATTCTCGCAGCGCGAATTGGCGGCAGGCGTCTTGCGGATGTATTTCGCGGCCCGCTCTGCCCCTGAAGACGTCGCGCAGATCACCACGGATGCGCCAAAGCCCCGAGATCACGCCGAATTCGGCGCCAGCTTCTGGCTGCGCCTGTCCACCGGTCGCGATCAGCAGGCCGAGCCACGCTGGCTTTTGCCGATGATGTGCCGGGTCGGAAACCTGACCAAAGACGATATCGGTGCAATCCGCATTTTTGACGACCACACGTTTGTGCAGTTGAAAGAGGATAGCCGTGGTCGCTTCACAGCCGCGATGGGCACGCCCATGCAGCTCGAGCAAGATATCGCGGTGACCTATTCCGACGCGCCAGCAGGCGGTGACCGCCCTGCCCCGCGCCCTCGGACTGGCGGCGGCGGCAAGCCCGGCGGCCCTCGGGGCGACAGCCGACCACCGCGTAAAGCGGATGGTGAGCGTCCTCGCCATAAATCCGGCGACAGTGAGAAACCTGCCTATTCCCCGCGCCCACCGCGCGAAGACGATGGCCCACGGCCTAGCGCGCGCCCGCCGCGGCCGGAAAAGCCAAGCTATAACAAAGAGCAATCCGAGGGATCAGCGCCGCGCCCTGCTCGCGCCGCGCGCCCAGAGAAAACCGATCGCAAACCCTATGCCCCGCGCGATGGTGCACCTGCGCGTAAGGAATACGGCGGTGACGACCGTAAAGCTCCGGCAAAGCCACGGGGTGACAAGCCCTATGCAAAGCCGCGTGCCGACCGGCCGTCTGACGCAAAACCCGCTGGGAAGCCGGCGCGGCCCCGCATGGACCCTGCCGAGGCGCGCAATCCATCAGCCCGGCTCGATAGTGGTAAAGCCGGGAAACCCGCGCGCAAACCGGCTGGAAAATTTGCCGGTAAGCCGGGTGGAAAACCGGGTGCGAAGCCGGGCGCTAAGCCGCGCAGCTTTGGTGCCGATAGCCGTCCGTCACGACCAAAACGCTAAAACCTTGACGCATCGATAATAGAAGGGGGGCATAGCGCCCCCCTTTTTGTTTTTACATCATGCCCGGCAACACTTGATCAGGCGGCCGATGCCCATCGGCGAAAGTCTTGATATTCAAGATAACTTTCTCGCCCATCTCAATACGGCCCTCCAGCGTTGCCGACCCCATATGGGGCAACAAGACAACATTCGGCAGGTCGCGTAGACGGGGGTTCACCTCGTGGCCGCGTTCGAACACATCCAATCCAGCCCCGCCGATCTCGCCCGCCCGCAAGCCACGGGTCAGCGCGTTTTCGTCGATCACCTCGCCGCGTGAGGTGTTGATGATCACCGCCCCCGGCTTCATCAATTTCAGCCGCCGGGCGTTCATCAGATGAAACGTCGAGGGTGTATGCGGGCAGTTGATCGAAATCACATCCATCCGCGCGACCATTTGATCCAAGCTCTCCCAAAAGGTTGCATCAAGCGGTTCTTCGATGTCTGGCCGCAGGCGTTTGCGGTTGTGATAGTGGATCTGCATGCCGAACGCCTGCGCCCGTCGCGCAACGGCTTGGCCAATCCGACCCATCCCCAAAATACCCAGCCGCTTGCCGCCGATCCGGCCACCCAAATGCGCCATCGGCGACCAGCCGCCCCAATTTCCGGCAAGCATTTCAGCCAAGCCTTCGGGGATTTTTCGGGTCACAGACAGCATCAAAGCCATCGCCATATCAGCGGTATCTTCGGTCACCACGCCGGGTGTATTCGACACCAAAACACCACGCTGGCGGGCGGAACTCACGTCGATATGATCGATCCCGGCGCCGTAATTCGCGATCAATTTCAGCCGGTTACCGGCCTGCGCCAGTATTTGCGCGTCAATTTGATCCGTGACGCAGGGCACCAGAACATCGGCGCGTTTCATCGCCTCAACCAGTTCATCACGATCCAGTTTGCGATCATCATCACGAAGCTCAGCGTCGAACAACTCCTTCAACCGTGTTTCAACGGGATCGGGCAGACGTCGCGTCACAACAACACTCAGGCGTTTGGGGGCCATGGAAACCTCCTTGGGTCTTTCAAAACGGGCCGCGTAGTGGCAAAGTGGCGCATACGCAATCGAGGCACAAGCACTCGCAGCACCCCGGCACGAAAGAAAATTACCCGGAGGCGCGAGACATGAAAAGACCCGCACAGCGGGCCGGGCAGATTTGGATGCGAATTACCGTTCTTGCGTTGGCCATAGCCCTCGTGGCTGCGACGCTCAACTTGGCAAATGCACAAACCCCACCGTCCGAGGTGGGGTCTGATTCGGGTCTGCCCTTGCCACGGTTTGTCTCTCTGAAAACGTCAGAAGCCCGCGCGCGCCGTGGCCCCAGCCTGACGCACCGGGTCGATTGGCTCTATACGCGCCGCGACTTGCCGCTCAGGGTGACGGGTGAATACGAACACTGGCGCCGGGTCGAGGATTCCGAGGGGCAAGGCGGTTGGATTCACTACACCTTGCTGTCCGGCGTTCGCACCGTTGTTGTACAAAATGACCTAACGCCCATGCGCTCGAACCCGCAGCCGAACGCCCATGAAATTGCCCTGCTGGAAACCGGTGTCGTGGCGCATATCATGGAATGTGACCCGGACTGGTGCCGGTTAAGCATTGATGGGTCGCGCGGATGGGTCGAACGTGGCGCGCTTTGGGGGCTGTTTCCGCATGAGCTTCTGGACTAGTGCGCGCACCCAACGCTAGTCTTGCACCACTATGAACACTGATAGCGTCGAAAAACTGACCCGCGCCGGGCTGAACCTGATCCAACAGGCGCTGTCGATTTTCGACAGCGATCTCAAATTGGCGGTCTGCAATTCCCGATACCAAGAGATGTTCGGCCTGCCGGATGCCTTGGTTACGCCGGGTGCATCCTTTGAAGAAACAGTCCGCTATCTTGTGGAGCGCGGCGAATATGGCGAACAGTCGGACCCGGTTGAGGCCGTTCGGTTGCGGGTTGAAACGGCGCGCGATTTCCAACCGCATTACATGGAGCGCCAGCGCGCGAACAACCGTTGGATTTCCGTCGAGGGGGCACCGCTGACGCAAGGCGGTTGGGTCAGTGTTTACACCGACATCACCGAGATCAAACTTCAGGAGCAACTGCTGCGCGCCCGGTCCGAAGAGTTGTCGGATCAGGTGCTCACCCATGCGGAACGACTGGGGAAAGCCAACCGCGAATTGGCGGCAACCAACGCCGCATTGCAGGAAACCAAACGGGAATTAACCGAAATCGAGGCCCGCACGCGCCTCGTGACCGAGATGATGCCAGCCCATATCGCGCATGCGGATCGCGCGTTGAATTACACATATTCCAACCGCCGACTGTCCGCCGTCATGCCCGGCGCACCCAGTGATGTGGTGGGCCTTCACGCCTCGGTTGCCTTGGGGCCGATCACGTTTTCCCGCATTTTGCCGCATATGAACAAAGCCCTTGATGGCGTGCCGGCGATTTGTGAGATCACCCATGAAGACAGCGGCCGACGAATTCGCGTCGCGCTGACCCCCGACTCCGGCGTGATTGCCCCGAATGGAAGCACGATCGGCGGCGGGATCTATATTCTCTCGACAGATATTACAGAAGAGACCCAGGCGCGCGGGGCGTTGATGCAGACCCGCAAACGAGAACTGGCGGCGCAGCTGACCTCTGGCCTTGCCCATGATTTCGCCAATCTCTTGACCATTATCATGGGGCTACAAGGTAAATTGGCGAACCAGCCGCATCTCGATGATGCCTCGGCAGAGTTGGTGCACGCGACTCTAGGGGCCGCGCGGCGTGGTGGCACGCTGTTGAAACGCATCGGCGAAATCTCTGGCACCCGCGCGCTTCGCCCTGAACCTACGGACGTCGAGCAACTCCTCGATGATCTGAAGATGATGGCGACGCCCTCGTTACCCGAAAACACGCGTCTTAGTATCCGACTAGAACCGGCTCTTGGTCGTATTCTTCTGGACCAAGGCGCGGTTCAGGACAGCCTCGTGAACCTGATTTTGAACGCCCGCGATGCGATTGGTGACAAAGGCGGCACCATCACAATCATCGCCCGTCGGGTGCGCGATACGTGGCTTGAACTTGCGGTGCAGGACGATGGTTCTGGCTTTTCAGACGACGCCCTCAAGCGCGCGATGAACCCGTTTTTCACGACCAAGGGCAATGACGGGTCGGGCCTCGGCTTGGCGATGGTGTTTGATCAAGCCTCACTGGCGGGCGGGACAGTGCGCATCGCCAATCGACAGAGCGGAGGCGCACGTGTGACGCTACGCCTTCCGTTGCGCCCGGCCACCGAAGCGCCCAGTTCGGAAACCAAACTGGTGTTGCTGGTCGAGGATAGCCCGGAAATCCGAACCTATGTGCGCGAAACCCTTGTCGCATTGGGCCATCAGGTGATCGAAGCCGAGACCGCAGCCGACGCGCTGTCTTTGGCGCAGATCCCCGATATTGGTTTTGTGCTGTCCGATATCCAATTGCGCGGCGATCAAACGGGTCTGGAGTTGCTGCGGGAACTGAAAAACCGGCACCCGGGGCTTTCTTGTGGCCTGATGACCTCGCTGCCAGCTTCTAATCAACTGCATCGTGATGCGGCCGCGTCGTTTCATGTCCTCGCCAAGCCGTTTTCCCCCGCCGAGCTCGATGGTTTCCTGAGCAATTGTTCTCTTGCGTCGATCACCCGCGCGCAATAGGCCTCGGTCATGTCACAACCTCATGTCGCAATTCTTGATGACGAGGCCGAAATTCGGCGCATTCTGGCCGATGCGCTGAACGAGGCCGGGTTCCGCACCTCGACCTATTCCCGCGCCACAGAATTCGAGGCTGCCCTGAAACGGGTGGCTCCCGATGTTTGCCTTGTCGATCTCGGTCTACCGGATCGTGACGGGTTAGCGCTGGTCCATCGGCTGGCCCTCGAGTCTGGCGCCACCATCATCATCATTTCCGGACGCGCGAATATTAACGACCGGGTAACCGGCTTGGAGCTGGGGGCCGATGATTATATTATCAAGCCTTTTGAGCCCGCTGAAGTCGTTGCGCGCATTCGCGCGCGTTTACGCAAGGCTCGCTTCACGCCAGACAGCGCCGGGTCGCTTGCCCGGTTCAACGGGTGGCAAGCCCATTTTGACCGGTATCTATTGATTGGCAGCGATGGCACCGAAGTGCCCTTTAGCCATGCCGAAGGCGAAGTGCTGCGCTTGTTCTTGGAATCACCCAAACGCCTGATCTCGCGCACCCAGATGCAAGAAAGCCTTGGTGGCGCAGCCGGGGAAAGCTTTGATCGCGCCATGGATGTTCGCATTTCAAGGCTGCGCGCGAAATTGGGCGAAGATCCCAAGAACCCGCGCCTTATCAAGACCATCTATGGCGCGGGCTATATTTTCTTGGGCGATGTCACGTGGACATAATTAAATGCTCAGGCGTTCACGGCTATAAATAGCCGCGAACCAAGGCGTTCGAGATCAACGTCCACCCATCCGCAACCACAAAGAACGACAGCTTGAATGGCAGCGACACGATGGCTGGCGGTACCATCATCATACCCATAGACATCAGGACCGCCGCAACGACCAAGTCGATGATAAGAAACGGCAAAAACACCACGAAACCGACTTCGAAGGCACGTGAAAGCTCTGACAGCAAAAACGACGGCACCATGACAGATAGCGGGCCATCGACCGAAAACGCGGGCGGGTCCGGGCGCAGATCCGCCAATCCCGCCCAAGTGTCGGGGTCAATCCGGCCCATCATGAATTCCCGGAAAGGCTCTATTGATCGGATCAACGCCTCATCGACACCGATTAGCCCAGCTTCCAATGGCGAAATCCCGGCGCTCCATGCGGCGGTGAACACAGGTTCCATGACAAAATATGTCAAGAAAAGCGCCAACGTCGTCAGCAACATTCCCGGCGGTGACTGCTGCAAACCGATCGCTTGGCGCAAGATGGCGAGCACGGTCACCACAAAGGGAAAACACGTCACCATCATCAAGAGACCGGGCACCAAGCTCAGCAGAGTAAGCAAGACCAACAGCTGAACGGAGCGAACCGCCAACCCGCCTTCTTCGCCAAGCGAAAGCGTCAGCTCTTGCGCCGCGCCCGCAGCGGGTATCGCCATGACCACGATGGCAGCCAAGCTGAAAAGAGCGAACTGCCGCACCATCATAGGCCGTTGGACAGATCAGCGACCTCGGTCAATCTTACGGCCATTTGCCCCGCTTGATCACCTTCGAGTTCTTCAAGAATTCCACGCGCGATCAGCCGCTCGCCGACGTAAAGCTCAACGGGGTCTTCGATCCGGCGATCCAATGGCAAGACGCTATCGCGTTGTAATCGCAAGAGATCACGCACCAGAGGCCGCGCGCGGCCGACTGCAACAATGATTTCAATGGGAACCTGAGTGAATGCGCCCTTTGATAGCGTTGCTTCTTGGGCGGGGGCTTGTGTATCAGGCACTTCGGCTCTCCTCGAATTGAATTTGATAGAATCGATCCATGGCACGACGAATGGTGTCGGCGGCATGGGTCAGATCAATTTTAGATTCTGTCTCTGCAAATGAGAATTCTGCCTGCCCCTCGGCCAGATCATCGGTCTCAATCAGATCCAGCGGCGGCAAAACCAGCCCTTCGAACGCGGCCTCATAAGCCGAGCGGCTACCCGTCGCGACACGCAACGTGATGGGCACTTCGGCGGCGGCTTGTGCCATAGGCAGCAACTGCTCAATGGTTACCGGGACGATCGAGGCACGGGCTGCAACGGGCAAAACCGTCTCGAACATCGCGGCGAACAGGGGTTCGAGCGCGCGCAAAACATGGGCCCGCGCCTCGTGATACGAAAAACTCAATTGTTCGACCTGACGCGCCACGGCCGCGCGCTGCGCTGTGTCATCGCCCGCAACCTGTTTTTCCCCGTCATCCCATCCCGCGACATACCCGCGCTCATAGGCATTCAGCCGAATCTCCTCGACCTGCTCAGGCAACAAGAAAACCGGCGTGTCAGGCGTCTCTTGGGTTTCGAAAACTTCTAAACGAAGAGGCTGTGCCATTACCGGGTCTCCTCTGCTTCTTCCATCCAATTGCGTAAGATTTCCAAGGTCTCGCCTTGGCGCTCGCCGATCAACTGACGCATGCGATCAACCGGGTTCTCTGCGACGTTTTCTTTCGGCACTGAATTGGCTGAATCCGCGCGACTATCGTCGTCAATTTCACCCGTGAGAACCGGCTCTGAAACTCCAGGAAGGCCGGGACGAGCGGGGTTTGGCAGAAATTCGGCCTCAGCGCCGCGCTGGTCTTGGCGCAGGATTGGGCGCAAGACAAACAATGCCAACACCAGAATAACCGCAGCGAGCGCCGCCAATCGGATAAGCCCCATGACATCCAGCCCAAGGCTTTGAATCAAGCCGAATCCTGCGGCCGACCCCTCGGACAAGGCCAAGGGTTCGAACGGCAGGGATCGCAGCGTGATGACGTCACCGCGGGCCTCATCGAACCCGACCGTCGAGGCAACCAATTCCCTGAGCGCCTCCATTTCCTCAACTGGTCTCGGGGACCATTGCGGCGTCCCATTCGCGTCAACCGAGCGCACGCCGTCTATCAACACTGCAACCGACAGGCGCCGAATCGCACCGGGCCCGCGCTCAACTTCTCGACTGGTCTGGCTAACCTCCCAAGACGTGCTTTCGCGCGACACAATTTCACGGGACTCTGAACGCCCATCGCCGCCCGCAGCATCACCATCTGGCAGATTCGACGCGACCGACACGCCAGCGCCGCGCGAATCACTCGATGTCGCGTTGCGCTCTTCGGTTTCTTGACTGACCGCGGCCCGGGAAGACGGGTCAATCAGACGCTCAATAATGGTCTCGCGATCTGTAACGGTCTCGACATTGACCTCGACAACTGCGCCACCGATGCCGACCCGCGCCTCAAGCAGCCGTTCGACATTTTGACGCAAGATTTCCGCGCGATCGCCGCCTTGGTTGTTTGGATTGGCCTCATCGCTGACAATCAAACCGCCATTCGAATCGATGACTGATACGTCCTCAGCGCTCAGCCCCGAAACCGCCGACGCCACCAAAAACCGCAGCGCTTGTGCTTGAACGGGCGACAAAGCAGCGCCCGCAGGCGTGACCGTCACAGAGGCAGACGCTTGCTGTTCGCGCCGAAACGGTTGTGTCCCACCTTGCGCAATATGAACGCGCGCGAAGCGAATATGGGGGCTCGCTGTGATCGTGCGGGCTAGTTCACCCTCTTTTGCGCGCCAGTATGCGGCGTCAAACATCTGGGCGGTGGTGCCAAAACCGGTCAATCCATCAAGCAACTCATACCCACTCGTCGAACTCGACGGCAGGCCCTGAGCCGCTAAGGCCATACGGATTTCGTCGCGCATGGTTGATTCGACATAAATGGACTCGCCGCGCACCTCATAGCGTTGCCCGCGCTGATCCAAGGCAGCGACAACTTCACCTGCCGGCGCACCCTCTAAACCTGCGTAAAGAAGCGACATACCCGGCGAGGTTGCGATTCGCGTCAATACGATCACAGCAAAAAATACGCCAAGCGTCGCGGCGACGACAATGAGCCTGCGGCGTATATCCAGCGCGTTCCAAGTTGAGAGCAGCTGTTCCAAAGTTATTCCCCTTCGCGGACTTTCTGTCCCGATGAGGTGATCTTTGCCGATCAAAATTAATAATCGGTTAGTCACCCTGTGCGAAAACGAGAGACATCGAGAAAAGCTTCGAGGGAGACCAATCTTGTCATGAGTACTACAGCCGAAACCGAACAACCTGTTGTGAAATCGTCGAAAAAGGGCCTGCTTATAGGCTTGGTTCTTGCGTTGCTCGGCGGCGGGGGTGGTTTTTACCTGACATACTCCGGAATGGTCTCGTCCTTGTTGGGCGGAGGCGACCAAGAAACAAGCAGCGCCGAATCACATGGTGAAAGCCCGGCAGCAGACGATCATGGTGAATCCGCTGGTCACGCTGAAACGACGGGCGCGACCGGCTTTGTTCCGCTCAATCCGATCACAATCAGCCTTGGCCCGCGCGGCCAATCACGCCACTTGCGTTTCGCCGCACAACTTGAGGTCGCGACTGCCCATATCGATGAAGTTCAGCGATTGATGCCGCGAATCACAGATGTCCTGAACATCTACCTCCGTGCACTTGATCCACATGAGCTTGAAGAACCAGCAGCGCTGCTTCGCTTGCGCGCGCAAATGTTGCGTCGGGTGCAGATCGTCACCGGCCCAAGGTTTGTTAACGACCTTCTGGTCATGGAATTTGTTTTAAACTGAGGGGCGTTATGGATTTCCTGTCCGACTTAGTCTTGGCCGCCGCCGCAATTGGTGCCGCCGTATATTGTTTTATCTTGTCACGCCGGCTTTCCGCCTTGTCGTCCCTCGAAGGGGGGATGGGCAGCGCCATCGCTGTGCTTTCATCGCAGGTCGATGATCTCAAACGGCTCATACAGGCGGCGCAAAAAACTGCGGGGCAAGCTGGTTCGCACCTCACCGAACAAACCCAACGCGCAGAAAACGTCGCCAAACGGCTGGAATTGTTGGTGGCTTCAATGCACGACTTGCCATCGGCAACACCGCAAGAATCTCTGCGTTCGCCGAGCCGATGGCCTGCTGATGCCGTAAACCGGCACCGGCCAGAAAGAGAGATTGAACCAGAATCACCCCCAGCCCGCGCGCGCGTCCTGCGTCGTCGCCGCGAAAATGGAGGGGAATAATGGGCAAGACTAAAACGGTGCCACACAAGAAACGCGCTCGCGTTTTGCCCGTCTTGGCGATTCTATTTGCCTTTGGGGCAGCACTTCGGGTCGTGTCTGGCCTCAATGCAGCTTACGCCCAAGACCCGGAGCATCAAAGTGAGAGCGTGCCGACACACGCCAGCGCCTCTGACCTTCATGCAGAAACAGCGGCAACACAGCACGCAAGCGCCACCGCACCGGCACTCTCGGACCATGAAGTCGCAAATGCCGCGCAAATCTTGGTGGATCTTCGGCGCCGAGAGGTGGCACTGCAAGAGCGAGAGGCTGCAGTTAGCGAACGTGAAACCCTCATTGCTGCAGGGCAAGAAAGATTGCACACGCAAATCGCAGCCCTACAGAGTGCAGAGCAAGAGCTTACTGCAACTTTAGCGCTGGCAGATCGTGCTGCTGAAGAGGACATTGGCAGACTGGTCAGCGTCTTTTCGGCAATGGGCTCTGAAGAAGCCGCAGCAGTGTTTTCCGAAATGGCGCCAGATTTTGCAGCTGGGTTTCTTGCCCGCTTGGCGCCCGAAACCGCTGCCGCAATCCTCTCTGGCTTAGAACCGCGCCAAGCATACGGGCTTAGCGCAATTCTCGCCGGAAGAAATGCGCTCGTGCCCCGCAATTAAAGCAATTTGAGTGAAACAATCTTAACGTTCACTCGTCACAGTAGTTTCAACCTAGCACCGGAGCCTTGTATGATCGGTATCATCGGCATTGTCGTCGTTTTCGTCATGGTTTTTGGCGGCTATGTCGCGGCGGGCGGTAAGTTCGGGATTATCCTGCACTCACTTCCGTTCGAATTAACTATGATCATGGGCGCCGCGGTTGGCGCCTTTCTCATCGCGAATGACAGCGCGGGCGTTAAGCAAACCCTGCGCGACATCGGCAAGGTTTTTAAAGGCTCCAGTTGGAAGCCAAATGACTACCGTGACCTATTGTGCTTGCTGTTTGAGCTCATTCGATTGGCACGGCAAAACCCCGTCGCCTTAGAAGAACATATAGAAGGGCCCGAAAGCTCTGAGATTTTTGGCAGATATTCGAAGATTCAACACGATCATGAAGCGGTGGAACTCATTTGTGACACCTTGCGCTCGATGACGCTCAGCTATGACGATCCCAATCAGGTTGAGGAAGTGCTCGATAAACGCATGGAAGCAACACTCAATCACGCGCTTCATCCAAGCCATGCTATGCAAACTGTTGCAGACGGCCTTCCCGCGCTCGGCATCGTTGCGGCGGTTTTGGGTATCATCAAGACCATGGGAGCCATCGACCAACCCCCCGTGGTGCTTGGCGGACTAATCGCCGGCGCCCTCGTTGGAACTTTTCTGGGCGTGTTCATTGCTTACGGATTCGTTGGGCCTTTTGCCTCCAAAATGCAGTCCGTTGTTGAGGAAGACAGCCATTTTTACCAACTCATCCGCGAAGTGTTGATCGCGAACCTGCACAATCATCCAGCAAACATGTGCATTGAGGTTGGTCGTCAGAACGCCCCGCATCATGTTCGCCCGGCCTATAGCGATCTCGAGGAAGCCATGCGGAATCTAAAGCGAGAGGCCGCTTAATGGCTCGTCGCCTCAAATATTTTCTTTTTGCGGTTTTCGCGTGCTGGTCGACCTCCGGTGCATTGTCGCAGACTTTTCGCGTCACCGCTGGCGAGCACCCCAACTTCACGCGGGTGGTCGTTCATACGCCACCCGGTACGCAATGGTCCATCGACACAGCTGCCCGTGAACACCATATCACAGTGTCACCAAGCACTGCGCTATTCGACCTCTCGCGCATTTTCGAACGCATCCCACGAACGCGAGTCTCGAGCGCTTCGACCAGCCCGGGTCAATTGCACCTTTCGTCGAGTTGTGATTGTGAAATCCTCGCATGGGAAGAGAGGCCGGGCCTCATTGTGATCGATTTCGGCGATGCTGATCAAACCGAACCTTTGGTTGCCGAACTCGAACCCGCCTCTGACCCGGCTCCAATGGCCGACACAAGACAACCAACAGAAACCGCGCGCGTTGCCGGCACAGCCTTAGCAGAATCGCACGCCCTCGAACAACAACGCCAGTCTGATGAAGCCCCTATTCTCGAAACCTCGGTTTCGACGGCCGGGTTGACGCGAACACTTGGTCTTCCTGTTGCCCAGGCACTCAGTCAAGGCTTGTTAGAGCCGTCTGCACAATCGCATGAAGGCTCGCAAGTCTTGTTGATGCCCGACACCGGCCTCCCTGCTGACTTGCCCGAAAACATGCGCGTTAGCACCGTGATTGACCGGCCCAACCCCGACGCCCCCCCCAACGAAGTCGCTCAGAACACGTGCCAAGGCGCCGAGGCCCTCGATTTCCTTTTGACAGCAAACACCGAAGGTTTCGGGGCTGCATTTGGTCGCCTAACACAGACCCTATATGGTGAATTTGACCAACCAAACCCTGACGCGCGTCGTGAGTTAGTTGAGCTGTATTTGGCAGCGGGCTTTGGCGCCGAAGCCCGCGTGCTCATCTCAAACCAACCGGATCCTGTGGTCGGACGCGAGTTCATTCTTGGCATGAGTGACATTCTAGAAGAGCGGAGCTCGAATTCGAGAATGCGGTTGGTCCAGCTCATTTCATGCGGCGGACCAGCATCACTATTGGCCGCACTGGCGGGCGCACCACACTCAGAAATACTGAACGCGGCGCCGGAAATCGCGCTGTCATTTACCGAGCTCGACGGTTCACTGCGCACAATTTTGGGCCCCAAGCTCGCCGAGGCTCTTATCGACGCAGGAGCCGTCGATGCAGCCCGGGTCGTGGCGGGCAGCGCGCATAGATCTCCTTGGACCGAACCTGGGGCGCTTGACGTCGTTGATGCGATGCTGGACCGAGCGCGCGGGCACGTGCCTGATTCTGCCGCCCGTCTTGAACACGCTCAAGGGGCAGACGCCGCCTCGGTTCTTGCACGTCTTGCACTTGCAATCGAAAGTGGTCGAACTGTCTCGGAAGATGCACTTGCAAATGCTGAGTCGCTTGCGAGTACTGAAAGGCGAAGCGAAATCGGACCCGACATCATGGCGGCCGTCATTCAGCTTTACATGCGCGCGGGATCCTATGCGAATGCGTTTTCGGCATTGGACAGATTGGTTGCCTGGGGCCCACGATCAGCCCACGATATCAATCGAATCGATGATTTTCGCGATCAACTTTGGGCCAGTATCGCGCGCGACGCAAACGACCTAACCTTAACACGCGGGATACTCGGACGAGACGATTGGCGAGATCCCGAGCTTAGCCTTGCGACCCGTCAAGCCGTTTCCCAGCGCCTGCTAGACCTAGGGCTCGGTGAGCCCGTGCGAAACCTTCTCGCAGAGGCCCATGACGCCGTTTCTGCGACGATGCTCGGGGAGGCACACCTTATTCTGAACCAACCGGATCAGGCCATGGAAGCGGTCTTGAACATCGAGACTGACGGCGCGCGGCGAACGCGCGCAAGGGCGCTGGCAGCCTTGGGGCAGAATGAAAGCGCCGCTCAAGAATTCGAAGCGCTGGAGGACCCCCAGAACGCGCAGCATTCAGCGGTTTTGGCGCGCGATTGGGACCGAGTCCATCGCATGGCAACCAGCACAAGCACGCAGGAAAACAATGTGGTTGAGCAGGTGGGGCAAGTCATGGGGTATCCACCAGGCCATCTAGAGCTAGCTATGCGAAGCGGGGGGAACCCAACTGAGGCATCAAGCAATTCCAGAGATATAAGCGCTGCAAACGACACCGGCGCAGGACCCCAAGACCCGCCAACGACACCGTTAGAGAGCGTTGCGCAGTCTCCACTGGCTCAACAAGATGGCTTAGACGCGCCCGGCCCAACAGCACAGACTCGCGATGCGGAGTCTGCACCATCAAATGCATTGCTATCTGCGGACACGCAGGGGGAACAGACTCTGCCGCAAAGCTTCGACCGGCTTGGCCTGATCACCCGAAGCGCGACCCTTTTGGATGAAAGCGCCCGACTGCGAGAAATCTTCGCTCCGTTGCTTGAAACGCCATCACCCATCACGCGATAAAGAACCGCGTGCTCAGAGACCAAGTCATCGACGAACGCCATCTCAGACGTTTATTACAGCGATGCATATTGGCTCGCAGCTAGGGCGCGGAAATGTAGCGCAGCGGAACTCAGTATCACGATTGATGCGTGCATAGTGTGATAAACTCAGGCAGACCAACCGAATTCTCTTTTTGCCTGAAGGCTACGCCGACGCAAAGCTGCGTCGAAAGCCTTGTGTGCCCTATAGCCACTAAATCGGGGAAAGGGCCTCACGACCACACCCCAGTCCCTGTGCGTGAAGTTTAGGTCAAATGCATGCAGGGGCTTCAAGAGGTGTCGGTTCCTGTCAACGCCGCCGCGAATTCTGTTGGGTCAAACGGGGCCAAATCGTCGATTTGCTCACCCACACCAATCGCATGAATTGGCAGGCCAAACCGATCTGCAAGCGCCACCAAAACACCGCCGCGCGCAGTTCCATCGAGCTTCGTCATGATCAACCCGCTCACGTCAGACATCTGGCGGAAAACATCGACCTGATTCAAAGCATTTTGCCCGGTTGTGGCATCCAAAACCAGCAACGTATTATGCGGCGCGCTCGGGTCCTTTTTACGGATCACGCGCACTATTTTCGCCAATTCTTCCATCAGATCCGCGCGATTCTGCAACCGTCCCGCCGTGTCTATCATTAACAGATCTGCACCCTCGGCTTGAGCGCGGGTTAATGCGTCGAATGCCAACGAGGCCGGATCCGATCCTTCGGGTGCAGTCATCACGGGAACTCCGGCACGATCACCCCAGACCTGTAATTGCTCAACCGCCGCCGCGCGAAACGTATCACCTGCGGCGATAATCACCGATTTCCCGGCTTCGCGGAACTGCGACGCGAGTTTTCCGATGGTGGTGGTTTTGCCGGCGCCATTCACCCCAACGACCAAGACTACTTGCGGACGCTTGGGATAAATCGGCAATGGCCGCGCGACCGGGGTCATGATCCGCACGATTTCGTCTGCCAAAGCTGCTTTGATTTCGTCGGTCGTGACCTTGCGCCCCATCCGCGTCGCCGCGATATTGGCCGTGACTTTTAATGCAGTCTCAACGCCGAGATCCGCTTGAACCAGAAGGTCTTCCAACTCTTCGATCATCGCGTCGTCCAGCACACGGCGTGGCGCATCGTTGCGTCCGGTCAAGCGCGCAAGCAAACCCGGTTTAACGGGTGACGGCACAGCAGATGGCGCTGGAGTAGGCGAATTGACCCGTTCCGTAGACCCAACTGGCGGCGTATCGGGCACGTCCAGAGCCGTTGGTTCGGGCTCCGCTGGCTCGGCGGCCACCAACGCATCCAGCCCCTCGTCTAGCTTAGACGATGAACGAAACATCCGCTCTTTGAGCTTGTTGAAGAAGGACACATCAGCCTCCTGCGGCCATTAAATCAATAATTACCACTTGCAGCTAGCGTATGAGAACGCCTTATGGAAGGGGGGCACCTGCCAATGCCTCTCTTCTAACTGCCACGACGTCCTGTAAGATCGCCCTATGCGCCTCGCTGCCTTTGCCATCGCAACCCTAACGCCCGCAGTTCTGCTGATCTTTGGGGTGCTTTGGGGTGGCCTGTGGATCTGGGCGGCTTTGGTATCGGTTGCGTTTTTGTGGTTGTTTATGGATGTCTTAACCGCCCTCGCCCCGGCAGAGGGCGAATTTCCCGCTGGTGATGGGTTGTTGGCATTGCTGGGGTGTCTGCAATTCAGTCACCTTATCCTTGCGCTTTGGGCGTTGACCGAACGACTACACGGGCTCGATTGGTTCGCAGGGTTGGTCGCTTTTGGTTTGTTTTTCGGGCAAATCGGCAACCCTGCGGCGCATGAATTGATCCACCGGGCCGATAAGCGGCTGATGCGGTTGGGGCAACTGATCTACATCGCATTTTTGTTCGGCCATCACAGTTCGGCGCATCGGCTGGTGCATCACATCCATGTAGCCACGCCGGCAGATCCGAATTCCGCCCGAAAAGGTCTTGGGTTTTGGCGGTTCCTGCCGCGCGCCTGGATCGGGAGCTTTCGGGCAGGTTACGCAGCAGAACAGGCGATGTCAGCGCGGGCGCAAGGCAAGCGCGTGAACCCCTATTTTTGGTATGTCACCGGGGAGTTTGCGTGCATTGTCGTGGTGTTGATCGTGTTCGGCTGGCTTGGGTTGCTTGCCTATTTACTGATGGCGGCCCATGCACAATCGCAACTGTTGGTCTCTGATTATGTGCAGCATTATGGCCTACGCCGACGCCCCCAACCGGGTGGACGATTTGAGCCTGTCGGCCCGCAACACAGCTGGAACGCGCGCGGTTGGTATTCTTCCGCGATGATGCTGAACGCACCGCGCCACTCGGATCATCACGCGCACCCGTCGCGCCCCTACCCGCAATTGACCCTGCCGCCAGAGGCCCCGCTACTGCCTGCGCCGCTGCCGGCAATGGCGCTTATCGCACTGGTGCCGCCGCTTTGGCGCCGCGTGATGAACCCGCGTTTACCATTGAGTTAGCCGTCTCGCGGCATCGTGACGGCAGGGCGCTGGCCCTTCGCCGGGACCTCTGGCACAGTGCTCGCAAAACACTCGGAGGTATCCATGCGAGCCCAAAAACAAACGTCTGCCCTG
>Ga0102812_10001196_pt1 | contig 18081 bp, 21 predicted proteins | sample ColrivemetaGS713_FD_79334 | JGI IMG/M metagenome (GOLD analysis project Ga0102812, IMG submission 79334) | Estuarine microbial communities from the Columbia River estuary - Flood tide ETM metaG S.713 | ecosystem: Environmental > Aquatic > Marine > Intertidal zone > Estuary | place: USA... | reverse complement strand
TGAAAGAAGAATTTGCATATAAAAACGATATGCAAATTCCACGCCTTGACAAAATTGTTCTGAATATCGGTGCTGGTAAGGCGGCGGTTAAAGACAGTAAGAAAGGCAAATCTGCACAAGCGGATCTGTCTACAATTGCTGGTCAGCAGGCGGTTATCACCAAGGCAAAGAAATCTATCGCGGGCTTCCGGGTGCGTGAAGAAATGCCAATGGGTGCGAAAGTCACGCTGCGCGGCGCGCGGATGTATGAATTTCTTGACCGGTTGATCACGATTGCGATGCCCCGTATCCGCGACTTTCGGGGAGTGTCTGCAAAAAGTTTTGATGGCCGCGGGAATTATGCGCTGGGAATTAAAGAACATATCGTTTTCCCAGAGATTAATTTCGATAAGGTTGATGAAAACTGGGGTTTTGACGTTGTCATCGCCACCACCGCAAATACCGACGCGGAAGCCAAGGCGCTGTTGAGCCATTTCAACATGCCCTTCAACAGCTGATCCGCGAAAAGGAGTTTAGACATGGCTAAGAAAGCAATGATCGAACGCGAAAAGAAACGTGCGCGCCTGGTGGCAAAATTTGCCGAAAAGCGGGCTGCGCTAAAAGAAATCGCGAATGATAACAATCTGCCAATGGAAGAGCGTTTCAAAGCGCGTTTGAAATTGGCGAAATTGCCCCGCAACAGCGCGGCAAATCGCATGCATAACCGCTGCGAATTGACCGGCCGTCCGCATGCGTATTATCGCAAGCTCAAAGTCAGTCGGATTATGCTGCGCGAGTTGGGTTCCAACGGGCAGCTGCCCGGCATGGTTAAGTCAAGCTGGTAAGGGAGAGATATTATGAATGATCCTATCGGCGATATGTTGACGAGAATCCGCAACGCTCAAATGCGCGGAAAATCAGTGGTGTCGACGCCTGCCTCGAAATTGCGTGCTTGGGTTTTGGATGTGCTGAAAGATGAGGGGTATATCCGCGGTTATGAAAGCATGACGGGCAGCGATGGCCATCCTGCGATTGAAATCAGCCTCAAATACTATGATGGTACGCCTGTTATTCGTGAATTGAAGCGGGTTTCAAAACCCGGTCGTCGCGTTTATCTGGGCGTGAAAGACATTCCTTCTGTCCGTCAGGGCTTGGGTGTGTCGATTGTCTCAACTCCGAAAGGGGTTATGTCGGATGCGGCTGCGCGCACTGCCAATGTTGGTGGTGAAGTGCTCTGCACAGTCTTCTAAGGGGGTCAGGGATGTCTCGTATTGGTAAAAAACCTGTCGAGCTACCATCGGGCGTAAGCGCGTCGGTATCTGGCCAGATGATCGAAGTGAAGGGTCCAAAAGGTACTCGCAGCTTCAAAGCGACTGACGATGTGACCATCGCAGTAAATGAAAACGCCGTTGCGGTTACCCCGCGTGGCAGCTCAAAGCGCGCGCTTCAGCAATGGGGTATGAGCCGTACAATGGTTCAAAACCTCGTGACGGGTGTGACAGCCGGGTTCAAAAAAGAACTTGAAATCACGGGCGTTGGATATCGGGCACAGTTGCAGGGCAATGTTCTGAAGTTGAACCTTGGACTGTCGCATGATGTTGATTTTCAAATCCCAAGTGACGTAACTGTGACGGCGCCTAAGCCAACAGAGATCACTATCGAAGGCATTGATGAGCAACGTGTAGGCCAAGTGGCCGCTAACATCCGTGAATGGCGGAAACCAGAGCCCTACAAGGGCAAAGGGATCCGTTACAAAGGCGAATTTATCTTCCGCAAGGAAGGGAAGAAGAAGTAGGGACGCAAAATAATGGCAAGTAGCAAAAGACAACTGTTCTTGAAGCGCCGTCTGCGCGTTCGGAACAAACTTCGTAAGGTAAATGCAGGGCGCGTGCGCCTGTCGGTTTTCCGCAGCAATAAAAACATCAGCGTTCAACTGATCGATGATGTGAATGGTCGTACGTTGGCAGCTGCCTCGTCTTTGGAAAAAGACTTAGGCATCATTGGCAAAAACAACGTAGAGGCCTCTGCCAAAGTGGGCGCGGCAATTGCCGAGCGCGCAAAAGCAGCAGGCGTTGATAACTGCTATTTCGATCGCGGTGGACTTCTCTTTCATGGACGTGTCAAAGCTTTGGCTGACGCCGCCCGTGAAGGTGGACTTAAGTTTTAAGGAGACGAAGATATGGCTAGAGAACAAAACAACCGGGGCCGTCGCGATCGTGATGAAGCGCCTGAGTTCGCCGATCGTCTCGTTTCGATCAACCGGGTGTCAAAAACCGTTAAAGGTGGGAAACGCTTCGGCTTTGCCGCATTGGTGGTTGTTGGCGACCAAAAGGGCCGTGTGGGCTATGGCAAGGGGAAGGCAAAGGAAGTTCCTGAAGCCATCCGCAAAGCAACCGAGCAAGCCAAACGTCAGATGGTGCGCATTCCATTGCGCGAAGGCCGCACCTTGCATCACGACGTACAGGGCCGTCATGGCGCTGGTAAAGTTGTGATGCGCACCGCCGCAACGGGTACTGGTATCATTGCCGGTGGTCCTATGCGCGCCGTGTTTGAAATGCTTGGTGTACAGGATGTTGTTGCAAAATCAGTTGGATCGTCAAATCCATATAACATGATCCGTGCAACAATTGACGGTCTGGTGAATGAATCGAGCCCTCGTATGGTGGCGCAACGCCGCGGTAAGAAGGTTGCTGATATCCTGAAACGCGATGAGCCCGCGGCAGCAGCCGGCGCGGTTGAAACCGCAGAAGCTTAAGGACCAGAAGAATGGCGAAAACAATTGTTGTAAAACAAACCGGGTCTCCGATCCGCCGCCCTGCAAAGCAGCGTCAGACGCTGATTGGTCTGGGCCTCAACAAAATGCACAAAACCCGTGAGCTGGAAGATACCCCGGCGGTGCGCGGTATGGTGAATAAAATCTCGCATATGGTTGAGATTATCGAAGAACGCGATAACTAAAGCGCGCCCTTCTAAAAGTGAAACTAAAAACGCCTCGGGATCTTCCCGGGGCGTTTTATTCTGTGGACATAGATATAAAGTGGCGGGTTTGGCGTGTGCCGCGGTGTTCTTTTCTTGAGAGCGCTGCGACTCTGCTGATATCCGTTCGACCAACTTAACCGTCCAGTCAGCTTGCACGACGCGCGTTTTTTCATTTGCCACGCGCTTGTGCCGTTCAAAGAAATTGGGCGCGTTAGACCCTTATTCAAGTTGCTCGCATGAACTATGGACTTTTGTTGGGCTTGGTTTGGCAGCGCCCAAATAAGGCGCTGCAGAGGCTTTTCAGGCGGCGAAAGGCTTCGTGGCAGCATGATTTGAATGCTGGGTGCTCTGGGGCTTGCATGAAGGAGGGTCTGAGTCTATACGCCTCCGGTGGCCTTTCGAGGGCACAGAATCAATTGCAACGCCGTGTTTGCCCCTTTGGTCGCTCGAAGGGCAGTTCCGGCAAAGGGGAAGCGACATGAAATTACACGAATTACACGATAATGAAGGTGCAACACGCAAGAAGAAACGTGTGGCGCGGGGTCCAGGATCTGGCAAGGGTAAAACTGCCGGACGTGGTATCAAAGGCCAGAAATCACGCTCAGGTGTGTCGATTAACGGGTATGAAGGCGGCCAGATGCCTTTGTATCAACGTTTGCCAAAGCGCGGCTTCAGCAAGCCGAACCGTAAGAAATTTGCCGTTGTAAACCTTGGTTTGATCCAGAAATTTATTGAAGCCGGTAAATTAGATGCGAAAGCCGATATGTCGGAAGATGCTTTGGTCTTGTCTGGCTTGGTGCGCCGCAAATTGGACGGAATTCGCATTTTGTCAAAGGGCGAGCTGACCTCAAAAGTGAAGCTTACCGTGACAGGCGCGTCAAAATCTGCCATTGCAGCGGTTGAAAAAGCGGGTGGCAGCCTGACAATTGCAGCGCCAGTGGCTGCAACTAAAGAATAACATCTTGTGAAGCCGCTTAGGGCTGCTTACATAGAGGTTGAAGTTTTCCATAACGCCGCCAACGAGCCGGAAAACGCTCTTGGCGGCGTTTGCTATAAAGAGAGATAGAAATGGTATCCGCAGTAGAGCAAATGGCCGCAAACACCAGTTGGGCCGCCTTGGGTAAGGCGACCGATCTGCGGAACAGAATTCTATTTACCTTGGGCCTGTTGGTGGTTTACCGCCTTGGTACGTTTATTCCCGTTCCAGGCATTGATGGCGCCGCGTTGCGCGAATTTATGGAGCAGGCGCAGGGCGGCATCGGTGGCATGCTCACCATGTTCACGGGCGGCGCGCTTGGTCGGATGGGTATTTTTGCCCTTGGTATCATGCCCTATATTTCGGCCTCTATTATTGTTCAGCTGATGACTTCGATGGTGCCGCAGCTTGAGCAGCTTAAAAAAGAGGGCGAACAAGGCCGCAAGAAAATCAACCAATATACGCGCTACGGAACCGTTTTTCTAGCCACGTTGCAAGCCTATGGCTTGGCGGCCAGCTTGGAAGCAGGTGATTTGGTTACCGATCCTGGGATGTTTTTCCGCGTGTCTTGCCTGATCACGCTGGTGGGCGGTACGATGTTTTTGATGTGGCTGGGCGAACAAATCACAGCCCGTGGCATTGGCAATGGGATTTCGCTGATCATTTTCGTCGGCATCATTGCCGAAATTCCCTCTGCTTTGGCGCAATTCTTTGCCTCTGGGCGCTCTGGCGCGATCAGCCCAGCGGTTATTATTGGTGTGGTTGTGATGGTGATCGCGACAATCGCCTTCGTGGTGTTTATGGAGCGGGCTCTGCGCAAAATCATCATCCAATATCCGCGGCGCCAAGTTGGCATGAAGGTGATGGAAGGTCAGAATTCGCACCTGCCTGTAAAAGTGAACCCGGCCGGCGTGATCCCGGCGATTTTTGCCAGTTCATTGCTGCTTTTGCCCACCACTGTCAGTACGTTTTCGGGGTCGCAAACCGGCCCAGTTATGTCGACCATTTTGGCATATTTTGGCCCCGGCCAGCCACTTTATCTGGCCTTTTTCACAGCTATGATCGTGTTCTTTGCGTATTTCTACACGTTCAATGTGTCCTTCAAGCCGGACGATGTGGCCGATAATCTAAAGAACCAGAACGGCTTTATTCCCGGTATTCGCCCAGGGCAAAAAACCGCTGAGCATCTTGAATATGTGGTGAACCGCGTGCTGGTCTTGGGGTCAGCTTATCTTGCAGCGGTGTGCCTTTTACCTGAGATTCTGCGCGGCCAACTTGCCATTCCGTTTTATTTTGGTGGAACCTCGGTTTTGATCGTGGTGTCGGTGACAATGGATACGATTCAGCAAGTTCAATCGCATTTGCTTGCACATCAGTATGAAAGCCTTATCCAGAAATCGCAATTGCGTGGTAAAGGAAAGGCGCGTCGGAAAAAAGGACCTGCACGTCGATGAACATTATTCTGTTAGGCCCGCCCGGCGCCGGAAAAGGAACGCAGGCGCGACATCTCGTTGACACCCGTGACATGGTACAGCTATCGACTGGTGATATGTTGCGCGATGCCAAAAGCAGTGGCAGCGAGATGGGCCTAAAAGTGGCAGAGGTGATGGCGCGCGGGGATTTGGTCACGGATGACATTGTGATCGGTTTGATCCGTGAAAAACTGTCAGAGCCAAATGCCGGCGGTTTTATTTTTGACGGGTTCCCCCGGACGTTGGGGCAGGCGGTGGCGCTGGATGTACTGTTGAAAGAATGTGGCCAATCATTAGCATCGGTTATTGAGATGAAAGTGGATGATGTGGCTCTTGTGGCGCGTATCACGGGGCGCTCTACGTGCGCGTCATGCGGTGAAGTGTATCACGACATCACCAAACCTCAGCCTGCCGATGGAAAATGTGTCAATTGTGGCGGCACCGAGTTTAGCCGCCGCGCGGATGATAACGCGGAAAGCCTGCGTCAACGTTTGATGGAATATTACAAGAAGACATCGCCTCTTCTTGGATATTATTTTGCCCATGATAAGCTCGTATCGGTGGATGGTCTTGCCAGCATTGATAAGGTGCAATCTGAAATCGCCAACATCTTGAATTGATCAAAGGTTTGGGCTTGACGGGGTCTTTGAATCCTCTTACTGGCTGACACTTCTGAACTGAACGAGTTTTGCAGATAAACGTTTCTATGTGCAAGATTACCTGAGACAGCTTCGATCCCGGCCAAGGTGGGTGATCGGACGTTGTGAAAAAAGGTTCCGGGATTACGGAACCGCAACGAAAAGGAAATATAACGTGGCACGTATCGCCGGCGTAAACATCCCGACGCATAAGCGGGTTCCAGTCGCCCTTACCTATATCACCGGAATTGGCCTATCTTCGGCCAAAGCCATTTGCGAAGCCGTCAAGATTGATGAAACGCGTCGCGTAAATGAATTAAGCGATTCCGAAGTACTGTCAGTGCGCGAGCACATTGACGCCAGTTATTCGGTTGAAGGCGATCTGCGCCGCGAAACACAGATGAACATCAAACGTTTGATGGATCTTGGTTGTTATCGTGGTCTACGCCATCGCCGTAACCTGCCGGTTCGTGGACAGCGTACGCATACCAATGCACGCACCCGGAAGGGCCCTGCCAAAGCCATCGCTGGCAAGAAGAAATAGGAAAGGGCACAGATTATGGCACGAGATACTCGCCGTGCAGGCAAGAAGAAGGTTTCCAAGAATATCGCAGCCGGTGTTGCGCATGTGAACTCTTCATTTAACAATACTAAAATCCTCATTTCTGACGTGCAAGGTAACGCGATCGCGTGGTCTTCGGCTGGTACGATGGGCTTTAAAGGTTCGCGCAAGTCAACACCATATGCAGCGCAGATGGCCGCTGAAGATGCAGGGCGCAAAGCACAGGATCATGGCGTGAAAACGCTTGAGGTCGAAGTGCAAGGGCCCGGCTCTGGCCGAGAAAGCGCTTTGCGTGCTTTGGGCGCCGTTGGGTTTAACATCACATCCATTCGCGATGTGACACCGATGGCCCATAACGGCTGTCGCCCACCAAAGCGCCGCCGGGTATAAACCCGCGCTACGTTTGAAAGAGGGGTGCCCGCAGGCAGCCCTCTCTTCGTGATTTTAACCTCGGGCGCGACTGGCTATTTGGTCATGGGGCAGTTGCAAGAATGGAGGGACGCATGATCCATAAAAATTGGGCTGAATTAATCAAACCCGCACAATTAGAGATTAAACTAGGAAACGATCCGGCGCGCGTGGCCACAGTGGTTGCAGAACCATTGGAACGCGGTTTTGGATTGACATTGGGCAACGCGTTGCGCCGTGTTTTGATGAGCTCGCTGCAAGGCGCTGCGATTTCAAGCGTACAAATCGATAACGTGCTGCATGAGTTTTCCTCGGTTGCCGGTGTGCGCGAAGACGTAACCGATATCGTGTTGAACCTCAAAGGCGTGGCCTTGAAGATGGAAGTTGAAGGGCCCAAGCGCCTGTCGATCAGTGCAAAAGGCCCCGGTGTAGTCACCGCTGCCGATATTTCTGACAGCGCAGGTATCGAAATCTTGAACAAGTCGCATGTGATCTGTCATTTAGATGATGGGGCAGACTTGTTTATGGAGCTGACGGTGAACACCGGCAAAGGCTATGTCTCTGCGGATAAAAATAAAATGGAAGATGCACCGATTGGCCTTATCCCTATCGATGCGATTTATTCGCCGATCAAAAAAGTATCATATGATGTGCAGCCAACCCGTGAGGGCCAAGTGCTTGATTATGATAAATTGACCTTAAAAGTTGAAACAGATGGCTCTTTGACGCCGGATGATGCGGTGGCCTATGCTGCGCGTATTATGCAGGATCAATTGTCGATCTTCGTGAATTTTGATGAACCAGAATCCGCGGGTCGCAATGAAGATGAAGACAGTCTCGAGTTTAACCCGCTGCTGTTGAAGAAAGTGGATGAGCTTGAATTGTCGGTGCGCTCGGCAAATTGCTTGAAAAATGATAACATCGTTTACATCGGTGATCTGATCCAGAAGACGGAAGCCGAGATGTTGCGGACGCCTAATTTCGGCCGCAAATCGCTGAACGAGATTAAAGAAGTGCTGTCTGGTATGGGCTTGCATCTTGGGATGGATGTCGAAGATTGGCCACCGGATAATATCGAAGATCTGGCAAAGAAATTCGAAGATAATTTTTAAGAATAGGGCGGGTGTCGCGCCCGCCCTTTTAAATGCCTGCTTTGTGCGGGGAAAACAGGGCATCTGCCCCAAGGAGAGTGGCTGACACGCATCGGCTGCCAGACAAAGCAAAAATATAGGAGATGAAACATGCGTCATGCAAAAGGTTACCGCCGGTTAAACCGGACTCACGAACACCGTAAAGCGCTTTGGGCGAATATGGCAGGATCGCTTATTGAACATGAGCAGATCAAAACCACGGTTCCAAAAGCTAAAGAACTGCGTCCGATCGTTGAAAAATTGATCACATTGGGCAAACGGGGTGATCTGCACGCGCGCCGTCAAGCTGCCGCGCAGTTGAAAGAAGACCAATATGTCACCAAGCTTTTTGATATTTTAGGCCCGCGCTACAAAGAGCGCCAAGGCGGCTATGTTCGGATTATGAAAGCTGGCTTTCGCTATGGCGATATGGCCCCAATGGCAATTATCGAATTTGTAGATCGTGATGTCGATGCAAAAGGCGCGGCGGACAAAGCCCGCGTTGCCGCCGAGGAAGCCGCTCAGGACTAAACGTCGCGCGATTGAGAATATGAATTGCCCCCGGTCTCTTGGCCGGGGGTTTTTGTTTTTCAGAAGATATCTTGTAAATTCCTTGGCGCTTGCGCATATCTTCAGGGCCGGCTGTTTAAAAGGTTCAAAAATGCGTTTTGCGATTTTACTTTGGCTCTTTGCGATCGGGGTTGCGCTGCCCCTGACTGCGGGTGACAGGGTGCCTCAATCGCGTGCAGACATGACCTTTAGCTTTGTGCCATTGGTGAAATCTGCCGCGCCGGCTGTGGTGAATATTTATGCGCAGCGTCAGGTGGATAGGCGCGCGCACAGCCCGTTTGCAGATGATCCCTTTTTTGGCAATTTTTTTCAAAACTTTGGTGCGCAGCGGCCTCGAATTGAAAACTCCTTGGGATCTGGTGTGTTGGTGTCGAGCGATGGTTTGATCGTATCGAATTATCACGTTGTGGCCCAAGCAACTTCAATCCGCGTGGTTTTGCAGGACCGGCGTGAATATCAGGCGCAGGTTTTGTTAAGCGACGAAGACGCGGATTTGGCCGTTTTGCAATTGCTTGCAGCGCCAGTTTTGCCGTTTTTGACGCTGCGAGAAAGTGAAACGGTTGAGGTTGGTGAATTGGCGCTGGCGATTGGAAATCCGTTCGGCGTGGGCCAAACAGTCAGCAGCGGGATTATTTCTGGATTGGCACGCTCGGGCGCAGCCATTGGCAATCAGCGCGGTTATTTTATCCAAACAGATGCGCCCATTAATCCAGGAAACTCTGGTGGAGCCTTGGTTGATATGCAGGGGCGTCTCATCGGCATTAACACCTCGATACTAACGCGCTCAGGTGGTTCAAACGGTATCGGCTTTGCAATCCCGGCCAGTTTGGTTGAACAATTTGTGGCGCAAGCACGAGCTGGCGCGTCATCGTTTCAGCGGCCTTGGGCGGGATTAAAGGCCCAAACACTCACCTCGGATATCAGCGACACGCTTGGCTTGCGCCCCTATGAAGGTATTTTGCTGACCGAGTTACATCCGCAAAGTCCATTTCGCGCAGCAGGGTTTCAGATTGGTGATATTGTCAAGGATGTGAATGGTGCTGCAGTGACCACACCAGAAGAGATGCTTTATCGATTGTCCGTAACAGGCTTAGGCGCATTTGCTGAAATAACGCGCCTACGCGACGGTCGTGCCCGTGTGATCACGGTTGAATTATCCGCCGCGCCAAATATCCCGCCAGCGATTGAAACTGTGTTGTCTGGAAACAGTATTTTATCAGGGCTTAGAATCAGCACGATAAATCCTGCTATTCAAGAGCGTTATAAATTAAGCTGGACCAGCTTTGGCTTTGTTATTTTAGACGCTGGGCCATTGGGCGCGCGGATTAGATTGCGGGTTGGTGATGTGATCCTTGCGGTGAACGGAGAGCCGCTGGAACAGCTTCAAGATATTGACCGAAGATTAAGAGCGGCCAATGGCCGGGGTGAAATCGTTGTTCTGCGCGGAGCGCGGCGCTTGGCGTTGCGGTTTCGGTTATGAGCGACCTTTTTTCCAGCGATGCAGATGCGGCGCAGGGGCCGGTTCCTTTGGCTGAGCGATTACGCCCAAAAACCGTTGATGAGGTGATTGGGCAGGCGCAGTTATTGGCGCCGGATGCACCCTTGGGGGCGATGCTTGCCGCTGGACAGTTGACATCGTTAATTTTCTGGGGGCCGCCTGGCGTGGGAAAAACCACATTAGCCCGGTTGTTGGCCGATCATACGGATCTTTTCTTTGAACAAATCAGCGCGATTTTTTCGGGCGTTGCAGATTTGAAAAAATGTTTTGAAGCGGCGCGTTTGCGGCATAAAAATGGTCGCGGAACTTTATTATTTGTGGATGAGATCCATCGGTTTAACCGTGCGCAGCAAGATGGGTTTTTACCCTATATTGAAGATGGCTCAATTTTATTGGTGGGGGCCAGTACCGAGAACCCGTCGTTTGAGCTGAACGCAGCGCTTTTATCGCGCGCGCAAGTGTTGGTGCTGACGCGCTTGGCGGATTCTGATCTGATGCAATTGATGGTGCGGGCTGAGGCGGTTTTGAACCGTGACTTGCCTTTAACCTTTGAGGCGAAAGAGTTGCTGATTACGATGGCCGATGGGGATGGCCGGATGTTGTTAAACTTGGTCGAACAAACGTTGTCATGGCCGGATGCGGCGCAGGTCAGCGCAGAAGGTTTGGCAAAGCGTCTTAGCCGCCGCGCTTCGCAATATGATAAATCGGGCGATGGCCATTATAATTTGATTTCCGCTTTGCACAAATCCGTGCGCGGCTCTGATCCGGATGCGGCGTTATATTGGCTGGCACGCATGCTCGAGGGGGGCGAGGACCCACGTTATCTGGGGCGGCGCATATTGCGAATGGCGATCGAAGATATTGGTTTGGCAGATCCGGATGCGCAACGGATCTGCCTTGAGGCCTGGCAAAGTTACGAGCGATTGGGCAGCCCGGAAGGTGAGCTGGCGCTTGCGCAAGCGGTGGCTTATCTGGCGTTGGCGCCTAAATCGAACGCGATTTATAGCGCTTATAAAGCCGCCCGCCGCGCCGCCTCGCGCGGCGGATCGCTGCCCCCTCCAAAGCATATTTTGAACGCCCCGACGGGGTTGATGAAAGATCAAGGCTATGGCGCCGAGTATGCTTATGATCATGACGCTCCTGATGGGTTCTCTGGGCAGGATTATTTTCCAGAAGGATTTGGACGGCTGCGGTTTTATGAACCGGTTGAGCGGGGGTTTGAACGCGATCTGATAAAGCGTATTGCTTATTTTGATAAATTAAGAGCGCGTCGGCGTGATGATCGGTGATCCGGCTTTGGCTTGACATTGGCGCGAGCAGAGCGGATGAGCACGGCTATGGTTTATCTTCTTGTGGCTTGTGGCGGCGGCATTGGCGCGCTTTTGCGTTTTTGTTTGGTGCAGATGGTGGCGTTTCCCTATGGCACGCTGAGCGTGAACGTGATCGGATCGTTCTTGATGGGGCTGGCCTTTGCCTATTTCGCCGGTCGGTTGAGTGAGATCGCACCCCTGTTTTTGATGGCGGGCATTTTTGGAGGCTTCACCACGTTTTCCGCGTTTTCGTTGGATTTGCTGAAGCTTTTGGATATGGGGCGGTTCGGATTTGCGCTTGCCTATCTATGTGGCAGCGTTCTAGGCGCTTTGGCGGCGGTTTTTCTTGGGTTTATAGCAATGCGATCGGTATCGGCATGAGCGGAGTACAAAAACTAACGGTTGAGGAAGGCAGCGTTGATCAAAGGTTAGATCGCTGGTTGCGCCATTGCTTTCCGCAATTGGGGCAAGCACGCATCGAACAGATGTGCCGAAAAGGGGAGCTGCGCGTTGATGGTAAGCGCTGCAAAGCCTCGACGCGTATCGCGGCCGGCCAAGAGATCCGCATCCCTCCCCTAACCGATAGTGATTTGAAGCCGAGGGCCGTGGTTGCGCGCAGCGTGAGCCCGCAAGATGCTCGGATGATACAAAATGCTGTTCTGTATAAAGATGATCATATCATCGTGTTGAACAAACCACCGGGGCTGGCCACGCAAGGGGGAAGCAAACAAACTCGCCACGTGGATGGGTTGGCCGATGCGTTGCGCTTTGGCCATGATGAGAAGCCACGCTTGGTGCATCGCTTAGATAAGGATACCTCGGGCATTTTGGTTCTGGCGCGTCATCGCGCGGCTGCCAGCGCGTTAACGGAAGCGTTTCGACATCGTGAGACGCGTAAAATTTACTGGGCGGCAGTGGCCGGGGTGCCTGCGCCCAAATCGGGCACTATCAAATATGGATTGGTGAAATCTATGGGTCATGGCGCCAAAGGTGCGGGCGAAAAAATGCACTGTGTTCATCCACGTGATGTGGCTTCTGTTGAGGGCGCGAAACGCGCTTTAACCGATTATCGTGTCCTCAGTGCTTTAGCCAAACGCGGCGCATGGGTGGCTTTGGCACCAATCACCGGCCGCACGCATCAATTGCGAGCGCATATGGCGGAAATCGGCCATCCCATTATTGGCGATGGAAAATATGGAGGATCTAGCCAGGATAATTTAGGCGATGGCTGGGGTGCTCAATTGGGCGGCGATATCAGCCGTAAGCTGCATCTGCACGCGCGCTTTTTGCGCATTGAACACCCTGTTCATAAAAAACCAATCAGTTTTACGGCTGAGTTAAGCGAACATATGCAGCGCACGTGGGATACGTTTCAATGGGACACGCATGATATCGAAGACGATCCGTTTGAAGATTTTGTGGGGTAGGGTTTGGCGCCGTTTTTGATTGTTTTGGATGTCGATGGCACGCTTGTGGATAGCCAAGCGCATATTATCGGTGCGATGGCCCACGCCTTTTCCACGCTCAGGCGCCCAATGCCGCCGCGCCAAGATGTTTTGTCTTGCGTCGGGCTTTCGCTGCCAGAGGTGTTTTATCGCTTGGTGCCGCAGGTCGATCATGGGGAACGTGATTTGGCAGAAAAAGCGTTTAAAGAGTATTTTGCCGGGCAGCGCGCAGACCAACCAGATCCGGGCTTTTATGCGGGGATCCTACCCCTTTTGCGGCAGTTTCACCAGGATCCGCGGTTTATTTTGGGGGTGGCAACGGGAAATTCGCGCCGTGGCTTGAACGCCTTGCTCGAGGCAGGCGGATTGCACTCTTATTTCCTCACCACGCAAACTGCAGATGAGCACCCCTCAAAACCGCATCCGAGCATGTTGCATCAGGCTCTATTGGAGACCGGAATTGAGGCGCGCCGTGCCGTGATGATTGGGGATACCAGTTATGATAGAGATATGGCGCGCGCAGCGGGTATGCACACGATTGGTGTGACATGGGGATATCACGAGGCGCATCAGCTTTCTGGTTGTACGCATATTGCCCATACGGTGTCTGAGTTGCCGGGCCTCATTTCTCAAATAATGAAAGCATAGGTCATGGCTGATTGGCAGCAAAAACGATTCTGGACGCAAGTTGAAATTGCGCAACAAGAGCTTGGCTATACGGTCTTGCTCGATGGCCGCTTGGTAAAAACTCCGGCAAAAACACTTTTGGCGTTGCCCACGAAGGCTTTGGCTGAGGCGGTTGCCGCAGAGTGGCGCGCGCAGGTTGAAACTGTTCGCCCTGAAACCATGCCCTATACCCGCCGCGCCAATGCCGCTTTGGATAAGGTGACGCGCCAATTCCAAGATGTTTTGAACATGTTGGCGGCTTATGGTGAAACCGATTTACTCTGCTATCGCGCGGCGCAGCCGGCCGAGCTAAACGCGCGACAAGCGGAGGCCTGGGATCCATTGCTAGAGTGGGCAGGGCAAACACATGGTGCGATTTTACACAGCACATCGGGGGTGACCTATCTGGCGCAAGCGGCAGAGTCCGTTTTGAACTTGGCAGCGCCGATGCAGCGTCTTTCAGCGTTTCAGTTAACCGCTTTTCATGATCTGGTTACATTTCCCGGCAGTTTGGTTGCGGCTTTGGCGGTTATAGAAGGTCATCTTAAGCCTGAACAAGCGTGGGAATTATGCCGGCTTGATGAAATTTGGCAGGAAGAACAATGGGGAATCGATGAGGAGGCTGCGGCGCATGCCGCGCTGAAAAAGTCAGATTTTCTCGCTGCATATGATTTTTTTACACGCTGTGGTTGAAAAATAGGTTACACCAGTGGGTGATAGAGCTTTGAGCCAATTCAAATCATGGTTTTGGTGATAGATTGCTTGACGATAACGTAAAAAATTGGCCACACTGCGGAATCACTTGGGCCGTTGGCGCAGGTTAGTTTGTGAGGTTGGACATACCGTTCTAATCAGAAGTCCCAGTTTGGGACAACCATCAGAAAGAGGTAAAGATGAAAAAATCCTTAGTTTTAGGCGCAGTTACCCTAGCAGCGATGTCTGCTGGCAGCGTATTTGCGGGCACAGCGGATGACGTGAAAGCACGTGGTACTTTAAATTGTGGTGTATCAACAGGTGTACCTGGTTTTGCACAGCCCGATGCCGATGGTGTTTGGCAGGGTTTCGATGTAGCAGTTTGCCGCGCAGTTGCCGCGGCTGTTTTGGGTGATGGCAATGCTGTTGAGTTTGTTCCAACAACGGGTAAGACACGTTTTACAGCCTTAGCCTCTGGCGAGATCGATATGCTGGCGCGGAACACAACGTGGACATTCAGCCGCGATGTGGATCTGAAGTTTGAATTTACAGGCGTTAACTACTATGATGGTCAAGGCTTTATGGTTCCAAAAGCGCTGGGCGTTGCTTCTGCAACTGAGCTTGATGGAGCGACAGTCTGCATTCAAACTGGCACAACCACTGAATTGAACTTGGCAGATTTCTTCCGTTCAAACAGCATGAGCTACGAGCCTGTGCCGATTGAGACGGGTTCAGAAGCGATCGCTCAGTACCTTGCCGGTGCATGTGATGTTTACACAACAGACGCGTCTGCTTTGGCGGCTAACCGGGCCAACTTTGAAGCACCTGGCGACCACATGGTTCTGCCAGAAATCATTTCAAAAGAGCCTTTGGGCCCTCTTGTTCGCCACGGCGATAACAACTGGGGTGATATCGTACGCTGGACTTTAAATGCGTTGATTACAGCCGAGGAGTTGGGAGTAACAACTGCCAACATGTCAGAAATGGCTGCTGGTACAAATAATCCAGAAATAAATCGTCTGTTGGGTACAGAAGGCAATCTGGGCGAAATGTTGGGTCTGGATGCTGAGTGGGCTCACCGGGCGATCATGGCAGGTGGCAATTATGGTGAAGTGTTTGAAAACAACATCGGTGCTGCAACTATCATTGGCTTAGCACGTGGACTTAACAGCAAGTGGACAGATGGTGGTTTGATCTACTCACCACCTTTCCGTTAAGTTAAAGATAAAAAAGGGCGCTTTTTGTAGCGCCCTTTTTTTATTGATTTATTTCCAAAATTGCGCGAGATAAGCGCCGTTATTTTAGAAAAAGTCTGGAACCTCCTTTATGTCACTTTCTGCCCAAGCGGACGTGTCCGAATTCCGTCTATCAATGCTGATAAACGACAAGCGTTATCGGTCATATACTTTTCAATTTCTTGCGTTGATGGTGCTGATTTGCTTGATGGCGTTTCTGGGATGGAACTTGATGCAAAACTTGGCTGCGGCTGGGTTGAATATTTCCTATAGTTTCTTGGGCGAGCCGGCGGGCTACGACATTAACCAGCGTTTGATCGAATATAATAGTCAATCGACGCATTGGCGGGCATCCGTGGTTGGTGTTTTGAATACTTTACTGGTCGCATTTCTTGGATGTTTAATGGCTACTATTTTTGGTGTGTTTGCCGGTATTTTGCGCCTTTCTAATAATTGGATCGTGGCTAAAATTATGGCGGTCTATGTTGAGATCTTTCGGAATGTTCCCGTACTAATCTGGATTTTGATAATTAATGCGGTTTTTCTGGCAGCATTACCGCAACCGCGTGCATTCCGCGGTGAAAATCCAGAAGCGACAATGCTGTTTGATGCATTTGCCTTCACGGGGCGTGGGATCTATATGCCTAAGCCGGTTTTATATGATGGAGGCTGGATAGTAATTGTTGCATTCATCCTATCGCTTATCGCGGTTCTTTTTTATCGCAGATACGCGCGCAAAACTTTGTTTGATCATGGGGTTATTCTACCCGTGCTTTGGCCGAGCTTAGCTATTTTATTTGTGCCAACGCTGGCGATGTTTTTTCTGTTAGGAAACCCGATTGGTTTGGAATACCCGGCATTGAAAGGGTTTAATTTCAAAGGCGGTATCTGGGCGCGCGGATCCTTATTATCACTTTGGTTCGCGTTATCGATTTATACCGGCGCGTTTATTGCCGAAAACGTAAGAGCGGGCATTCAAGCGGTGTCAAAAGGTCAAAGCGAAGCAGCCGCCTCGCTTGGTTTGCGACCGGGGCGGATTATGAACCTCGTGATCCTGCCGCAAGCTCTGCGCGTAATTATTCCACCGTTGATTTCAAATTATTTGAACCTGAGCAAAAACTCATCGTTGGCGATTGCCGTGGGGTATATGGATGTTACTGGTACTTTGGGCGGTATTACGTTGAACCAGACGGGGCGGGCCATTGAAACTGTTCTCTTGCTAATGGCCTTCTATCTCATAATTTCGCTTGGCATTTCTGCCATCATGAATGTCTATAATCACTCGATTAAATTGAAGGGGCGATAAGATGGCCAAGCAAGTCACAGCCTTTGTCCGCCACACAGCCTTGCCGCCGGCACCGCCGCCTTCTAGCCAGTCTGGTGTGGTGAAATGGTTGCGTGAGAATTTATTTTCATCGGTCTTTAACTCTTTGATGACAGTTTTAGCAGTTTACCTTTTGTATAAAATTGCTGCAGCGATTGTTCCTTGGCTCTTAAACGGAGTATGGACGACATCCTCGCAATGGGAATGCTATGAAGTTCTCGACGGTCTATCTGGTGGGTGCTTTTCTGTATTAACTGAACGCTGGAACCAATTAATTTTCGGTTTCAAATATCCAAAGGAACTCTATTGGCGTCCTAGTCTTAGCTTTGTGCTGTTGCTGGTTGCTGTCGCGCCTGTGCTGTTCTCGAAACTTCCACGCAAGATGCTGGTGTTCACTGCGATTTACCCATTTTTAGCCTACTGGTTGATTTGGGGGGGAAGTATCGTCACACCTGTCGTTGGATTGGTTGGATTTATCGCTGGTTACAAAACCTTTCAAACGATGGCCAAACAAAAATTCGCTGTGGCTTTATTCGCTGCCGCATTGGCAGCCTTCCTCAGTTGGTATTTGGGCGGTTATCTAAGCGCTCCGCTCAGTAATTTCATCGCGCTTGAAGCCGTTCCGAGCCGTGATATGGGCGGCTTTATGTTAAACATCATTCTGGGAACTGTTTGCGTGTCTTTATCGGTTCCGCTGGGGATTTTGCTCGCCTTGGGCCGGCAATCAAATTTGCCGGTTATTCGGGCCATTTGCGTTGTGTTCATCGAATTTATTCGAGGCGTTCCGCTGATCACCTTGTTGTTTGTAGCCAATGTTGTTCTAGCTTATTTTCTGCCGCCAGGCACCAATTTTGATTTGATCTTGCGGGTTATTATTATGATCACGCTGTTTTCGGCGGCCTATATTGCCGAGGTTATTCGGGGCGGGTTAGCCGCTTTACCAGCGGGGCAATATGAGGCTGCGGGCAGTTTGGGCTTAGATTATGCGCAGTCGATGCGTCTTATTATTCTTCCGCAAGCTTTGAAGATCTCTATTCCTGGGATTGTAAATGTTGCTGTGGGGCTGTTCAAAGACACCACATTGGTCTCGATTATTTCGATGTTCGATTTGGTCGGAATGATCCGTGGCCCCATCCTTGCTTCCACTGAGTGGAATGGGATTTATTGGGAGCTGCTTGGTTTCGCGGCAGTTTTGT
>Ga0102812_10001194_pt1 | contig 18089 bp, 12 predicted proteins | sample ColrivemetaGS713_FD_79334 | JGI IMG/M metagenome (GOLD analysis project Ga0102812, IMG submission 79334) | Estuarine microbial communities from the Columbia River estuary - Flood tide ETM metaG S.713 | ecosystem: Environmental > Aquatic > Marine > Intertidal zone > Estuary | place: USA... | reverse complement strand
TTTAGCGGTATTCAAAATAATATTTGTTTTGTCTGAAGGTATAGGTGTTGTTTGGCTAACATATGCTACAGATGATTGGTTTCCTCCATCAATTAATATGTAAGCAGTTGGCAGGACTTCTATATCCATGTCATAGACTTCGTTGGCACTTAATACATGGTGACCAATTAGATAGTCTGGATTTCGACCTGAAATTAGGCTCAGATAAAGTAATCCATCAGCCTTATTGCTTATTTGGTGAGATGCGCCAGGGAAAATAATTACCGGTATGGCAGACTTTTCTTTTAAGTAAGAGACTGTATTTTCAAATTGCTCTCTAGTAACAGTTGATCCTCCAACAAAGAGAAAATCAATTTTGGCAAAATGAGATTTATTTATAATCTCATCCAATTGCTCTTTTTTGTTGCACTTGTCAGGGTCAATTAAAACAGCTATTTGCTTTTCTTGCTTACTTATTAAGTTATAAATGGAATTATCGTTTCTCAATTTTATCTGAATTAATTGATATGATTGTTTCTTTATGTTCAAATATATCTAATTTAACGAAAAGGTGATGGTCAGGATTAATAATTTCACCGAACCACTGTCCCTTCTGATTTTTATCTAGGAGTAGTTCTGTTTTAAAAATGATTTTTTTCCTACCAGCTAGTTTGTAAAGGGCTTCTTTTGCAGACCATAATCTAGTTACCTCTTTATAGTTTTCTATGTCAAATTTATTTTTTTCGTTTTCAGAAAGGAACTTATGTTTTACGGCATGAATTGTCTCTCTATATGGTTCAAGGTCTAGTCCAATTTTGTAGGCTTTATTAATTGCTATGCCAACCATATTCTTTCGATGACTGATAGAGATAAAACCTTCGTTCTCAATAAATGGAGCTCCATGAATGTCATAATGAATATGCTGGAAGCCAAATAACTGATGTCTCAATATTCGAGTGGCTACAAATTCACGTTGCCTGTCAATGTGTTTAAATGATTTTAATCGTTCAATTTCTTGAGTCGTTAAATTGTCTAGGTAGTTTACTGGATTAAAATCATCAAAATCCATTAAGTGAATTCGTGTTGAATTACTTATTAGAGTAGTGTATGTATAGTCTTTTAACATCAGATACAAAGTAAGTAAATTTCTTCTAGAATAAATTAGACGTGTATAATTTGGTGAAAAATGAGTATTTATTTAAATCAAACATTTAGAGAAAGAAGTTACATTTGTTAAAGTAAGTTAAGATTAATTCGATTATATTTTTTTAACAATTAATTAAATCCGCCCGAATTTTTCTATATTTACGCGCTTTACTAGAGCAACTTATGTAATTATTTTAAATTGTACTTATGTTACGAAAACTTAACTTAATCCTTGTAAGCTTCTTACTTACAATGTCTTATGGCTTCTCTCAGTCAGGACTTGGTACTATTAAAGGTACCGTGAAAGACTCGGATTCAAAACAACCAATTCCCTTTACGAAAGTAATTTTAAAACAAAATGGACTTGTAAAAGGGGGAGCAAACACAGATTTTGATGGTAACTTCCAGATTAACTCTGTTTCTGCAGGAGAATACGATGTCGAAGTTCGAAATGAAACTGAAGGTTACCAACCACTATCTTTAGAAGGGGTAATTGTTAGTTCAGAAAAAATCACTTTCCTTGATAATTTAGCAATTGGTAAGGCTAAAGATGTTCAAGAGATTGATGAGATGAAAGTTGTTGCTTATAAAGTCCCACTTATTAATAAAGATGGTGGTGCTTCTGGAGCAACAGTAACAAGAGAGGATATAGCACGTTTACCTGTGCGTTCTGCAGCTGGAGTTGCCGGAACAGTAGGTGGTGTAAATCAATCTGAAGGAGATGGTGGTATCAGTGTGCGTGGTTCACGTTCTGATGGTACTTACTTCTATATTGATGGTATTAAAGTTCGTGGTTCTTCTAGTTTGCCTAAATCAGCCATTGAAGAAGTAACGGTTATTACAGGGGGTCTTCCTGCAAACTATGGTGATGTTACCGGTGGTATTATCTCTGTAACAACGCGTGGACCTTCTGCAAAATATTTTGGATCTGCTGAGGCTGTAACTTCGGGTTTCTATTTCAATGGAAAAGATCCAGACGGATATGATGGTAAAGTTTTTGGTTTAGATAAATACGGATATAACTTATTTGAAGGTATGTTCTCTGGTCCACTTTGGATGCAGAAAGATTCTTTAGGTAATAAAACAAAACCAAGATTAGGTTTCTTAGTTTCTGCTAATATTACAGATCAACTTGATAGTAGACCAATCGCTGGTGGGGGGTATAGAATTAAGAAAGATGTTCGTGATTCTTTATTGTCTAATCCTTTAAGACCAACATCTTCTGGAAATGGTACATTCCATAATGCACAGTTTTTAAGAAATCCTGTTGATGAAGATGGTAATCCAACGGATGATTCAGATTTCGAGAAAGTTAAATGGAGAATGAACGCTCGTTCAACGAATGTTTCAGGTCAAGCAAAAATTGATGTTAATACTGGACCATCAGTAAATTTATCTTTCGGTGGATCTTTAAATTACAACTGGGGTTCTAGTTATTCTTATTCTGGATCTTTATTAAATTTCCAAAACTTCGGAGCATACAAATCTTTAGATTATAGAGTTTTTGGACGTTTCACGCAACGTTTCGCGAATAACCAAGAGGGAAGTAGCTCTAAAATTAAAAGTGCATACTACTCTATAATGGTTGATTACTCTAAAACAAAAGATGATCAGTTTGATCCAAAGCATGAGTATAATATCTTCAACTATGGTCATGTTGGTACATTTACTACGACAAGAAGACCATCTTATACAAGAAATCCTGTTACTAACATAATGGAACATGATGGATTCAAAGATGTTGAAGTAGATTTCATTCCTTCTGAAACAAATGCTGCTTTAGCTGCAATTACTTCTCAGTATTATGATATCTATGAAGGTAATCCAATTGGTAACTACGAGAATTTATTTCAAATCCAACAAGGAAACGCATTAAGAAATGGTGATGCACCAGGAAGCGTTTATTCTATTTGGAGTAATATTGGATCACCTTATAACTATTTTGGAAAATCTGAAAATGACCAATTCCGTGTAACAGGTTCTGGTTCTGTAAATATCGGTGATCACTCTTTATCTTTAGGATTTGAGTTTGAACAAAGATGGGACAGAGGTTGGTCTGCTGGTACAACTACTGGTGGAGGAACACAAGGGCCAATGGGAATTTGGACAATTGCTCGTCAGTTAACTAACTTCCACATTACTGAGTTAGATAAATCAACTGGGGTATTAACGAATGAAGATGGATTTGGTTATTTAACGTATGACCGTTTGAATACTGGTTATGCCTCAACTTCTGGAACAGGTAATTATGGAGGTCAACAAAACGACGACAACCAAACATTCTTTGATTACAATTTAAGAACTTATCTTACAGAGCAAGGTTTCATTAACGGTGGAGCTGCTGGTACTGATTTTATTGATATTGATCAATACGATCCTAATATCTATAGCTTTGACATGTTCTCTCCAGATGAGTTATTAAATGGAGGTAATTCTTTTGTTTCTTATTATGGATTTGATCATACTGGGAAAAAAGTTAGAGGAACTACAGATATCAATGATTACTTTAATAAGTATGATGATAATGGTAACTACGAGCGTTTTGTAGGTGCTTTCCAACCGATTTATATGGCTGGTTATGTGATGGATAAATTTGCCTTTAGAGACATCGTATTTAATGTTGGTGTTCGTGTCGATGTATTTGATGCAAATCAACCAGTATTAAAAGATCCATTCTTATTCTACAATGCTAGAACTGTTTCTGAAGCGAAAGCTGAATTAGCAAATGATGCTACTTTAACTTGGATTGATGTTCCTTCAGCAATGGGAGATGATTATGTTGTTTATGTTAATGATGTAAATACTCCAACTGCTATAAACGGTTTCCGTAATGGTAATGTTTGGTATGATGCAAATGGAATTGAAGTTGAGGATCCAAAAGTACTTAAAGGTGCTGGTGGTATTGCTCCTTGGTTGTTAAATCCAGGTCAAGAAACTCCAAGTGCTGATGCTTTTGAAGATTATAAAGCTCAAATTAATGTAATGCCACGTATCGCATTCTCTTTCCCGATTTCTGATGAAGCTTCTTTCTTTGCTCACTATGATGTATTGACTAAGCGTCCTACTTCAGGATACAGATTTGATCCTTTTGAATATCAATTCATTCAATCAAGAAGTGCTACTATTTCAAATGCGAATTTGAAACCAGAAACTACAGTTGATTACGAATTAGGTTTCCAACAAGTTTTATCTAGAACTTCTTCTTTGAAAATTTCAGCATTCTACAGAGAGCAAAGAAACAATGTTCAATTGATGAATGTTATTGAAGCTTATCCTGCAACTTATAGCACATTTGGTAACCGTGACTTTGGTACTGTTAAAGGGATGACAATCTCTTATGACTTAAGAAGAACTGGAAATATCAGAATGACTGCAAACTATACTTTACAATTTGCTGATGGAACTGGGTCAAGTTCTACTTCAGCTGCAGGTTTAATCAATGCTGGTTTACCTAACTTAAGAGCAATCTTCCCTTATTCTTTCGATCAAAGACATGCATTTGCAATTACATTTGATTACAGATATGGTCAAGGTGCAGATTATAACGGTCCGATGATTAAGGATTTCGCAGTATTTGAAAATACAGGTTTAAATATTGTATCTAACATCTACTCAGGTTCTCCATACTCAGATCAAACGTTTATTACGAACGAAGGTCAGTTTAGTCCTTTAAGTGCTGGTCTTTCTGGTACTACAAATGGTTCTAGATTGCCATGGTCTTATAGATTGGATTTACAATTAGATAGAACTTTTGACTTAGAATTAGGTAAAGAAGATAAAAAACGCGCAACTTTCTTAAATGTTTATGTTCGTGTTACTAACTTGTTAAACCAATTCAATGTATTGAATGTATACCGTGCAACTGGTAATTCAGATGATGATGGATTCTTAGCAGCTGCTGCCAGTCAAAATTCAATTCAAAACCAACTAGATGAGCAATCATTTAGAGATTATTACACAATGAAAATTCAAAATCCGTTTAACATCAGTTCTCCTAGAACTATCCGTTTAGGTGTTAAATTTGATTTTTAATTCATAATAATAGAAAGCATTATGAAAAAGCAACTAATAGCAATTATTCTTGGCGCAACTTCACTGTTGTGGTCAAATGAGTCACTAGCGTACAAGAAAGATAGTGACGGATTGGTTCAAACCGGTTCAACTACCAATGAAGCTAAAGGAGCAAATTGTTCCCCAGCTACAGCTCAATTAACAATGACATTTAATGATGTCTCTGCTTTTATTGAACAAGGTGGAAGTATGTTCCAGAATCGTCAATCTTCAGTCGCAGCATATGAAGTTCCAAAAGGAAGTGGATTGTTCGCAATCTATGCAGGAGCTCTTTGGATGGGAGGAACTGACGTAAATGGTCAATTAAAATTGGCTGCATTACGTTATCGTTCTGGAAATGATTTCTGGCCTGGTCCTTTAACAGTTACTGCTGGTTCTGGAACTTATGATCCTAGTTCTCCTGTTGGAGACGATGTGGTTAGAGATTTTGGAGAGGCTAATATTGACCCAGCTCAGTGTACTTTTTACGATAAATTTTATACTATCAGAAAAGCAGAGGTTACTAATTATTCTCAATGGTGGGAATGTGATGCTGGTGTTGTTACTGAGGGATGTGATGATATTACAAAACCTTCTACTGAAGTTTTAAATAGAATTTACAATTGGCCAGCACACGGTGATATCAGTTTAGGACAAGATTATTGGTTAGCTCCTTTTTATGATTATGATGGTGATGGTAACTACGATCCGTTTTTAGGTGATCACCCTTGGTATGATGATATTTTAGGTCGTGATGATGTACAATGTGGATTTGATAGAAGAATTACACTATTTGGTGATGAGACTCACTGGTGGGTATTCAATGATAAAGGAAACATTCATACTGAAACAAATGGTGATCCAATTGGTATGGAAATTAGAGCGCAAGCTTTTGCTTTCGCAACAAGTGATGAAGTTAATAGAATGACTTTTTATAATTATGAGTTAATCAATAGAGGTACTCAAACATTATTCAATACGTACTTCTCTCAATATCTAGATGCTGATATAGGAAATTACAGTGACGATTATGTTGGATGTGATGTTTCTAGAGGTTTAGGTTACGCATACAATGGTGATAACTTTGACCAAGATGATGGTGGTAAAAAAGGTTATGGAGCTAATCCTCCAGCAATTGGATGTGATTTCTTTGAAGGTCCATACAAAGATGCAGACGGTGTTGATAATGTTGGTCCTTATTTTGATACTTTAACTCAAACAATGGTTGTTCCTACAGTTGCTGCTGCAATTGCAGATGGTGGTATTGTTTATAAAGGAATTGGTATTGGATATTCTGATGGTATTATTGATAATGAGCGTTTCGGGATGCGTCGATTTACTTATTATACAAGTACTTCTGCTTACCCTTATAATGACCCAAGTTCAGCTTCAGAATATTATAATTTCATGTCTGGTTCATGGGCAAATGGTGAAGATATGGTTTATGGTGGTGCTGGTAATGCAGCTTCTCCTGGAGCAACTTCAATTTTATCGTCTTACATGTTCCCTGGTGATTCAGATCCATTAGATTGGGCTACAGATGGTACTGCTGTTCCTTTTAGTGATTGGAATGAGGCGAATACTGATGGTGCGGGTGGTTCTAATACTCCAGCTGACCGTCGTTTTGTTCAATCAGCAGGACCTTTTACTTTAACTCCAGGTGCAGTTAATAACATTACTGTTGGTATCGTTTACGGTAGATCAACGGATGGTGATTTATTAGCTTCAGTTGAGTCTATGAAAAGAGCGGATACGAAAGCTCAAGCTTTGTTTGATGCTTGTTTCAAAATATTATCTCCTCCAGATGCTCCTAAATTAACAATTCAAGAATTGGAGAATCAATTGGTGTTGATGATTGAGAACCCTGCAACTTCAAATAACTATAAGGAATTATATGAAGAGGAAGATGAAGTAAATATTACTGATCCTACTGTTGATAGATTCTACCGTTTTGAGGGTTACCAAATTTATCAAATGGTTGATGACGTAGCGGGTGTTTCTGATATTCTTGATGCTTCAAAAGCTCGTTTAGTCGCTCAGTGTGACATCAAAAATGGTGTTGATAGATTAATCAATTTTGAATTTGATGAGGATTTAGGGTTTAATAGACCAGTTGAAAAGGTTGATGGTGCTGATGAAGGTATCAAACATACTTTCTTATTAACTGAAGATGAATTTGCTCAAGGTGATCGTAATCTGATAAACCATAAAACGTATCATTATATTGCTGTAGCATATGCTTATAATAACTTTAGTGAATTCGATCCTAATGATCCACTTTTATTAGATGGTCAAAAAATACCTTACATTTCTTCTCGTTTGAGTTATGATGGTACTGCAATTAAATCTGTAGCTGCTATTCCTCATAACCCAATGCCTGAAGCTGGAGGTACTGCTCAAAACATTGCTTACGGATCTAGCCCGCGTATTACACGTTTGGATGGATACGGAAACGGAAATAGAGCTTTGGAATTAACACAAGCTTCAAAAGATTACATTATTTCAAATGGTTACTTGGCAACTCCAACGTATGAGTACGGAGCGGGTCCAATTAACATTAAAGTAGTTGATCCATTAAATGTTGTTGATGGTTACTTTGAGTGTGTATTTAATAACTACAACACACAACAATCAAATGCTGCTGATACTGCATCATGGACAATTAATAGATATGCTTCTCAAGGTGGTGCATTAATTGATTCTTATTCTTCAGATGTAGCAATTGACTCTGACAATGAGCAAATCATTCCAGAATGGGGTATCTCAGTTCAAATTCACCAAAACAAGTATTTCTTCCCTGAAGGAGCTGGTTCTGGATTTGAGAATAAATCAACGGATATCATTAGTTCAAGTATCTCGTTTGCAGATAGTTCTAAGCGTTGGTTGTCATTTATCCCAGATAATGATGCCTATTATCCAACAAACTGGATACGCTCAGGAACATATGCACCAGTAACAGATGCTACTGATCCAGCATATGAGTGTTTACCTGATGGACCTGATTTCTTGAATCCATGTAATTACCCAGACAATGTTGGTTCTGATAACGACAAGCGTTATTCTAAAGTGTTAGGTGGTGGAATTGCTCCACATAGAGTTGTAGGTTATGAAGGTTCTTACCAACCAATGGCTTATTACAGTTATTCACCATCATCTGCAAAAACTGCATCTTCTATCAGTTTCTTACCAAGTGTTGATATTGTACTTACTTCAGACAAATCAAAATGGACAAGATGTCCGGTTATTGAGTTGGGAAGAAATGCAGGATTAAATGTTGGTGGTGCTCAACCAGGAGCTTTACGTCAAAGTCCTTCAGTGGATCAAAACGGAAATCCAGATGGTACGGGTACTGTTGGTATGGGTTGGTTCCCAGGTTATGCAATTGATTTGGAATCAGGAGCTCGTTTATACATGTCATTCGGAGAGAATTCTTTCTTAGTAGCAGAAAATGGAGGAGACATGATTTGGAATCCAACATCAAGAGTTGTTGATAATGCAGGTAACCCATTAATGGGAGGTATGCACTCTGTACAAGTATACAGTTACAAAAACAAAACAACGAATAACTACTTGTTAGGATATGATTATCCAGCATATAAACCATCTGATGCTTCAAATTTAGCAACTCATGCTTTGTATCAAGATTACTTAGCAGTAACTTCAGGAGGAACATTGACACAAAAACGTAACCTATATGGAAGCATTAGCTGGGTAGCTTACCCATTCTTAACTCCAGGTCAAACGTTAGGTTCTACAGATGTTACAATTAAGTTACGGGTAAACAAAGAGTACAAAAACTTTGTTGGAACAAATGAGAACTCAGGTAAACCTAAGTACTCATGGAGTATGGCTGATATAGCAACTACGATTGGAAGTAAAGACCAATTGGCTGATGCATTGAAATTAATCAATGTAGTTCCTAACCCTTACTACGCATTCTCAGAGTATGAGAGAAATAGATTGGATGCACGTGTTAAAATAACGAACCTTCCAGAAGTGTGTAAGATTAGAATTTATAGCACAAATGGTCGATTGATAAAATCATTTGACAAAAGTAGTCCTCAGACTTACCTTGATTGGTTATTAACAAATCATGCGGGTATTCCAATTGCAAGTGGTGTTTACTTAATTCATATTGATGTCCCAAATGTTGGAGAAGTGATTGTGAAATCATTCATCAGCATGCGTCAAATGGATTTTCAGAATTTGTAAATTCAGTTTAAAGAGGAATACTTATTCTAAATGTTGTTCCTTCATCAAGGGTTGATTCAAGAACAAAAACTCTTCCCTTGTGGTAGTCGTTTACGATTCTTTTAACAAGTGATAAACCGAGTCCCCAGCCTCTTTTCTTCGTTGAGAATCCAGGTTCAAAAATTGTTTTAAGTTGATTTTGTGGAATTCCTTTTCCTGTATCACTGATGTCGATATTCACTGAATCCAAAGAAGCTGCTACACTTACGTGGAGTTTTCCAACTCCCTCCATGGCATCTACTGCATTTTTACAAATATTTTCAATCACCCATTCAATTAAAGAAGGATTGTGTTTGACAATAATTCCTTCATCTATTTGAGTCGTAACAGTTACTTTATCCGATATTCTTGGTGCTAAATAATGCAGAACATTCGTTACTGTTTCTGAAATGTTTGCTTCATCCAATTTTGCACCAGATCCAATTTTGGAGAAACGATCGGTTACCATTTCCAGACGATCTACGTCTTTTTGCATTTCTTGGGTTACCATTTTGTCTACACCTTGCGCTTCTAATAGCTGAACCCAGGCCATTAAAGAAGAAAGCGGAGTTCCTAATTGATGCGCTGTTTCTTTTGCCATTCCGGCCCAAACTTGATTTTGCTCTGCTTTTCTGAATGTGCTAAAAATGATGTAACCAATTATTGCGAATAAGCCAATCACAATAAACTGAATGTATGGGAAATACTGTAGTTGTTTTAGCTCCGGACTATCGTCGTAATACAGTTTGTTTTTCTGTCCATTTTGGAAATCAATAATGATAGGTTTATGGAGTTTCTCCATTTCAGAAATGTATGATTTCAACTTCGTTGAATCATTTTTAAAACGTGGAATATTTGTCCCAATTATTTCTGTATCACTAACTAATAGCACAGGTATAAGACCTTCGTTGTTAATTAAATCATTATTAAAAGATTGAATTAAGGAATCACGTTCATTTTCTAAACGAATGGTTTCTTTTGAGTCATTGTAGAAATAGGACATGAAAAAATCATCATAGACCTCAACAGTGAACGAAGCATTTTTCTGACTCCATTCCTCTGCAAGAACAACCAAAGAATCATCCATTAAACTTCGAAGTTCCCTGTCTGTAAGTGAAGGATTGGCTTTTGCAATTAAAGTTGTATCGAAAGAAATGTTGCGGTAACCAGACACATTTTTATCTGCATCTAAAACAATTACCGGGATGGTTTTGTTGTCACCAATAATCATTAACGGAAAATCAAAACGCTGTGGAGTATTTAGGCTTGAGGCACGAGAAACTTCTTTTGTGGCTTCAATCCAAAGTTCCATTTTTTCGCGTTCGTTTTCTCTTAATGTAGAGAATGTGTTGTTTGTTAAGCGGACCAATTCAATTTTTTTCTTGATTGCATCTGCCCATTGTTGTGCTCTTTCTCTTTCTCTTTCTCCGACCTTAGAAACAATTTGATTCGAAACAAACAATGAAACTCCTACCAGAAGTAAAGCGAAAACCATTAAAGCGATTTTCCATTTTTGTTTGTTTGAGTATAAATTCATTGACACGTTTAAATTAACGTATTTAAATAAGAAAGATTACTTAAATAGAGATCTTTAAAAATTTTTCAACTTGCGAACACACTTTATGATGATCATAAACCGTTGCCATTTCTTTTAATACTTCAGATGATATTGAAGTGGTTTGAGAGCTAATTTCGTCTAGTTTTTCAGCCAAACTTTGCTCATTCAATGTTTCAAAAAGACAACCTCCTTTTGGTTCTTGTAAAATTTCTGGCGTTCCACCAGCATTGCTTCCTAAAACAGGAATACCTGAAGCCATTGATTCTATTGTTACCATTCCGAATGTTTCTGCTTTTGTTGCCATTACAAACCAATCTATGCTCTTGAAAAAAACCGAAACATCTTTCATAAATGGTCGAATGTGTACGCGATTTTCTAATTTATTCTCAGCAATAGCAGCTTGCATTTCGTCAAAATAAGCCATTCCTTCATCCTTGGTCGGTTCTCCAAGTAAAACGACATGAAAATCTTGATTTTTTGCAATTTTAAGTGCATTTAGGAGCAAAAGTTGTCCTTTTTGAGGGTCAAATCGCCCAATTAATCCAAAAAGTAACGTGTTTTTCGGTAAATTTAATTCAGCGAGACATTCTTCTTTTGTTCTGTTATTATTGAATTGAGATAAATCAAGTCCAGATGGAATAACAGTTAGTTCATTTTTGAAATTCGTTAAGTTTTTCACCTGCTCTTGCAACCAGTTAAGCGGGCACGACCACAAATCAATGTATTTAAATCGGAGCGTGTGTAGTAAATTGGTCTTTTTTACTCCCAATTGCATCTCCATGAAATAGGCTGTTTTAACTGTATTTTTCAATTTCCATTTCACGGTTGCAGCGATAGACATGTCGTATGTAGAACGAATGATTAAATGAGAAACATGATTTTTTTCAATTAATTTCCGGAGTGCTTTTGCTTTCGAAAAGTCGTAGTATTTTTTTTGTTTTTCAATGAAAATAACAGGCACATTTAAGTCGTTCAAGTACTTTTCTAACGGAGCACCTTTAACACAGAAAAAAACAACGGAATGATTTCGGTCCATCATCCATTTTGCATTTTTCGCATGGTTCATTTCTAAACCACCCCAACTTGTTGAGCTACATAAGTATCCTAGTTTCATCTTCATCGTATGTAAAATTAAGAGTAACTTTGTTGAACGCAAATTTGTATCAATGAAAATAGAAATTAAAAAATCATTCATTCTTTTCGGAGTATTAACCTTGCTTTTAGCAGCCATCTTTTTCCTTTTCCCGATTAATTTATTTGATGGAGAAATTGTGTATCAAAATGGCTTGCAAGAATTAACTGTTGAACGACCTTTAAGTTTGTCTTATTTCATTGGGATTGGTTTTGATGAAGAAGACATGATTGGTGTTCTCGATTATTATTTAACTTACAAAGGAGTGATGATGGCATTTATCTTCATCATTGGATTTCCTGCGTTATTTGCTTATCGAATGTATTTACGAGCGACTAAGAATCAAGACAAGTAACCTACGTTACATTCTAAAAGTAATTCGTGTCTTACATTCGTACTATCAAAACAAAAAATTATGTTTAAGAACTTATTTAAGAAAACAGATTATAAAAAATTACTAGCTGATGGTGCTGTAATTATTGACGTACGAAGTCCGGGTGAATTTGCAGGTGGTGGAATTCCAGGATCTGAAAACATTCCTTTAGGAAGTATACCAGGAAAAATAAAGCAAATTAAAAGTTTGGAAGTACCTGTAATTTGTGTTTGTGCATCCGGTATGCGATCTGGAGCAGCAAAATCTCAGTTAAGCGCAGCTGGAGTTGAAGCCTATAATGGTGGTTCTTGGACAAAAATGATTCCTTATGTCGATTAGTTTCGATGACATATTAAACACGTATCAATCTGCGGCAAATGGGCTTTGGAGAACTATTACACATCCAATAGCGCATGGAAAATTAAACTTGTTTTATTTTTTAATCGTCATTTCGCTAATTGTTTGGGTACTTGAAATTGCGATGCCTTGGAGAAAAAATCAAAAAGCGATTCGGAAAGATTTCTGGCTAGATACATTTTACATGTTCTTTAATTTTTTCTTGTATCGGGTTGTGTTTTTCGCGGCTTTTGTAAAATTAATATACGCTGGATTTCTATTTGTTTTAACAAAGTTCGGCTATTCAGAGGGAAGCCATCTTATTGATTTGTCGCAACTAAATTGGGTTCTGCAACTTGTTATTTTCTTCTTTGTAGCAGATTTCATACAATGGGGCGTTCATGTTGTATTGCACAGAGTTCCATTTTTCTGGAAGTTCCATAAAGTACATCATTCGGTAAAAGAAATGGGTTTTGCTGCTCATTTGAGGTATCATTTCTTAGAAACGTTCGCCTACGAACCAATGAAATATGTTGGTTTGTCGCTTATTTTCGGTTTCGACCTACAAAATGCCTTCATCGTTTATTATTTAACGGTGTTAATTGGTCATTTGAATCATGCAAATTTAGGTTGGGATTATGGAGTATTAAAATACTTCTTTAACAATCCTAAGATGCACATTTGGCATCACGCTAAACATTTGCCAGAGAGTCATCCACACGGAATGAATTTTGGAATCTCATTAAGCATTTGGGATTATATTTTTAAAACAAATTACATTCCATCAGACGGAATGGACATAGAACTTGGTTTTGATCATGATGAAAATTATCCAAAGGGATTTATTGGTCAGTTAGTAGAACCCTTTAAAAAAGAATCATGAAAAAGCATTTAAAATTGGCAGTAATTGCCTCGCTAACATTAGGTTTAGCTCCTTTCTTTCCGCATCCTCATATTTGGAAACAATTAAGGAATATTTGGTTTAGCAGACCAATGGCCAGCATGGATTGGATCGATTTATTAATGCATGGAGCTCCTTGGGTCTTTTTGATCGTTATTTTGGTTTCCATGCCATTGGAAAAGAGAAAGCGATAGCTTTCGAAGACCAAACGTTAGAGCCGGGAAAAGCGATAGCTTTTGAAGATCAAACGGTAGAGCCTGGATAAGGTAAATAACACTCCTCACTTCGGCAATCAGGACGAGAATCTCGCTTCGACACCGAATCTAAACAACTTACCAAAATCTAAAAACGACCTTGAAAATATTCGTTTTAAAACGAGAATAAATGCAGGGAAGTGCACCTCTGTTTGAGCAAAGCGAGTTGGGGTAAACAACTGGAATGTTTCGTAGTTTTTACAGAATGCTTTTCGAAGTCTTGAATTTCTTTTTGTTACTTATTTCTTTTTTTAAGAAAAGAAAAAGTAAATAACATACCTCACTTCGGCAATCAGGACGGGGAATAGCACTTCGATCCCGAAACTATTTAACTTACCAAAAACTAAAAACCCTTAGAAATTGAATTCCAAGGGTTTTTGACTAAGTATAAAAAGTTAGAAATTAACTTAATAAAGTCGTCATAGAAACTTTCTTACCAATAATGGCGTGTAAATCACTAATTGCAACTCTCTCTTGCAACATCGTATCACGGTCTCTGATGGTAACAGTGTTGTCTTCTAAAGATTGATGATCAACGGTTACACTGTATGGTGTACCAATAGCATCTTGTCTTCTATAACGCTTACCGATAGAGTCTTTTTCATCGTATTGACAGTTAAAATCAAATTTTAGTCCGTCAATAATTTCTCTAGCTTTTTCTGGCAAGTTGTCTTTTTTCGTCAACGGCATAACAGCTACCTTATACGGAGCCAATGCAGGAGGAATAGAAAGTACCGTTCTAGAAGAACCATCTTCCAATGTTTCATTAGAATAAGAACTACTTAACACAGCCAAGAACATTCTATCTAAACCAATGGAAGTTTCTACAACATAAGGAACATAGTTTTTATTTAATTCAGGATCAAAATATTGCAATTTTTTACCAGAATATTCTTCGTGTTGCTTTAAATCAAAATCAGTTCTAGAATGAATTCCTTCTAACTCTTTGAAACCCATTGGGAAGTTAAATTCAATATCTGCAGCTGCATTTGCATAATGTGCCAACTTAATATGATCGTGAAAACGATAGTTTTTTTCACCTAAACCTAATTTGTTGTGCCATTTAATACGTTCATTTTTCCAGAATTCGTACCATTTCATTTCTTCGCCAGGACGAACAAAAAACTGCATTTCCATTTGTTCAAACTCACGCATTCTAAAAATAAACTGTCGTGCAACAATTTCATTTCTAAAGGCTTTACCAATTTGAGCAATACCAAAAGGAATTTTCATTCTTCCTGTTTTTTGTACATTCAAGAAGTTTACAAAAATACCCTGAGCAGTTTCTGGGCGCAAATAAATTGTTGAAGCATCACCAGCAACAGAACCTAACTCGGTAGAGAACATTAAGTTAAATTGGCGAACTTCCGTCCAATTTTTAGATCCAGATATTGGACAAGCAATTTCTAGGTCAACAATTAAATTGTATACACCTTCAAGGTTACTGTCTTCCAGAGCAACACGCATTCTGTCTTCAATATCCTTTATTTTGGCTGTATTTCGAAGTACGTTTGGGTTGGTAGCTTTAAATTGCTCAACATCAAAATCGTCACCAAAACGTTTAATCCCTTTGGCTACTTCCTTTTCAGTTTTTTGTCTTATTTTCTCGATGTAATCTTCTAACAACACATCAGCACGATAGCGTTTTTTAGAATCTTTATTATCAATTAACGGATCATTAAAAGCATCAACATGTCCAGAAGCCTTCCAAGTTGTTGGGTGCATGAAAATTGCAGAGTCAATACCTACAATGTTTTCGTGCATTTGCACCATTGATTTCCACCAATATGCTTTGATGTTATTTTTTAATTCTGCTCCAAGCTGACCGTAATCATAAGTAGCAGAAAGACCATCGTATATTTCTGATGAAGGAAAAACAAAACCATACTCTTTTGCATGCGAGATAATTTCCTTTAAGTTGTCTTCTTTTTGTTCCATGGCGCAAATGTACAAAAAAGACAAATTTTAAATCAAAAAATAGATTTAAAAGGCAATAAAAAAGCCGACTCATTTGAATCGGCTTAAGTTCTGTTATTTACAATGTACTCGGACAAACATAGTTTGTTTTCGGGATCTCCACATTTTTCAATGCGCCAAACCCTCCAGCTACATCAATTAAGTTTTTATACCCATTTTGCATCAACAATGAGATTGCAATTACACTTCGGTAACCACCAGCACAATGAATGTGATACGTTTCGTTTTTGTCTAATTTCGTTAAATCATCATTCATAAAATCAAGCGGGTAAGTTGTTGCATTTTCAACGTGCTCTGAAGCGTACTCTCCTGGTTTTCTTACATCAATAATTTTCGCATCTGAATAAGCATCTGCCATTTCTTGCGCACTAATTGAAGTGATTGTATTCAAAGACCCTCCATTTGCAGTATATGCCTGAACGCCCTCTTTTAAAAATCCAACAGTATTATCGTATCCAACTCTAGATAAACGCGTTACTGCTTCTTCTTCTTTTCCTTCCGGAGCAATTAATACAATTTTTTGGTTGATGTCCTCAATTAAAGCACCCACCCACATTGCAAAAGTTCCATTTAACCCAATAAATAGTGAGTTTGGGATAAAACCTTTAATAAAATCAGCTTGCGTTCTAACATCTAAAATCAACGCTCCATTTTTTACTTCAGCGTTAAATTCATCCATTGATAAGGCCTTATTTCCAGTTGAGATAACTTCGTCAAAAGATGTGTAACCCATTTTGTTCATCACAGCATTCTTAGGGAAGTATTGTGGTGGAGGCAAAATTCCTTCTGTTACTTCTTTGATAAATTCTTCGCGTGTCATGTCTGCTCTTAAAGCATAGTTGGTTTGTTTTTGCTCACCAAGTGTACCTACTGTTTCAGAACTCATGTTTTTACCGCAAGAAGATCCTGCTCCGTGACCAGGATAAATAATGATATCATCAGCAAAAGGCATGATTCTGTTTCTCAAAGAATCAAACAACATTCCAGCTAAATCTTCACGTGTTAAGTCAGATTTAATAGCTAAATCTGGTCTTCCTACATCGCCAAGGAATAAAGTGTCACCTGTAAAAAGTGCAGTTTCTTTTCCATTTTCATCAATCAATAAAAACGTAGATGACTCTTGCGTATGTCCAGGTGTATGTATTACTCTAATGGTAACATCACCAACTTTAAATTCTTGGTTGTCAGTTGCAATAATTGCATCGTATCCAGTTTTTGCAGTTGGACCATAAATAATCGCTGCACCTGTTTTATTTGCTAGGTCAACATGACCAGAAACGAAATCTGCATGAAAATGAGTTTCAAAAATGTATTTAATAGTTGCGCCGTTATTCTCAGCCATCGTGATATAAGGCTCTGTTTCTCTTAAAGGATCAATAATTGCTACTTCGCCTTTACTTTCAATGTAATATGCCGCTTCTGCTAAACATTTTGTATATAATTGTTCTACTATCATCTTTTTTAATTTTAATCAAATTTCGGAAATCTTCTTCAGTTAAAATGTAACTAAGATTACTTAGATTTCTGACTTTGCTCAGCCTTTAAAATGGCATCGTTTATTTGTCCTATGTAATTTAATATTTTTTCTCTACCGAATTTAGATTCAGAAGAAGACGTAAATACAGGAGGTAATTCTGTCCAAAACTTCAACATTTCCTTTTTGTATTTTGCGAGGTTCTTAGCTAGCGCAGAGCTGGAAAGTTTATCGATTTTAGTGAAGACCATTGAAAAAGGAATTTCTTTTTCGCCACACCAATTCATGAATTCTAAATCTATTTTCTGAGGTTCCAAACGAGAATCAATCAAAACAAATACATTTAATAACTCTTCTCTTTTAGTAAGATATTCTGCGATAAACTTCTCCCATTGATAACGTGAAGACTTAGAAACCTTTGCGTAACCATATCCAGGTAAATCAACCAAATACCATTCGTCATTTATTAAAAAGTGATTAATTAACTGAGTCTTTCCAGGTGTTCCAGAAGTTTTAGCTAATTTCTTTTTACCAGTAAGCATATTAATCAAAGAGGAATCCCAACGTTTGATCTACCAATAAAGGCGTATTCCGGCTTACCGTCTGAAGGACATTTTGTAATATCTGAATTTGAAATTACAAAGGATGCATTTTTTATTATCATGCTACAAAGATACTA